>Ga0207648_10005824_pt1 | contig 12344 bp, 12 predicted proteins | sample KBSMisM32_FD_184310 | JGI IMG/M metagenome (GOLD analysis project Ga0207648, IMG submission 184310) | Miscanthus rhizosphere microbial communities from Kellogg Biological Station, Michigan, USA - KBS Miscanthus M3-2 (SPAdes) (version 2) | ecosystem: Host-associated > Plants > Roots >...
GACGCCTATCTTCAGAAATTTGATAAAGCATTTGCCACGGCTGAGAAACAGGGTGGAGAAAAGCCATCGGTAGTGGCACGTACAATTGTGAGGGCTGCAAATGATACCGGTAAAAAGTTGCGCTACCCTATTGGAAAACCTGCACCCGCTCTTTTAATACTTCGTAAACTACCCGACTCCTGGTTCTTTAATTTATTAAAGCGTTCAATGAAGATGTGATGTCAGGCCAACCGCGTACCCATAAATTTAGTAACACTGTCTCACAGGAATTTTTTCATATACTCAATAAACAAAGGCCAGTCTGCAGGAATAGTACCATGTCCACCTTTATGCATATAATAGCCGAGCGTATTGAAGAGCTGAGTAGTATCGCCAGCTGCAGGCCATTGCGTAGTTGTTGGAACTGATTTACCTAATAATTGGAACACAGGCGCTGCTGCCATTGCAGATAACCATTCTCCTTTTGGATCAGACCAGTAATCTGTATCTCCTGTTTGTAGTAGTATGGCCCTGGGTGCCATTAAGGCCACCAGTGCATGAGCATCAAAAGGCAGATCGTTTATATGACTGGCAAAGGAATGATAAGCCGGCGCAAACTGGTAATAATACCTGGAAGTATCGGTGATGTGTTTGATATTCTCTCCATAATCACGGCGACTAATAGCCGCTCCACCCTCTCCAGAACAACTGGCAATAACCAGTTTGAAGCGCGGATCACGGACACCGGTCCATAGAACTGTTTTTCCCAATCGGGAGGTTCCCTGTAAAGCAATCCGGTTATGATCAATCGAAATATCTTTTTGGAAATAATCCAGTGCGCGACTAAGACCCCATGACCATGCAGAGATTGCGCCCCATTCATTAGGTTCAATATCAGATTGCCCCGGTTTCATAAAGGCTTTTCTTATACCATATTTGATACCATCCTTAAAATCAGGTTCTATATCGCCATAATAAACAGTGGCAACAGCAATACCTGCTTTCATGAATGACTCCACATCGATTTTACCAAATCGGGAAGGCTGATCTGCTTTTACTTTAGTTCCTTCTCTTGTCCAAATAGATCCAACTTTCACTCCTGGATCATCTACCACCTGGTTATTGGCTGCAAAGTTTACAATCAATAATAAAGGATAAAATTGATTGGCAGCAGGAGGCACATAAAAAAGCAGATCCATTTTATTCTTAGAAGTATCAGTTAAATAAACTGTTACCTGCTTCCTGATGGCTTTTCCATTAAAGGCTGGTGTACCCTTGTCAAAAACAGCATAGCGAAGAGGTTGAGGGGCATCAGGTACTTTCCCATATTCATTTTCAGTGATCATTTTCAGCAACTCCGGTTTTCGGGTCCTGTTCCAGGTACTGGCATCTTTAACTGGCTGTCCGTTTGATAAAGTGAGGAGATCAGGTAAAATATAATTTCCTACGCTATCTTCTTTATAATTTATAGGAAATCCTGCAGATGTTTTTGGAAGGTTCTCTGTTTGGGCAATACCAACAGAGAATATCAATGTGGTAAAAGACAGAAAGATGAGTTTACGCATGGGATGATTCTATTTGGCTGGTATAAATTTACTGCTTTAGTGGTTCCTGTCGCAACTACCCCCTCATAAAGTCAGAATACCCGACCAGAAAAGAATCATACCCGGGATATTTTTGGGAAAGCAAAACAAAAAATCAAAATCTTAAAATTATGGCACAGTTAAGTCCTTATTTGACTTTCAATAACAATTGCCGGGAAGCAATGAGTTATTATAAAGAATGCCTCGGTGGTGAGCTCACCTTAATGCCCGTTCGTGATACCCCAGTTTGTGACCAGGTACCAGCTGAATTCCAGGATTCCATCCTGCACTCATCATTGAAGACGACAGATTTCGAGATCCTTGCATCGGATATGTCGCCTGAAAAAGTGATTGTAGGTAATGATGTTCATATCAGTCTTAGTGTTAATTCTGAGAAAGACCTGAACACCCTGTTTGCAAAACTTTCAGATGGTGGCAAGGTAAAGCAACCCATCAATCCCATGTTTTTTGGACTGATCGGTTCACTTACTGATAAGTTTGGAAAACATTGGGTACTGACCTTTATGAACCCAACCAGTAAAAATTAAATCCTATGTCGTTCCAGGCTTATCTCGATAATATCCAGACTAAGACAGGAAAATCACCTGCCGATTTTAAAAAGCTGGCAGAGAAAAAAGGTTTCCTGGTGAAAGGGAAACTGTCACCCGGTGTAAAGGCAGGAGAAATAGTGAAATGGCTGAAAGAGGATTTTGAGTTGGGCCATGGACATTCAATGGCAATATTTGCCCTGTTCAAAGGAATTAAAAAGCCCGGGGATTAATCTGGAAACCTAAACTTGTATAGTCAAAAACACAAGTGCGAAGCATAGGATAAATTATCTTAAGCTTCGCACTTTTCCATTTACACATATTCCTCGTTTATTTCATGATTATTTTTTTGGATCAACTATCCTAAAGGTCAGATTCAAATATTGCGTGCTGCATTAATTAACCTTTGCGATCAGTAGTAAAAGTTTTTACGTTAGGTTATCTTAATTCTGTTGTTTGAAACAGGAGTTATTCAATGAAATTGAAGCACAATAAGCTGAGAGTAAAGCACCATTTCCGATATGTTTTTTGACAACTTTTCTTTGTATCAGCTTGTTAATCAAATAGTACCGGGGATTACAGCTTTTGCCGCTCAACCACTTATATGCTCGCCCAACCACTCATTTTACCACTCATCACACATACTTTACCGTTGTTCCAACCGCAAGTCCCGTTTGTCCCTATAAGTGTTAATGGATCATTAAAACGCATATAACTTTACTCCTTCAATCAAACAGCAGTATATCTGCTACGTAAAATGAAACCTCAAATATTTCTGGATCAATTTTCTTCCCGGTTAGCAAAACTGGCAAGATTACCGGAAATCTCCAGCCTGTAAATTTTCTCCCAAAACAGTAAAGATTAAACCGAATTGATTCCTCCAACGGGGAAGCAGTAATTCATCAACGTAAACTTTTAAAGTTATGCGCCGACTAATCGCATGCGTGATTATTGGCCTGGGGCTGCTTATTGTCCTTAATCACTGCAAAAAGAAAGAAAAGAGATCAATGGTTCAACGCACCAAAGAAAAGGTTGCCGATTGCAGCCTGCGTTGGATGAACAAAGGAGTAATATTTTTTCCTCTGCCTGTATTGTTAGAAACATGCAGAGAGAAAATAATTAAATAAACCTAAAACAACCATTATGGCAAGCATTGGAAAAAAGATCCTGTCTGCGTTCGTGGAGTTAAAGGAGGAGGAGAAACCTGCTCCCGTTAAATCCATCAAAGAAACGCCTGTTTATACAGAAACAACAGTAAAGACTTACCAGCCTGTTGAAAGGAACGACAGGTTCGTACAGTATTTCGAAAAACTGTTCAAAGATGCAAATCTTCCTGGTCCTGATTATTTCGAGTTCTCGAAGATGATCGAGGCCATGAGCAGTATTCCGGATGAAAGATCAAGATACGTAGCCGCCTTTGCAGGACTGAGTGTGCAGGGCCTTGATAAAGCAAAGCTGTTATCAACTGCTGCAGAGTATCTGCGGGTCCTGAATGCAGACGCTGACAATTTCGGTTCAACCGTAGATGCGGCATTGCAGGAAAAGGTCTTCTTAAAAAAGAAGGAGACAGAAGAGAAAGCAATGCGCATTGAACAGCTAAAAACTGAGATCAGTGAGCTGAACAGGCAGATTGAGCTATTGAAAGGGGAGATACAGGAAAATGAAGAGAAGATCGAAAGCAATAGCGGAAGCTATAAGCGGGAATCGGAAACTATGAAGATGCGGATTGAAAAGGATATAGAAAAAATTAAACAACACATAAACTAAAAACCACAAACATGAACAACACTTTGAAACAAATCAAAAAACCCGGCTGGTTTTCCGAGCCAAAAAATCTTGCCACAACAGTGATAGGTTTGTCGCTTGCTGCAGGACTGGCCTATGGGTTCCTCACATTCGTGTTACCCTGGCTTGTAACAGTAACATGGAACCTGGTGAACCTGGTGGTAGGTGGTGCTGTACTGGGCTTTTTGCTCATGATCGTAACAAATAAAAAATTCTGGAGAGCATTGAAATACTTCTCCGAATTCATCGCCAATTATACAATTGGTATAGCGATCGAGCTGAACCCGTTCAACATTCTTGAAGCCAAGATTGACCAGGGCTACAAAGACCGGAAGACCCTTTTCCAGCAGAGTGCAAAGCTGAAAGGCAAACAATCCGAGTTGATGGATAAGCTTAATGAAAAGGAAAAGGAACTGAAGCTGAATGCGCAGAAGGTAAAGATCCTGCAAACGGAGAAAGGCAACCCCAGGCAAATAGACCTGTATGCAAACAATGTTTTGCGTTGCCGTGAGTACATTGATAATGTGTCTCCAATTGTAGGTGACCTTGACAAGCTGACCAGGTTCACTGATATGGCTTATGAAGAGAGTGGTATCATGCTCGAAGATGCGAAGCTTGACCTGGAAGCAAAGAAAGACCTGTACTACTCAGTAACAACTGGATTATCTGCGGTGAGCAGTGCCATGAAGGCCTTTAAGGGTGATGATGACCTGAACCGGGATGCGGAGAAAGCACTGGCGATATTGAAAGAAAGGATCGGTGAAAAGATCGGTCATATCAAATCAGCCATCGATGTTACCTCCCGATTCATGGACGACCAGATACTGGAAGACAAGGCCAAATCTGCCCATGCAGTTGAGATGATCAGCAGCTTCGACCTGAACAAAGACTTCAACTATGGCAAGGATGCACTTGAAGCCAATAAAGACAGCGGCAAATTGAAAGGTGTATCCATCCCTGATAAGTACCGGGGATTGCTGGAATAAAATCCGATTGTTTACCGCTATGGGTATTCATGCATGAAAACAGGTGAATTGGTTAGCTGACCCACCGGCATGAATGGAAGATCGATGACCCGTCGATAACCGGATATCACTGGTAAAAAACCGTGTGATAGGGCCGAATGCCCAAACTATGTCCTGTAAAACCAAAAAACAAAATTTATAAAAAAAATAAAACATACAACTATGTCAGTAAAAGTAAAACCAGCGGGAAAGATGTTAATCATTGTTGCAGTAGTAGCTGCAGGTATTCTTGGTGTGCGCTGGTACCAGGCAAGACCCAAAGAAGTAACTCAATCAGTAGAGGTAGGTAAAGTAACACTGCCAGATGCATCTAATGCATCATTGAGTGATAATGCTGTAAAATTTCCTTTACCCGGTAATTCACCTGCCGTAAATGGTGGTTTGCAAATTACCTGGGAACGTATGGCCTGGAACAGCCAGTTCTCCGGTATGTATGCAAACGGTGGTGTGCGAACTACAAAAGGTTCATTGTTTGACAATGCGAAACTGGACGTGACCTATGTACGCCAGGACGACTGTAACAAACAGATGGCTGACCTTGCAAAGTTTGCAAGTGATTACAAGAACAACCCGAATGCTACCGGTGTATTGATCACCTTCATGGGTGACGGTATGCCTGCGTTCATGACATCATTGTCGAAAGAACTTGAATCACTGGGACCAGAATATCAGCCAATCATTTTACCTGTTACGCACGGTAAATCATACGGTGAAGACCAGGTGATGGCGCCTCCTGCATGGAAGCAGGATCCGCAGAATGCAGTCGGTAAATGTGTTGCCGGAGTATTACGTGACGGTGATATCAACATATTGTTGAAATGGGCCGGTGACAATGGTATAAAGGTGAACCCTGATGAAACAACGTATGATGCCACAGCTATTAACCTGATTGCTGCGAATGATTTCCTTGATGCGCCTAATAAGTACATCACAGGTTATTCTGAAAAGCGAAAGATTGTAGTGAATGGTAAAACAACGGGTAAGGATACCACGGTAGGGGTGGATGCTGTTGCTACCTGGACGCCTGGAGACGTTAACATCGCCACCAAGAAAGGTGGACTGGTAACTATTGCCAATACAAAGCAGTATGCATCACAGATGCCTAACCAGACCATTGCCATTAAGAAGTGGGCTTATGACCACAGAACGGATATCGAGAACATGATCATCGCACTGGCACAGGCTGGTGACCAGGTAAGATCATTCAATGAGGCAAAGCAATTTGCCGCGAAGGTGAGCGCTGATGTGTATAAAGAGCAGGATGCTAACTACTGGATGAAGTACTATGACGGTGTGCAGGAAAAGGATATCCAGGGATTGAAAGTAGACCTGGGTGGATCCATGGTGTTTAACCTGGCAGATATGGCCAACACTTATGGACTGGGTAATGATAAGATTGACAGGTATAAAGCGGTATACAATACGTTCGGTAACCTGATGGTGAAAATGTATCCGGCGATGATGCCAACCTTTATGCCTTATGAGAAAGCGGTTGACAAATCGTTTTTGTTTTCTGTGATCTCCAATCACCCTGAACTGATGGAAGGAAAGGCTATAGAAACAAAGTATGCGAACGAGATCACTGCTGAGGTTTCATCGAAATCATACAGCATCGAGTTCGAAACAGGTTCTGCCACAATCAGACCTTCATCCTACAGGCTGCTCAATGAAATATTTGAGAGCGCTGTGGTTGCAGAAGGTTTGAAACTGGGTGTTTATGGCCATACAGATAATAAAGGATCTGATGCCGTGAACCAGCCTTTGTCTGAGCAACGTGCGTATGCGGTAAGGGATTATTTGTTGAAGAAAGGAATTGTAGAGAATCGTGTTGAGGCAAAAGGTTTTGGATCCACCAGGCCAATTGCGGATAACAATACTGAAGCGGGTAAGAGTAAGAACCGCCGTGTAGAAATTGTTCTGGGTGAATAACAGGTGAGTAATAAGTGAATAAGGAGTGGGTGATGTGGGTCGCGCCGTAGGCGCGACCCTTTATAAAAACTGGATTATGTGTAAACCATAAACAAAAATGAGAATGAAAAATATATTTCATCCCTATAAATTCATCAGCCGGCAGACATTCATCATCATGGTGATGTTGCAGGTAGTTATAACGATCACCTTATGGCACACCATGGCGGATGGTCTGATACCTAAACCAGGGAAGGTGGCAGAGGCATTCTGGGGATTATTACAGACGAGATTACTGATGGATAATATACTGGTGAGCCTGGGACTGACGCTGAAAGCCATGTTTTATTCTATTATGATCACATTGTTCTTTTCCTATCTCTCAGTAATGCCTTTTTTCAGGAGCATTGCACAGTTCATTATCAAATGCCGTTATCTCACGCTGACAGGATTGATATTCATATTTACCCTGTTAACGCAGGATGGTAGCCAGTTAAAATTATCACTCCTGGTATTCGGTATCGTGCCGTTCTTCGTCACATCATTCATGTCTGTGCTCAACAGCATCAACAGGCAGGAATACGAATTATGCAAAACGCTTGGCTATAATAGCTGGGAGTCTTTGTATGAGGTGGTGATCATTGGCAAGGCAGACCAGGTATTTGAGATACTCAGGCAAAACTTTGCCATTGCATGGTTGATGATCACGCTGGTGGAAGGGTTAAGCATGAGTGAGGGTGGTGTGGGTACTTTGTTGATCAAGTACAACAAGTACAATGACCTTACGCATGTGCTGGCACTGCAGCTGGTGATCTTCGTGATCGGTATTGGATTTGACTATTTACTGGGTGCAATGAAAAGATGGCTTTTTCCTTATACTAAACTACAAACACAATAATATGAACGCGTTTATAAAAAAGGAGACGGTGTTGCAGGCAAAGAATCTGGGTCTGTGTTATGATGGTAAACCTATTCTCCGCGACATCAACTTTGAAATTAGAAATATAGTTCGTCCTGATATGAACCAGGGACAGGTTATTTCGCTGATCGGCCGAAGTGGTATTGGTAAAACGCAATTGTTTAAACTTTTGTCTGGGTTACAGACACCTACCTCAGGCGAGATATTGATACATGGCGATCAAAAGGTAAAACCAGGTGATATGGGAGTTATCTTCCAGAACTATTACCTGTTTGAATGGAGATCTATTCATACATCCTTACTGTTAGCTGCAAAGAAAAACCCTTTGCTGAAGGGAAAGGAGAAAGAAGCAATTCAGGCATATGCTGCCGATTTTGATCTGACAGATCATTTGCAGAAATATCCACAGCAGTTATCTGGTGGTCAAAGACAGCGAGTAAGCATTATCCAACAACTACTGAAGGGTTCTGACTTCTTATTATTAGATGAACCTTTCTCAGGTTTGGACGTGGTAGTGTTGGATAAAGTTGTTGAGCTGCTGCTGAAGGTTTCTGTATCTGATGACCTGAAGACGCTCATTATCGTATCCCATGATATTGCTACTTCAGTAGCGATTTCGGATACTGTATTTATTCTTGGAGAGGAGAAAGGCAAGCCTGGTTCTACGATAGTAAAAGAGATTGACCTGATAGAACGTGAACTGGCGTGGGAAAAGGATATCAAGAGTAAGAAGGTGTTTGGGGAGACGATTGGGGAGATAAGGGCATGTTTATAGCATGAAAAGCCGGACTTCTGTGGTGAACTGGAGGCTCCGGCTATTGAGTATGGTTCCCTTGTTTAAGTGACCGACCTTCATTTCGGGCATTAGGCTGCCGAACTGGTTGGTCCAAAAGGGGTTAGTATTTCCAGAAAAAAGGGAATTCACGGCGATTTGAACGCCGAAATTCCCTATTTTTGCTGCCCCAAAAGGGAAATTCCTCCTTAGCTCAGTTGGTTAGAGCATCTGACTGTTAATCAGAGGGTCGTTGGTTCAAGTCCAACAGGGGGAGCAAGCTTTAAAACCTGGCAGTAATGCTGGGTTTTTTTGTTTTGATTAACTATTTTTCTTTTTAGCTCAACTGCCTGCCGGGATGGGAGAAAGTTCAGATGGGTTAGAGCATCCCAACTTTAGTCGGGAGGGTCGTTGGGTCAAATCTTGTCCCTTTTTTCTTACTTATATCCACCAAAACGTATAGTTTCGCTCAAACCGCTTATGAAAAAATTTATCCCGCATTTTATAATGTGCTTTCTTTACTTCTCCTGCACAAAAGAAACTAAAGAAATTGTAGTTATTACCCCCGCCCAGTCGACGGCTTATATATATGTAGACCAGGTTGTTAATGATTCTACTATTGTTTTAAAGTGGTCTAAATACACCGGGGAAAAATTTTTAAGATACCTGCTGGTGCGTACCGCCACCTATTTAAAGAACGGTCAATTCGGTACATATATTGAACCAATAGACTCCAGTAATAATGTAGACCACCTGAACTTTACCGAAAACAAAATGCCGCTGGCAAGGGATATCTACTATGATATTTATGGATTTAAAGATACCATTCCACGGTTCCCATTCCCGCAGTTTACTTCACGTGTTTATTATCAACGTCCTAAAAGCCTAGTATTCGGCATACCTCAGGATGTGTTGATCAGTAAACAACAGCAAAGGTTATATATAACAGAACAAAACAGGATCACGATTACTGATTATAGCGGTAAGATTATTACAACAAAAGACTTTGCGTCGAACATTGGCTTTTGCAGTCTGGGTGATTTTAATGGTGTCACAGAACTATATGTACCGCTCGGGGATGGATGGTTGCAAATACTGGATCCTGCCACCCTGGAGCTAAAAGACAAGCTCTATGTTGCAGGCTATGAGATTGGCTCTGCCCTGGCAGTGAATGGAAAATTGTATGTGTCTTCCTCCGACCGGTCTATAGGAGGTTATTCAAATTGCATAAAAGTCTACGATCGGGGCTCAAAAACTTTAATTGGCCGGACAGGATATTGGGATAGAACGAGGTTATTGCTACTAGAAGGAACTACTGTTGAAATGGTCGATATCTCGATCAATCTCATTCCCACTTCCCTAAACTATTTTCAATTTAGTGCAGATGGTATACCACTTGTAAAAAAGGAGGATACCTATCATGGGGATTACCAAATGAACCCAGGTATAGCGAGGTCTTTTCCTGATGGTAGTAAGTTTATTACATCTTCTTCTGGCACCATCTTCCATAAATCACTGTTATTTGACCGGTATGTGAAGCAGTACGGTAATTATGCAGATTTCGCATTTAATAACGATGGGTCTATCATCTATGCAGCTAATGCATTGGAAAAAAAAATCGATGTTATCAATTATCCTGCAACGACTATTGCCAGTAGCTTTACGACTAACCTTTATCCATATAAAATTTTCCGCGATGGTAATATGTTGATCTGTGTCAGTAAAACATACACTAATCAGCAAATGAATTACCTGTTAATAGAAAAAGTTAACCTTTGAGTCCCTATGAAGAAGATTTTTCTTTTCCAGCAACCGATTTACTTTGTAATCCTCCTGGTGGCAACGGTTACGGGCTGCAAAAAATCGGAAACTATTTACATACGTGTGCAGGAGCCAGTTGCCAGGTTTTCGACCAGAGTAATAGACCCATATGGGAATTTCCTTAATGCAGGTTCGGTAACATACATTGATTCAAATTTTTATTTTTTTAATTCTTCCGATTCCGGAGTTAATATTACCTATCACTGGGATTTTGGTGATGGTGCGACATCTACCGACAAAAACCCAAAACATAGCTATGCCAAACGGGGAGAGTATAATGTAACACTGAAAGTGTCCAATGACAATAAATCATTTGACACGCTGCAACAAACTTTAAGCGTCATACTGGGGCAGCAGCATATTTCTTTCGGAGATGGTATAAATCTATCGCCAATTGCTATTGAAGAAACGTATGCCAAAGAATTTGTACTGCTGGCTTCTACCGGCTATGGGGGCGGATATCATTTATTTTTGCTGGACAGCCTGTTGAAACAAAAAGGCATGAAGACTTTTCCGGCTGCCTACCGCTTGGCATCTATGAAGGCAACAAAAGATGGTAATTATATTTTTACCGGTTCCACCGAAGCAGCAACTAATAATAACGAGTTAATAAAGATGACTCCCGACGGGTCTGTTCTTTGGAAAAAAGTACTATCCTCAACCGATAGCTACTATATAAATGCAACACCAACACCGGATGGCGGCTATGCGGTAATCGGGTCAAAACCGGTAGCAATGCCAGGCGGAGGCACCAATTACAATACTATATTGATTAAAACAGATGCAAACGGCAATCAACAATGGCAAAAGTTGCTCGATGGGGAAGGTATGATTTTGACTGAGAATAGTGTGGCTGAACAAGATGGAATTATAATTTCAGGTACAAAAAGAGGTGTTTGCTTAGAATGTGATTCCATATTGATCGTAAAACTGGACAATGCGGGAAATGTTTTATGGAAAAACAGTGTGCTGGGAGGTCTGAATAATTTTGTCTGGTGGAATACACGTGTTGCCAAACTCACCAATGGTAATTATGCAGTCAGTAATGGCTATACCAGAGGCATCTTTATTTTCTCAACATCTGGGGAATTTCTGGATCGTAAGCTGGCGCCCGCACAAGTAGCGGCCGTTACAAACTCTGCCGACGGAAACATCATTGTTTTACAAAGTGAATCTGGAAATGGAAACCGTATGGCGCTCAGTAAGTTGACACTGGCCGGGGCTCAGCAATGGATAGCCTTTCCAGACGGAAGAGAAAAAATGCAAGGAGGCTATAGTTGCTGTTCGAGCAGCTGGCCTGTTGCCATTTCACCCTTAGCCAATAGTGGTACGATCAGCATTGGCTACCGGATGATTTATAATACCAATAATTACAATACTCATAGCGTGATTGTGTTATTGCAATTGAACGAACCAGGTAAACAGAAATAAGAACAATATAAAGCGATTGATCCTGTTTGTTCGATCAAAAGATTCACATATTTCTTTCAGGAGGAGGGGTGATTGTCAATCTATTCTTCTGTTAATTCATCATCTTCCTGCATTTCAGTTATTAATGGTAATGGTTCAATAACAGGTTCATGTTTTTCAATAGGCATCGATTCAAAAATGATTTCTTCATGTTGCGGTATAATTACTGGTTCAGCAATCACAACTTCTTCTTTTGTTTGCTGCATAGCTGCAGGACGTTCAAAATCTGTTGCTATGATTGTGACAATAACTTCATCTTGCATATTCTCATCAATCACTGAGCCAATAATAATATTTGCATCTTCGTGTGCTTGTTCATACACTACTGATGCCGCTTCGCTGATCTCATGCAAACCAAGACCTTTGCCACCAGTAATATTGCACAATACTCCATGCGCACCTTCAACACTCATATTTTCCAATAATGGTGATGATATTGCTTCTAAAGCTGCTTGTCGTGCTCTGCCTTTTCCTGATGCTTTTCCTGTACCCATTACTGCAAGACCACGATCTTTCATAATTGTTCTGATATCA
>Ga0207648_10005825_pt1 | contig 12341 bp, 6 predicted proteins | sample KBSMisM32_FD_184310 | JGI IMG/M metagenome (GOLD analysis project Ga0207648, IMG submission 184310) | Miscanthus rhizosphere microbial communities from Kellogg Biological Station, Michigan, USA - KBS Miscanthus M3-2 (SPAdes) (version 2) | ecosystem: Host-associated > Plants > Roots > Rhizosphere...
CGTCGGTGCGATCCCGCTGCAGCCGCAGGCCGTACTCACAGGCGGCATCGACCACGGCCAGCAGCCGCGGCCTGAGGGCCGCTGACGACAGCGACGCCAGAGGCGTGTCGTGGGCCAGCGAATCGAAGGCGCCCGCCTTGATCAGGCTCTCGAAGACCCGCTTGTTCACAAGCCGCAGGTCGAGATCCTCGCACAACGCGTCGAGCGAGCGGATGCGTCCCTGCTTCTGCCGCACCTCGAGCAGCGAGGCAATCGCGCCCTCGCCGACGTTCTTGATGGCCGTCAGCCCGAACCGGACGCCTCGCGGCGTCACGGTGAAGGCCAGCTGACTCTCGTTGATGTCGGGTGGCAGCACCGGTATGGCGCGGTCGCGGCACTCCCCGAGATAGAGCGCCAGCTTGGCGGTGTTCGCCGCCTCGATCGTCAGCAGCGCCGCGGCGAAATGCCAGGGGAAGTTCGCCTTGAGATAGGCGGTCTGGTAGGCGAGGAACGCGTAGGCGGTCGAGTGCGACTTGTTGAAGCCGTAGCCGGCGAAATGCTCCATCAGCTCGAAGAGGTGCGCCGCCTTCTTCTCGCTGGTGCCGAGCTTCTTCGAGCCCTCGACGAAGCTGCCCCGCATCTTCGCCATCACTTCCGGGTTCTTCTTCCCCATCGCCTTGCGCAGCACGTCCGCCTCGCCGAGCGTGAAGCCGGCAACGACGTTGGAGATGCGCATCACCTGTTCCTGGTAGGCGATCACCCCGTAGGTGTCGGCGAGAATCGGCTCGAGCGCCGGCAGCTCGTACTTGATCTCGGTCTTGCCCTGCTTCCGGGCGATGTAGTCGTCGACCATGCCGCTGCGCAGCGGCCCGGGGCGGTAGAGGGCGTTGAGGGCGATCAAATCATCGAGGCGCTGCGGCTTCGACTTGCGCAGGATGTCGCGCATGCCGCTCGACTCGAACTGGAAGATGCCGTAGGTCTGCCCTTCCTGGAACAGCTGATACGTCTTCGCATCGTCGAGCGGGATGGTGTCGATGTCGAGGTCGATCCCCTCGGTCCGCTTGATCTCGGCGATCGCGTCGAAGATCAGCGTCAGCGTGCTGAGCCCGAGGAAGTCCATCTTCAGCAGGCCGACGCGCTCGATCTCCTTCATCGACCACTGGGTGACGATTTCGTCGCGCGCCCCCTTGTAGAGCGGCGCGTACTCGGTGATCGCCTTCGGCGCGATCACCACGCCGGCGGCGTGAACCGACGCATGACGCGTCATCCCTTCCAGCCGCCGCGCCACCGACAGCAGCTCCTTGACCTTGGGATCGCCCTGCTCCATCTGGCGCAGCGGCTCGCTCTCCTCGAGCGCCTTTTCCAGCGTCATGTCGAGCGCCGCCGGAATCTGCTTCGCCACCTTGTCGACGTCGGCGAACGGCATCTCCAGCACCCGGCCGACGTCGCGGACCACCGCCTTCGCCTTCATCGTCCCGAAAGTGATGATCTGGGCGACGTTCTCGCGGCCGTACTTGCGCGTGACGTACTCGATCACCTCGCCGCGGCGCCGCTCGCAGAAATCGATGTCGATGTCGGGCAGCGACACGCGCTCGGGGTTGAGGAAGCGCTCGAAGATGAGATCGAAGTCGATCGGATCGACGTCGGTGATCCGCATGCAGTAGGCGACCAGGCTGCCGGCGGCGGAGCCGCGGCCCGGTCCGACCGGGATGCCGCGCTCGCGGGCATAACGGATGAAGTCCCAGACGATCAGGAAGTACCCCGGGTACTTCATCTGCTTGATCATGTCGAGCTCGTACGCCAGCCGCCGCTCGTACTCGTCGACCGTGTGCCGCAGGGCGCCGGCGGCAGCCAGCTGCTGCAGCCGCGGCAACCGCTGCGCGAAGCCGTCGCGCGCAACCTTCTCGAAGTAGCTGTCGACGGTGTAGCCGGGCGGCACGTCGAAATCCGGGAGGAAGTTCTGTCCCTCCGCCAGCCTGACGTCGCACCGCTCGGCAATCCGCATCGTGTTCGAGATCGCGTCCGGGTGGTCCTTGAACACCTCCGCCATCTCGTCCGCGCTCTTCAGGAAGAACTGCTTGGCGTCGTAGCGCAGGCGTTTTGGATCGTTGAATCCTTTCCCGGTGCCGATGCAGAGCAGGATGTCGTGCGGATGCGCGTCGCTGTCGCGCAGGTAGTGCACGTCGTTGGTGCACACCAGGCCGAGGCCGAGGTCGCGCGCAATCGCCGGGATGCCGCTGTTGACCAGCCGCTGCTCCTCGATCCCGTGCCACTGCATTTCGAGGAAGAAATTCCCGGGGCCGAGGATGTCGCGGTAGGCTGCCGCCGCCTCGATCGCTTTTCGCTCCTGCGAGTGCGAGAGCCCTTCCGCCACTTCGCCCTTGAGGCAGCTGCTCAGGCCAATCAGCCCTCTCGAGTGTTTCGCCAGCAGCTCCTTGTCGATCCGCGGCTTGTAATAGAAGCCGTCGGTGTAACCGGTCGACACCAGCTTGATCAGGTTGTGGTACCCCTCGAGGTTCTCGGCCAGGAGCACCAGGTGGTTCTGGGTCGCGCCGGGGTTGCCGCTCTTGTCCAGCCGACTCCCCGGGGCGACATACACCTCGCAGCCGAGAATCGGGTTGAGGCCGCGCTTCCGGGCGTGGTCGTGGAAGATCACCGACGAAAACATGTTGCCGTGCTCGGTGACGGCAATGGCCGGCATCTTCAGCTTCACTGCCTGGTCGAGCACTTCGTCGATCCGGCAGGCGCCGTCGAGCAGCGAGAACTCGGTGTGAAGGTGGAGGTGAACGAACTCGCTCATTCCCACTCGATCGTCGAAGGCGGCTTCGACGAGATGTCGTAGACCACGCGATTGATCCCCTTCACATCGTTGACGATCCGCGACGAGATGCGCGCCAGCAGATCGTGCGGCAGCCGCGCCCAGTCGGCGGTCATGCCATCCCGGCTCTCCACCGCACGGATCGCGATCGTGTATTCGTAGGTGCGCTCATCGCCCATCACGCCAACGCTCTGCACCGGCAGCAGCACCGCGAAGCTTTGCCACAGGCGCGTGTACCAGCCTTCGCGTCGCACTTCTGCGGTGACGATCGCGTCGGCGCGGCGCAGGAGTGCGAGCCGCTCGGGTGTGACCTCGCCGAGAATGCGCACCGCCAGGCCGGGGCCCGGGAACGGCTGCCGGACGACGAACTCTTCTTCCAGCCCCATCTTGCGCCCGACTTCGCGCACTTCGTCCTTGAACAGCTCGCGCAGCGGTTCGACCAGCGTCATCCGCATCCGCTCGGGCAGCCCGCCAACGTTGTGGTGGCTCTTGATCACCGCCGACTGCCCGACGATCGCGATCGATTCGATGACGTCGGGATACAGCGTGCCCTGCGCCAGGAAATCGACCTGTCCCAGCTTCGCCGCTTCGGCCTCGAATACATCGATGAAGGTGGCGCCGATGATCTTGCGCTTCTTTTCCGGATCGGTGACGCCGGAGAGCCGTTCGAGGAACATCGACGACGCGTCGACGAACACCAGCGGGAGTTGCAGCCGCTCGTAGCGCTTGCGGATCTGCGCCGCCTCGTCGAGCCGCAGCACGCCGTTGTCGACGAAGATGCAGGTCAGCTGATCGCCGATCGCGCGATGGATGATCAGCGCCGCGACGGTCGAATCGACGCCGCCGCTCAGTGCGCACACGACGCGGCCGCTGCCCACCCGCCGCCGAACCCGCGCCGTCGCTTCCTCGACGAACGACGCCATCGTCCAGTCGCCGGTGCAGCCGCAGATGCCGAAGGCGAAGTTGCGGAGGATCTCGAGGCCGCGCTCGGTGTGAACGACTTCGGGATGGAAGAGGATGGCGTAGAGGGCGCGCTGCGGATCCGACATCGCGGCGATCGGCGCGTTGGCGCTGGTTGCGACCACCGAGAAGCCGGCCGGCGCGGCGGCGACGAAATCGCCGTGGCTGGCCCAGACGCGCAGCTGGTCGGGCACGTCGACGAAGAGCGCCGTGGGGTCGCCCGCGCTCACAGCCGCCGGGCGTCCGGTGATCGTCACCGTCGCATGTCCGAACTCGCGCGACGGCGCGGGCGCAACACGGCCGCCGAGCGCGTCGGCCATCAGCTGCATGCCGTAACAGATGCCGAGCACGGGCCGGCCGATCGCATAGACGCCGGGATCGCAGCGCGGCGCGCCCGACTCCGACACGCTCTTCGGACCGCCCGACAGAATGATCCCGGCCGGCTCCCGCGCGCGGATCGTCTCGATTGGCGTGTCGGGCGGCCAGACCTCGGAGTAGACAGAGAGCTCCCGCAGGCGCCGGGCGATGAGTTGTGTGTATTGCGACCCGAAATCCAGGACGATGATGGTTTGATGGGCCACGGGAACCTGAAGGATGCCGCTATTATAGCGGGGTTGACCACTAGATGTAGTAGTGCGTTTGCCCTGATAGCTGTCTGTTGGGTGGTCGTTTGCGCGCAATCGCCGGTCCCGCGACCTCATCCGTTGCCTGCCTCGCCGAAGATCGAATCCGCTCCGCTCTCGCTGTTTCCCATCGTGCCGGTGTGGTCGCTCGCGCTCGGCAGCCAGCTCACCGTTCCACCGGCGTATGACGCGACGCGCGTCTTCTTCTCGCTCGAGGACGATCGCCTGGTGGCCTACGACATCGTCAGCGGCGAGCGCGCCTGGCTGGTGACGGCGCGGCCGCGCGTGCAGCCGGTGACCGGCGACGGCCTGATCTTCCTCGTCGAGCCGGATGCGCTCACGGCGTTGAGCGCCGCTGACGGATCTTCCGCGTGGCGGGCGCCGTTCACCGACACGGTGTCGGTTGCGCCAGTCTCGAATCACGGCTGGCTGATCGTCTGCACCGCTGAGGGCGACGTGCTCGCGCTGCGCGCCGCCGACGGCGAGGTGGTCTGGCGCAAGCGGCTCGAGGCGCCGGCACACGCGTCGCCGGCGCTCGCCGCCGATCGCGTCTACGTCCCGGCCGCCAACGGCCGGATCGTCGCGTTGAAAATCGACAGCGGCGACATCGTGTGGGAGCGCAGGCTCGGCGGCGCGGCCAATGACGTGCTGGCGTTCGACGAGCGCATCTATGCCGGATCGGCCGACAATTTTTTCTACTGTGTGATGGCCAAGGATGGCCGCGTCGCCTGGCGGTGGCGCACCGGCGGCGACACCATCGGGACGCCGGTGAGCGACGGCGATCGCGTCTACTTCGTCTCGCTCGACAACGTTCTTCGCGCGCTCGACTTGAAGAGCGGCGTGCAGCAGTGGATGCGGCCGCTGCCGCTGCGGCCGGCATGGGGACCGGTCCATGCCGGGGCGACCATCGCCGTCGCGGGGCTCACGCCGTCGGTACGTGCCTTCGATCTCAAGGATGGGAAGCCGGCCGGCGAGATTCCGGCCGGCGGCGAAGTCACTGCCCGGCCGCATGCGTTCGACCACCCGCGGAACGGCCGGCCGATGTTGTTGGTGGTGACCCACGACATCGCCAAGGGCGCCGCCGCGTCGCTGGTGATGCGCAGCTTCGATCCGCCGGTGACGCCGCTGGCGCCGCTTCCCGGCCTGGTTCAGATTGCGCCGCTGGCGCCGGCTGCGCGCTGAACCGGCGCGTCGTGGATGGCGACGATCGCGTCGTTCCGGCGGGCGGCGTATCCCTGGTAGAGGGTGACGTACGCGCCCAGCGCGGTGAGGCCGAGAAACTCGAAGACCAACCCCCGCACCAGCAGCGCCGCGAGCTGCAGCGGAATCACCGCCAGACCGACCAGCGGCACGAACGCAATCAGCCCGACGCCCGACCACGCCAGCGCCGACGCCAGCGTCGCCGCGGCGGCCAGCGCGACGACGACGACGAAGACGCCGGCCAGTTCCCGCAGGTCGGCGCGGATGAAGCGCACCGCCGCCCGCGCGCCCGGCACCAGGCCGGCGCCCTCGACCGCCATCGCGATCTGCAGCAGCAGATAGAGGGAGTTGACGATCGTGATCGCCGCGACCACCATCGCCGCCGCCACGGCCGCGATGAACGTCCAGCCGATCATCAGCGCGCGCCCTTCGGCGAAGCGGTAGCCGTAGGCAACGAACACCAGGTAGCCGGCGGCGGCCAGCGCATACACGACCATCAGCAGCGCGCCGAGCGCGAGATAGCGTCGGAACAGCCGCGCGCAGCCGTGGGTGAAGCGCGGCAGCGTAAAGCGCGCCGCGGCCTGCAGCGAGTCGAGCGTAATCGGCTGGTGTTCGATCGCGCCGGCGGCGGCGTTGGCGGCGAGCAGCACTTCAATGGTCCCGCCCTTGACCGCGAACATCAGCACCGAGCCGCCGAACAGGACCAGCGTGAACGCGGTGATGAAGGCCACCAGCGCGACCGGCTCGGACATCAAGGTGCTGGCAATGCTGGTGAAGATGTCGCGGAGGCTGCCCTGCAGGAGATCGCCGAGGTCGGCTCGCAGCAGCAGCGTGACGAGGATCGCGGCGCCGAGGATCGGCACGGCGAGCAGAGCCTGAAACGTGGTCTGCGCCACGAACTGAATCGCCACCGTCTGCCAGTTCGCCGCCGTCAGCAGCGCGCCGCGCTTGAGGAGGTGCTTCAGGTCCAAATCGATTTCACTATAGCACCCGTGTATCCTGTGAAAGACCTTGCCGCTCATCAAGCGCATCGTAGGCGTCGGCATCGCGGCCGCGATTGCGGCTGGTCTGGCCGGCCGGGCGATCGAGCGGGCGCGCTTCGGCGCGTCGGATGATGCGGCGCTGCAGCGGGTCGAGCGCGAGCTGCGCGAACGGTTCGACGCCACCGCCGCGACGCTCGGCTCGATGGCGGCGCAGGTCGCGGCCGCTGGCGCACGCGCGGCGCCGCTGCCGCCGCGCGATCCCGCTGCGCTGCGGCGGCTGTTCGACGCGGCGTCCGCGGTCGTGCCCGACGAGGAGAGCGGGCGCACCGGCGTGTCGCTCTACGACGGCGCCGGACAGCCGCTGGCCTGGGCCGGTCGCGTCTCCGATCTTCCGAAGGAGCGCGTCCTCGGACCGACGACGCTGCTGATCGCGCCCGGCGCGCTCGGCCCGCGGCTGATTCGCGTCAATCCGCTCGTCGACAACGGCGTGCGCGTCGCCACGACGGTGGCGGAACAGGCGCTCGGCGCCGCGCAGGGCGCGCCCGGCGTCAGCGACACCTTCACGCTCGCCACCTCGCTGGTGCCGGTGACCCTGCGCGCGCGCGCCGGCGCGCCGCCCGCCTCGCCCGATCCCTACCGCTTCTTCGTCCGGGCGCCCGACGGCGGGTTCGTCCTCGAAGCGTCCGTCACGCCGGCCGATCTGGCCAACGCGCGCGCCCGATGGCGCGCGACGACGCGCGCCGTGGTCCTGGGCGTGCTCGCGCTGACCCTGTTGTTGTCGGCCGGGCCCATCATCGACTGGCGCCGCCAGATGCGCGACATGAGTCGCTTCGTCGCGCTGACCGCGGTTCTCATCCTGCTCCTGGTGGTCGTCCGCGCCGTCCTCTACATCGCGCTGACGCCGCTGGCGCCGACCGATGCGCCGACGCCGGCCGATCTGCTGTTGACGACGCTGACGTTGACCGCGGTCGTGTGGCTGGTGCTCGATCTCACCGAGCGCCGGCGGATGGCTCGTCCCCGGCTGCGGCTCCTGCCGACGGATGCAGGCGCGATGGCAAAGCTCGCGGGCGCCTACGCCGCGGCCGGCGCGGCCAACCTGTGGCTGCTCTGGGCATACGAGCGGCTGCTGCGGCGGGTCGTCGCCGATACCGATCTCGATCTCCTGCACTTCTCGCTGCACCCGCTGAGCGCAGGCCGGGTCGCCGTGGAGTTCGCGCTCGTGCTGCTGCACGCCTCGGTGATCTGGGGCGCGGCCGCGATCAACCGCCTGCCCGCGACCCTGTGGAGGCGCCCGCGCACGACGCAGTGGCGCGCCACCGCCGCCGGCGCGTGGCTCGCCGGCGCGATTGCCGCAACGCTGGTGGCCCGCGCCGTTGCGGCGCCGGTGCCGGTCGCGCCGATGTGGGTGGCGGTGCTGTTCGCCGGCGCCTCGGCGGCGGCGCTGGCGCGCGTCGAGGGGCGAATCCGGCGCGTCACGCAGAGCGCACGGCTGGCGATCTTTTTCGTCGCCCTCGTTGGCCCGGCGATCGCGATGTATCCCTCGCTGCTCGCACACGCCACCGAGGCGAAGGAACGCCTGGTCGCCGAAACCTTCGGCCCGCAGGCGATCAGCCTCCGCGAAGACCTGCAGCGGCGCCTGCAGCAGGCGGTCAACCAGATCGACCAGATTCGTGGTCTCGACGAACTGGTACGTCCGGACGGCGGCACGCCGTCGACCAATCGTGCGTTTGCGGTCTGGTCGCGCACCGATCTGGCCACCTATCGATTGACGTCGGCGGTCGAGCTCTACGGCGCCGACGGGACGCTGCTCAGCCCGTTCGCGCTGAGCCTGCCGGAGTATTCGACCGCTCCGTATCGCCCGGCCGGGTGCACCTGGGAGCAGCCGATTGACGAGGTGTCGCCGTTCGGGTCGAGCGAGCGGCACGTGCTGCGCACCGGTCGCGGCGTCTGCGTGCGCGGCCGCATCGCCGGCGGCATCGTCGTCCGGGTGATGCTCGACTACCGGACGCTGCCCTTCATCTCGTCCCAGAGCGCGTATCTCGAGTCGCTGCGCCCGAATCGACAGGTCACGCCGGAGGGCGTATCGGGCCGCGACGTCGAGTTCGCCGTCTACGGCTGGAGCCGGGCGCCGATTTTCGCGTCGGGGACCAGCGTCTGGACGCTGCCGGACAGCGTCTTCCGGGTGCTGGTCGAGTCGCGCGAACCGTTCTGGGCGACGCTTGAGCGCAGCGGCGAGCGGTTCCGCGTGTATTTCCTCAGCGACCGCGGCGGCATCTACGCCCTCGGTTACCCCGTGATCACGTGGGCCGGACACCTCATCAATCTCGCCGAGCTGGTGATGCTCGCCGCCGTGCTCTACCTCCTGCTGCTGGGCGCGTCGACGCTCTTCAGCGCTCTCACACTGCACAGCTCGGCGAGCGGCCGCGAGCTGCTGCGAGAAGTGCGATCCAGCTTCTACCGGAAGCTGTTCCTCGCCTTCTGGGCCGGCGCCGTCGTGCCGGTGTTCATCCTGGCGATCTTCACGCGCGCCTACTTCGCGACGCAGCTGACCGCCGGCGCGGAAGAAGCGGCGGCGCGGACGGTGACGACGGCGCAGCGGCTGGTCGAGGACTACGCGGCGCTGCAGCAACGCGGCGCGGCGGCGCTCGACGCGATCGACGATCAGATCATGGTGCTGGTGCGTCGGGCGATCGACGAGGACGTCAACCTGTTCGACCGCACGCAGCTCCAGGCCACCAGCGCGCGCGACCTGTTCGCATCGCAGCTGCTGCCGATGCGGACGCCGGCGGGCGCCTACCGCGCCGTGCTGCTCGACCGTGCGCCGACCTTTGTCGCCGGAGAGAAGGTCGGCGACTTTCCCTATCGGCTCGCGGCGGCGCCAGTGCGCGCGAGTGGACGCGAGGGCGTGGTCACCGTCCCGCTGACCAACCGCCAGCAGCAGATCGAAGAGCAGCTCGACGAGCTCGATCGTCGCGTCCTCTCCGGGGTCGTCCTGTTCAGCCTGCTCGGCGCCGCGCTCGGCTACTGGATGGCCGAACGGATCGCCGATCCGGTCAACCGCCTCACCCGCGCGACGCGGCGCATCGCCCGCGGCGATCTCGATGCGCGCATCGCCGCGACGTCGAGCGACGAGCTGCGCCGGCTGGTGCAGGACTTCAACCAGATGGCGCAGGACCTGAAGCGCCAGCGCGCGGAGCTGGAACGGACGCAGCGGCTCGAGGCCTGGGCCGACATGGCGCGGCAGGTGGCGCACGACATCAAGAACCCGCTGACCCCGATTCAGCTGTCAGCCGAGCACGCGCGTCGCATCAACATCGATAGCGGTCGGCCGCTCTCGCCCGTGCTCGACAACTGCGTCAACGCGATCCTGTCGCAGGTGACGCTGCTGCGGCAGATCTCCGCCGAGTTCTCCAGCTTCGCGTCGTCGCCGACGGCGCGTCCGGAGCCGACCTCAATCGGGACGCTGATTCACGAGGTGGTCGAGCCGTACCGCACCGGGCTGGCGCAGCGGGTGGCGATCGAGGTGCAGGCGCCGGACACGCTGCCGCGGCTGATGATCGACCGCACGCTGTTTTCGCGGGCGCTCACCAACGTGATCGAGAACGCGCTGCACGCGATGCCGGGCAGCGGACGCCTGGCGATCACCGCGCGCGTCGACCCGGCCGAGCCTGCGCCATTGGAGACCGCCAGCCCGCGATCGGTGCTCGTCGAGATCACCGACACCGGCATGGGAATGGATCAGGACGCGTTGAACCGGCTGTTCGAGCCGTACTTCTCGACCAAGGCCACCGGCACCGGCCTCGGACTGACGATCGCCAAGCGGAACGTGGAATTGAACGGCGGAACGATCGAGGTGCACAGCGAGCGCGGCGTCGGCACGCGCGTCACCATCACGCTGCCGGTCGCGTAGAGAGCAGCGTGCAAGTACCAAGTACGAAGTACGAAGTATGAAGTAGGGGTGACACCCACTTCGGGCTTCGTACTTCAGACTTCCACCGAGCCGGCGTCAGTTGCGAGCCTCACCCGGCAGCGCTGTCGCGACGATCCGAAATCGCCGGCGGCTGTACGGCATCGAGCGGCGCGTGCGGCACCGTGCCCTTGTGCCGGAACCGGTTGATCGCCATGCCGACGAACGCTGAGGCCAGGTAGCTGTAGGCGATCACCACCAGCATCGCCTGCGGGTGCGTGGCGATCAGCATGATGCCGGCGGCGACGAAGATGAGAACCGTGTAGGGCCGACGGGTGCGCGAGTCGAGCGTCTTGAAGCTCCGGAAGCGAATCGTGCTCACCATCAGCACGGCGGGGACGAGCACCATCGCCAGCGCCGGCAGCGCCTCGCGGTAGTCGTAGAGGCCCCACGGATACGCATACACCGTCGCCGCCGGGATGGCCGCCGCGGCGGGGCTCGGCATGCCGACGAAGTAGCGCTTGTCGCCGCCTGCGGCGCTCTGGATGTTGAAGCGCGCGAGCCGCATCGCGGCGGCCGCCACGAACATGAAGCCGACCGCCCAGCCCAGGCGGCCAAGTGGCTGCAGTCCCCAGTTGAGCGACAGAATCGCCGGCGCGACGCCGAACGAGACGACGTCCGCCAGCGAGTCGAACTGGAGGCCGAAGGCGCTTTCCGCGCCCGTCATTCGGGCGATTCGTCCGTCGAGCATGTCGAGGACGAACGCGAAGCCGATGAACGGCGCGGCCGTCTCGAACTCACCGCGGGTGCCGTACACGATGCACGCGTACCCGCAGAACATGTTGCCCATCGTGAGCAGACTCGGCAGCAGGTACGCACCCCGCCGAAAGCGCCGGCGCCGCGCGTCACTCGACCGCTGCAGGAATCTGAGCCGCCCCGCGTCGTTCATGGATATGACATCGAGTCGCCGGTAACCAACCACCTCTTCAATGAGCGGGTTGCCAGACCACCTGACTGAATCAGTGTAGCACCGCGATCACGGTTTCGCCGCCGCGCACCGCCTGTCCGACGGTCACGCGGATGGTCGCCGTCAACGGCAGAAAGACGTCCATCCGCGAGCCGAACTTCATGATGCCGAATCGCTCCCCGGCCCGCACCTCGGCGCCGGTCTGGACCCGGCAGACGACCCGCCGCGCCAGCACGCCGACAATCTGCCGGGCCACGACCAGCTGGCCGCCATGATCGATCCAGATTTCGCTGCGTTCGTTGGCGGCCGTCGCGTCGGGCCGGTAGGCGGGCAGAAACAGACCGCGTTTGAACAACACGCGCGTCACGCGTCCGGACACCGGCACGCGGTTCACATGCACGTCCATCGGCGACAGGAAGATGCTGATCTGCTGCCATTCGCCGTCCGGCGCCGCCGACGCCATCGCCGGGCCGGCGACCTTCACGCGACCGTCCGCGGGCGACAGAACCTGGTCTGCCCCGCCAGGCGCGTGGCGTTCCGGATCCCGAAAGAAAAAGGCGAAGAATCCGGCGAGCACGACAAACGGGATCGCGATCGTCCAGCCGAGCGTCGCTCCGGAAACCACGGCGAGCCCCAGCGCGCCGATGATGAAGGGCAGACCTGCGGAATCGAGGCGCATCGAGATCTATTTTAGCCGGTCGATGATTCGCGACGATGAAGCGCGGCCGGCGGGAGGAACCTCACCGAGAGCGTCGGGAAGGAAAAGTTGCCTCGGTACGGGCGGCGTGATGAGGGATGTGGGCGCGCCGATCGCGCGCCCACCCACGCGTCGTGAGTCCGTCAGCCGTGAGCGGCCGGCCGGTCGCTGGCCTGCTGGTGACGGCGCAGGATGTTTTCCATCCGG
>Ga0207648_10005827_pt1 | contig 12338 bp, 8 predicted proteins | sample KBSMisM32_FD_184310 | JGI IMG/M metagenome (GOLD analysis project Ga0207648, IMG submission 184310) | Miscanthus rhizosphere microbial communities from Kellogg Biological Station, Michigan, USA - KBS Miscanthus M3-2 (SPAdes) (version 2) | ecosystem: Host-associated > Plants > Roots > Rhizosphere...
TTGATCTTAATCGCCGTTTAATAATGGCGAAGGACGTCTCAGTGGATTGAGCAAGCTGGGAAGGGTGGCAAGCGGGAAGTTGGACGCCTCTCCACAGTGACTCCGAGCGCGCCCCCGCTGAGGCTCACTTGTACCAACCAGGGTTTTGATAAGGCCACTCAGCGGGGGTACGCTCGGGGCCACTATCGGCAGACGCCCTAACTTCCGCTGACCCCCTTCCCAGCTTGTTCTATCCACTAAGGCGCCCGTCCTCTTCCCAACTTGTTCGAGCCACTAACGCGTCCTCATCAGTATCGTTGATTCTGTCTTCCATCACAGCGACGGCGCGGCCTATTTCGCCGGTCACAGTTGGTTCTCTACCTTCAAGGACAGCTTGTACAAAGTCTTCAATTAACGGTTGATGAATATTTGCAGCGGGCGGAAGCGACTCGACTCTTTCGCCAGCCTCACTCAGCACCTTTAGCTTTCCTTCATTCAACACCGAGACATGCAGCGACCCATTAGATCCAAACACGTCTAACGTGTCCTGTGGCTCTCGCGCCGAGTGTGCAACGGTTAGCGTCGCAGACGTTCCCTGCTCAAATTGAAATACTGCTGAGGCAACGTCTTCAACTTGCCGTTTGAAAAATCCATTCGCACTAATCGACTTCACCTCAGTTACGCCCCCAAACAGATCAAGCAACACCTCAATCCGATGACAACCAAAGTCAAACATTGGCCCACCACCAGATTGTTCCTTATTGAGCAGCCACGCTCGCGGATGAGATGCCGGCGGGTCGAACCACTCAAAGGCGTTAATTTGCGCAACGACTGGCTTCCCTATTTCACTCGATTGAATGATCTCCTTCATCCGCCGAACCACTGGATAGAAATGGCGGTAGTATGCAACACCCAAGTGCACGCCGTTGTTTCGGCAGGCTGCAATCATGCGATCGCACTCGGCCGTGTTCAAACCCATCGGTTTTTCACAAAGAACATGTTTACCAGCCTCCGCCGCGGCAATCGTCTGTTCAACGTGAAGGTAGACTGGAGTCGCTACGTAGACTGCATTCACTTCATCGTCCCGTAACAAGTCTCGCCAGTCTGCATACCAACGACGCGCACCAAACTGCTTTGCAAACGATTCAGCAAGCTCTGACTGTGCCCTGCTAACAGCGACTAACTCGCAGTTCTGAAGATCACGAATCGCTGGCGCAACACGCTTCTGCGCGATGTCACCACAACCGATCAGACCGAAGGAAACGGATTTCATTTCAGGTTGCATGAAGTCTGTACCACTACGCGGTAGCGTGTGGCTCCGTGTTCCGTCTCACAATGTGGATCAAGCCACACGCTACCGCGTAGTGGTACTGACTTCATGCAATCTGCAATTACAAGAACCTTTCCCAAGTCGCCAAAATCATTCGCAGTTCATCTTCCTCTTCAGCAGTTACGTTCACTAACGGTGGGCGCACCGGTCCCCCGCTCATGCCAACCATGTCCATTAGCGCTTTCATGGTTGACACTTCATAACCTTTACGACGCGAGCGGATGGAGTAGAGCGGTATTACACAGCGTTCGAGTAGTTCACCAAGTGAGTCGCTATCACCTATAACGCCTAACTCATGAAGTCGCAGCGAAAGACGCGGGGCCACTGTCGCAATGCTCGAGGTGAAGGTACGAATCCCGGTGCTGTAGTAAGCCGCAACCATGTCGTCGCCAGCCCCACCGATCCAATGAAGTCGATCACCTACGTGATTCATGATCGACTGCAATCGTCTTATGTCCCCCTGTCCATCTTTCCATGCGACGAGCGATGGAATTGCTGCGGCAAGTCGTTCAACCATCGCTGGCGTAAAGGTTGTCCAGTCACGACTGTAGATGAGGATTCCAAGTTGAGTCGACGCAGCGATACTTCGGTAGTACTCCAACAGTCCGGCATCATCGGCGTTTGGGTAGTAAGGTGGAAACGCAAGCACTCCATCTGCGCCTGCTTTCTCGGCAGCCTGGGCCATTTCGATTCCCAGCCTTTGTCCGAAACCGACTCCGGCGATTACCGGAACGCGTCCGTCGATCGCATGAACCGTAAGTTCGATAACGCGCGCGTACTCGGCAGGCGTTAGTGAATACATCTCGCCAGTTCCGCCGGCAGCAACGACAGCCGAAATCGGATGCGCGATTAGTTTGGTTAAGTTCTCATGAAGCCCGGGTAGATCAAGCGATAGATCTTCTTTGAACGGCGTGATCGGAAAAGCGATGACACCGGGTAGTCGTGATCTTAGTTCAGAGGGGTGCATGTTCTTCATGTCCGATAAGCTGGCTTCAGGGTCATGAAGTCAGTACCACTACGCGGTAGCGTGTGGCTCCAGACTTTCTATACACGGATTGCTAACTTTAGATCGAGCCACACGCTACCGCGAAGTGGTACTGACCTCAGCATGTCGACTCACTCATCCCGGCAGCAGTTCTCGAACAACTGATTCGATTGATCTGACTTTCTCAGACTCTAGCGCTGAGACATACGGAACAATTGGTCCAGTGCGGGCGATGCCGGCTGCTTCGGTAGCGTGATGCAAAACTCTCGCTGGCCCCCACCCATCTCTCAGGTCCTCAAGCGGAATAAATCGACTTCGCAAGGCTTCAGCCGCCTGATAATCCTCGCTTACTAGCGCCTCGAAAAGTTGCTGACTCAACCCCGGCGCAATGCATCCTGAACCGGTAGTGAAACCTGTCAACTTCCAGTCGCGCAAGTGAACAATTGCGGGTCGCTCGCCAATACCACTGATCACATACTTCCGATCGACTCTTTCGAGCAAACCTTCAAGGTACGAATCCTGCTCAGGTTGATCCCGCACGACGGCATACTTAATACCAACACAAACGCCGTCATCGACAAGGCGTGCTACGGCATCGAGGCCGGCAAACTTTTGCGAGCCAAAGTTACCTTCCTCCTTGAGATAGATGATCAGGTTTCCGCCCATTGCGTCGGCGATATCACGATAGCCACGTTCCAGGCCTTCGGCGTCGCGCGGATCAGCACAAGGCAACACCATGGCAGTCGAGAACCCATGCTTTCGTAAAAGATGAGCTTGTTCCAACGAGCGACCATATGATGGCCCAATGCTGGGAATCGCCCACAACTCAAGCGGTCTTGAACTGAGCCACTCGAGTAATGACTCGAAGTCTGCGAGTGTGACGTGATAGAGAAAGGCGTTCCCGCCGTAGATGAGTCGACTGATCCCGCCGGCAGCGATGTGCCGAACGATGAGCTCATTCTGCTCGAAGTCAATAGACGAGTCGTTGCGGCGTGCGATAGGTGGGACAGCAAACACACCGCGCAGTTGATCTGGGGTTAAGGTGTTTCGCTTCATTGAGTGGCCATGATAGCTGATTCTTTTTCAATGCTCGTGATTATGTGAACGCGGGGCCAACGAGGTCAGTACCACAGCGCGGTAGCGTGTGGCTCAAACGGTTGCGTATGGCTCCACTCGATCGAGAATGGATCTGCGCGGCTTTGCCGCTCCCCGTGCGGAATGCCTCTGGCTTTCCGACTCCCCCAACGACAACTTTTTGCGGCTCTGCTGCTGAGGCGTAGCCTCAAGTTCAAAAAACGACACCTCCGGAAAGCCAGAGGCATTCCGCACGGGGGGCGGCAAAGCCGCGAAGAGCCACACGCTACCGCGATGTGGTACTGACTTCATAGTCGCGTGATCTACTTGGTCGCGTGATCTACTTCGTCTCCAGCACCACGACTGTCGCAATGGGATCTATCGCTTTTGCAGGTAGCCGTATCACTAGATACTCCTCGCCGTTGTCGACTCTGATACGCGTCTTCGGATCGGCAAGCAAATACGCCTTGGTTACTGACGTTGCCAACGGAACGCGAAGCGTGTTGTCCGACGGCCACTTGAAAACATGGAGATAGTACCGATGTGGCTTACTCGTAATCCTGCCAAATTCAGGTTGCGTGGACAACGGACTTGCTGTCGTCCCATAGATCGATTCCCCATTAACCTTCATCCACTTTCCAACAGCAGCTAACCGCTCAATACTCGGCGCCGGGATCAACCCTTCAGCGGTAGGCCCCACATTCAACAAGTAGTTTCCACCTTTCGACGCGATATCAATCAGATTACGAATGATCACTTCCGGCGATTTCCACTTATCGTCGTAGAACTTGAACCCCCACGTCGTGTTCATCGTCATACAACTTTCCCAATCAACTCCGGGCAATCCGTTGGGAGGTATTTGTTGTTCGGGAGTGCCAAAGTCACCGGCATAAGTTTGATCGGTCTTACTCAAACCTTTCATTCCCTCACGACCTCGACCAACACGATTGTTGATGATTATGTTTGGTTTCAAACTCCGTACGTATCTGTAGAGTTCTTTGCCGTCCTCTTCGCTCCACCAATCCTGCCATTCACCATCGAACCAGAGAACTCCGGGATCGTAGGCAGTGACCAATTCACGAAGCTGCTCCTTCATGTATTTCAAATACTCTTCTTTGCCGCCGGGCTTGAGTTTGGTCGTTCTGTTTCCCGCCGTCGGATCTTTGCCGGGCGCCTCGACGTAGGCCGCGGGATAGTGCCAGTCGAGAATTGAATAGTAGAAACAGAACACGAGCCCTTGTCTCTTGGCTTCGGCTGCGAGCTCCTTGATCGGGTCGCGGTGATAAGGTGTCGCGTCGACGATGTCGTAGTTGCTGACTTTGCTGTTGTACAGGGCGAAGCCGTCGTGATGTTTCGACGTGATCACGATGTACTTCATACCGGCATTCTTGGCGATGCTCACCCATTCTTTGGCGTTGAACTTCACCGGGTTGAATTGGGTCGCAAACTTTTCGTAATCAGCGCGCGGAATATTTGCCCACTCCATGATCCACTCGCCGATACGATCGGAACGCATGCCTTTGTACTCACCAGCAGGGACCGCATAGAGACCCCAGTGGATGAACATGCCAAAGCGCGCCTCGCGCCACCAACGCATGCGCTGATCGCGTTGAGCCTTGGTTTCATTGACAGTCGGAGTGCCTCCGTTTGTTGACCTCTGCTGCGCGAGCGTCGGATAGACACCGAGACAAATAATACTGAGGAGGAAAACTGCCAGTCGGACTTTCATTTGCTATACCTCTGAGGTGACGTCATTGGACAACATCAAAATCCATCCACGCTGAGACTCGCTGATCGCTCTTTTCTTTCGCCAGGGCATCGTTGACTACGATCTGCAACACATATTCACCAGGAATCATTTGCCCACCCAGGTTGATCTGGCCACTCACGATCATTCGCTGCGGATCAACGTCCCTTGTTAGACCAAGCGGCCGCTCCGGGCCGGCATAGACGACCTGTCCCTCGCGATAAACCACGACCTGTGAACTGAGCCGGGACTGATGATTGTCAGGATCAATCTGAGCGTTGATTGCCAGGAACGCATAGTCAATCTCCATTCCAACGCGAAACCTGCGAACGGCAGCCCGCGCGTCGGCCGCTAACACAGATGTATTGTTTGTAAGGTTCGCAGCTGAAGGATCCTTTCCGGAAACGATGAGACCCGTCAGGGTCAAACGACCATGGGTGAGATCTGGTATCTCAACCAACTGGCTGGCCAAACCCATTTGTTGAGTGGCAGCGTCTTGGACAATGACACGCACCTGACAGAGCCCACTCCGATTGACCGGCGAAGTGAGTTCATAAACCAGACCTTCCTGCTCCAGCTGTGCGAAACGGTCCTTCTTAATTCGAATCGTATACCTCTTTCGAACCTGCTCTCCTACAGGTCCCCTTTGATCAAACGCGACTGCGTAGATGTTCAAGGTTGCAACCAGGCGATCCTCTCCCTCTGCAATGAACGTCACATCGCGCGCATCAACGTGTAACAGCGATCTGACAAACGCTCCTTCACTCCTGTCGTGTCCATAAAGCGAAGTGAGTCTTAGACTGATATTGCTTGAATCGAATGGTGACGCAAATGCCGCGAGCAGTTGTTGACCGTTAAGGTCTTGCGAGTGATCCGGCGCCCTGTCCGGTTGGCCGTAGAACCCCTTGCGAAAGTTGGCTTCAAGATTTGATCGGATGAGATTTACTTTGATCTGATGAAAAGGTCGAGCCTCGGGATCGGTCTTGAACGATTCTTCATCGGGGCGGTAACCAAGAACGTAGTAACCTTGTGGCTCTCCCAGGATCTTAGAGATATCAGTGTTGAACCCAGCGAAAGTCCCGCCTGTCTCTTCAGCAAGTGCGACAAGCGCGTCCTGCTCTTGAACGAATCTGATGATGCTTTCCCCGGGCCCTGAGGCTGGTAACTGGTGGGAGTCAAAGACACTCTTTAACGAATCCCCAACACCAGGAAGTTGGGATCCACTTACAGACGCGCCCGTGCCAAAGGTTTGCAAGCCACGCGCATCTATTGTGTTGAAGGTGACCAGTCCGCGGTTCGCACGATCGGTAATCCTTCGTAATATCTCCATCGCCCTTCTGTTCTGTTCGTCCTTTTTAAACAGTTGAATCCCGTTCGAGAACAAGATGACTGACTTGCGCCCCGGTAGATCCTGCAGCCCCTGCACAATTAGATCCAGACTGCGAAGCCATGTCGCGGAACGCACATCTTGATAAGACGCAGACTCGCGCCTTGTTGCAGCCATCGCTGCCTCATCCTTCGATTCCGCAGTGGAATCGGGATCGGGTACTGCCCCAACGCTTACATTGCCCAATGGATTCCAGCGCACACCGTTTATTGCCAAATGCAGCAAGCGCTTGTCGGAAGTAAGTTGCTGTAACACTCCAGAGCCTTCTGTAGGGCGGATGATCGACACCAAATCGCCCGGCTGCATCTGCTCGTCCACAAACCGATTCATCGCCTTTTTCACGTCTCTCAACGCATCCGCTGAAACATTCGCTACGATCAAGACGACTATCCGCTTTACCTGATCTTCCCGGAGACGACCCGTTAACGTTGGCACCTTCGGAATAGCAGGATTCCTGGTGGCCTTTGGAGCCGAAGCAGCCTTGAGCTTGACCGTCGCAGGAACGTAATAGAACGTTGTGATTGGCTTCAACACTCCATCGACAAAGAGTTGGAAATCATCTCGAGTCAGATCAGTTACCTGACGCCCTTTCTTATCTATAACTGTGCCATCCACCTGCACCAATCGGACTGAGATGCGAACTACGTCTGTTTCCTTCGGCTCAGTTGGAGGTGTGGATTGAGGCTGTTGAGGGAATGCAGTCCTGAACGGAATCAGAAGTACTACAAATAACAAGCTCAATCTCGTAAAGGCGGATGTCATCGGAGTCGATAGTCCACACACATTTTCACTCCCAGCGGAGTGAGGGATACTAACTAACCCACAACACGGGCTGACGAATGAAGAAGTTGCGGATTACTTCATCAACTTTTGAATCCGCGGGTAACCTCTTCCAAAGCTCAACGTATTCGGGTCGCTTAAGAGCAAGACCAGCGAAGAGCAAACTGTTATGTCGCATCGGCCATTCAGCGTCGTACATCACATCGGGTTTCAACGGCCAACTCTTCTTGTCCTTGATGAACGGATACATGTAGGCGATTGCTTTGCTGAAGCTGCGACCATCGCTCGTTGTGAACGTCCAGAGGTTATCGTTCCCACTTGATAGCAACTCGCAAGTCGTCGCCATCGCGTCGAGATTGAAAAGTGAATAGCCGTACGGCTTTGTGCGTCGCAGTTCTTCCGGGAAACTTCCATCAGGCGCAATTTGATTTGGAACAATGACCGTCTTGAAACGATTCCGGCAGTATGCGCGCAGCTCTTGATCGCCAACCAGTTCTGCAAACGCCGCCACCTGCATCACCCAGCATGTACCATGATTGTTCTTCGCGTCGCGCTCTTCAATGCCGTTCTTACTGGTCGTCATCCATTTCAGATAATCGGTGAACCACAGAATAACGCCGCCCAGGTCAGTCATACTTAACGACCGCGAGTCTTTCAAAATCTCGATCGCTCGGGCAACTTCGACAAGATGAATGGTGTCGATGATCCCGATACCGCGTCCTGTGAATCGACCGTGAATCGCCTGCGCATATTGCAGGTTGGGATTCATCCGGGTCGACTCGTCGATGAACCAGGACCGCAAGTGCTTCACTGCCTGACGCGCATATCGCTCGTCTCTTGTTAACTTCCAGGCTGCGACTAACGCGGGGAATTGAACACTCAGCCGCATCAAGTAACGACGATGTTCGACGAAGTTATCCGGATTCGTCATGCCATCACGTTGAATGTAAGGACCGGAAGGATTCTGCGGATCGGGCCACCAGTAATCACCTTCAGAAAAGAAATCGTGAACGCCTCCAGCGCTGCGTGGAGAGGTGGAAGCAGTGATTGTTATCGGCGCTTCTTTCAGATACTGGTTAGCAGCCTTAAGAACACGAGCGCGATCGAACTTCAAGACATTAAAGTCTTTCGCTCTTCTCCGTGCGGTACCCTTTAGTGACGCGTTCGAACTAACGGACGCGCTCTTCTGGGACCGCAGGCGTCCTCGCCTGCCAACGTTGCCGAAAGTAATCTCAGTGGCGACGAATGCAGGCGAGGACGCCTGCGGTCCCAGTAAGAGGTCCCGCTTTACTCCCAGCGCGTCACTAAAGGGTAACGAAGTCAGCAGAGCAATGGCGATGCAGTTAAGAAAACCTGGCAATGAATCCACCTCCAGCCCGCATCGTTATCGATAATGGCTGCCGGCTTTGGACTTGCACCTTCTCAATTTCCACTGCGGCCGGGTTGTCGAGATTATCTTTGACCAACACTGCCCCGCTTGTGCGCCGGTTAAGAAATGTCAGGGGCACTTCGATTCTCTTTTGCGAGGCAGGTCCATTCATGATTGCCAGAAACCAGGTATTACCGTTTCGCCGCGCAAACGCAGCGAGTTCACCAATCTCTGACGAAGGCAGCACGACCGTTTCATCCCAAACACTCGGGATACTCTTAATCAGATCGACCGCCGGGTTGGCAAGAATGTTTTTCGGATTCGCCGCGAAGATCAACATCGGCGACGTGAAGATCGCCGCGCTCGCAATCTGATGCGCCCACGAAGTGTCTTTCCGACGTTCTCCAAAATGCATCGCAGTGTAGTCAGCGTGGCCGGCGAGGAAGCGCGTGAACGGCAGTGTCACGTTGTGTGCGGCACGCTCGGTTTGACGACTATACTCCATCCCCTTGATCGACTCGCGCGTCATTTCGTTTGGCCAAGTGCGGGATTCGCCGGCGGGCTTATTCGAGCCGTGGAACTCAACCATGATCTGATGTTCGGCGGCTTCTCGCAAAAGCGCCTGGTAGAGATCTATGATTTCCTTCGCTTCATGATCGAAGAAGTCGATCTTTGTACCCACCACACCGACTCGATTTAACAACTCAAAGAACTGCCGGCGCGCATAAGGAGTGCGCAGATCTTTACTGTGTTTCCAAAACCACGTCCCAACTTTGTATTGCTTTGCGTAGTTGGCTAGTTCGCGCATCTGATCCTCCGACCACTTTTGCCAGAAGCCTTCGACGACGTTGTATTCAAAACCCAACTCACCAGCCAAACGTGAAAACTCCTTCATCGATTCGAGAGTGTTTTCACCGCCGTCCAGGTATTTCCAAACGGAACGACCGGGCTTCACCCAGCTCGTGTCTAGCCCAAGCGGAAACAGTTTCTTATCAGGTGCGGGCGAAACAGCGTCAATGATCTGATTGTTCACCAACTCGTTGAGCGTCTCAGCAATCATCACCACTCGCCAGGGCGATTTGATAGTCCCTCGAATCGCCGCAGGTTGAGACAAACGCTTCGCTTCCTCTTTGCCATACCGAAGCTCAAATGGATAACTCACGGGCAGCGCATCACCCAAAACTAATTTGAACCCACGTTGGCCATCTGCCTGGAGGCCCATACCTGCATAGTTCATCAACGCAGCTTCAGTGATCGCGACGTAACCTGAATTGTTGGACAGCTTGATCGTTAATGGCGGCGCGGCCCACTCGCCAGTTTTGACTTCGGCTATCTCTTTCTTCGTATGGATTCCTTCGTAGTGTCCGTAGAAATCATGAAACCAGACAGTGCTACCAGGTGGAGTAACGAATGAAGTCTCTTCCACCGGAATGCGTGGAGTATCGTCGCCAGCCAACACATAGCGAAAGGCAACGCCGTCGTTGAAAGCTCGTACCTCAAGGATGTAGTTCGTATAAGTCGAAATCGAGATGCGAGCGCCGTTGCAATGATTCAATCCGACTGAATGCACGCCGCGAGTGGTAAAGGTCTCACGTAAGCTGTAGCGTTCGATTCTCCGAACTGGTTTCAGCTTCAACCAGTCAATGCCATCAACAATATTGTGAACTCCCGAAACTTTAATACTAAGCAACGATGGCCCAATGATCGTCACGTTGTTTCGGGTAATTCGATACCGCAGTCGATATTCATCAAATCCAAGGAGCTCAAACTTAGTCTTTCGGTCCGGGCTAGTCAGGCTGAAGAGAGTTGCTTGCTCAGCGCTAACCAGCTTTGGCAATTCGACCGCGAGAACGGGCAACGCAACTGCAGTGGCAATAAACGAGCGCCGCGATTGATTAGTTTTTGACTTGTCGTCACTCATTCACGTTGTTCCAGGTATAGCTGTTTCTCGGTGGCATGCAGTCAGTACCACAACGCGGTAGCGTGTGGCTTACAAGATTCGGCGCGTTTAATGCCGGAAGCCACACGCTACCGCGTTGTGGTACTGACTGCATTGCCATGTCGTGGCCCTAGCTCCCAAGCAGATTGCTTCGATCTTCTGCACTCACGGCCGCGATCTTTGCAAGAGCTGAATCAAGTACCGAATCTTTGTAATGCTCCGATGCACGGCGGATCAACGGATACAACTGCTGTGGTGGCCACTCGCCAAGTTGCTGATAGGTCCACTTCTGACCCAACGCGAAAGGGATCAAGAAGTCCAACGCCTTTCGAATACTTCGCCCGTCTGCCGTTTTGTAATTCCACAAATCAACGCCGACGTTTTCACCGAGCCGGGCCAGCAGCATCAAGCCATCAAGATTGCCGCAGCTGTAACCCCACGCGCGCGTGCGGACCAACTCGAGTGGTTGCCGGCCATCGGGCTCAACCTGCAGTGCGATTCTTTTTGTGCGTGCGGTTAACAAGACTGTCCGCGCAAGATCCGTCTTGCCAAGAAACAACGCGAAGGAAACTACCTGCACGTCGTAGTACGTTCCGTGATTGTTCTTCGCAGCCGACTCGTCGCGACCGTTCTTGCTTTCGAGCATCCATTGCAAAAACTTGCCGTACCAGTCTTCCAGTCCCTTTTGATCGTGCGTTGTCCACGCCTTTGATCCGGCAAGTAATCCAATCGCGTCGACTACCTTCGTGAGACCACGCGTTTCGATCAGGCCAATGCCGCGTCCCGCAGTGATACCAGGAATGCCTTGAGCAAACTGTAAATTGGGATTCATTCGCGTCGCGGGATCAAGAAAGAAGACACGCAACAGCTGCGACGCTTTCTCCGCATAGGTCTCATCGCCGGTGAAGTAATAAGCGAGAGCCAGGGTCTCAACTGCGGCCTCCATTCCGTCTTTGACTCGATGATTATTTATCTTTTCGATCTCGGGATTGCGTTCACCATCACGACGAATGTAAGGCAAACCATCGGGCTTCTTTGGATCCGGCCAAAAGTACGGCGCCTGACTCATGTAGTCGTGCTTGTCGCCACTTGGTGGAGTTGCTTCTTTGGTAGTGACTGAGAACGGGCCGGCAGTTAGCGCTTTCTTCGCATCACGTTCCAACTTCGCCAGTGCAGGTTCGAATTGCTTGTCGCCCTGACGGATTCTAAGTTTTGTCGATTCAAGTTTCCTGGCGTTGAGTATGAACACTCGCGGGAGAGACGCAGGAGCAGCGCCGCTTGAAGTTGTTAAGGTGCAAGCCACGACAGACAAACACGTGGCCGGCAGTAAGACCAGCAGGAAAAGATGTCTCATAAGAATCATCTGGAGAATGAGATTGGAGTCAGTACCACAACGCGGTAACACGCATCTCACGTCGTTGCTGGAGCATCCATGATCAGCCTCGACTAACCAACCATACGCGCCACCGCGTTGTGATACTGACTCCAGTCCTCTGCAGTGGCCCCTGGTGCAGTAGCCCGACTGTCAAGGAGGGCTTGGATCAGAGCCAGACGTCTCCCAACTGACACAAGCACCGGGCCACCAGGACAGCGCGGAGAAAGTAGCTATTTTCAAAACAAAGGCGGTGATGGGAGACCACCACCGCCTTCTCCGCCGGTGCGTAAGCCAACCTAGAAATTAAATCGTATCGACGCTTGCATAACTCTCGGCGTTCGAGCAGCAATCGCGGCGCCGAATCGAGTGTTTG
>Ga0207648_10005831_pt1 | contig 12333 bp, 13 predicted proteins | sample KBSMisM32_FD_184310 | JGI IMG/M metagenome (GOLD analysis project Ga0207648, IMG submission 184310) | Miscanthus rhizosphere microbial communities from Kellogg Biological Station, Michigan, USA - KBS Miscanthus M3-2 (SPAdes) (version 2) | ecosystem: Host-associated > Plants > Roots >...
CGTGTTTCGGTGAAGTTCCGGCGAGCCCAATGGCGTGAACATCCACACCGGCGGCTTGCGGAACTTTACCACGATCTCGGTCAGTCGGTCCTTCAGCCGCTTGCCGGTCCGGAGGAAGAACGGCACGCCCTGCCACCGCCAGCTGTCGATCTCGAGCTTGATCGCGGCAAACGTTTCCGTTCGAGAATTCGGCGCGACCCCAGGCTCCTCGCGATAGCCCGGGATCGTCTGGCCGGCGATCTCGCCGTGGGCATACTGGCCGAGGACCACGTTCTTCGGGGTGATCGACTTGATCGACCGAAGGGCCTTCACCTTTTCCTGGCGGATGAACTCCGCGGTCATCATCGCTGGCACTTCCATGGCGACGAGCGAGACGAGCTGGATGCCGTGATTCTGGAGGATGTCGCGCACCGCGCCGGCCTGCTCGTAGTACCCCGCGCGTCCTTCCACACCGAGTTCCTCGGCGACCGTCACCTGAACGCTCTCGACATGGTCGCGATTCCACAGTGACTCGAACACCGAGTTCGCGAAACGGAAGACGAGCAGGTTCTGCACCGTCTCCTTGCCGAGGTAGTGGTCGATGCGGTAGACCTGCGACTCGTCGAAGTATTTGTGGATGAGCTGATTCAGCGCTTCGGCCGACTGCAGGTCGCGCCCGAACGGCTTCTCGATCACGAGCCGCGTCCAGTACTTCGTGCCGTTGCCTTCGCCGGTCGTGCTGTGGCTCAGCCCGGCTTCGCCCAGCCCCTGGATCGTCGACGGAAAGACGTTAGGCGGAAGCGCCAGGTAGAAGATCCGGTTGGGCGGCTGACCGCGCTCCTGCTCCAGCTGGGCGATGCGCGTCGCGACCGCCTTGAAATCCTCGGGCGTGCCGCCGCCGATACCCTGGTAGAAGATCGTCTTTTCGACCCAGTCCTCGATCTCCTTCGCGGCCATGCCGTCGTCTTCTACGGCCTGGCGGACGACGTCACGAAAGCCGCGGTCATCCATTCCCTTGTCGCGCGCGACGGCGAGAATCGTGGTATTGTCGTCGATCAGCCCGTCGTGGCGGAGGCGCGAGAGCGCCGGGAGAATCTTCCGCCGCGCAAGGTCGCCGGTTCCGCCGAAGACGATGAACGTGCACGGCCCGTGGACCGGTCGCTCGCCCGTCCGCTCGTGCCCCTCACGGGGCTGTATCCCTTTCAGTCTGCCTGGTCGTCCCGCCTTCGTCGCCATCGTCTGCCCCTGGCTCGGTGCCCGCACCTAACGCCGTTTCGGTTTCCGATTCGCGTTTCCCGTTTCCCGCTTCCCGTTTCCCGTTTCCCGTTCCCCTAGCTCTTTTTGATCGCGTGCCCGCCAAACTGGTTCCGCAACGCCGACAGGAGCCGATCGGTAAACGACTCCGAGTCACGCGATCTGAGGCGCTGCAGCAGCGAGAGGGTGATCACCGGCGCCGGCACATCCAGGTCGATCGCCTCGGTCACCGTCCAGCGTCCCTCGCCCGAATCCGACACGTACGGCGCGATCGAGGCGAGATCCTGATCGTCGTGCAACGCTCGCGCCGTGAGATCGAGCAGCCACGAGCGCACCACGCTCCCCGTTCGCCACAGCTCGGCGATCTGCGCCAGGTCGAGAGAGAACTCCTTCTTGTGCTTGAGGATCGAGAAGCCTTCGGCGTACGCCTGCATCATGCCGTACTCGATGCCGTTGTGCACCATCTTGGTGAAGTGGCCGGCCCCGGCCGGCCCGACGTGTCCCCACCCCGCGTCCTTCGCCGGCGCGAGCGTCTCGAAGATCGGCCGCAGCCGCTCGACTGCCTCGTTAGGCCCGCCGACCATCAGGCTGTAGCCTTCCTTGAGCCCCCAGATCCCGCCGCTCGTCCCGGCGTCGACGAAATGCAGGCCGCGCTCGCTCACCATCGCCGCGCGACGCATCGACTCCTTGTAGTTGCTGTTGCCGCCATCGATGATCGTGTCGCCTTTCGCCAGCATCTCGGCGAGTGCGCGAACCGTGTTCTCGGTGGGATCGCCCGCGGGAAGCATGACCCAGACGGCGCGCGGTGCCTTGAGCTGCCGCACCAGTTCCTCGAGGGCGTTGGCCGCCCGCGCGCCGTGGCCCACCGCGGTCTGAACCGCGTCGGTGCTCCGGTCGAATGCAACGACCTCGTGGCCTCCCTGAACGAGACGGGTCGTCATGTTCGCGCCCATCTTCCCGAGCCCCACCATCCCTAGCTGCATGTCGCCCTCCAGTGGCGGCAAGTTCACTCAATAGTACCTCACACCCGCCAATGCGAGGTATTGCACTCGGGCCCGATAGCGTCCTGGCGGAGACGGCAGGCGGCAGACAACTGCAGACGGTTGACGGCAGGGGCAGATGGCAGACGGGAGAGGAACCGTGTCGCGCTGCCCTCTGCAACCTGCCGTCTGCTGTCTGCCCGCTGCAGTTCTCTACCGTCTGCCGTCTCCTTCGGCGTCGTAGAGCCGTCGAACAAGAGGGCCTCGACTCACAGACCTTCCGGCCATACAATTAGCCAATTAGCTAATTATCTGATGCTCCCCACCGCCCGTCCGTGAACGCCGTCTTCCGCGCCCTCGCCGACCCGACCCGACGCGAGATCCTCAAGCTGCTCCGGGCCGGACCACGCACCTCCGGCGAGATCGCCGACCGATTTCCGTCCACCTGGGCGACCATCTCACGACATCTCGGCATCCTTCGCGATGCCAACCTCGTCCTGGCAGAGCGCAACGGGCAGAGCGTGAGGTACGAGCTCAACACGACCGTTTTTCAGGAGGTCGTCGAGCACCTGCTCGACTGGACCAAGCCCGCACGGAGGCCAAATGCGTAGGTGGTTGCCGGCATCATTCATCGCCGGCGCTTGGTTGTTCTCGATCTCGGTGTATTCTCGACTGCCCGACCGCGTCGCAGTCCACTGGAACATGTCCGGCGAGCCCAATCGCTTCGCGAGTCGTCTCGAAGGCGCGTTTCTCCTGCCCGCCGTGATGGTCGCGCTCTATCTCATCCTGCAGTGGTATCCATCGCGCGACCCGCGCGCAGCCAACATCGCGAAGTTCCGCCGCGCGTACGACACCATCGTCGCGGCAACGATCGCGTTCCTCGGCGTCGTGCACGCCCTCGCGCTCGGCCAGTCACTCGGCTGGCGAGTCGATATCACGACCGTCGTCCTCGTCTGCGCCGGCGCGATGTTCGTGCTGTTCGGCAACCTGCTGCCGCTCGCCCGCTCGAACTTCATCTTCGGCATCCGCACACCGTGGACGCTGTCGAGCGAACACGTGTGGGCGCGCGCGCACCGCGTCGGCGGCTATGCAATGGTCGCCGCAGGCCTGCTCACGATGGTCAGCGCGTTCTTCGCTCGACCGGGTGGCGTGGTAGTCGCGCTCGCGAGCATGATGCTCGCCGGCATGATTCCGGTCGTGTACTCCTATCTGCTCTGGTCTCGCGACCGACCCGGGCCACCGAACACACCCTGAAGCGGGCGGCTGACGCCGAATCGCAAGCACGGCGCGTGCAATGTGGAAGGGCCCTCGGCTGACGGCAGCAACGCCGAGGGAGTTTCCTTCCACCCAGAAAATATCGCGATGACCGTCGCCGCCGAACGCCGCCACGAAGATCGAGGACGATCCCGGGTCGTTTGGGACGTCCTGTTCCGCGGTCTGCGCACGTCGTATCTGCACGCGCACTCGTTCGGAACGGCCCTCGGAATGTTCCTCGTCCTCGGCGCGCTCATCGCCGTGGCGGGGACGTACGCGTTTGCCAAGTTGGCGAAGCTCGTGAGCGGCGGCCACACGCAGGCGTTCGACGACGCCGTTCTTCGTTGGATGCAGCTCCACCAGACGCCGTGGCTCGAGGGTCTCATGCTGGAGATCACGATGCTCGGTACGTGGATCGTGGTGTTGAGCATCGTGAGCATCGCCGGGTTGTTTCTCTGGCTCACGCAACATCGCTACTCGGCCGTGCTCCTGCTGGTCTCGACCGCTGGCGGGATTGGCCTCAACAATATCCTGAAGGTGGGCTTCTCGCGCCCGCGACCGCACATCTTCGAATGGGGAACCCATGTGAGCAGCTGGTCCTTCCCGTCGGGGCACGCGATGAGCGCGACCGTCGTGTACGTGACGGTTGCGTACCTCGCGGCCCGGTTACAGAAGAGGTACGTCGCGCGAATCGCGACGCTCGTGATCGCCGCCGTCATCGTCGCGACCATCTGCTTCAGCCGTCTCTACCTGGGCGTGCACTACCCGTCGGACGTCCTGGCCGGCGTGATCATCGGGCTCTCGTGGGCCGCGTTCTGTATGGCGACCCTCGAGGCCATCCAGCGCTTCGCGAAACGGAACGCGAAGGAGGTCCTGAAGCACGAGGCGCCGGCGCCGACCCCGGCCAGTGGTTAGGCGCCGCGCCGCGCGACGTCAGCGGGTTCGAAGATACGAGTCCGTACGGTTCAACCAGTCTTCGCGTGGTGGACTGAACACGTCGAGCACGCGCGTGTCGGCCATCGCCTCCGCCGCGTGCGGAACGTTGGATGGGAGAAGCACGACCTCGCCGGCTCGCACGTCGTACGACACGCCACCGTCGTCGCCAACGGTGAGCCTCAAGTGTCCGTCGAGCACGTAGCTGATCTGCTCATGGACGTGCGCGTGCTTGGGGACAATGCATCCGCGCTGGAGCTCGACGCTCGCGATCATCACCCGGTCGCCGCTGATGAGTCGACGAGTGAGATCGGCTTTGACCTGCTCTTCGGGGACGTCGGTCCAACGAAAGTACGTCGCGGCGTTCGGCGTGCTGGTGGGATTCGACACGGGGGCTTCCTCACGAGGCTATGGGTTCGGGATTGATCTACAGCCGGCGGCGCCCCATGGAAGACATGCACCAGGCGCATAGCATCTGGGACGAACCGAAGGGCTCCAAACGTCGCGCCGTTTCACTGGTGCGACTCACACCGGCGACGCCCTATCGATGCCTAACGACTCCGACCTGGCGGCAGTATTCGAGCACCGGACACGTCGAGCACTTCGGCAGATGTCCCGTGCACACGTGCTTCCCGAACGGCACGAGCAGCCGATTGATCTCGATCCAGTACTCGCGGGGAAGCTTCTCCTCGAGCGCCCGCATCGTCCCTTCAGGCGATGACGCCGAGATGTAGCCCCACCGGTTCGTCACGCGGTGCACGTGGATGTCCACGCTGATCCGCTCCGCGCCGCAGGCCACGCCCATCGACAGGTTCGCGCACTTGGGTCCGACGCCGCGGAACGACGTCAGCACGTCGAAGTCGCACGGCAGGTCTCCACCGAACTCGGCGACCGTCCGACGCGCGATCTCGCGGATCTGAACCGCCTTGCCCTCGTGGAAGCTGCTTTCCCGAATGAGCCCATCGATCTGTCCCGGCGAGAGCTTCGCCATCTTCTCGGGCGTTGGTGCGCGCTCGAGTAGCCGGACCGCGACGGGCAAGCTGACCTCGTCGCGCGTGCGAATCGAGATGATGCACGCAACCAGCTGCTGGAACACGGTCTTGAACCCACGCTCCGCGAGGTCGAACATCGCCGCGGGGGCGTGCTCGGCCACAGCCTCGCGGATTCGGCGGAGCACGGTATGGATGTCGAAGCGACGCTTTGCCGGATTCGAACGCGCGAGGCGCGCACTGGACTTCGCTCGAGCAGGAGGCACGCGCGTTCACAGCGCAGAACGGATGCCGCGCCGGGCCGGAACCGTTCTAGTCCGGCGGGCCGGGCCGGTACATGATCACCCGCGCCCGCTCGAGCGTGATGAGGCCACCGCCGATCATCTCGTCCAGCTCCGGCAGGATCGCCTCGATCCGCTCCTCCGTCTCGACGCACTCCACGACGATCGGCAGGTCGAGCGACAGCACCTCGAGACGGTCGGTGCGTACATGCGCGCTCGCGCCATACCCCATGATCGCTCGAAACACCGTGGCGCCGGCATACTGCCGGGAGCGAAGCAGCTCGACGATCGCCTGATACAGCGGCTTCCCCGACTTCGGATCCTTGTCGCGCTCACCGATGTGAATGCGCATGAGCGTGCGCTCGCCCGTGAATCCATGCATGGCTACCTCACTCGCGCTTCGAGCACCGCGTTCGCCGCCACGATCCCGAGGAACGTCGCCGCGAGCGACAGCACTACGCTCGCAATTACATAGGTCGCGGCGCGCCGATAGTCGCCGTCCTCCATGAGCGCGATGGTCTCGTAGCTGAAGGTGGAGAACGTCGTGTACCCGCCGCAGAACCCCGTCGTCAGCAGCGCGCGCGTCTCGGCCGACACCGATGTCGAGCCGAGCGCATACCGCATGAGGAAACCCAGGATGAGCGAGCCGGTAATGTTCACGATGAGCGTGCCCACCGGAAACGTGCCGGCTCGTTGCTGAATGAAGCTCGACAGCGCGAACCGCGACGCGCCGCCGACCGCACTGCCGACCGCTATGTACCAGACCAGATTCATGGAAGGCCTCGGGTTGCCGCGCGGAGTGAGCCGAATGAAAAAAGACTCCCACGCGTGACGTGACGCGTAGGAGTCATTAGCCTTGGGCGGGCGGTTGACGGCGAACTCCATCGCCGACCACGATGACGCTGGTGGTTCGGTATGCTACCCGTTGCGAGTCGAGCGTGTCAACGCTACGCCGCCGATTTCACGCGCTCGAACAACGAACCGAGCGCCCGGACGACCGTTTCATTGCCTTCGCGCAGAAGCGCGGCGAGGATGTGCTTGCAGATCCGTTCGCGCCAGAGATGGTCGCCGCAGTCGCAGCGCGGAATGGACGTGGTGTACAGGTCGACCCAGTGATCGTGGTCGCCGCCCACCACATGGTATCGGCCTTCGCCGACCCGCCTTCCTTCGAGCTTGAGGCTTCGTTCCAGCCGGTCCAGGTCAACGCCGCCGGCCCGTTCGAAATCGATAGCTGGGTGTGCCATTCTCATCTCCTTCATCGTAGTCCAAGCCAATTATTCGCATACAGTTGGCACGCCCGAAACGTAACCCGCGGCGCAGCCCCGCGCGTCGTTCACCGCGTTGGACCGCGTCGCCCCATCCCGTTTGTTTTTCGCTTCGACGTGAGACTTCCTGGCCGGTGGTCACGTACTGACTGCAATCGTTCCCGAATCATTCCGTAGTCAATTGCCTTCGTAGCCACCCATGCAGCCCTCTCCGAACGACGCGCCCTGGCAGATCGCTCCGGTTTCCGCGACTGACCGAGTGGCCGCAGCCGCCCTCGCCCTGCTCGCCATCGACTCCGTCTTCGTTTGGTCGGCGACGACGTCCGTGATGGGGCGAGCCGCCCTTACCGCCATTCCCGCAATCGTTGCCATTCGAGTCATCCGCGGATTCCCACGATCGCGTGAGCTGGCGGCTGTGACCTTCGCCTCGATTCTGGCAGTCGGGATCGTCACGCTATTCCAGCTCGGGCTCATCGCCGGTCAGGCAAGAGCGGCCACCGTCGTGGCAGTCGCCCTCGCCGTGTCAGGCCTCCTCACCTTGGCGTGGACCGGGCTCCGAAACAGCCTGAGCGCGGACCCGGTCATCGCGATGCCTCGGTGGCCGTCCGCCGCGGTGGCCGTCCGCAGTCCATCGCGGTATCGGACTCACCGGAAATACCGATAGCGCCTGGGCGAATCTCCGGCGCGCGGACGCGGGGCCGCTGAGCTCAGCGGCCCCCGATGACGGTTCGCAGCTGATCGAGCGCGGCCTGCTCCGCCGGGCTCACCGCAACGCCTCCGAACCCGAGTATGCCGCCTTCCTTCGACGCGTTGGCGACCTTCGTGGCGACGTCGGCCACGAGTTGCCTGTAGGTGGGCGCATCCGCTGGGCTGTTCTTGTCGACGGAGGCGATCGCATCCCGAACGGTGGCCAGCGCATCGTCAGGCGTTCGCCCTTTCGTGAACTTGGTCAGCTCGTCCACCGTGAAATCGTGGTCGAACGCGAGACCGAGGAGCGATGCAGGTGCCGCCGCTTTTGCCGCGTCGCTGATTGCGCCGGTGGCTGCACTGATCTCCTTGATCGCGCCAACGGGGCCGGATTTGTCGGCCATGATGACCATGTGCGCCGCGGCTACCGGAGCGAGACGCACGCTATCCCATTGCACCGGGGTGTATTTGCCCCTGGTATCCGTCGCTCGCTGACCGGCGTCGAGCGCATCTTTTACGAGAGCCGCCGTCTCGCCTCCAGTCTTCTGGAAGTTGGCGACTTCGCTGCCGAGGAGGGTCGAGATACCCCCGGCGCCAAGGTTCTTCTCGGTGTTGGCCTTGCTGATCAGGCCCAGAATCAGCGGCATGACGACAGGCAGGAGCGCGCTGGCCTTGAAGCCGAGCGCACGATCGAGCGTCGCGCCCACCGCGCCTGCACCGTTCCCAAGAATCGACGAGAGCATATCGGTGCCGCCGGCAGCGCCGCCGGTAGCGCCCTTGGCCAGATTGCCAAGGATCGACGTAACGCCATCCTTTGGAAGCAGCTGCATGAGATCAGTCTGGCCGGACGGTGTCGACGCTTTCTTCGCGAGGGCGGCGGTGACGAGTGGACCGATTACCCCGACCCCCTTCGCCACCAGATCGGGCTTCAGCCCAACCGACTTGCCGAGCTCACTGGTCACCGATGACGAAAGCAGCCCGGAAAGATCCTCGAAAATGGACGGCATTGTGCCCCCTGCGAGTGCGTGTGGGTCCCACCTCGATGCAGCGCCACGTTGCCGTGTCAGGAGAAGCCGAACAACGGGACCTAGGTCCTAGGTCTGTTCTGGTCGAAGGTCGCGCTCGCCTGGAAAGTTGCGATTCCAACCATCGCAGGCCGAGCCGTCTCGAAGGGTGGCCCTGCGCAGCTCGTCGCGGTACCGGACGCACTGGTAATGCTCGCTAGCGGGCTGGCAAACGCCGCCCGGTCATGCTTCGGACCGGCAGTGATTGCACCCTTTATTGGACCTTAATCCCGATTGGACCTAAATCCCGATTGCGACGCACAACAGATCGACGAGTTTCGCATATCCCACAGGAGGGCACGATGCGTAACGTCGTTGTCAGAGTCTCGATCGTGTTGACGGCCGCCGGCCTCGTGCCGGGGCGTGCGGGCGCGCAGGTCGGATTTGGTGTGCTCGGCGGTGCAACTTTTCCCTCAGGCAACTTCTCGGACGTGGCGGCGTCCGGGTGGAATGCCGGCGGCTTCGTCAGTTTCGGACGCGGGGATGCAGCGTTCAAGATCCGGGTCGAAGGACTCTATCACGATTTCGGCAGTAAGGACGTGACGAGTACGAGCGGCATCCAGCTGGGGAGCAGGACCTCCGCCTTTGCCGGGACCGCGAATCTCCGCTGGGGGTTCCTCGAGAAATCATCGATTCGCCCGTACGCGATTGGCGGCTTAGGTGGGTACTACTTTGACAACAGCCCGGAGTGTAAGTCGTCAGCGTGCGGCACCCTGAACAGCGAGAATTTGTGGAAGTTCGGGGTCAATGGCGGCTTCGGCGTGAATTTCGGTAAAGGCTTCTCCTTCTTCCTCGAAGCGCGGTACCATGCGGTGTTCGACGCGGCGTCCGACGCCGAGTGTCTGGTATCGAGCGCCGAGTGCAGCAGCAGGGGGACGGCCCAGTTCATCCCTGTCTCGCTCGGCTTCACGTTTCGGACTCGCTGACCATAGCTTCCGGAATTGCCCGGCTGACGGCATCGGACGGGCAATTCCGACAGCGAACCGCACCGGCGGGTGCGTCATAGGCCGATAACTACTATGCCGGCATAAACGTGCCGATCCCGCACGTTTTGTTGCGCATTCCACCCCTGTCCGGCTAGATTCCTGGCCACGCAGCGGTTTTTTTTTGCCGTCGTTGCACAATTCAGGATACACCAGCGGCCTAACTCGTGGCGTCGCGCGGTCGGGCCGCATTTCGTTTCGGGATCCTGCCACACCTCCGTCCCGGGAGATAAGAACGCATGCCCTCAACCAGCTCGACCCCGCGGAAAGCTGCGATTCAAACCATCGCAGGCCGAGCCGCCCCAAAGCACGTTCACCCTAACGCGTCCGAGAACGGCACCGCGCCAGCGAAACCGACCTCCGATTACTTCGGAATCAACACGTTCGGTTGGCGCCAGATGCGATCCAAGCTCCCGAAGGACGTGTACGCGAAGCTCCTCGCGTCCATCCGTCACGGCAAGAAGCTCGACAGCGAGATTGCGCCGACGGTCGCGCAGGTCATCAAGGAATGGGCGATCACCCACGGGGTGACGCACTTCACGCACTGGTTCCAGCCGATGACCGGCCTCACCGCCGAGAAGCACGACGCCTTCCTCTCGTTCGACGATCACGGTCAACCGGTCGAGACGTTCTCGGGCTCGCAGCTCATCCAGAGCGAGCCCGACGCGTCGAGCTTCCCGTCGGGCGGACTCCGCGCGACGTGGGAAGCACGCGGCTACACGGCGTGGAACCCGGCGAGCCCGGTGTTCATCGTCGAGTCGGGTGGCGCGCGCACGTTATGCATCCCGTCGGTGTTCATCGGCTACAACGGCGAAGCGCTGGACGAGATGACGCCGCTCCTCCGCTCGAGCGACGTCCTCTCCGAGAAGGCGATCGCGCTGCTCCAGTTGTTAGGCGACAGCGGGATCATCCGCGTCCACACGACGCTCGGGCCGGAGCAGGAGTACTTCCTCATCGACCGCAACCACTTCGCGCTGCGTCCGGACCTCGTCATGGGCGGTCGCACGCTCATGGGCGCGCCGCCACCCCGTGGCCAGCAGCTCGAGGACCACTACTTCGGTGGCATCCCCGAGCGCATCCAGGCGTGCATCTCGGAAGTCGAGACGGAGCTCTACAGGCTTGGCGTCCCGATCGTCACTCGGCACAACGAGGTTGCGCCGTGCCAGTTCGAGATGGCGCCGAACTTCGAGGAGACGGACATCGCCGTCGACCACAACCAGCTCGTGATGGCGACGCTCCGAAAGGTGGCGCTGCGTCACGGCCTGCAGGCGGTGCTGCACGAGAAGCCGTTCGCCGGCATCAACGGCTCGGGCAAGCACTGCAACTGGTCGATGGCGATCACGGCGGACAACGCGCTCGATGGCACGAACCTCCTCAAGCCGGGGAAGACTCCGCATCAGAACATCCGCTTCCTCATCTTCCTCGCCGCGGTGCTGAAGGGCGTGCACAAGCATGCCGGTCTGCTCCGCGCGGGGATCGGCACGTCGGGCAACGAGCATCGCCTGGGCGCGAACGAAGCCCCGCCGGCGATCATCTCGGTCTTCATGGGCGACATGCTCACCCGTCTCATCGAGAACATCGCGGCGGGCAAGGAAGCCGGCAAAGGGGCCGAGCAGCAGCTGATCAAGCTCGGCGTCGCGAAGCTGCCGGAGATCGAGAAGGACAACACCGATCGCAATCGCACGTCGCCGTTCGCGTTCACCGGGAACAAGTTCGAGTTCCGCGCGGTGGGCTCATCCCAGTCGATCGCGTTCCCGATCACGCTGCTCCACGCGGCCGTGGCCGAGGCGATCGGCGAGCTCACCGATCAGCTCCGCGAGACGCTCAAGCGCACGAAGAACGTGAACGACGCGGTGCTCAAGGTCGTGCGCGAGGCATTCAAGGAGACGGCGGCGGTGCGCTTCGAGGGCAACAACTACTCGCAGGAGTGGGTGGACGACGCGAAGAAGCGCGGTCTCCTCAACTTGCGTCGTACCCCCGAGGCGCTCGCGCAGCTCACGACGAAGAACGCGCGGACGGTCCTGACGAAGCTCGGCATCCTCGCGAAGGCGGAGATCGATTCGCGCTATCACGTGAAGCTGGAGCGGTACGTCAAGGACATGCTCATCGAGCTCCACACGCTGGCGCAGATGGTGGACACGATGATCCTGCCGGCGTGCTACTCGTACCACGGCCTCCTGGCCGATGCGGCGGCGAAGGCGAAGACCGCCGGCATCTCGGTGGTACCGCAGGTCGCGGCCGCGAACGACGTGGGCACGTTGATCGAGCAGCTGCGTGAGCGCCGGGCGGCGTTAGGCGTGGCGATCGAGAAGGCGGAGCACGAGCACGAAAACGTGGACGCGTGCGCGAAGCTCCTGACGTCGGAGGGTGCGGACGCCATGGGGGCGGTTCGCGAGACGTGCGATGCGCTCGAGCTCGCGGTGGGCGACGAGTTCTGGCCGCTGCCGAAGTACCGGGAGATGCTCTTCCCCGTGTAAACCGACACATGCACCGGCACAGCCCAAACGGCCCACAACGAACAACGTCGTTGTGGGCCGTTTAGTCTTTAGTCTTTAGTCTTTAGCCTTTAGCCTTTAGTCGTCCGTCGCCCGTCGCCCGCCGCCCGCCGCCTAACGTGCGGCAGCGTAGGCCAGGTTCGTGCACAGCATCACGTTGCTCACGTCC
>Ga0207648_10005833_pt1 | contig 12332 bp, 13 predicted proteins | sample KBSMisM32_FD_184310 | JGI IMG/M metagenome (GOLD analysis project Ga0207648, IMG submission 184310) | Miscanthus rhizosphere microbial communities from Kellogg Biological Station, Michigan, USA - KBS Miscanthus M3-2 (SPAdes) (version 2) | ecosystem: Host-associated > Plants > Roots >...
CCTTCTTCGTTAAACGCGGCCTTTAGGGCGGGGCCTCTTTGCTCTTTCGAGACGTCCGGCTGGCGGTCGGAAACGCTGGGGAACGAGACGATGAGCCGACGTGGAGTTCCAAGCGCGGTGCCGGTCGATTCTAGGACTCCGGCCTCCGAAAGGAGCGTCGTCAGCTGACCATTGTCGACGCAGCCGGAGACCTTCACGGACCAACCTTCGCGAAGCTCCGGCAGAAGGACGATGAGCGTCTCGTCCATCAGCGTCTTCAAGAGGAGGTTCATCCAGTGCGCGCCGCTGCTCGCATCGTCCATTTCGGTGACGACCTTCACGAGCGCTTCGTCTTTTTGCGTACGGCGAAGGACCGGGAGCGCGCGCGTCATCGCGGCGACGAACGGGCGGTACCAGGTCTCGAGCGACGCGAACGCGTCGAGCGCTTCGCCGTCGAGCTCGCCGAGCTTCTCGATCGATTCGGCGCCGAGCCCTTTGCGGCCGATCCATAGAACGGCCTCGTCTTCCTCTTCGGGCTCCGCAGCAGCGAGCTCCATGAGCCTCTTCGCGCTCCCGAGCGCGTGCGTCAGCGGAGGGATCATCGCGCGCGCGAGCGGCTCGGCGTCGAGCCCCGATTCGATCAACGCTCCACCGGCGAGCGCGAAGATCGCGCGCGTCTGATGCGACCGCACTTCGAAGCGTCCGCACAAATCACGGAGCGCCATCTCGCGCGCAGCGACCGGAGCGCCATCCATCTTCGCGAGCCACTTGGCGAGGCGCTCGCGACCGGTCGCGTGGTCGTCGGACATGAGCAGCGTCTGGATTTCGGAGAGCGCGTCGGGCACGGCGCGAGTATCGCCCAAGGTGGGTGCGCGGCGACACACGGATTGGCCGCCGCGACACGCCGGCACCATGAAATTCGCTGATTTGCGCATGGATCGGGGGTTGCGATGGACGGTGGTCATGCAAACACGCATCGCTTCGGTCCTCTTCTTCGTCCTCGCCGGTTGCGCCTCGAAGGCGCCGCCCCAAACCTCCAGCACGTCGCCCGTCGCGAAGCCGGCCGCGCCCGTCGTCACGACGGCAGCGCCCGTCGCCACGCAAGCGCCCGTCGTCACGACGACCGCGACCACGGTGAAAGTGGAGGCGCCGAAGGCCACGAAGCTCGCCGTGAAGCGCATCACGATCGCAAAGGGCATCCTGAATCACGAGCCCAAGGACGCGACCGACACCGTCGATGCGAAGACGGAGAAGGTCTACGCGTTCGTCGAGGTCGACAACCCGCAGAAGCTCGCGGGCGAAATCACGGTCGAGTTCCAGCCGCCGTCGAAGAAGTACGAAGGCCGCATCTCGCTCGGCGTCGGCGAGTCATCGCGCTGGCGCACCTGGGCCTTCACGCGCCAGGCGCACGAAGCCGGCGAGTGGACGGCCATCGTCCGTGACGAGCGCGGCAAGGAGCTCGCCCGCGAGAAGTTCACCGTCACGATTTGAGCAAAGCTTCCCAAGGGGTCGTGCGTACAACGAGTATGCGCCTTCGTATCGTCAACCCGTGCCCCGTCGATTTCAACGCGATGCGCGAAGATGGCGAGGCCCGCTTCTGCGACAAATGCAACAAGCACGTCCACGACCTCACGTGCTTGTCCCCTGAAGAAGTGCGAGCGTTCGTGTCGCGCCGTGGTCGCATCTGCGGTCGCGTCGCGGCGGCGGCGCTCGCCCTCACGGGTTGCAGCGCGGCCGACCAACAGAGCGCGCAAACGACGGTGCAGATCGGCCCGCTCACGGCGCCGCCTCCGAATCCGGACGCCGGCATACAAATCGACGATCAGCCCATGGTGGGCGAGATCGAGATGTCGCACTGAGCGAAGCTACTTGGCCTCTGCCCAAACGGCGGTGCCGTACGCGAGCACCTCCGTCAGCGTGCGCTGGCCGACGCCGATCTCCGTCGCGTCGTAACGCATGCCGATGATGCCGTTCGCGCCCATCTGCGCGGCGTGCTGCAGCATCGCGAGGAACGCGTCGGCGCGCGCCTTCTCGCACATCTGGATCATCGTATCGACGTTGCCGCTGCCGAGCGCTTCGAACGAGGCCATGAAGCTGCCGCCGAAGCCGGGCGAGCGAACGACCAAGCCGCGCACGATGCCGACGCTGCGCGCGATGCGAAACATCGGGATCTCGAAGCCGACCGTGACCATGGCTGGGTGAATGGGCCATCCCGGCGCGGGCGGGAGATTCGGAGGGTGACCTTGCATGGGTTGCATGCCGGCAAGTTAAACCCGGGTGGTAGATTGGAAAGATGCGTTTCGCCGTTTTGCTCCTCCTCGCGGGATCGCTCGGTTGCAGCGACGCGACGCAAACCGCCGACTCGGGTTGCGAGAAGTGCGCGAACGACAGCGGGGCACCGGGCGACGGCGGACCTGCTGACAGCGGACCCATCGACAGCGCGCCCGGCGATGGCGGCCCGAAGAGCTACAGCACGAATTTCCTCGGCGTCGAAAATCCGATCTCCGAAAACGGCGTTTGGACGAACGGCGGCACGGTCGGCCTCGATTGGCAGAACGTCGAGAAGAACGGCGGCTTCGCCTACGGCACGGGAACGTCCGCCGGCTACGACGATTGCATCGCGCACTTGAACGGATTTCCCGCGAACCACTTCGCGCAAGCGACGGTTCACGTCGCGAGCAATTACACGCCGCCGAGCAGCCACGAGGTCGAGCTCCTCGTGCGATTCGAGATCACGGCGCACAGCGCGCGCGGCTACGAGATCAACTGCGGGTGGAACGGCGCGTACTCGCAAATCGTTCGTTGGAACGGCGCGCTGAACGACTTCACCTATCTCAACCCCACCGGTCCCGGCTTCGGCGCGCTCGCCGAGGGCGACGTGATCAAAGCGACGGCCGTCGGGAGCACGATCACCGTCTACAAGAACGCCACCCAAGTGATGCAGGTGACCGACGCGACATGGGTCGACGGCAACCCGGGCATGGGCATGTTCATCCGCCCGAACGGCACGCCCAAGAGCTACTGCTACACGTCGTTCTCGGCCGGCGCCCTTTAGCCTTGACCGTGCTCGGGATGGGTCAATAATGTTGACCTATGGATGCACGGGCAATCGCAGAGCAGTGGGTGGCACATTGGAACGCGCGAGACGTCGAGGGCGTCCTCGCGAAATTCGCGGACGACGTCGTCTTTCGCAGCCACAAGGCGCACGAGATCGTGGGCAATGGCGAGGTCCGCGGGAAGGCGGCGCTCCGCGCGTACTGGAACGCGGCGCTCGCGCGCGCGACGGAGCTCCGATTCGAGCTCGATCACGCGGCGTTCGACCCCGCGCGCGAGGAGCTCTTCATCGTCTACGTCGCGGCCATCAACGGCAACCGCAGCCGCGCGTGCGAGCGCCTTCGCTTCGCGCATGGCGCCGTCGTCGAGGGCGAGGCGACGTATGGCGCACCTGCGTGATCTCGACGAAGCGCTCGAGCTGATGCACTTCGGTTTCCGCGCGATCGTCACGGGCCCTGATCGAGACCTCGCGCGGCGCGGCCTCGGGCGCGTCCACCATCGCGTCCTCTACTTCGTTCGCCGCAACGACGGGCTCACCGTGGGCGATCTCGTCCGCATCCTCGGCGTCACGAAACAAGCGCTCCACCGACCGCTCGCCGATCTCGTCACGCGCGGTCTCGTCGTGCGCGAGCCCGACGCGGACAATCGCCGCTTCGTCAGGCTCCGTCTCTCGCGAGCCGGCGCGGCGTTCGAGCGAAAGCTCTCGGGCACGCAGCGCCGTCACTTCGCGCGCGTCTTCGCCCGCGTGGGCGAGCGGAGCGAGCGCGGCTGGTGCGACGTGATGCGCGATCTCGCCGCCGGGCTCAGCACCACTTGATGCGGACGCGGTACGTGATCTTCACGGCGCCGCGGCCGGGGATGCTCGGGCTGAACGTGAAGGTGTGCGCGTCCTTCTTCACGTGCGGCATGCTCTCCTGGGTGATCTCCCAGTCGCCGCCGACGGGCTCGTAGACCTCGACGGACGTGGCCGTGTCCTTGTGGTTGCGTAGATCGATCTGCCACTCGCTCTCGGAGGTGCAGGTGCCGAGGGCTTTCCACGACATCTGCTTGCGGTCGCCCACGACGTCGAAGGCCTCGCCCATCTTGATGCGGATCTTCTCGTCGCGCGGGGTGTGATCGATCGCGTCCTCGCCGATGAACTGTTTGCTGCCGCTCTTGTCGGCCTTGTACACGCGCACCGTGCCCTTCGGCAGCGGCATGCCCATGTGGTTGCCCTCGGTGTTCTGGATGTCCAGATACACGCCCACCTTCTGGTTCGAGACGACCTGACCGTAGTTGCCGCGGTAGTAGTAAGCGGCGCCGAAGAAGATCAGCTTCTTGTCGATCTTGATGCCGGGCGCTTCGAGCAGCGTGACTTGCTTCTGCTCGGCGTTGAGCAGGTTCGTCGGCCGCTCGAGCGTGTAGAGGTGGTACTCGAAGAAGCTCTCCTCGCGGAAGCCGGCGCTGCCGCCCGCGGCCGATGCGGCGGGCATGTCCATCGCGCGGTAGCGCGCGTTCGCCTGGATGCGCTGCACGTCGCCGGCGACGAGCTTGAGCTTCGCGTTCTCGTACGTCGTGCCCGTCGTGTTGTTGAGCGTCACCCATCCGACGAGATCGCCGCCCGTGTCGGCTTCGTTGATCGTGAGGACGTAGTCCGCCGACCAGCCGAGGTTTCGCGTGAGGTACGTGACCTCGACCTTCTGCTTGCCGCTCGAGTCGAGGAGCCACACGAGCGTGGGCTTCGCGATCAAATTCTGCGGGATCTCGGGGAAGGCGATGCGACCGGGGAAGTCGTACGTGATCTCTCCGTTGACGCGCATGACGGTGCCGTTCGCGACCGAGAGCACCTCGGCGTCGTAGACGTCGTCCTTCCCGGTGTGCTCGTTCCAACGGTAAATTTTAACCTTCTTACCAACGTACTTCTCGAGGAGCTTCTGCGGCGAGAGCAGGTCGTAGCGGTAGTTCTGCTCGAGCACGTGGAGCTGGCCGCCCAAGCCTTTGATCGCCACGGTCTGCGGCTCGATCTGCTCGCTCACGTCGCGAAACTCGAGCGCCGTCCTTCCCGCGGCGAGATCGACGGTGCGGATCTCGCGGACGAGGCCGAAGTTCTGGTTGTAGACGGTGATGCCGACCTCTTCGCGCTCGCCGTTCGTCGACTTCGCCTGCGTCACCTGCGGCGGCTTCTGCTGCGCGATCGCAAACGGCGTGATGGCGGTGAAGGCCAGGGCGGCAATTAGATATTTTCTCATCTTCAGCACCATTTGACTCGGACGCGGTAGGTGATTTTCGTTTCGCCGCGCGCGGGGACCTTCGCGGTGAACGTGAACGTGTGGGCGTCTTTCTTCTCGTACGGCATCGAGCTCGACAGGACCTGCCAGTCGCCTTCGATCGGCTCGTTCACGAGGATCTCGTCCGCCGTGTCCTTGTGGTTGCGGAGCGAGATCTCCCAGGCCGTCTCGTCGATGCACGAGGAGATGTCCTTGAAGTCGGTCTGCTTGCGATCGCCGACGACGTCGAAGCTCTCGCCCATCTTGATGCGGATCTTCTCGTCGCGCGGCGTGTGATCGATGTGATCTTCGCCGATGAACTGCGCCGAGCCGCTCTTGTCGGCTTTGTAGACGCGGACGGTGCCCTTCGGCAGCGGGATGCCGAGGTGGTTCTTCTCTTCGTTCGCGATGTCGAGATAGACGCCGACCTTCTGGTTCGAGACGACCTGGCCGTAGCTGCCGCGGTAGTAGTAGCTCGCGCCGTAGAAGATCAGCTGGCGGTGGACGTTCACGCCGTGGCCTTCGAGCAGCGTGACCTGCTTCTGCTCGTTGGACAGCAGCGTCGTCGGGCGATCGAGCGTGTAGAGGTGGTACTCGAAGAAGCTCTCTTCCTTGAACTGGTGCCGGTCTTCCTTCTCGAGGGCGTCCATGTCGCGATCGTCGGCGCTCTTCGACATCACCTCGCGCACGCGCTGAACGTCGCCGGCGACGAGCTTGAGCTGCGCGTTTTCGTACGACGTCGACGTCTCGTTCTGGAGCGTGACCCAGCCCGTGAGATCGGCGGTCGAGTTTCCAGTGCCCGCCGTCTCTTCGCCGACGGTGAGCACGTAATCGGCGGCCCACGAGAAGCCTTGCGACAGGTACGTGACCTCGAGCGTCTGCTTCGGCGCTTCGCTGTCGAGGAGCCACACGAGCGAGGGCTCCGCGATCAAGTTCGCGGGCACCTCGGGGAAGGCGTAACGCGCGGGGAATCCGTACGTGATTTCGTTTCCGACTTTCAGAACGGGCTGGTTGTCGTTCACCGACAGGACCTCGGCGTCGTAGACCTCGTCTTTGCCGGTCTCTTTGTTCCAGCGATAGAGCTTGATCTTCTTGCCCTGATACTTCGAAAGGAGCTTCTGCGGCGAGAGCAGGTCGTAGCGATAGTTCTGCTCGAGGATCGAGAGCGCGTTCTTCTTGCCGAGCGACTTCACGTGCACCGTGTTGGCCTCGACCTTCGACGAGACGTCGCGGAACTCGAGCGAGATGCGGCCCGTGCCGAGGTCGACGTCGCGGAGCTCGCGAACGAGGCCGAAGCCGTCGTTGTAGACGGTGACCGAGACGGCTTTGCGCGTGTCGGAGCGCGAGACGCGCGATTGCGCGGGGCCGGGCGTCTTCGACGAGGGTGAGCCGCCGCAAGCGACGAGCAAGGCGGACAACAAAAGGGCACGACGCATCGAGGGCATCCTATTGAACGGGACTGAACGCGAAAAGGTCTACGATGTCGACGCTTGGCGCCCAAAGCCCGCGAATCGCCGCTGCTTCGAGCCGCCCGAAAGGGCGATCTCGAGGCCGTTCGAAAGCGCCTTCGAGCTGGGGACGACCCCAACGAAGGGAGCGTGCAGTCGGGGCATGTTTACGAGCTTCCGGGCGTGCAGTTCACGATTGCCGACGCCGGGACGACGGCGCTCATGTACGCGGCGTTTGGTGCGCACCTGGACGTGATGCGCGCGCTCCTGGCTGCGGGTGCGCGTGTGGATGTCGAAGCCTCGTCGCACGAGACGCCGCTCACGATGGCGGCGAGCAGCGGTGACGTGCGCGCGGTGAAGCTTCTGCTCGAACACGGCGCCGACATCAATCAGAAGGCGGGCTTCACGGCGTTGCACTCGGCGTGTGGGGAAGAGGGGAGCACGAAGATGGTTCGTTGGCTTCTCGATCGCGGCGCGGACGTCGATCAGAAGATCTGGACGGGTGGCACGGCGCTCATGAACGCGGCGCACGACCACAGAGACGACATCGTCGCGCTCCTCCTCGCGCACGATGCTCGCGTCGACGTGCGCGCCGATGATGGTGCGACGGCGCTCCACGAGGCTTGCGAGACCCGGATCGTCGACGGCAACTTCATGAACCCGATCTCGATCGTGAAGCGTCTCCTCGCTGCAGGCGCGAATCCGAACGCGAAAGATCGCGAAGGGCGTACGCCGCTTCACCTCGCGGCGCACCATCACGCGGATCATCCGGATGTGATCACCGCGCTCTTGCGTGCGGGCGCGAAGACGAACGTGAAGGACGGAAAAGGCGAGACGCCTCTCGCGCACGCGAGCGCGATGGATGGCCTCGACGCGGTGATCGCGCTGCTCGACGCGGGCGCTCGGCTCGAGCCGATCGCGTTCACGAATGCGGCGCGAAACGGATACGTCGATCTGGGCGTGGAGCTTCTCCGGCGCGGCGCGAAGAAAGGCAACGCCGAAGCGATCGCGAAGAAGAACGAGCGTGACGACTTCGTTCGAATGCTTCGTGGGGAGATCGTCCCCGCCGAGAAGCTCCCCCGCGCGGTGTGGGCGATCTGCACGGACGCCGAAACGCGCTTCAAGAAGGGCGACTACGCCGGGGCCATTCGGCGTTACGCGCGCATTCCGCACGAGGTGATCGTGCGCATTCCTTCGGCGACCTCGAACCTCGCGTACGCGTTCCAACAGAAACGGAAGCACGCGCGCGCCGTGACGTGGTTCCAGCACGCGATTGCCGTGCACGACGAGCCTGCGCGTTTGTGGCGCGCGCTTTGTTTTTCGCTTGGCGAGCTCGAGCGTTGGCAGGACATGGAAACTGCGGCGATGGAGGCGGCGCGGCTCACGCCGAAGGACAGCTACGTCTGGCAGCAGGTCGCCATCGCGCGGTCGGGACGAAAGGACCACCGTGGCGCGATCGCCGCGGGAAAGCGCGCCGTGAAATTGAACCCGAGGAACGCCTACGCGCTCTTCAACCTCGCCGCGGATCGGAAGAAGGCCGGCGAACGAGACACGCTGCCGATGTTCCGCGCCGCCATCGCGCTCGACCCGTCGCTCGCGAAGTTCCTCGACTGATCACTCGCAAATCTGCACCGACGCAACACCCTGCTCGAGCGGGCGCCAGTCGGAGCAGTGAATGACGTGAGGCGCAGTTGTCTTCGGCGTCGCTTGGGCGAGCGTGGCGCGCACGGGAGCGGGCGGTGAAGGTTGCGGGACCGATCCGACGATCTCGACGGGCGCGAGGACGATCGTGCGCTCCGGCATCACGTGCGGCATGCGCTGCGGAGGCATCGCCGCCACGGTGATTTGCTGCTTCGGGAGGGGTTTGCTGACCGTGTACACGAACGCACCTGTGGCCGCGAAGCCGGCGGTCCACACGAACGTCGTGATGGCTAAAATGGAGGCCTTCGTCATGACCCCAACCCAAGCAACGCTCGCGCCTGGTCACCCACATGACCAATGTGGAGCTCTGCTATTGCAGGTAGATCAGCGCGACGAACTCGGGGCCCGTGACGTTCAACGGAGCGCCGACGGGTGACGGAACGCCGGTCTGCGCGTCCATCGTCATCGCGCGAACGGTGCCCGACGTCTGGTTGCCGACGAAGAGGAATCGTCCGGTCTCGTCGATGCTGAAATGGCGCGGCGTCTTACCGCCCGTCGTGACGCGCGCTTTCGGCGTGAGCTTTCCATCTTGCGCGACGTCGAAGACGACGATGCTGTCGTCGCCGCGATTCGACACGAGGACGTGCTTGCCATCGCCGGTCGCGGCGATCTCCGCGCCCGTGTTCGACGCAGGGTTCGTCCCGAAGAGGGAAGAGAGCTGCTGGATTTGCGAGAGCGTTCCCGACTGCGCGTCGAACGAGAAAGAAGTGATCGTGCTAGCCGTCTCGTCGATCACCCACGCGTGCGCTCCCGCGGGCTCGAACGTCATGTGGCGAGCCCCGCCGCCCGCTGGCGTGAGGCCCAAATACGAGAGCGCGCCCGCGTCGCGGCGAAAAACGCCCACGCCGTTCAAGCCGAGGTTCGGCACGACGACGAACGCGTTCGACGGATCGGCGAGGATCTCGTGCGAGTGCGCCGAGGCGCCAAACGAGTACGTCGCCGACGCGTCCGCGAGCTTTCCGTCCGTCGCGCGCGGATAGACCGCGATCGTGCCGCCGCCGTAGTTCGCGACCATGACGAGCCCGTCTTTGCGATCGAGCGCGACGTGCGCGGGGCCCGACCCGAGCGAGGAGACCTTGCCGATGGAGGTGAGCTTGCCGGTGACCTTGTCGATCGAGAACGCGAGCACCTGCGAGCTGCTCTCGTCGGCCGCATAAAGGAACGTGCGCGCCGAGTCGAACGCGAGGAACGACGGATTTCCGCCCGTGGCGATCGCGTCGACTTCCGCGAGCGCGTACGTCGTCGTGTCGAACGAGCACACGTGGATGCTCCCGTCGCTCGCGCCGATGTACACGCGCGGAAGACCCAGCGTGGCGCTTGCGTCGCCGCCGTCCGAAGGCGCGCTCTCGGCTGCCACGTCCGCGCCAGCGTCGGTCGTGGCGGACGCGTCCTGCACGTCCTGCGATGTTCCGCACGCGAGAAGCACGGGCGCGAGGAGAGGCCACCGCATTCCGACAATCTAAACCTCGTTCGGGGTTTGCGGCACCCGCGTTGCAAAACCGCTCGGCATCATGGAAGCAGCGCGCAAGCGGTACGTGTCGCCGACCCTCGAAATCGCCCTCTACATCGTTGCCGGGCTCGCTTCCGCGTCATTCGGCCTCGCGAGCGTCTACGCCATTTACGTGGCGGCTCTACCGTTCTGAAGCTTCACGCCTGACACTTCGGGCACCAATACGTCGAGCGCCGATCGAGCCCTTGCATGATCGAACGGATGGGCGTGCGGCAGCGAAGGCACGGCTTGCGCGCGCGGCCGTAGACCCAGAGCGTCGAGCCGGGAAGAAAGCGCGTCGTGCGACCCGGGATCGCGAAGCGACCGGGTCGCGATCGCTTCACGTGCTGGAGCATGATCGTGCGCGCGTTCTCGAGGAGCGCGCGGAGCGTCTCGATCGGCACCGACTTCGGCGCGCGGCGCGGATCGACGCCCGCGAGGAACAAGAGCTCGCTCTTGTAGACGTTGCCGATGCCCGCGACGTCGCGCTGATCGAGGAGCGCCTCGGCGATCGTCGGGTGGATGCTCGTGCTCACGCGGCGCACCGCTTCGTCGAGATCGAACGTAGACGCCATCACGTCCGGCCCGAGCGAGCGGAGCATGCGATCGCGGCGCAGCGCGTCCTCGGACAACAAACGGATGATGGGCGGCGCGCCTTCGCCTTCTTCGCGGAAGAGGACCGCGACGCGATCGTCCGTCGCGAGCGTGAGGAGGGCCGTCTTCGCGGGCCTGCGCCACGCGCTCTCGAGCCCGTAGAGGTGCCACGTGCCGCTCATGCGCAAATGCGTGTGGAGCGTGCGTCCGTCGTCGAACGCGACGAGGAGGTTCTTGCCGCGCGTCTCGACGCTCGCGATCGTGCGCCCTTCGAGCCCCACGTCGCGGAGCGCAGGGATCGGCGACGAGAAACGTTCGACGCGGTGCCCGACGAGCGCGTCGCGCAGCGTCAACGCGATGCGTGCGAGCGTGTCGCCTTCCGGCAACGACCTGTCACTCCTCGGGTTGAGCCAGGGCGTCGAGCGCGCGCTGGCAGTCCTTGCAGCTCTTCGCGTGCGTATCCATGAACGCGACCTCGGCCTGCGTGGCTTCACCGTGCTGGCGGCGCCACAACGAAGAGGCCGTCACGTGCTGCGGTGTGTACGCGAGCGACGATGCCTCGACGTCGCGCTGGCAGTCTTCGCATGTCGCGAGGTGGGCCGCGTTGTGCTTCGACGTCACGTCGAGCCGCGTCTGCGCGCCGGGCGCGCCTTCTTCGCTGCGATAGAGCGAGACGAGAAAATCGCAATTCGAGCGGGCCGACCACCACCACGCCATCGCGCGTTCGCTCGCGTCGAGCGCGGCCGCCTCGCGGCGACGCGCCTGGTTGATGCCGACGAGGCATCGCGCCTTCTTCACGAGGCCGCGATCGATCTTCGAGAGCTTGTCGTCGAGCTCCGTCTTCGCGGTGCGGAGCGTCGCGAGGCGATTCGACTCGGCGCCGCCGCCTGCGTTGTCGAGCGCGAAGGCGAGGGCGGCTCGCGCGGAGGCGAGCGCGTCGCGGGCGGCCAAGGCCAGCTCCGCGGAATGTGTGTAGAGTGCACGCTCTTCGCCTTCCTCCAGAATCGAGTCGAACGCGTCATCGAGCGCGCGCGCGAGCTTCTTGTGCTCGGCGGCTGGATCGACGCCGGCAACGAACGCCTGCGCGGCCTGCGCCTCGACCTTGTCCACGGCGAGGACGACGTCACGCGTCGTGTCTCCGAGGATGTCTCGCCTGCGCCACAAGTCACCCGCGAGGGCGAGGACGCGACCGGCTTCTTTCGCGCCGGTCACCGTGCTCTGCGTCGAGGTCTCGAGCTCCCGCCGGGTCTCGGCGTACCGTTTCTGAATCTCCGGCGAAATCGTATCGCCATCGACATCCGGCGGGGGACTCACGAGACACTCCCAGTCAATCGTCCGAATCGGGCGGCGGTTCCGAGCCCTCGTCCATCAGCTCCTGCAGGTAGCGTCGCAAATACGCTTGGGCGCGGCTGACACGCTTGTACGAGTTGGCGACAGTGATTCCGAGCTTCTTGGCACATGCTTCGTGATCCTCGAGGTCTTGATGGTGATAGGCGTCCCAGGCGCCGGCTTCGTTCGGGTGCTCTGCCTTCAGACGGTCGTAGGCCGTCCAGTAAAGCGATTGAGCCTCGTCGCGCTCGGCTGCGCGTTTGGACAAATTGATCGCGTATGCGATCTGACGTGGTGACTCGCGGTTGTCTTCCTCGTCGTCCTTCGCGGGGGCATCCAAAAGCTCGCGTTGCCGACGGTACGCGTCGATCGCGGCGTGCTTGACGATGCGGAGGAAGAACGTTTTTGGAGACGCGGCCTTGCCGGGGTGGGCCTCGGACTGGCCGTGGAATTGGTCGAGCCCGCGCTCGATGAGCTTGCGGACTGCTTCTT
>Ga0207648_10005834_pt1 | contig 12331 bp, 13 predicted proteins | sample KBSMisM32_FD_184310 | JGI IMG/M metagenome (GOLD analysis project Ga0207648, IMG submission 184310) | Miscanthus rhizosphere microbial communities from Kellogg Biological Station, Michigan, USA - KBS Miscanthus M3-2 (SPAdes) (version 2) | ecosystem: Host-associated > Plants > Roots >...
CCTGCAGCTGTAGTAGCATTTTGACCTGCAGCTGTAGTAGCATTTTGACCTGCAGCTGTAGTAGCATTTTGACCTGCAGCTGTAGTAGCATTTTGACCTTGAGCTGGTGCCGGTGCTGGAGCTGTAGTAGCATTTTGACCTGCAGCTGGTTTTTCAGCAGCTTCTGCAGTTTGTGGTTCGACAAATAATTTTCCTCTCATAGTTGCGTGACCGAATCCGCAATATTCCCTGCATTGAATTGGAAACTCGCCAGGCTCGTCAAAAAGATTCCAGACCACATTTACCCTTCCAGGAACTGCGTCCATCAATATTGTATAATCTGGCACATTAAAATCATGAATAACATCCTTTGAAACAATCTCAAATTTGTACGGAACTCCTTGTTTTACATGAAGCTGGCCTGTCTCCTTCTTACCGTCCTCATGTTCAAAGGTCCAAAACCATTGCTGACCGATTACCTTGATTGTTTCTGCTTCGGCTGGAACATGCTCAACTAACCTTTCAACATTCCAAGATTCGGCTCCCACCCACGTAAGCAAGGCTATAACAACACCAACGTAAACCCATTCGATTGTTGCATGTCCCATTTTATACGCCCTCTATTTCTCTTAACCTATTTTTCTTGTGTGATTCTCTAAACCGCCAGCATACGTAGACTATGGCACCTTGAACAACAGCTCCAACGACAAAGGCTGCAACCATTAGCCTGTAAAATAATGCCCAAATTTCCACTCTTCTGATAACAAATTCTTCTGATTCTTGTGCGAATACATTGTCAAATGATGAAAGAACTATAACAACGAGTGGTGAGAACAACAAAAGGATTAACCATATATTTGATCTTGGTGACATCAAATTTCCTTGTCCGAAATCATTACTTTATCTAATTTAAGGTTTTTGCAAGTCTGATCAAATTCATTCCTCGATATATCTATGAAAGCCCATTACATTAACTCCTGAAAGTGAAAGCGTATTATTTTCATGTTTTAGAACAGTCATTGATGCATTTCGGATGTGCCATCCATACAGGCTTTCCGGAGGAAGACCTAACATTATAGATATTGCTGCCTTGATTGGATCCAAGTGAGTTACAAATAACAGATTTTTGTCAGGATAGTTTTTCATAGAATCATCTAGTAAACTCTTGATTCTTTTTTTGACCGCTGAAAAACTTTCTATACCGTAACTGTCAAGAATTGGATCGTCGCCAGTATAGAATTTCAAAAAAAGATTTCCGTGCTTTTCGATAACGTCGTCATAATTCATGCCAACTAAATCACCTAATTCAATTTCGTATAACCTTTCGTCAGTTTCATATTCTAAATGGTTTATCTCACAAATTATCTTGGCAGTTTCAACGGCTCTTGTTACCGGACTAACATATACTTTATCGATTTTCAATTTTCTCAAATGTTGGCCAGTGTCTTTAACCTGATGTATTCCACATTCTGTGAGATGTGATTCTATGTGTCTACCTACAAGTAGCCGTTTGACATTATTGTCTGCTTCTCCGTGACGTACAAAAACTATAAGTGGCAAAACCATTCAAATTAACATACAAAGTCTTAAATTTGTTTTTCCAATTTTTTGTTTTCTTTAATCTGTAATTTGTCTCTCATTGATCAATTCATTAATTTATAGTACAATGGAAAAATCAATCAATGAATTTGTTCAACAAAGTATCAATTATAACCTTAATTAGTATGCTCGACACTTTATGACAGATTATATGAAAATTTCAATAATTGGTGGCACCGGTGGAATGGGAGAAGGTTTTGCTCTTCGATGGGTTGTAAATCACGATATTACTATTGGTTCCCGCGATGCCCAAAAAGCTGTCAATTCAGCAGAACAGTACATGAATACTGCATTAACGTCTTATGGAAATAGTATGAGAGGTACCATAAAAGGTGCTGACTATATCTCTTCGTCAAGAGATTCGGATATATTGATACTATCAATACCCTATGAATCTATAAAATTAACTTGTGATTCGATTTCTAACGAAATAAAGAATGATTGTATAATAGTTTCCCCAATTGTTCCTATGGAAAGAAATGATTTTGGTTTTACATACATTCCATTTGAAAAAACTATGAAATCTGCAGCACATATTTTGGCCGAGAATCTTCCGGGCAAGAAAATTGTTTCTGCATTTCATACAATATCAGAAGTCAAGTTAAAAAATATCACTGAAAGTCTTGATTCGGATACGTTTGTTTGTGGTGACGATCAGGAAGCCGTTGCAAAACTAAATCAGTTAATAGCAGAAATAAAAGGTCTAAGACCACTTTACCTTGGATCACTGTCTCTTAGTTATCAAGCAGAAGTTCTTACTCCAATGTTATTAAATGCATCCAAAAAGAACAAGATAAAGCATCCTGGAATAAAGCTCACTTGAACCCGTTTCAAATTAGGAATGCAGATGATAAGCACGATAAGAATTGGATGTACGGAATGGGAATATTATTTATTGTGATGGCTACAGTTATTGCATTAAGGAACCTTTATCTTTATTCAACAGAATTGTCTGTTGGTTTCTATCTTGATAACTACACAAATAATTCAATGACAAACGAAAAGTTTGTAGTAGCAATGTTGATTGGTGGGGGAGTATTACTATATTGGGGTAAATTTAGAAGTAGGACGGATTCCAATTATGATGATGTTAGGATGTCAGGATGATCTAAGAATTATGAAAGTAAGGAATGGATAATTTGATATAATAACAATTAAGATTTAATTAATTTCTGTTGCGAGTGTTAACAAAAGCAGCAAGCTTGTCCATCGCTTGTTCAAGTACTTGTTCATTTGGAAGATAAACTATCCTAAAATGACCTTTACCCAATTCCCCGAAACCAGAACCATGCACAGTGAGAATACCAGTTTTGTCTAATAGATCGAGAACAAAATCTTTGTCATCCTTCCAGCCATTATGAAGTATTTTCGGAAAAGTGTAGAATGCACCGTTTGGTAATTTACAGGAAATTCCATCTATCTCATTTAGTTTTTTGACTACCAAATCCCTTCTTTTCTTTAATTTAGTTACAGTTTGGGCAATGTATCCTTGGGGACCTTCCAGAGCAGCAACTGCAGCTTTTTGTACTGGTAGATTAGTAGCAATTCGAACCCTAGCAAGTTTAGGAATATTGTTCCTGATATTCTCTAATTTCTGACAATCGCTATTCATACATATGTATCCGCAACGCCATCCTGTCATAAGATAAACTTTTGAAAATCCATTTAGTAGTATCACCGGTGCGTCTTTTGCAACTTTACCAATCCCGGTAAATTCCTTATCAAATACTAATCGATCGTAAATTTCATCACATATTATGTAGACATCATGTTCGCTAGCCACGTCAATTAGCTGTTTAAGGCTCTTACTGTCAAACACCTCGCCAGTAGGATTATTGGGATTAATAACACATAATGCTCTTGTCTTTGGTGTAATCTTTGATTTAATATCGTCAAGATCGGGTGTTCCATCTTCTGTAATTTTAAATTCAATAGGCTTACCCCCGTAAAATTTTACATATGAGGCGTACGGCGGATAGTATGGTCCTGGCATCAAAATCTCTGAATTTGGTTCCACTATGGATGCGGTTACCATGTCGAGTCCTTCAGAAATACCATTGGTGACAAGAACATCTTCAACAGTGATGGATAATCCTTTTTGGGATTCTTTCTTTACTATGGCCTGTCTTAATTCTAAAATGCCTTCAGAATCCGCATAATAATTAAAATTGCTAGCGACCGCATCAATCAATGCCTTTTTTATGTGGTCCGGAGTGGGAAAATCGTATTTTACTGGATCTCCAATGTTTAGGTAAATAATTTTTTTTCCAGCTTTTTCATATTGTCTTGCATGCAGTGTTATGTCCCTGATAGCATATTCAACATTGGATATTCTGTCGGATACCTTCAATTAATTACAATTACTCAGAAATATTTGAGATAATAAATTGATTGTTATTCAGTGATTTTATGTATTATTGTAAATACTGAATATTAATTAGCTCAATTGATATAGAAGCTTGAATCTAATTTTAAAAGTTAGAAACAAAGGGTCCGTAGCGTAGCCAGGATATCGCGGTGGTCTTCGGAACCACAGATCGAGGGATCGAAGCCCTCCGGGCCCATGAATGCATATTTTTTTAATTTGCTTTTGATATACTGAAAATTTATTGAGAAAGAAATTTCAAGTCAACTTGATCCCGTTGGCATGGCACCTACAATAAAAAGCTACAGTAAAATTTATTTAATTGAAAAACTTGTTTCCGCTGTGTTAATGCCTGAATTTACTGATGCCGAATAATTTCCCGACGGAGCTTGATTTCCGTCAATACCAATTTGGTCCCACTGAAGAGATTTTGAATCACCTGGACCGAGAATCGTTATCACCTGCGAAGATAGAATCGGATATAACTCATTTGATGCCAAGTTTTTTATCTTAAGCCCCAACGCAGAGTTTGGAAATGTTAATTGTTCTGATCCCGAGTTCTTTATCGAAATGCCAACAATCTCTCCAGGATTGTAAATTTGCTTATCAGTTGTAATGTTTATTATATCACTTATTGAATTTTTGATTTCTCCATTAACGAATGTATCATTAGCCAAGTTGGTTTCATTTTGAACATTGTTTGAATTTGAATTATTAACTATTGAACCAGAGTCGCCGATTGAACCTTGTCCACTTTCAGTTTTTCCCGGGGCTGGGACGTTCATAGTCATATTATGAGCATCTGTTTGATTTTCATTCTGTCTATCACATTCAGATTCAAGTGGACAAACCTGTCCACCTTCAGACAACGCATTTTCAACCCAAGCATCAGATGCAAATATCTTGAAGTTGTTTAGTTGAATCGACAATAAAACAGAAACCAACACTAACGAATAACTGAAAAGCAAAATAGTAAAGTTGCCATCGCCTCTTACTCTTCGATTATTGTGATTAATCATAATAAATTGTAGTAAACATCATTTTTAATCGTTGCTTAACTTCAAATTGGCTTTGTCGTTTCTAAATTGTGTTTATTTCCACTTGATTTTATAAAGTTTATAACAAATGCAGTTCATTATGCTTTTGTTATGACTCATCATGTTGCAAAGATAATTGAAATAATAGGGAGCTCCGATAAAGGATGGGAAGATGCTGCACAAGTTGCAGTTGATGAAGCAAAGAGGACCTTACATGGAATTCATGGTATTGAAGTTGTCGATATGACTGCGAATGTGGATCCCAGCTCAGGAAAAATATCAAAATATCGAACCTGCGTAAAGATATCATTTGCTATTGATAGTTCCTCTTAGATAGCGTAGATAGCGAACCTGATGAAAATCGCGGGAGTTGGTCGGATATGGAGAGGACCATAAAGACAAAACTTAAATTAAATTCTTAAAATTCTCAAGCCAGATGACTTTGTACTATCAGGTTTCAAATAGAAATGGAAAATCAGAATGATGAACCGGTCATGTGTAGTAAATGTAATAAAATATTTGGAAATGAATCTGAATACCTAGAGCACTATAATGAAAAACATAAACGCGAAAATACTTGAAGGCATTATTTTTCCTAGACAAATTATAAAAAAGTAAAAAAATTGTGTTGTTTATTTTTTAGATTTTTTGCTCTCATCTAGATTATCGGCTCCCTTCTCATTGACGGTAAATCTTACTTCACTATATGGATGATATGGAGAGTCAATCATTTTCGCTATTCTGTTTTCACCGGATTTTCTCAGGTATACTCTATAAGTTGAAGCATGGCCAATTACATTTCCACCAGTAGGTTTTGTTGGGTCACCAAAGAATGTATCTGGAGCAGATTGCACTTGGTTTGTAACAATTATTGCAATGTTATAAATTTCTGAAATTCTAAGAAGTTTATGCATAATAGAATTAAGTCTTTGTTGTCTATCGGCAAGTGTTCCTCTACCAGAGAATTCTGCTCTATGTAATGAGATTATACTATCGACAATTACTAATTTTGCTTTGTAATCATCTATATATTTGCCAAGATTTTTAACGATTAACTCTAGATGTGCACTATTATAGACTTTACACACGGCTACATTTTGCAGTGCTTGTACTGGATCTATATTTCTATTGCTAGATATTTGCTCCAGTCTTTCAGGTCTAAATGTTCCTTCAGTATCAATGTAAATAACGCCGCTATTTAATCCACCCAATTCGGTTGGTTGTCCAGCAGTAATACACATAGTATGACATATCTGAGACTTACCTGAGCCAAATTCGCCATAAAGTTCAGTAACTGCCTGTGTTTCGATACCGCCAAGGAATAGATCATCAAGCATACTTGAGCCAGTAGAACATCGTAACAAAGATCTTCTTTTCTTTAGTGCAGTATCAGCAGTAATGAATTCTTTATTGAGAACATCTGATTCTCTTAGGAGTTTTTGGGCTGCCATTATAAATGAAGCTGCACTATCTTTGGATGCATTAATATCTACAGCTAGATCTTCAACTCCGGCTACAGCAAGATCCATTACGGAAAAAATTCCTGCTTCTCTGAGCTTTTTAGCAGTTGTAGGACCTATTCCTTCAATATCCTGAATTTCAAGATTAGTTAAATCGGTAATCTGAGATTGTTCTGATAACGTACCTAATGATGCATCACTATTCATAATGGTATTTTCATTATCTTCTTTTACTGGTTGTTCCGCTTCGTTTACAATATTTTCGGCATAATCATTAGAAATATTTTCAGTATTGTCATCTTTTTCTTCTTGCATGTGAGAATTTGAATAAGTCGATTTTTTGTTTCTCATTCTATACATCATGCAGCGAATTACATTTAAGGCTTGACACACTAGTAGGAGGGTGGGTGGGTGGTACGCTCTTACAAAATCCATTCAATTTGAACTAATATTGCAGATTGTATTGGGTTTCAAGCACTCTAAAATGAAAAATTTTTAAGGTGATGATATGATTTAAATCTACTAATTATCATTACAAGAGGTAAAAATTGTAAATGTTCCCAATTGAGCTACTAAGAGTGCAGATTTCAAGTAAGAAGAATCAAATAAAGCCAATATTTATTGACTCTGAAAAAGATAACCAACCAGCCTTACCATCAAAGATTATCAAAATGTATGAAGATATGGCCGATACGAAATTATCAAAATCAAATGTAGATGAAAATCTTTCAGAGGTAGAAGCAAAAAACCCAGACTATAAACTTGTTAGGGCTCTATGTCATCTTTTAGAACAGAGATGTGAATATGCATCTCACGAAAGTGGATTTTCTAATGCAAGGAACAATGATACAATGAATGCCATACACCTTCGAAGGCAAATATTCGAAATAGCTTCTCTGCTAGGTTATCCCGTAACAGAAAACCAAAGAAAGAATATCCTTCAAAAAGTTGCTTCAAAAAACAATCTATCTGTAAATGATGTGGAAATGGCAATGTGGAATGACCTTGAGAAAAATAAATATTTGAAAAATTTTGATTCATTGACTTCATTACAATTGGTTGCCTGGTACAATGTTTCCGCTCTTCAAACTCTTTTGCTAAACAGTGTAAAAATGGAATTCAGTATCTATGGTGGTTTCAGTTGGAAGAAAATCTTGCACAAAATAAAACAACTTGGACTGATGTACTCTTTGTACCGTGAATCCAATTACGGATCAGAATCAAATGTTCAGACAAAAAAGGACGAAATATTATTGAAAAACAAAAAGGAAAACAAGATTATATGCACAGTTAATGGTCCACTTAGCATTGTAAGATTGACTGATAGATACGGTATGGCAATGGCTAAATTAATTCCTTCAATAATCTTTAGTGAAATTTGGTCCATTAATGCAACAATACTAAGAAAATCTATCTCCGGTATGAAAAAGACCTATGATTTTGAGCTCTCAAGCACAGACAAGGATATACCTCTATTTGATGCGTCAACTTTTGACCTTCAATCAGAGCAAAAATCAGGACCAGGATTATCATATGACAACTACAGTATGGAGTACTTTGATAGCAGCGTTGAAAAAAAATTTATGGATAAATTTCTCAAGTTTTCTACTGGATGGCACCTAGTCAGAGAACCGGATCCATTGATTCTTTCGAGCGGTAAAGCATTCATACCTGATTTTGTATTTGAAAAATATGGCGTTAAAGTCTATTTAGAGATAGTAGGTTTCTGGACTGAGGACTATTTGAAAAGGAAATTAGAAAAGATAAAAGACCTGACCAGCAAATCTGAAACTGGAATTTCAACCGGTCCTGATTTGTTAGTTGTTGCAAATATGGATAATTGTATTTCTGAAAATGGAAAAAAGATTTCCATCGATTCTGTTTTTTCTAAATTTGTGAATAAAAAACATTTAATTTTTTATAGAAAAGACGAAATTCCATTTGGTCCAATAATTAGCTATCTAAAGGATATCGATAATAAAATAATTGACGAGATATCGGTCAATCTGCATGATACGATTGCTTTAGAAATGGGTAAGGTAATTCACGACAGGCAAAGAAATAGTGTTATATCACTTGGAGAAATCTCAGACAGGTACAAGATTCCAATTGAATCAGTGGTAAAGACAATTAGAAACCTTCAATTAAATACTAACAATTCAGAAAAAGTGATGACAGAGAAACTGAGGGACTTCTTATTAGTTGACAATTATATGATATCCAATGATAAAATTAGTGAATTGTTACCAGAGCTTGATAAAATTGGAAAGCTACAGGATGCAGTTAGACTGCTGCGTCAAAGTAATATACCTGAAGAATGTGTTACCTTACTTATTACAAAAATGGGTTATGAAATTATTTGGAACGGTATTGATTCAAACAACGCGCAGGTTCAACGACAAACTATGAATACCTAACAAACCTGTTTGAAATCAGCTATTCTGTAAGTGAAATTTTGTTAAAAAGAGATTTAATAGTATATATGTTGAGGTAGATGTAATACAGAGATATTGCAATCAACTGACAGAGAGGATAAATGGCTTAAGAACATCAAAGGAAATTGGAGAGATTCATCATGCCCGTGTGGCAGTAATTTCCATTTTAATGGAAATATCGATGAGTTGTTTTCCTGGGAACGAGTACACCTAAGACACATGACATCTGATCCTGAAAATCATGCAATGCTGTCGCTTTATCCAACAGATATGGTTATTTTTTATCATTCTACGAGTGGATATACAGTCGAGATCAGAAAGCATAAACCTCATGAGATCAAGGATTTGCAAAACGCATGTATTTATGGAAATGTCAAGCTTGCAGGAGTATGACTTCTGTAGACTGGCACAGGCCTAATTCATTTAATATGAAATTATCAATACTTTGGAAATACTAAGCAATCCTATTCTCATTAGACGACTTGCATAAAAGCAAATATCAGTAAAAGTATGAATAAAAGCTATGAATCTACCGACTGGATGGAAGCTCGAATCATCACGGAAAATATACTCCAACAAATATATCGAACTATATGAGGACGTTCTGGACATTAAAAACAAAAAGAAGATCTATACAAGGGCAAGAAGAAAAGACTATTCTACGATAGTACCGTTTGTTTCAGATAATGAGATTCTCGTAATCAAAAGTTACAGACATTTAGTTAATTCATATCAAATTGAAGCCCCTTCTGGCTATATTGACCCAGGCGAGACACCATTACAGGCAGCGATGAGAGAATTAAAAGAGGAAACAGGCTACAGAGCAAATAATATTATCGACCTTGGTTCATACACATTGGATTATACCATGTTTGAACAGACAGGCAATTTGTTTGTGGGTTACGATTTGGTTAACGAAAGGAAACAAAATTTGGGTATGATGGAGATAATAGAGACGGCGATTCTACCAATTGATGAAATTAAAAAGTTACTATATGATGGAAAAATATTAAATGCATCTTCGATTGTTGCTTTTTACAAATCATTGGACTTTCATATAAATTACAAAAATAAAAAATGAAATGGTATTGTAATTGATTGGACTATGATAAATGACAATAATTATTGCGTATGCGAATTGATCAAGTAAAGAGATGAAATAGTTTGCACGACAATTATGATGTATTGATTATTGGTGGTGGCATATTAGGCTGTTCCATTGCTTATTTCCTTTCCATCATGACAAATTCCTCAATTATGTTAATGGAAAAGGAAAAAAACGTTGGTCTGCATACAAGCAGCAGGAACACTGGAAAAGTTCATGCACCCTTTTACTATGACCCAGAAAAAAAACCATCCACTGCAGCTTACACAATAAGGGGATATGAAATGATAAAGCGTTATTGCGCTCTTCATAATTTACCGTTTATAGAAGATGGAGTTGTTGAAGTTGCAACAGATGACAGGGAAATTGATGTCTTGATCAAACATGTTGAATGGGCACGCAGGAACGGACTGAATAATGAGGATATAAAATTTTTAAGTAAAAGTGAAATGCTTGGGATTGAGCCTAATGTAAAGTGTGAATCTGGACTCGTGTGTTTCCAAGACGCCTCAACTGATTTTGGTCTCATAAATCAAAAACTAAAGGAAGACGCAATCAAATTTGGTTGTAATACCTCATTTGAAAATAAATTCAGAGAAATTTCTTCCAATACAAATACAGAAGCAAAGAGAAGAATGACAATAATTGGGACTGCCAAAAATATAACTTCAGATTATGTAATAAATGCAGCTGGGGGTAATTCGCTCGATATTGCGCATAGCGTTGATCTTGCCAAGGAATTTACTGACCTACATTTTAGAGGAGAATATTTGACAGCGCCACCAAAATATAGTAACCTTACCAAAAGAAGTATCTACTCGGTACCGCGATATACAGATTATCCTTTTTTGGATCCCCACTGGATTAGGAGAACTGATGGAAGATGTGAAATAGGACCAAATGCGGTTCCAGTGTTTAGTCCGTATTCATATAACTTGGCTGATAACTTGAAAAATGTAGTTCCAAAAATTTTTGAATCCTCTAAATTAGGAGTTGTAAAATTGTTTTTAAATAAAGAGTTTATACGATTGGTATCGAATGAGTTATCTAGTTCTTTATCCAAAACAAACATGATAAATAGAGTAAAGAGATTTTTGCCCTCATTGAATTCATCTGATTTTAAACAAAGAGGTAGATCTGGTATTAGATCTTTGTTAATTGATAAAAATGGAAACTTTGCAGCAGAGAGTTTACTCGTGGAAAATGAATCTTCGTTGCATATATTAAATTACAATTCGCCTGGTGCGACTGGAGCACTTCCTTTTGCGGCAAATATTGTAAGACAATTGGTTCAAAAGAATATAGTAAATCCCACATCAAGAAAAGTTGTAGATTCTCCATTTACAGACGAAGAAATGTAATTGTTAGTGTCTCGTGAAAGTATTCTATGATAGCTAATCTGCATCAAATATTATATTATAGTATATTAAGGGAATTTTGAAATAAACTATTGAGGGGTTGTTGTCTAGCTTGGTATGATGCCAGCCTCGGGCGCTGGAGGTCGTCGGTTCAAATCCGACCAGCCCCATGACTCTAGTAGTTCTCTACTAACACAATGAGTTTATTCATTGAACCACTAGAGTTGCTAGAACCACCGAGCCCGAATAAAATTTACATATTTCAAATATATTTCTTATATTATTCAATTATATTATTTGATTATCGTTACTATTATGAAGAATCTGTTCTTTTTCTATCTATTCTTTCTTCTTTCGAAGTAGTCCATTACATGTTTAATGATATAGATAATTACAAATGTTACTCCAATAGATAGAGCAATAATAGACATAACCCATACTACAGCGCTACTTTGGATAACCATGATATTTTTACTTGACCAGCTCATACTAACTTATAGCGTTGAATATAGCTCTTACTGTGTCTAACCATGTTTGTTTGTTCAAGGTCTCACTTATGCCTAATACTCTACTCAAGGACAAACCGTTATAGAGAGAAACCAGCCCTGATGCAATGGCTTTTGTATTGGTGCCTTTCTTAATTAATCCTCTTTGCATTTGTGAATTTAGATATTCTATTACAACATCAAATATCTTTATTCTCTGTTCATATAACATCTTTCTTAATTTAAGATTACGTGATGATTCAGCAATTATTTCAAAAAATACTTTTTCTAGATCTGTGGTGTTGTTGCTGCGAAAGTTTTCATAGAAGTTCTCTGAACTCGATTTTAGGTTTTCCTTTCCTGTAAATAATGTAGATAATTGTTGTTTTAATTCTGCGATATTTCTTTCAGATATAGCATAGAACAGTTCTTCTTTATTTTTAAAATAAAGATATAATCTACCCTTACTTACTTTTGCTGCTTCTGCTACATCATCCATTCTAGTTCT
>Ga0207648_10005837_pt1 | contig 12328 bp, 9 predicted proteins | sample KBSMisM32_FD_184310 | JGI IMG/M metagenome (GOLD analysis project Ga0207648, IMG submission 184310) | Miscanthus rhizosphere microbial communities from Kellogg Biological Station, Michigan, USA - KBS Miscanthus M3-2 (SPAdes) (version 2) | ecosystem: Host-associated > Plants > Roots > Rhizosphere...
TATCAGGTCGCCGAGGAGCACAATCGTCGTCTCATCAAGTCGTTCCTGAACGTGTTTCCGAACGCGGTCCTGCTGAACGGCGCCAACCAGGAGTTCATCTTGTTGGGCCAGAAGGAAGGGCCCAACCAGATCGACTGGAGCGCTTTCCAGCGCCGCTTGCGTGCGAATGACAAAGTGTCGAGCGAGCTCGCCACGGTCGACTTGAAGGACCCTGTGGAGTGGTTGGGCATGTTCACCGCCAGCTCCCCCTGGCTTTCGCGCGTGCTGCAAAACGTAAAACCGATGACCGATGATGATCCCATCATCGAAGACAACCATTTCCTGCGATACAAATTCGTGCCGAAAGAGATTTTCAACACCAGTCGGTTGGTGGAGTGGTGTCCTTTATGCTTTGTCGACGGCCAACTGGTCGGCGAACTGAATCCGCTCGGCTACTATCTCGGCATCCTGCAGGATATCTATCGGAACCCGGACTTTCTCAAGGACGGTCCGTTCCTCCCTGAGAAAAAGATATACAGAGTGCAGCTTTCCAGGGTCGACAACGGCAGTGTTATTCCCGATGCCCGTCATCTGCAGCGTGAGGTCGGCGAGGTTCCCGGCCTTTCGGTTCATCGCCGCCGGCCCGTAGTCGGGGCGCCCATTCACCAGTTCGGCCCGGTTGAGTGCCCGCCAGTCAGCGAACAGGCTAACCAGTTGCTGATGGGTTGACGCAGGCGCATCTGCCGCCGTTGCGTCTCAGCATCCAGGGACTGCCGTCCACCTTCACCTACGACCCGACGGCGAGCCCCGAGGTCCTGTTCCGCGTCGAGGAGAGCCGCGGCTACGACGCGCGCGGCACGCTCTGGAGCGCCGGGTTCTTCGAGGTGACGCTGGAGGCCGGGCAGGAGGTCACCCTCTGCGGCTCGACCGAGCGCTGGGAGGCGATCCAGGCCCTGCAGGCGCGCGAGGTGCTGCAGTTCGAGCACATGCGCCGCCACTACCTCCTCGACTGCGCGCGCACGCCGCCGGACGACCCGGTGGCGGCCGACCTCGCCATCGCCGCCGACCAGTTCGTGATCACGCCGTCGGGCCGCATCCACGACATGGCGCGGGCGCGCGCGGTCGGAGACGACGTGCGCACCGTGATCGCCGGCTATCACTGGTTCACGGACTGGGGCCGGGACACGATGATCTCGCTCGAGGGCCTGACCCTCACCACCGGCCGCCACCAGGAGGCGGGTTGGATCCTGCGCACGTTCGCCCACTACGTGCGCGACGGGCTCATCCCCAACATGTTCCCGGAGGGCGAGAACCAGGGCCTCTACCACACCGCTGACGCGACGCTCTGGTTCTTCCATGCCGTCGCCCGCTACCTGAAGGTCACGGGCGATCGCGGCACCCTGGCGGCCGTGGTGCCCATCCTCCTCGACATCGTCGAGCACCACGTGAAGGGCACGCGCTTCGGGATCGGGGTCGATCCCGCCGACGGCCTCGTGCGCCAGGGACAGGAGGGCTACCAGCTCACCTGGATGGACGCGAAGGTGGACGGCTGGGTGGTCACGCCGCGCCGGGGCAAGGCCGTCGAGATCAACGCCCTCTGGTACAACGCGCTCCGCCTGCTGGAGGCCTGGACGCGCGAGGAGGGCCGCGCCGGCGACGCCGGGCGCCTGGGGATGCTGGCCGAGCGCACGTACCGCAGCTTCAACGAGCGCTTCTGGTACGCGGAGGGCGGATACCTCTACGACGTCGTGGACGCCGAGACCGGAGGCAACGACACCGCCTGCCGGCCCAACCAGGTGCTGGCCATCTCGCTCGACCACCCCGTGCTGGACCGCGCGCGGTGGGCGGCGGTGATGGAGGTGGCGCAGCACCGGCTTCTCACGCCCGTGGGCCTGCGCTCGCTCGCCCCCGGGCATCCGGACTACAAGGCGAAATACGACGGCGACCTCCGCGCGCGCGACGCCGCCTACCACCAGGGGACGGTGTGGGCCTGGCTCATCGGGCCCTTCGTGGACGCCTGGCTCAAGCTGCACCCCGGCGAGCTGGCCCGCGCACGATCGTTCCTGCAAGGCTTCGTGCCTCATCTGGGCGAGGCCTGCATCGGGTCCATCAGCGAGATCTTCGACGCCGAGGCGCCTTATACGCCCCGCGGCTGCGTGGCCCAGGCCTGGAGCGTGGCCGAGGTCCTTCGATGCTGGGTGAAGACCCGGGGATAGAGTTCGTTTAGCCGATCCTGGCCCCGTGTGGTAGAGTGAAACTCCCCCGTGGCCCCGGGTTCTCCCGGGCGCCCCTGCCCGGGAGCCATCCGGCTCCGGGTTGGGGGTGTCCTTCCAGTAAGCCCCCCGCAGGAGGAAGTTTTTTGGCATCAAATCATCAAGACGAACAACGACTTGCGCTCTTCATCGATTTCGAGAACATCGCGATCGGCGTGCGCGACGCGCACTACCGCAAGTTCGACATCAACCTCGTGTTGGAGCGGCTGCTCGAGAAAGGCAAGGTCCTCGTCAAGAAGGCCTATGCCGACTGGAGCCGGTACTCCGACTACAAACGGGCCTTCCACGAAGCGGCCATCGAGCTGATCGAGGTCCCCCAGAAGTCGGTCGGCGGCAAGAACTCGGCCGACATCCGCCTGGTGGTGGACGCGATGGACATGTCGTTCCAGAAGGAGCACATCGACTGCTTCGTGGTCTGCTCGGGCGACTCGGACTTCTCGCCCCTCGTCTCCAAGCTCAAGGAGAACAACAAATACGTGATCGGGCTCGGGGTGAAGAACTCCACGTCCGACCTGCTCATCGAGAACTGCGACGAGTTCATCTTCTACGAGGACCTCGTGCGCGGACAGCAGCGCCAGATCCCCGTCATGAGCAGCCTCCCCGAGAAGGTCCAGGAAGCGTTCTCCCTGCTCGTGGACGCCGTGCTCGCTCTGCAGCGCGAGAACAAGGAAGTGCTGTGGGGCTCCATGGTCAAGGAGACCATGAAGCGCAAGAAGCCTTCCTTCAACGAGACCTATTACGGCTTCCGGACCTTCAGCCACCTCCTCGAAGAGGCGCAGCGCAAGGGGATCGTGACCCTGCGCCGTGACCAGAAGTCGGGGAGCTACATCGTCGAGGACCTCGGCACCGGGGCCGGCACCGGCGCGACCACCCTGGCCGCCCGCGGGGAGGCCGCGGCTGCGGCCGCGGGTTCGGCCACTGCCGCCGCCGCGGCCGTCACGGAGCCGGCGGTGCCCCTGGCCGCGACCGGGACCGACTCCGCCGAGCCGGCGGCCAACGGCGCGAGGACGACGCGCCGCCGCCGCAGCCGCGGACGGCGTCCGCGCGGCTCGAGCACGGGGACGGCCGCCGGTTACCCGGAGACGCCGGCGACGGCGGGGGCCGACGACGGCGCGGACGTGGACGACCACGACGACCACGAGGACATCGAGGACGACCCCGCGCACGTCGAGGCCTCGGAGGCCCGCCGCGAGTCCAGCCCCGCCCCCGAGCGCGATGAGTCCACGCACGGAGGCGCCGGAGCGGACAGCTCCTCCGGCTCCCCCGAACGCGCCGCCGATCCCCCGGAGCGGCCCTTCTCCCTGTTCTCGTGGATTCGCCGCGAGGCCGCGGCGCCGTCTACGCCGCCCGCCGGGCCGCCGAAGGAAGACCCGGAAAGATGAGGCGTTCGCAGCGGCCCTAGGCCGCCCGGCGCCGCCGGCCGCCGCGCTTGCGGCGCGCGGCCCGTGCCCGCGGCGCCGCCGGCGCGGTGACCTTCGCGCGCGCCCGGCGCACGCCCATCTTCCGCACCTCGAGCACGCGCGCCATGCTGCGTCCGCGCGGCATCGTGCGTCCCGTCTCCCATCCGAAGATCGAGCCGGGGCTCACGCCGAGCAGCCGCGAGAACTGCTCGCGGGTCATCTGCAGGCGGGCGCGCAGGGCGCGGATGTCCTCCCCGGAGAGGCGAGCGCCGCGTCCGCGGCGTCCCCCCGAGGGCACGCGCGCCTCCAGGCGCCCGAAGCTGCGCTCCACGGATCGCAGCCCGCGGCGATTGGCACGCGCGGCCAGCCGCAGCTTCTTCATCTGACGCTGTATTGCGCGTAGCGAGCGCAAGCCCTTCTGCACTTCCTTCGCAGCCAGCCGGCGCACTTCGGCTTTGAGCGCGGCGGCCAGCGTGTTCACTTTCACATGATCTCCCTGGATGATGCCGGCGCTGGGTTGCGCCCGGCGGAATTGAGAATCTGTGAAGGCTATCTCGCGCGTCCGGCGATTTCAAGCATTGGGCTGCGTTCGGGGTCCGGGGCGTTTTTCGTTCACATTTAGAATGATCCGGGCGAGCGACCGCCTGGGCGCGCTCGGGAGTAGGCTGGGGGGAGGCCGCCCGCATCACTTCCATGGCTGAGACCCGCAAAGCGCTCCGCGCCGGACCCACGATGCCCGCCTTCTTCTTCGGGCACGGCAACCCGATGAACGCCATCGAGCGCAACGCGTACACGGAGGCCTGGGCCGCCATCGGGCGCGCGCTTCCGCGCCCACGCGCCGTGGTGGCGGTCTCCGCGCACTGGTATCTTCCCGGCACCTGGGTGACGGCCATGCGGGCGCCGCGGACGATCCACGACTTCGGCGGGTTCCCGCGCGCCCTCTTCGAGGTCGTCTATCCCGCTCCCGGCGATCCCGCGCTGGCCCGGGAGATCCAGGAGATGCTCGCACCCACCCGTGTCTCCCTCGACGAGGACGGGTGGGGCCTCGACCACGGCACGTGGTCCGTCCTCGGCCACGTGTTTCCGGATGCAGCCGTGCCCGTGCTGCAGATCGGCATCGACGAGACGGCGGCGCCGCGGCACCACTACGAGCTCGGCCGCCGGCTCACCGCCCTCCGTGACGACGGCGTGCTCGTGGTCGGCAGCGGCAACCTCGTGCACAACCTGCACGCGTACGCCTGGGGCCGGCATCCCGTCGAGCCCTTCGACTGGGCCGTCCGCTTCGAGCAGCGGGCGCGCGAGCTGCTGGTGGCGGGCGATCACGGCCCGCTCGTGGACTACGAGACGCTCGGGCGCGACGCCGTGCTCGCGGTGCCCACCCCGGAGCACTACCTGCCGCTGCTCTACATCCTCGGCCTGCGCCGCGAGGGTGAGCCCGTCCGCTTCCCGGTGGAGGGGATCGACGGCGGATCCGTCTCGATGCTGACGGTGCAATTGGGTTGACCGCGCGCCGCCAAGGCGATCGACCGCGTCCTTCCTGGCAGACGTGGGTACCGCTGGGGCTGGTGGTGGTGTCCCTTCTCGCCCTGGCCATCCTGCCCGACACCGTCGCCCGGCGTGTCGCCCGCCTCCAGCAGGAGGTCTCGCAACGCGTGACACCGGTGCGCAACGAGCTGCACACCTTCGGCCTGGCCTTCGCCCGCGAAGTCCTGGCCTTCCGCGCCTGGGCCCTCACGGGCGACGCGGGGTTCGCGGACGAATACCGGCGATCCGCCGAAGACGCGGACCGCTCGCTCGAGGCCGCCACCCGCCGTCTCTCCGGCACCGACCTCGCGCCCATCGCGGCCGAGCTGCGATCCACCCTCGAGGGCTGGCGGGGGACGGTGCGCGAGATGATGGAGAGCCGCACCGGGCGCGCCGACCCCCTGGCCGACCTCTCCAACCAGCAGCGGCGCGCCACCGCCGTGCTCGAGCTCTCGAGCCGCCTCGACCGCCGCCTGGGCGGATGGGAAGAGGCGACGGCGAGCCGCATGCAGGCGGAATCGCGCCAGCAGGCGTACGTCAGCCTCTTCCTGGCCGCGGTGGCCCTGGCCGCGACCGTGGCCGTGGCCATGCTGAGCGTGCAGGCCCGCAGGCAGGCACGCCAGCTGCGCTATCGGGCCCAGGAGGAGCGCGCCCTGCGCGACGTCGCGCGCACGCTCTCCGCGGCCGTGACCGCGGGCGAGGTGACCCAGCGCGTCGTGCAGGCGGCGATCGAGACGACGCGGGGCTTCGGGGCCTACGTGGAAGAAGCCCGGGCCGGGGAGGTGGAGGTGGTGGCCGTCGCCGGCAAGGGCGTGCCGCCGCTGGGAACGCGCGCACCCTTCCCGGGCTCGTTGACCGACGGCCTGTTGCGCTCGGGGGAAGCGGCGGTGATGGAGATAGGGGCCATCGGCGAGTCCATGGTTCCCTACCTCGCCGGCCAGTGCGACGCGTGCACGGGTCTCGTGGTCCCGCTGCTGGGCAGCGGCACGAGCGTGCTGGGTACGCTGGTGATCCTGCGCGCGTCCGGGCAGGAGCCTTACGGTCCGGACGAGGTCCGCCATGCCCAGGCCCTGGGCGATCTCGTGTCCTCCGCGCTCGGGCGCGTCCAGCTCCTCGAGCAGACCGAGCGCGAGCGCAAAGAGAAGACGGCCCTCCTCGAGTCCACGGCCCAGGGCATGTGGGGAGTCGACCGCGCCGGGCGGTCGACCTTCGTCAACACCGCGGCCTCCAAGATGCTCGGCTTCTCCGCGGAGGAAGTGCTGGGACGGACCGTGCACCCCCTCGTCCACCACACGCGGGCGGACGGCTCGCCGTACCCGGAGTCGGAGTGCCCGATGACGCGGGTCATGACCACGCGCGAGCGCGTCCTCATCGCGGGCGAGCTCCTGTGGCGCAAGGACGGCACCAGCTTCCTCGCCGACTACTCCGCCGCCCCCATCATCGTGGGCGACGAGGTCCGCGGGGCCGTGGTCTCCTTCACGGACGCCACGGAGCGCCATCGCCGCGAGCGCGAGATGCGCGAGAGCGAGGAGCAGTTCCGGGCCCTCGCCGAAAACGCCGCCGCCGCCATCCTCGTCATGCGCCACGACGACACCATCGTCTTCGCGAACCCGGCCACCCACCGCGTGTTCGGTTACGGTCCGGACGAGCTGATCGGCCGCCCCCTCTCCAGCCTCATGCCGGCGGACCTGCGCGAGAGCCATCGCACCGGCGTGAAGCGCTTCCTGGCCACCGGCGAGCGGCGCCTGCGCTGGGAGGGCGTCGAGCTGGTGGGTCTGCGCAAGGACGGCGCGATCGTGCCCCTGGAGATCACCATGGGCACGTTCGTGCGGGACGGCGTCCCCTATTTCGTCGGCATCGCGCAGGACATCACGGCGCGCAAGCAGGCGGAGACCGAGCGCATCGAGATCCTCGACCGCGAGCGGGCCGCGCGCGAGAAGGCGGAGTCGGCCGTGCGCACGCGCGACGAGGTGCTGGCCATCGTCTCCCACGACCTGCGCAACCCGCTCAACACCATCTCCCTGGCCGTGGCCGCGCTGGAGTCCGGCGACGTGCCGGCGCAGGAGACGACGCGCACCATCCAGGTCGTGCGCCGGGCCGTGGAGCGCATGAACCGCCTCATCGCCGACCTCCTGGACGTGGCGCGCCTGGAGGGTGGACAGAAGCTGACCATCCAGACCGAGCCCATCGACGTCGGCACCGTGATCGCGGAGACGTGCGACGGACAAGTCGCGGAGGCCGAACGCAAGGGCCTGCACCTCGATTGCAAGGTCGAAGACGGCCTTCCGCCCGTCAACGGCGACAAGCACCGCCTGATCCAGGTCCTGGCCAACCTCGTGGGCAACGCGCTCAAGTTCACGGGGGAAGGCGGCCACGTCCGCGTGGTGGCGCGGCGCGACGACGCGGGCCAGGTCGAGGTTTCGGTGACGGACTCCGGCGCGGGGATCGCCCCCGAGCACCTGGCCCAGGTGTTCAACCCGTACTGGCAGGCGCGCCAGACCGCGCGGCTGGGTGCCGGCCTCGGTCTGGCCATCGCCAAGGGGATCGTGGAGGCGCACGGCGGCCGCATCTGGGCCACGAGCACGCCGGGGAGCGGCAGCACGTTCGCGTTCTCGCTCCCGCCGCTCGCCGGAAAGCCGGCGGAAGAAGCGGCGAGCACGGACGCGGCGGCCCGCTCCTAGCTTCCTTTCTTCACGACCAGGAACTGCCGGGCGCGGACGTTCTTGCGCACGGAGCGCGTCCCGTCCGGCCAGCGCACGACGACCTCGTCCGCGGTCTCCGCGCCGCCGAGGCCGAAGTGCGGTCGTGGATCGTGCGTGCTGAGATAGGAATCCCCGGCCGCGACGTCCTGCGTCATCGTCCGCCCGCCCGCGGTCACGGTGACCCGCGTCCCGATCGGGATGCCCGCGCCACCGGCGTCGCCGACCACGGTGAGCCAGGAGCCGGCCGGACCCTCGTTGTGCAGCAGCTCCGGGGGCGAATCGAGCGCGGTGATGAGGATGTCGAGCCGTCCGTCGTTGTCGAAGTCGCCCACGGCGAGGCCGCGGTGCGAGCGCTCGATCTGGAACCCCGGTCCGGCCTCCGCGCTGGCATCGCGGAACAAGGTCTCCGGCTTCGCGCCCGGGGGCACGTCGTCCCGGCGGAGCCGGTTCTCCAGCAGCAGGTTCTTCTGACGATACGTGCCGATGGCCTCGGGATGCCCGTCGATCTGGGGATAGATGTGGCCGTTCGCGATCACGAGGTCGAGATCGCCGTCGTTGTCGAAATCAGCCAGGGCCGTGCCCCACTTGAGCGGCCGGAAGGTCAGGGGCCCCACACCGGTCGTCTTGCTCGCGTCTTCGAAGAAGGCGTGGCCCAGGCCTTTGTACAGCGTCGCGAAGTCCTCCGAGAAGTTGGTGACGAGGAGGTCCGGGATTCCGTCCCCGTCCGCATCGCCGAGAGCGACGCCCATGCTGGCCTGGGCCATCCCGTTGCCGTCGAAGGCGGAGAAGGACGTGACCCCGATCTCCTTGAAGCGCCCGTTCCCTTCGTTGCGATAGAGGTAGTTGGGATCGGAGTCGTTGGCCACGTACAGGTCGGGGCGCCCGTCGTCGTCGAAGTCTGCCGCGCGCACCGCGAAGCCGAAGCCCAGCGCGAGGTCCTTGAGGCCGGCCGCTTCCGTGGCCTCCACGAAGCGGCCCTTCTCGTTGCGGAAGAAATGGTCGGGGGCGCCCTTGAGGCCGAAGGGGCCGAAGGCCACCTGCTCGAGGCCCTTCCACCAGAGAGTGCGTTTGGCCTTGAGGACCTCCTCCAGCGTGCAGTCCACGTATTGCGCGATGTAGAGGTCGAGCCAGCCGTCGCCGTCGGCGTCGAAGAACGCCGCGCCCGTGTTCCATCCGGGCGATTCGAGGCCGGCGCGTGCGGCGACGTTCTCGAAGCGGCCGTCGCCGAGGTTGCGATAGAGGACGTTGCGTCCGAACGCCGTGACCAGGATGTCGGGCCAGCCGTCGTTGTCGTAGTCGGCGACGAACGCGCCCGAGCCCCACTCCCCTTCTCCCGCGACGCCGGCGCGATCGGTGACGTCTTCGAACGTGCCGTCCGCGCGCTGGCGATAGAGCGCGTTGCGGCCGCGCGCGGCGATGCGGTCACCGTCGAGGCGCCAGCCGTTGACGAGGTAGACGTCGAGCCGCCCGTCCTTGTCGAAGTCGAGGAAGGCGGCGCCCGCGCCCGCGGAGTCCAGGAGATGGTCCTTGCCCGGGCGTCCCGCCTCCAGCACACGCGTCAGGCCGACGCGCGCGGCGACGTCCACGAAACGAAAAGGGGCCGCGGGGCCGGCCGTCTTCCCCGCGGGCGCGACGGCCAGGGCCAGGGCGAGGAGCCCGGCCCCCGCGACTACTTGGCGGGCGCGATGTGCTTGGCCCAGGCGGCCTCGACCTTCTTCCATTCCGCGTCCAGGGCCTCCGCCTTGGGCTCACGGGCCAGCATGGCCAGCGCCTTCGACGAGTCGAGGAACGACTGCTTGGCCGCCTTGGTCACGACGACGTAGCCGTCGTCGAAGATTCCCTGGCGCTCGCCTTCCGCGTTGGCGTGATGGCCGCCTTCGAGCAGCCGCTTGCGAATGCCCGCGACCGAGTTGTCCCCTTCCGTCCCGATCTGGCCGACGGCGGTGGCGACGTTCTCGACGGCGGCGCGCGCGGCCGCCGCATCGTTCGCCTTCAGGGCCTGCCGCGCGCGAGCCATCTCGCCCTGGGCGTGGCCGTAGGTCGCGGCCAGGATCGCGCGCACGAGCTTCACCTCGGTCTTGTTGGCCCCGAGGATGGTGTCCGCGAGCGACTCGTAGGCCGCCACCATCTCGCGCGGGGTCGCGGGCGGGGGTGCCTGCGCGCGCGCGGCCTCCGGCAAGGCCAGCGCGGCCACGGCCGCCATCATCGCCGTCCAGGGGACTCTGTGGGACTTCATCGACGGACCTCCTCGGGCTGCTCGAGCCCCGCGGGCACAGTACACCGCGCGGCGGCGCCGCTCAAACGCGCGGGAATGCCGCGTTGACGACAAGCGTTGTCCCGGGTAATCTCGGCTCGCTCGTTGCCGGGACCCGACGCCTCTGTCGATGATGTCCCCTCCGGCGTGGGAAAAGAAAGGGAGATTCATGCGTCGGAAAACGGGTATACCAGTGTCTATTGTCGTCATGGCCGCCCTGGGCTGTTCTCCCTCCGGCTCGACGCGCCCTTCCGCCGTAGAAACAGGTTGGAGCGCGGTACCCCCTTGGATCAAGGTGACCGCGACAGGCGTGGGTGCGGGCCTGCGGAGCTCCGCCGTCATCGACGGATTCCGCGTCCATCCGGACCCGGGGGATGACGGCGTGATCCACGCGTTCACCGACGAAAGCGTCGTGGTGAACGCCACCGACATCGCGTCGCGTCCACCGGCCGAGCCGAACTACCTCGTCGTCAACTGGGGCGACGGCCCGAACCAGCGCGTCGGATGTGGTCCCTGCCGCCAGGATCATGGCTACGCGCCCGGGCGTTACACCCTGGTCGCCAGCCTCGACGGCCCTTCCGGCCGCTCGATCACGGTCCAGGTCGAGGTCGTGGCGCGACGGGAAAGGTCCACGCGCGTGAGCGCGGACGGACCCCTCCAGCCCTTCGAGCTGGGTAATGGCGACCTGGCCGTAGGCGAAACCACGTTCTTCCAATTCGGGATTCCCACGAACCTCCTGACACTCTTCATCTTCCCCCCGACCTGTTCGCCACCGGGCGCAGCGTTCTACGACTTCGCGACCCTTCCCGTACTCAATCCTCCGACGTTCGCTCTCCCGATCAAGGGTTTCTTCCCCGGGACCTGCACCATCACCGCCACCGGAACTCTTGTCGGAGGGGCCCCCTTCAACCAAACCATCACGTTCTCCGTTCACTGAGGATCTAGGGCAGCCGGGGGATCGGATCGGAGTCCGGCCCCCGGCTGCGACCTTCGCGCGTTCGCCCCAACCTCCCCCCACCGTTCACCGTCCATCCATCCGCGCGCCTCGCGGAAAGAAAGGGACTCACATGCGCCGTCTCATTGGTATACCCGTTGCAATCATGATCACAGTCGCGGCCGGGTGCGACTCCTCGTCGCCGACGCGGGCGACCGAGAGCTCGGCGGCAAGCGCGACGACCACGGCGACGGTACCCGACGCCAGCGCCTTCTGGGCGCGAGTGCAGATGGACCCGCCGGTCGCACCGGCCGATCTGTCGGGCACGGCCGTCGTCAACGGCTTCCGGGTACACCCGGATCCGGACGAGGACGGCGTCATTCACGTCTTCTCGGACGAAAGCGTGGCCGTCAACGCGACCGATATCGCGGCGCGTCCGCCCGCGGAACAAAGCTACCTGGTCATGAACTGGGGGGACGGACCGAATCAGCGGGTCGGGTGCGGTCCCTGCCGCCAGGATCACCAATATGCTCCCGGCCGCTACCGTCTGACGGCGAGCGCGGACAACATCCCGGCGGAGCCCGGCGGGGAAAACAGCCGATCCATTTCGCTCGAGGTGCAGGTCTTCGCCCGCCGCGAGAAGCCGGAGGCGCCGCAGACGCCGGCGCTTGTCTCGCATTTCCAGACCTTCGGTTTCATGCCGACCACGGTAACCGTGGGCAGCGATTTTCTGTTGGTGCTGCCGATCGTCTATCCTCCCGGAGTCACTCCTCGGTTTCCTTTCTTCACGCTGACGTGTACCCCGCTCCTGGCCGCCATCCCCCGACTTGTGCCGCCGGTGCCTTTCCCCGGGGGTCTCGGAGGCACGCTCCGTGCGAGAAGAGCCGGGACTTGCGTAGCCACGGTCTACGGCACCGATGCGACTGGACCGTTTACCGAGACATCGACGGTGACCATCCACTAGCGCCCGCCTGATCCCGCAGCGCCGGTGACGGAGGTGGGAGTACCCCACCTCCGTCACCCCGCTGCCGGCCGGGCCCCTTCACAATCGTTTACAAGCTCCACCCGCGGCACGGGAATCCGGCCTCCCCACCCGCCGTTTCAACTCCCAGACACGCTTCGAGTACCCGCAGCCAGCTTCCCGCTGCGGCCGGCCGCGGTCGCCATCGCGACCGCAGGGCCTGAAGGTGAAGGAGGCGACGCGCAATCGCCGGTGGCGGGCGCGGGTGCCTGACGCTTCGCCGGACCAATTCATTCGCCGG
>Ga0207648_10005841_pt1 | contig 12323 bp, 9 predicted proteins | sample KBSMisM32_FD_184310 | JGI IMG/M metagenome (GOLD analysis project Ga0207648, IMG submission 184310) | Miscanthus rhizosphere microbial communities from Kellogg Biological Station, Michigan, USA - KBS Miscanthus M3-2 (SPAdes) (version 2) | ecosystem: Host-associated > Plants > Roots > Rhizosphere...
CGACCGTCGCCGTCGAGGTGTGGATGCGGCCCTGCGATTCGGTCTTCGGCACCCGCTGGACGCGATGGGTGCCGCCCTCGTACTTGAAGACCGAGTAGGCGCCCTCGCCCTTGATCTCGAAGGTCACCTCCTTGAAACCGCCCACCTCGGCACTCGACTGCGAGAGCGCCTCGGTGCCGAAGCCGCGCTCCTCCGCGTAGCGCGTCAGCATCTTGTAGAGGTCGCCGGCGAAGAGGGCCGCCTCGTCTCCCCCGGTCCCTGCCCGGATCTCGACCAGCACGTTCTTGGCGTCGTTCGGGTCGCGCTCGACCATTGCCAGCCGGATCTCCTCCTCGAGCTCCTCCAGCCGGCCCGGCGCCTCCTCGACCACCTTCCTCAGCTCGGGATCGTCCCCGTCCTCCTCCAACAGCTCCCTCGCCCCCTCCAAATCGTCCTTCAACGTCCGGTACTCAGCCACCAGCTGTTGAGCAGGCTGCAGCTCCCGGTACTCGCGCCCAACTTGTGCGTACCTCTCGCGGTCGCCAATCACGCCGGGGTCGGACATTTCCCGCTCCAGCTCGGCGAACCGCGCCTGAATCTGCTCGACCAATGAATCGATCACGAGGACAACACTAGCTGCGTCCCTCACCAGCTCGTCGACGCGGTTTCTCGCGCAGGTGTTGCGGGCGTGGTGCCCCTCGAACCGGCGGATACTCAAAGTGCCGAGCTCATCAGCGAGGCACTTGTCGGGGCGAGGGGCACCACGCCCACGACAACACCCGCCGCGCCGAAACCGCTAGGCGACGATCTCGATGTGCTGCTGCGCCGCCGCCTCCTCGGGCGACTCCCGCGCCAGCACCGCATCCAGCGAGGCGATCGCCACGGCGAGCTGATCGAGGTCGGGCTCGCGCGTGGTCAGGTTCTGCAGCATCAAGCCCGGCCACATGACGGCGCGCACCCAGCGCTTGCGCCGGTTCTTGCCCGCCCACTTGATCACCTCGTAGGAGAGGCCGGCGATCAGCGGGATCCCGAGGATGCGGGAGGCGAGCAGCCAGTACCAAGCGGGTAGCCCGATCGGGGCGAAGACGAAGATCGCCAGCACCATGACGATCAGCAGGAAGCTCGTCCCGCAGCGTGGGTGGAGACGGGAGTAGAGCTTGGCGCGGGCAGGAGTCAGCTCGTCTTCGGCCTCGTAGCAGGAGATCGTCTTGTGCTCGGCACCGTGGTACTCGAACACCCGGCGCAGGTCGCGCAACTGGCTGATCACCACCAGGTAGCCGATGAAGATCGTCGTCCGCAAGATCCCCTCGATCAGCCAGAAGAGGAAGGGCGACCCGAGCTGGTCCTTGATCAGGCTCGTCAGTCCGACGGGCACGACGAAGAAGAGGCCGATCGCCAGGACCATCGAGAGCGCGATCGTCAGGCCCCAGACCCAGCCGCCGATCTCCTCCTTCTCGCCGTCCTCGTCCTCCTCGAGCTGGGCGTTGGCCGAGAGCCCGAGCGCCTTGAAGCCGATCTTCAGCGACTCGCCGAGGGCGACGATGCCGCGCAGCACCGGCAACCGCCAGAGCCGGTGCCGCTGGGCCCAGGGCTTGATTGGCTCGGAGGCGATCTCGATCTCGCCCGTCGGCAGGCGCATGGCCACGGCCCAGACCGAGACGCCGCGCATCATCACTCCCTCGAGCACCGCTTGACCGCCCACCGGCGCATCTCGCTTCGCGACCAGGGCGCCGTCGGGCATGCGCAGCGGATCGGATCCGTTGCGGGACACGGCACCCACGTCGGTCGAGCCCACCTCCGGGCTCATGGGCTACGTCCCGGCCTTGGCGCGTTTGGCGGCGCGGCGCTGGAACCGCTCGACCCGGCCGCCCGTGTCGACGAGCTTCTGCTTGCCCGTATAGAACGGATGGCACTCCGAGCAGAGCTCGACGTGCAGATCCGCCTGCGTCGAGCGGGTGTAGAACTGGTTCCCGCAGGAGCAATGCACGTTGGTCAGCACGTACTCGGGGTGGATTCCGGCTTTCATCGTCCATCAGTCTAGATGACGCGCGCATTCGGCTCCATCGCCCCTTTGGGCCTCCGGCCACCGTGCCGATATCTCGACTGGTGAAAGCTACGCAGGCGACCACCCAGCCGCGCCGAGCAGGCGCCCCCTTCGGCCTCCTCGGCGCGATCCTGCTCGGCGGCACCGCCCTCGTGATGCTCCACGACTGGCTGGGCGCGGGAGGCGCCGGCCTCGACGACTTCGTCGGCGGGCCGCTCTACGACTCGGTCGTCCTCGCCGCCGGCGTCGCCTGCCTGCTCCGGGCCCGCGCGGTGCCCCGCGAGCGGGCCGGCTGGGTGCTGATGGGCGCCGCGATCCTCTGCTGGGGCGCCGGCGAGGTCTACTGGACGCTGTACATCGCCGACAACCCGGCGCCGCCCTACCCGTCCCCCGCCGACGCCCTCTACCTGGCCTTCTACCCGCTCGCCTGCGCCGGCCTCGCGGGCCTGGTGCGGGCGCGCGCCCAGGAGCTCGACTGGCGGCGCTGGACCGACGCGGCGATCGCGACGCTGGGGACGGCGGCCCTCGGCACCGTGCTCATATTCGACTTCGTCGCCGACCACACGACCGGCACCGCCGTCCAGGTAGCGACGACGCTCGCCTACCCGCTCGGCGACATCGTCGTCCTCTCGGCGATCGTCGGCGTGATCGCGCTCAGCGGGTGGCGGCCCGGTCGCACCTGGTCGCTGCTGCTAGCCGGGCTCACCGCGCAGGCGGTCGCCGACATCGCCTACACCCTGCAGTCGACCGACGGCGTCGTGCCCGGAGGCGAATGGATCGACCCGATCTACCTGATCTCCGCCGTCTTCCTCGGCGCCGTGCTCTGGCTTCCCCAGGCGGCGCCGCTCCGTGCCACCCGCGACGAGGACGGCTGGCGCGAGCTGATGGTCCCCGGGCTGTTCGCGGCGGTGATGATCGGCCTCTTCACGATGCGCTACTTCAGCGCCGGCAGCGGCCTCTCGAGCGCGCTCTGGGCACTGACGATGGTCGCCGTCATCGTCCGGCTCGCCCTCAGCGTGCGAGAGAACCGCGCCCTGCTCGAGCAGGCGCGCACCGATCCCCTGACCGGGCTCGGCAATCGCGGCGCGATGCAGGCCGACCTCGACGCCGCCTGCGAAGGCGCGACCGAGGCATCTCCCTTCACGCTCCTCCTCTTCGACCTCAACGGCTTCAAGCGCTACAACGACAGCTTCGGCCACCCGGCCGGAGACGAGCTGCTGCTGCGGCTCGGAGAGTCCCTGCGGCGAGCGGCGGCGCCGGACGGGACCGCCTACCGGATCGGCGGCGACGAGTTCTGCCTGCTCGCACCCGTCTCCGGCGACGATCTCGAAGCCCTGACCGAGAGGTCGGCACGGGCACTGACCGAGGATCGCCACCGCGTCCAGGTGAGCTCGTCCTGGGGCGCGGCGACGATCCCGAGCGAGGTGTCGACGCCGAAGGAGGCGCTGCAGCTGGCCGACGTTCGCATGTACGCGCAGAAGGAGTCGCGACGGGTCGCCGCGACTCAACCGCGGCTCGACGAGACCGTTAAGGTCAGCGCGTGGCCCAAGACGACCCAGGGCGCCTGAGCAAGCAGGTCGAGCTTCCAGCAGGGACGATCCGCTACCGCGAGGCCGGCGCGGGGCCGCCGATCGTCTTCGTCCACGGCTACTTGGTCGACGGCCGGCTCTGGGACGGGGTCGTCGAGCGACTGAGCGACCGCTTTCGCTGCATCGCGCCCGACTGGCCCCTGGGCGCCCACCGAACTCCGATGCGCCCGGACGCCGACCTCTCGCCTCCCGGCATCGCCGTCCTGATCGACTCCTTCCTCGCAGGCCTGGGGCTGGACGACGTGACGATCGTCGGCAACGACTCGGGCGGCGCGATGTCCCAGGTGCTCGTCACCCGCCACCCCGAGCGCGTCGCTCGCCTCGTACTCACGAACTGCGACACCCACGAGAACTTCCCTCCCGGAATCTTCAAGGCGATGCCGCCGATCGCCAAGCTGCCCGGGGGGATGGCCGCGCTGGCCATGCCCTTCCGGGTCGGCGCCCTGGCCCGCACCGCCTTCAAGCCTTTCGCGAAGACGCCGATCCCGGCCGAGCTCGTCGCCTCCTGGATGGAGCCCGGCCTGCACAACCCCGGGGTCAAGCACGACGTCCAAAAGGTCACGGCCGGGATGCACAAGCGCCACACGCTGGAGGCTGCCCAGAAGCTGCGCGGCTCGGAGCTGCCCCTGCTCCTCGCCTGGGCGCCGGGGGACCGCTTCTTCCCGATCTCCTATGCCGAGCGCCTCGCCGACGGGATGCCCAACGCGCGGATCGTCCGAATTCCTAACGCGAAGACGTTCGTCTCCCTCGACCAACCAGCCCGGCTGGCCGACGAGATCTCAACGTTCGTCCAGTCCGGCTGACGAAGAACGCCCACTATCCGCGTTCTTTTCGCATCGTGCAGCTTTTTCGTCCGGCCGAGGGACGATCCTTCCCCAACCCCTACAGGACGGAGAGCCAAGTGGCCAAGGAAATCTTCGACCAGGAACGGCCCAGGAGCACGATGGCGCGTCGCCTCGACGAGGCATTTGCCGGTTGTGACGTGTGGACCCTCGCTCCCCCTTCTCAGGGGCGCAGGGACATGCTCTTCAGCCCCCGCCTCTCGAGCTCCGCGAGGATCAGCGACAGCGCCGTCGCGGTCCGCACCCAGGAGCCGCGCGCACTGTAGTAGTCGGCGTCATGCAGGAGAACGACGTCGCCGGCTTCGATGCCGTAGCTCGAGCGACGCGCTATCGACTCGGCCGTTGCCCGACGCGTCCAGTCGCGGCCCCAGCGTGACCAGAGCACCGGTCGCCAGCCGCGCCGGCGCACCGCGCGCAGGGTGGGCGTGCTGAAGATTCCGTAGGGCGGGCGGTAGTCGGCGATCTCCTGGCCGGTGGCCTCCTCGATCGTCGCTCGCGCCCGTTCGGCGTCGTCGAGGAACTCGCCCACCGTTAGGCGCAGCAGGTTGCGATGCCGGTGGCAGTGAAGCTCGACGCGATGACCGGCGGCGACGATCTCGGCCGCCAGGGCCGGACGACGTTCGACCTGCTCGCCGGCGAGGAAAAAGGTCGCGGTCGCTGCGGCCTCCCGCAGGGTCTCGAGCACTGCCGGCGTGCCCTGCGGGTGGGGTCCGTCGTCGAAGGTGAGCGCGACGCCTTCGTTGCCCTCGTCACGCAGCTTCACGCCGAGCAGATCCCCCAGGCCGGGGACCACCGGGGCGAGCGCTGGCCCGGCGTGTGCCGCGGCGGCCGCAGCCGCGCCGGCCCCGAGCGCGCGGATCAATGCCGGTTGGCAGCGGCGCGATGGACCGCCGCCGCCCGCGCCCGGCGAGGCTGCTGTACCGCCGACTTGTTTTCGTCCGCATCGCGGCCGAAGTGGATCCGTCCCTCGAACGGTCTCGCGGCCCTGGAGACGAGGTGGGCCGGCGTATCCCAGTCGCCGGCGAGACTGACGCTGACGAGCAGTGCGATCGAGACCGCGGCGAGGCTGACCGCGGCGGCGACCCGGCCGACGCGCAGGCGCCACATCGGCTGCGGCTTGACACGGGGGCGGACGGTCAGCGCCCGCGAGGCGATCGAGGGCAGCGAGGCGAAGGAGGAGTCGGGCGAGCGCCGCTCGCGACTGAGGTGGCGGAGGACCGAGCCGAGCTCGTGCTCCGAACGCGCCACCTCGGCCAGGCCGAAGCGCTCGAACGCCGCGTTGTTGGCGCGCAGGTGGCCGGCCGAGAAGCCGAAGGAGACCACTGGGCAACCGCGGATGTGGGCCTCCAGCACGGTCAGTCCGGCGGTCGAGTGGACCATCGCGTCGGCCGCCGCCATCCAGTCGCTCATCCGGTCGGTGAAGCCGAGAACTCGGACCCGCTCGTTGTCGCCGTAGCGCTGTTCGAGCTTCTCGCGAGCGACCTCGTTGCGCCCGGTGATGCAGGCGACCATCGTGTCGTCGCCGGCGAGCGCCGCCTCGATCGCGCCCTCGAGGTCGCCGATGCCCCAACCGCCGCCGGAGACGAGGATGAGGCGGGCGTGGGCGGGGACGTCGAGTGCCTGCCTGGCGTCCCTGCGGGTACGGGGCATGAGGAAGTCGCGTGAGATCGGCGGTCGCATCCACTCGACGCTGCCCGGGCCGGCGAGCCGCTCGACTTCCTCGATCGACTCGGGGTGGGTGACGAAGTGCATGTCGACGCCGGGGTGCGCCCAGTAGCGCAGGCCGGCGAGGTCGGTGATCGCCGACTGCACCGGGATCAGCAGCCGGCGGTTTTCGCGCAGCATGCCGAGCACGGCGGTGACGCCGGGGTAGGTCGAGATGACGACGTCGGGGTCGTGCCTCTCGATCAGCTTCAGCAGGCCACGGGCGCCGAGCCAGTAGCTCAGGTGATGGGCCAGCCAGCGGGTCGGCGCGAACTTGGTTATCAGCCAGTACTGGGCGTCGAAGAGCCACGGCATCCAGCGGAAGGTGAAGCGCGAGCCGCCGCGGACGACCGCGGAGACGACCCGGCCCATCGCCTCGAGGCCGTTGGCGATCTCGACCTCGGCGCCGGGCACCTCCTCTTCGAGGTCGGCCGTGATCATCCGCGCGGGCAGGTCGTGGCCCTCGCCGATGTCGGCCGTGAGGACGAGCGCGCGCGGCGGGCGCTCCTCGGAGCGGGCGGCGCCCGCGAGCAGCGCCCCGGCGGCGTGTTCGTTGCCGTTCAGCGTCGGCTTCTTGCCCGGCACCGGGTCGGGCGCGCGGGTGCTGGAGCGCACCCATTCGACGTACTTGCGCACGCCCTCTTTGAATGTCGTTTCCGCCTGCCAGCCGAGCTCGTCGAGCGCGCGCTCGTTGGAGATGGCCTTGCCGGGAAAGTCGCCGGGCCGCGGCGGCGTGTGGACGATCTCGCAGTTGTCGGTGTTTTCCTGCACTCGCTCGGCGATTTCGAGGATCGTCACCACCTCGTCGCCGGAGAGGTTGTAGGTGCGACCGGCCGCCTCGGGAGCGAGCGCCGCGACGATGCCGTCGGCGAGGTCCTCGACGTAGATGAAGCTGCGGGTGGTGCTGCCGTCGCCGGCGATCGTCAGCGGCTTGCCTTCGAAGGCGAGGTCGGTGAACTTGGCGACGACGCCGGCGGCGCGGGCGCGCGGCCCGTAGGGGATGCCGAAGCGCAGGATCGTGCTCTCGAGCTCGTAGAGCTCGGCGTAGCCGGCGCAGTAGGTCTCGCCGGCGAGCTTGGTCGCGGTGTACAGGTGGCGCGGCGCCGGGATCGGCGTCTCCTCGTCGACCTCCTGCTCGGCGCAGTCGCTGTACACCCAGGTGGTCGAGCCGTAGACGACACGGCCGACCTTGGTGCGGCAGGCGGCCTCGAGCACGTTGAGCGTTCCGCGCGTGTTGACCTCCTCGGCGAGGACGGGGTCGGCGTGTACGTGTCCGACGTCGGCGACCGCCGCCAGATGGATGACGGCGTCGCAGTCGCGCATCGCGAGGTCGAGATTGGCCGGGTCGGTGATGCTGCCGGTGAAGGTCTCGACTTCGAGCGGAGAGTGATATGGGGAGGCGCTGAGGTCGAAGATCCGCGGCGTGTCGCCCCGGGCGATCAGGCGATCGACCACGTGCGAGCCGATGAAGCCGCCGCCGCCGGTCACCAGGACTCTCATAGCTGCTCCTTTCCGAGTGCCGCCTCCCGGCTTTCGGGCCGGTAGTACAGCGGCACGCACCAGTGGTTCTCGGCCACCCAGTCGGTGTTCGGCAGATCGTCGGAGCGGCCCATGATCCGGTGGCATGGCTGCTCGTAGACACGACCGGTCGACTTCTCGATCGGCTCGAAGACGACGTACTTGTAGAGGCCGGAGGTCATGCCGTCGGGCAGCTCGAGGCGGGCCGGGTGGAGCGGATCGAGGTGCTCGCGCGCGTAGACGTTCTTCCAGGCGACGATCTCCTCCATGCGCTCGGCCTGGACGAGGCCGAGCGCCGCGGTGAACTCGCTCATCCGGAAGTTGAGGCCGTCGACCTCGTGCTCGAACTTGCCGTAGTTGCGGAACTTGCGCGCGAACTCGATCAGGTCGTCGTCGCCGGAGACGAGCACGCCGCCCTCTCCGGTCGAAACCGTCTTGGTCGCGTAGAGCGAGTAGATGCCGGCGTCGCCGAAGCCGCCGGGGCGGCGGCCGCTCCAGTCGGCGCCATGGGCGTGGGCGCAGTCCTCGAGCAGGAAGATGCCATTCTCGCGGCAGTAGGCCGCAATCCGCTCCGCCTCGAAGGCGATGTGGCCGCCGATGTGGACAAGGATCGCCGCCTTCGGCTTGTGCCGCTCGGCCTTGCGCTCGAAGTCGGCGAAGGACATGCAGAGGTCGTCGCGGTTGCAGTCGACGAACTCGACCTGCGCACCCGCCTTGATCGCCGCCAGCGGCGTCGCCATGAAGGTGTTAGACGGGCAGAGGACGGTCTCGCCGCGCACCCCCGCGAACTCGAGCGCGGCCAGCGCGCCGCCCGCCCAGCTCGAGAGCCCGAGGCTGGGCAGGCCGTTCCACTCAGCCCAGCGCTGCTCGAAGCGCTCCAGCATCCGACCCTCCGACCACTGCTCGGAGTCGAGGACCTCGGTCCAGAGCTCGAAGAGCTTGGCGCGGTCACGGTGGTCGAACCCGATCGCGAACTTCGTGGGGTCCGAAACTGAAGAGGTGGAGGTCAAAGCCGCCGCCAGGCTACCAGCGAAGCCGGATCAGTCGTCCGAATGCGCAGCCGCGATGACGGCGCCCACCGCGCGGGAGCCGGCCAGCAGCACCGTTCCGGCGACGGCGAGGACGATCGAGGCGACCAGGACGGCGCCGCCCAGGGGCGTCGAGCTCCACGACTCCTCGAAGATCAACGGCGCCAGGACCACCGGCACGAGGACCTGGATCGCGAACATCGTCGGCGCCACGAGCGTGGCGGGGCGCCGCTGCAGGGCGCTCATCTCGCTGAGCAGGGCGAGGCTCTCGGAGGCGGCGACGGTGGCGAGCCAGGCGATGCCGACGAGCACCGTGCCGGCGGCAAGCTCGTCGGTGAGCAGCTTGCTGGCGATCGAGGTCCAGGCGTAGCCGCAGCCAGCGCTGACCACGGCGAGGGTGGCGATCCCGGTCCCCCATCCGACTTTGACCCCACCCTGGTGTGGTGAATGTCGGATGCGCGGCGCAAGGAGATAGGGGGACGCGATCGGGATCGCCACCAACGCCAGCGCGATCGCGATCGCCCCGGCATCGGCGTGCTCGGTAGATCGCTCCGGAGCCGCCAGCGCGATCCCGATCACGCCGAGGACGATCGCCCCGACCGAGACCGCTTCACGCGTGCTCGGGCTCTTCCCCAGCCGGGTCGCCCCGAGCCAGAGCAGCAACACCAGCCCGCTGGTCAGGCAGGGCTGGACCACGGTCAGCGGCGCCAGCAGCAGAGCCGCGATCTCCAATGGCCATCCCACGAGACCGATCGCCGTCGCCCCCAGCCATCTCCTGTTCCGCACCAACCGTCCGAGCAGCGACGGCCGCAGCGAGTGCTCGTGCCCCACCCCGCGCGCCTCGAGCGCCTGCAGCGCGATCGAGGTGTTGTAGAGCAGCGAGGCTGCTATCGCCGCGACTATCCCGAGCGCCAGCACGGCGCGGACGCTACTGCGAGCGTCGACGCAAGAGGTACGCGGTCAGAATTAGACCGATACCCGCGAAGCACATGGTCGCCAACATGGCCAAGAACGGATCGATCGCGAAGAACGCGTGTCCGTAGCCGACGGCCGCGCCGCGGTCGGTCCTCAGGCGGGCGTTCATGTCGATGCTGCTCCCCGCGCCGGCAAAGGCCCACCGAGCGACGACGAGATTGCTGAACGCGCGGATTGCAGGCTGCATCGACTGAACGGTTACAAGCGCCCCCGCGAAGAGCAGCTGCGGGATCAACAACATCGGCACGAAGCTGGTTGCCTGATCGACGCTGCGAGCCAGGGTCGACGTGACGAGCCCCATTCCGACAGCCGCCCAGGCGGTTCCGAGTAGCACCCCATAGAGGTCCAGGTAGTGCACCGTGCTCTCGTGCAGGGGCTGGATCGCGGTGGCGATCCCGAGTAGGAGCGCCATCTGCAGGGCGGTTACGGAAAAGAGGACGATTGCCTTTGCGCCGATGTACGCATCCCATCTGGAACCCACGGCAAACTCGCGCAGCACTATCGCGCGCTCGTTGACTATCTCTCGGCATGAGCTAATCAGGCCGACCCAGAGCGCAGCCGTTACAAGCAGGAAGGCGAACTGAGCCGACTTGGTCGGCTCTGCGTCGGGGAGCTGCAGCAGCCCCGCCGGGAACAATGCGGCGATCAAGGCTGCGATCACGGGCACCTGGAGGAAAAGGACCGTGAGCGTGCGACGGTCCCTGGTGAAAGTGCGCCTGTAGCGGTCAGCGAGGACGGCGAACTGCCGGCCAAGCGGCCGATCGCCGACCCGCGCTGTCTCCGCAGACAAGCGCGCCCCGCGACGCGGCGGAACTGGCTCGGGATCCTCGACCTCCTGTTCCAGGGTCGGTTCGATGGCTGAGTAGAGCTCGTCGTAGTGGTCGACCGAATAGTGGCCGAGGGCCGCCTCCGGTGCGCCGACATAGGCCAGGTGCCCACCTGGAGCCATCAGCGCCAACGTGTCGCAGAGCGAGAGGCTGCTGGTGGCGTGGGTCGTGACGACAACGCCCCGCCCCTCGTCGGCGAGGCCCCTGAGGGTGCGCATGAACTGCTGCTCGAGCGGCGGGTCGAGCCCGCTGGTCGGCTCGTCCAAGAGCAACAACGAGGGCCGACCGATCAGCTCGACACCGCATGCTGTCCGCTTGCGCTGTCCCCCGGAGAGAGTGTCGATATAACGATCGAGGCACTCGGCCAGCTCGAGCTCGGCGGCCACGGATTCCACATAGCGGTCGAGCTCCCCCTCGCTCGTGTCGGAGGGCAACCGCAGTACAGCGGCTACTCGAAGCGCCTCCTTGACCTTGAGCCTGTCGTGAATCGTGTCCTGCTGCGGCACATAGCCAAGGTCTGATCTGCGCACCGCTACCGGTTCCCCGTCCACCATCGTTTCGCCGGAGGTCGGCTGCGCGACCCCGGCGAGCAGCCGCAGCAACGTCGACTTTCCCGATCCGCTGGGCCCGATCAGAGCCAGCACCTCGCCGCGTGGGACGGTGAGGGCAGTTGGATGGAGAATCGTGCGGCGGTCCACCGACATCGAGAGATTGACGCCCTGCAGGCCTGCGCCAACCCGCTGATCGACGACCGTCAGACCCCCTTGATCGAGACCGAGTCGGAAATGGCCGATCCCGACCTCGTCGCCGAGAGCAAGCGCCGAGACTCGCACCGGCTCGGTACCCAAGCGGGTTCCATTCCGGGAACCGAGGTCTTCGATCGAGGGTGGCGGACCGACACGGAACTCCGCATGACGCCGAGACACGTTCGGTTCGTCGAGAACGATGTCGTTTTCCGCCGACCGACCTATCGTCAGGTCGCGATCTGCCGGATAACGACGCAGGTTCGCCCGGCGACCGGTGCGTTGGGCTGCGCTGGCGAGGCGGACGGCGGCCCGGCACTCGCCGAAGTGAACTATCGCGCCGTCGCCGAGCAGCGCTCCATTGCCGTCGATGCGCCGGCCGTCGACAAAGGTTCCGTTGTGCGAATCGCAGTCCCAGACCATGAGGGCACCGGCGTTGGCGCCCACTTGCGCATGTTGATGTGAAACCGTGCGATCGGCAAGAACGCAATCCGATCGAGGCGAGCGTCCAACCTCGACCATCGCATCCTCCGGAATCGGAAAGCGCTGACCTTCGGTATCCAACCAGGCAACGATCTCGACCTCATCCGCGAGGCCGGTCGTAGGGGCAGACCCACACCACTGGCTCCGCTGCAGCTCGCCATGCATGATCGAGAGCATTGCAGGCAAAAAAAGACACAGGTAGTCTGGCGCCGGTGAACGGGGAGACCGATGAGCTCGTGGCGGGCGATGCGCTGGGCGAGTTTCGAGTCCTCAATCGCCTTGGCGAAGGCGGAATGGGTGTGGTGTACCTGGCGAGAGACGAACGGCTCGATCGCCGGGTTGCGCTAAAGGTGATCGCCCCCCAGCTTGCATCCGACAGAGCGTTCAGGGAAAGGTTCGTCGCCGAGGCGCGCAGCGCCGCGGCAATCGATCACCCTCACGCCGTCCCGATTTACTCGGCCGGAGTCGCCGATGATCGTCCTTACATCGCGATGCGTTACATCGCAGGTAAGGACCTGCGCAGCGTGCTCGCGCAGTCCGGTCCCCTCGCGCCCATCGCAGCGACCGCCATCGTCAGCGAAATCGCGAGTG
>Ga0207648_10005842_pt1 | contig 12321 bp, 11 predicted proteins | sample KBSMisM32_FD_184310 | JGI IMG/M metagenome (GOLD analysis project Ga0207648, IMG submission 184310) | Miscanthus rhizosphere microbial communities from Kellogg Biological Station, Michigan, USA - KBS Miscanthus M3-2 (SPAdes) (version 2) | ecosystem: Host-associated > Plants > Roots >...
CGAGGTACTCGAGCTGGAGCTGCAACGCGCTCATGCGGCGGCCGTCGATCAGCTCGATCTCCAACGCCAGATCGAGGTCCCGAGAGACCTCGTGGATCGCTTGGACGGGGTTCACGAGCGAGAAGTCCGGCAGGAACCCATCCTCGATCATCTTCAGCACGATCGCGGTGGTGCCAACCTTGAGGAACATCGCGACCTCGCATCGGTTCGCGTCGCCCACGATCACGTGCAGGCGCCGGTACCGCTCCGGGTCTGCGTGCGGCTCGTCGCGCGTGTTGATGATCGGTCGCTTCAAGGTGGTCTCGAGGCCGACCTCGGTCTCGAAGAAATCGGCGCGCGCCGTCAGCTGGTACCCGGCGGCCGTGCGGTCATCCCAGGATCCCTCGAAGCCCACCTTGCCGGCGCCGGTGAAGATCTGGCGGCTCACGAAGAACGGCGTCAGGTCGCGCACGATGTCCGCGAACGGCGTCGCGCGGTCGACGAGGTAATTCTCGTGCGTGCCGTAGGAGTTGCCCTTGCCGTCGGAGTTGTTCTTGTAGATCGAGATACGCGGCGCCTGCGGCATCTCGGCGGCGAGCACCTCGAGCGAGCGCTCGAGGATGCGCTCCCCCGCCTTGTCGTGCACGACGAGGGCTCGCGGCGACAGGCACTCGGGTGTCGAGTACTCCGGATGCGCGTGATCGACGTAGTAGCGAGCACCGTTGGGCAAGATCACGTTCGCGAGCCCGAGATCCTCGTCGGACATCTCGCGCCCGGGCTGCGGCTCGAAGCCGCGCGCATCGCGCATCGGTGACTCGTCCTCGTAGTCCCACCGGATCTTGCGCAGGCTGCCCGCGTAGGAGGAGATCAACATCGAGGAGGACAGGACGGGGTTGAAGTCGGGCTGACCGGCCGCGGCGATGCCGTACTCGGTCTCGGTGCCCATCACCTTGGGGATGGCCATCACGGCACCTTACCCCGCGCGCGGAGCTACAGGTACTGTCCGGCGCTGACCCGCTCGACCTGCCGCCCGTCGCCGTCGAGGCCGAGCAGCGTACGCACGTACACGATCCGCTCGCCCTTCTTGCCCGAGATCCGGGCCCAGTCGTCGGGGTTCGTCGTGTTGGGCAGGTCCTCGTTCTCCTTGAACTCGTCGCGGATCGCGTGGAACAGGTCCTCGCCCTTGATGCCCTTCTCCCCCGTCGACAGGAACCGCTTGATCGCGTCCTTCTTGGCGCGGCGCACGATGTTCTCGATCATGGCGCCGGAGTTGAAGTCCTTGAAGAACAGGATCTCCTTGTCGCCCGAGGCGTAGGTGACCTCGAGGAAGCGGTTCTCGTCGGAGTCCGCGTACATGCGCTCGATCGTCTTCTCGATCATGCGGTGGCAGGTCGTCTGGACGTCGCCGCCGTAGCGCTCGATCTCGTCGGGGTGGATCGGCACCGACGGGTGGAGGTACTTCGCCATCACGTCCATCGCCTGCGGCGCGTCGGGGCGCTCGATCTTGATCTTCACGTCGAGACGTCCGGGACGCAGGATCGCGGGGTCGATCAGGTCCTCGCGGTTCGAGGCGCCGATCACGATCACGTTCTTGAGCGTCTCGACACCGTCGAGCTCGGAGAGCAGCTGAGGCACGATCGTCGACTCGACATCGGAGGAGATGCCGGATCCACGCGTGCGGAAGATCGAGTCCATCTCGTCGAAGAACACGATGACGGGCAGGCCCTCTTCGCTGCGCTCCTTCGCGCGGATGAAGATCTCGCGGATCTGGCGCTCGGTCTCGCCGACGTACTTGTTGAGCAGCTCCGGGCCCTTGACGTTCAGGAAGTAGCTGCGCGCGTCGTCGCGGCCGCTGCGTTCGGCGACCTTCTCGGCCAGCGATTTCGCGACGGCCTTCGCGATCAACGTCTTGCCGCAGCCGGGCGGGCCGTAGAGCAGGACGCCCTTGGGCGGCTCGAGCTGGTGCTCGTTGAAGAGCTCCGCGTACAGGAAGGGCAGCTCGACGGCATCACGGATCAGGTCGATCTGGTTCTCGAGGCCGCCGATGTCGTCGTAGCTGACGTCCGGGATCTCCTCCAGGACGAGCTCCTCGACCTCCTCGCGAGGCAGGAGCTCGGTCACGACCACCGACCGCGGGTCGAACAGGGCGGCGTCGCCGGCACGCAGACCCGTCTGGATCAGATCTCCGGCCACGTAGGCCACGTGCTCATCGTCGCCACGGCCGAGCACGATCGCCCGGTCGTCGCCGAGGCGGTCCTTGACCTTGACGACCTCGCCGGCGCCGTCGGGGTTCAGGACCTCGACGACGTTCAGGGATTCGTTCAACAGGAGCTGCGAACCCGGCAAGACCTTCGCGGCGTCGATGTCGGGTGCCGGCAGGACGCGCATCTTGCGACCGGCGGTCACGATGTCCATCGAGCCGTCGTCGTTCGCGCGTAGGAACACGCCGAAGGTCGCGGGCGGCTGGCTGAGCTTCTCGACCTCATCGGCGAGCGACTCGATCCGGTCCCGTTCCCCGCGCAATGCGTCGGCGAGCTTCTGGTTCTGCTGGGTGGCGCGCGCGAGCTGGTTGCGGGCCTCGACCAACTTCTCCTCGAGGACGGCGACCTGGCGGGGCGATCCGGAGAGGCGACGACGGAGCAGCCCGACCTCCTCCTCCAGGAACTTGACCTGGGATCGGAGCTCGTTGGCTTCCTGCTCGTACCGCTCGACCTGCTCGTGGCCCGCCATCGGGGTTTGCCTCCTGTGCAGCGCCGGAGTGTATACCCACCTGCTGACGCGTCCCCGTATGTCGCGCGAGAACGTGTCTCTGTCAGGTATCTACGGCACCGGTGGGCGGAAGGCTTAGGACTTCGGGGAGGGAATCCCCCGCACGGTTCATGCGGTCCGGCGTGCCACGGTCAGGAAGCCCGTGTGACCGACCATGCGGTGGTCGGGTCTGACGCTCCGTTCCGTCACGTGCCAGCCCCGCCGCATCACCTCGAAGGACTCGATGTGGAGGAACCCTTGCGTGGGAAGCGCAAGCACCAGTTGTTGGAGCTGGATCGTCGTCGGCACGTACGCACACACGACCCCGCCGGGTTCCAGCACCGCCGCGACCGCCTTGAGCGGCTCCCACGGGGAGCCCAGATCGAGGATGCAACGATCGAACCGTTCCCCCGTTCGGCCGACATCCTCGACCGCCCCGACCCGCAGATCGAGCATGTCGGGGACCTTGCCGAAGAATCCCTCCAGGTTCGCCACCGCCTGGGCGTGATGCTCCTCTCGAGCCTCGTACGACACCACACTCCCGGCCTCCCCCACGGCGCGACACAGGGCGATCGTGAGCGACCCGGAGCCGGTGCCCGCCTCCAAGACGCGGGCACCGGGGAAGACATCGGCGTACGTGAGGATCGGGCCGAGATCCTTCGGGTAGATCACCTGCGCGCCTCGCTTCATCTTGAGCGCGTAGTCGGCGAACCGAGGGCGGAACGCCGTGACGACCATGCCGCCTGAGGTCTGTGCCCGGGTCCCTTCCGGGCGCCCCAGCAACTCGTCGTGCGCGAGGGTGCCGGAGTGCGTGTGGTAGGTGCCCGCCGCCTGCAACTTGAACAGATAGGTGCGGTCCCGCTGGTCGATCAACAGCACCAGCTCACCCGGCTCGAACGGCGCGCCCATCACGCCTCAGCGGGGACGCCGTAGAGCTCTTCGGGCAGCACCTCGTCGGCGAGCTCGCGAGCGATCTCACGTGGCGAGTCCGGCGCCGGCGTCGGCACGAGCCGCTCTCCCAGCACCTGGGCGCGTGCGCGGCAGAACGCACAGAACGTAGCGGTCGTCGGCTCGCCGCAGTTGCCGCACGCGACCAGCGTGACCCGCTCCTCGGCCGTGCGGAAGATCGGCATCCCGCGGTCGAGGTATCCGAGGAAGAACTGCGCCTTCGTCCCCGGCGAACGCGCCTCGATCGCGTTCATCGCCTCCTTGTAGCGCAGCTGCGTGTTGCCGGCCACGAGCGGACATTCCTCCACCACGTAGTCGATCCCGCGGAGGAACGCGTAGGCCGCGGTCTCGAGCTCGGAGAGGCGGTGCAACGGTTTGACCTTGCGCGCGAACCCGGTTGTCTCCGGCAACACCGGCGATTGCCGCGCGATGTAGTCAACGTTCCAGCGCAGGGTGTTGCCCAGCAGCGTCGCGGCCTCGTCGTCGAGGTTGTGGCCGGTCGCGACGACGTCGTAGCCGCCGTCGTGGGCTTCCTTGTTGAAGATGTAGCGCTTGGAGAGCCCGCAGACCGCGCACGAGGAGCGAGCGCCTTTGCGCCCCGCGAGCGGGATGTCGAACCCGTAGCGTTCGGCGAGATCGACCGTGCGCAGGGTGGCGCCCCGATCCGCGGCGAAGGTCATCGTCCGCTCGTGCGAGCGGTCCGAGTACCCGCCGATCCCAAGGCCGAGATAGAGCCCGTCCGCTCGGTAGCCCTCCTCGAGCAACACGTCCCAGAGCGCGAGCGAGTCCTTGCCGCCCGAGACCGCGACGAGGATCCGATCGCTGGGCGTGAGCATGTCGTACTCGTCGATCGCGCGGCGCACCTGGTTGCGGAAGACGACCGGGAAGCAGTCCTTGCAGAACGCCGCGTTGTGCCGGCGAACTTCGACGACGGCATTGCCACCGCATCGCTTGCAGTTCATCACGAACCCCCGGAGATGACCGGGCGGACCTCGAGGGCGTCGGTGTCGTCGACCCGGTCGTGCCGAGTGATCAACTCGCCGTCTCGGATCACGAGCACGGTGTCGGGGTCGATCGCGAGGTCCGCGAGCACCTCTCGGACGAGGCGGCCTCCCACGACGTCGAGCTCTTGGTCAGGGTTGCGCAGGACGACCTTCACGCAGCACAGGCTAGCGCAGCGCCTGGGGCGCGCTACGGGAGCTGGGTCGGATACGGCCGGGCGTCGAGCGTGACGTTGAACGTCAGCTGTTGCCCGGTCCGGTCGACCTCGACGGGCACCGTGTTCCCGGGCTGCAGATCGGCGAGGATGTTCCCGAGGTCGGTCGTGTTCGTCACGGCGTGTCCGTCGACCGTCGTGATCACGTCGCCGGCCTTGATCCCCGCGTCATCGGCGGGGCCACCCTGCGTCGTGCCGATGACGTACGCCCCGTCCTGCACCTGCAACCCGAGCTGCATCGCAAGCGCCGAGGTGACGTCGGCGGTCTGCACGCCCAGGTACCCCGTCGGCGCGAGGGGCGAGTCGATCGCCTGCTGGATCGCGGACTTCGCCGAGTCGATCGCGATCGCGAACCCGATGCTCTGCGCCGTGTCGGCGCCGGCAGAGTTGATCCCGACGACCTGTCCCTGCATGTTGAGGAGCGGCCCCCCCGAGTTCCCGTGGTTGATCGCCGCGTCGGTCTGGATCACGCTGGAGTAGGTCCGTGTGAAGTTGCGGCAGACGTCGCAGTTCGGGTCCTGCACCTGCACGGTGCGGTCGAGCGAGGAGACGATCCCCGCCGTGACCGTCGGCCCACCTTCGAGCGCCAGCGCGTAGCCGATCGCCACCACATCCTGTCCGAGGACGAGATCCGCTGAGTTGCCGAGCGACAGCGTGGGCAGGTCGGCGGCGTCGATCTTCAGGACGGCGAGGTCGTGCTCGCAATCACCGCCGATCACCCGAGCGTCGAACCGATCGGGGTGCTTCGCCGAGGTGAAGACGGTGATCTTGGTCGCGCCCTCGACCACGTGACAGTTGGTCACGACGATCCCGTCGGGGCGAACGATGAATCCGGTTCCCACGCCCTGACCGGTCCCGCCGGACGGAGAGAACACATCGGTGGTGACGTTCACGACGGCCGGCAACGCGTTCGCGGCCACCGCGGCGACCGGTTCGTCCGTCGGCGGGAGGGCGCTTCCGGACGGTGCCCCGGTCGCCGGGGAAGCCGTGGAGCTCGACCCGGCCTGGATCGTGCATCCGCTCGCGACGAGCGCGAGGACGACCACGCCGAGCGTGACGGTGCTGCGGATCCGAATGGACAGGGCCGCCTCCTCTCGGCGCTCGTTCCGTATGCGTCCCCGTACGGGGAGCGGCTCAACCACCACGGACGCTCTCAGCAACCTCTCAGGCTTGGTCCGGAGCTCAAGCGTCGGCGGCGGCGAAGACCCGTTCCCCATCGACGTATGTGGCCACGCAGTGTGTGTCGGCGATCTCCTCGACGGGCAGCTCGAAGACGTTGCGATCGAAGATCGCAACGTCCGCGCGCTTGCCGACCTCGATCGAGCCCGTGTCGTGCTCCCGATGGTTCGCGTACGCGGAGCCCATCGTGAACGCCGCCATCGCCGTCGGGAGGTCGATCCGCTCGTCCGGGAGGAACACCTCGGTGTTGTCGACGCGGAACGGATAGGACGGCGGCATCTTGCGATTCACCGCGACGTGCATCTCCTCCAACGGGTTCGGGGAGGAGACCGACCAGTCCGACCCCATCACGAGCGTGGCCCCGTGACGCACGAGCGAGGCGAACGGGTATTGCCACGTCCATCGCGGCTCGCCGAGGAATGGGATCGTGAGGTCGTCCATCTGTGCCTCGTGCGCCGCCCATAACGGCTGGGCGTTCGCTAACGCCCCGAGCTCCCGGAACCGGTGCAGGTCGTCGGGATGCACGATCTGCAGGTGCGCCAGGTGGTGCCGCAGGTCGTTGAAGCCGTTCGTCGTTCGCGCCGCCTCGATCGCGTCGAGCGCCTCGCGAACCGCCCGATCGGCCAGCGCGTGGAAGTGCACCTGGAACCCGAGCGTGTCCAGACGCGTCACGGCCTCCTTCAGGAGCTCCGGCTCGACCATGGAGAGTCCGCGGTTGTCCGTCGCATGACCGTGCTCGTCGAGGTAGGGTTCGAGCGTTGCGGCGGTGAAGTTCTCGCAGATGCCGTCTTGCATGATCTTCACGCTCGTCGCGGCGAACCGACCGCGCTGTCCCCCCTCGCGCAGGGCTTGCAGCTCGTCGATCTGCTCGAGCCCGCGAGCACGATCCCACCACAGCGCGCCGACCACGCGGCCGGTGAGCGTCTCGCGCTCGGCCGCCTGCAGGTACGCCTCGTAGTTCCGGTAGTGCGAGGTCGGCGTCACGATCGCGTCCTGCCACCCCGTGATGCCGAAGGAATGCAGGTACGCCTGCCCCTTGAGCAGCGCCTGATAGACGAAGTCGTTGCTCACGTCGGGGATGTGCTTCGAGACGAGGTACTGAGCGCCCTCGTGCAGCGTCCCCTGGGGTGAGCCGTCGGCGTTCCGCTCGATCCGCCCGTCCTTCGGATCCGGCGTATCGGCGGTGACGCCGGCGATCTCCAGCGCCTTCGAATTGACCCATGCGCCGTGCCCGTCGCGGTTGGGAAGGAACACCGGCCGGTCCGGGACGATCGCATCGAGGTCCTCTTTGACCGGGCACCCACGCGGGAACACATCCTGGGCCCAGCCGCCTCCGAGGATCCACGGCTCGTCGGGGTGCGCCTTCGCGTACCCGGAGATGGTCGAGAGATAGCCGTCCTTGGATCCGTGGTCGTTCAGGTCGCACTGGAGCATGTCCAGACCGCCGCCGACCGGGTGCACGTGGGCGTCCTGGAACCCGGGCAGGAGCATCCGGCCGGCGAGGTCGACCACCTCCGTGCGGTCGCCGCGGAGGTCCGCGACCTCGTCATCGGTCCCAACCGCGACGATGGTTCCGTCTCGCACCGCGACCGAGCGCGCCCACGATCGCGCCGCATCCATGGTGTAGACATCTCCGTTGACGAAGATCAGATCCGCGTGCCCGTTCGTCCCCACCTCTGCCTCCCTCGACGGTCGCGCAAGGATAGACCGACGCGGCTCTCCTCACGCCAGCTCGACGAGCTCCAGGTGGTCGTCGCCGAAGTAGTCGAGATCGCCGTCGGGCATCAGCAGGACCCGCTCCGGGGCAAGCGCTTCGACGAACTCCGAGTCGTGGCTGACGATCACCATCGCGCCAGGCCAGTCCCGCAGCGCCTCGGCGATCGCCGTCCGCGACGGCGGGTCGAGGTTGTTCGTCGGCTCGTCGAGGAGCAACAGGTTCTTGCGCCCGGCGACCAGCTGGGCGAGCGCGAGCTTCGTCTTCTCGCCACCCGACAACGTCCCGGCGTCCTGGAACGCGATGTCGCCGTGCAGACCGAACATGCCGATCAACGAGCGCAGCGTCAGATCCTCGGACATCGACATCTCCTTCATGTGCTCGAGGACGGTCACGCCGTCGCGGATCCGCTCATGCTCCTGCGCGTAGTACCCGGGCTCAACACCGTGTCCGTAGGCGAACGTGCCGGCGTCGGCACTGGTTTGACCGGTGAGGATCCGCAAGAGACTCGTCTTCCCAGCTCCGTTCAGGCCGAGGATCAGCAGCCGCTCGCCGCGTCCGATCGAGAAGGAGACGTCGGTGAACACCGGCGGTCCGCCGTAGGACTTCGCGAGCCCCTCAACCGTCAGCACGGTCCTGCCGGTGTGCGGCGGCTCGGGGAACCGGAACCGCACACGCTTCTCTCGCGCCGGCCCTTCGACCTTGGCGGCCCGTAGGCGCGAAACACGTGAGTCGAGCGACTTCGCGATGCGGGCTCGTTTCACCGTTTGGCCGCGCATCTTGTCCGCGAGCGTCTTGAGCCGCTTGATCTCCGCCTCTTGGCGCGCGGCGACCTTCGAGAGACGCTCCTCGTCGAGCGCGCGCGAGGTCCGATACTGCGTATAGGACCCCTTGTACTCGACGACGCCGTCGCGATCGAGGTGCAGGATGCGGGTGATCGACGCGTCGAGCAGCTCGAGGTCGTGGCTGATCACCATCAGCGCGCCCTTGTACCCGGCGAGGAACTTCATCAGCCAGGTTTTGGCGTCGACGTCGAGGTGGTTCGTCGGTTCGTCGAGCAGGAGCAGGTCGGAGCCGCCGAAGAGGATCCTTGCGAGCTCTAGGCGGCGTCGCTCACCGCCCGAGAGCGTCTTCACCGGGAGGGCGAGGCGATCCTCTGCCAGGCCGAGGCCGGCGACGATCGTCTTGGCCTGCGACTCGGCCTGGTAGCCGCCGAGCACCGTGTATTCCTCCTCGAGGCGGGAGAACCTGCGGATCGCCCGCTCGTCGTGCGATTCGGCCAGCCCGATGCGGGCCTTCTCGAGGCGGCGGCTCAGGTCGACGAGGCCGCGCGCGGCCAGGATGTGCTCGAGCGCGAGATCGTCGTCCTCGGCGCGGTGCTGCCGCGGGTCCTGGCGGAGGTAGCCGACGGAGCCCCGCCGGATGATCGAACCCCCGGCCGGTTCCTCCTCCCCCGCAAGCACCTTCATCGTGCTGGTCTTGCCGGCCCCGTTGCGGCCGACCATGCCGACCTTGTCGCCGGCGCGCAGGTCGAAGGTGAGGTCGTCCACGACGATCTTGCCGCCCACCTCGACGACCAGCCCACGCGCCTCCAGGGCGATCATCGTGGGGCTCCGGAACGGATGTGGGAACGAGCTGCGGACATGACGGACTCCTCAGGGGTGGGGTGACCTCGGATCGCGGGCGCGACGGGTCGTCGAGAGGTATCCGCTAGCTCAAGTGCCTTCCATGGTACGACGGCGAACGGTGCCCGGGAAGCAGGCCCGGTTCAGTCCGGTTCGATCGGTCCGCAGATCGTCGTCCCGTCGGGGAACCAGTACACATCGAAGGGATCAGCGAAATCGACGAGGTCGGTCGGCTGGTAGCAGATGGACACGGGCACTTCGGATCGGTGCGCCGGGCAGAAGCGAGGCCACGGTCCGTATGGCCAGAGGGACACCGAGCCGCGCACGACGCCCCGATCGTTCGCGGTGTAGACCCGCGGATCCTGTCCCGCGGCGCCGGAGAGGGTAGCCGTCTTATGGGTCGGTGTGAACGTCCGATCCCGGTAACAGACGAACGTCTCCGTATACGTGCCCGCCGCGATGTACGCGTAGTTCTGGCCTGGCTGGAGGCCCGTCTCCTTGAACGTGACGAGCAGGTTCGGCCCGTCCATGGCGCCGGACACCCCGCGGAACGTCGAGGCCGCGAAGGCCGGTGCCTGTATCGCGGCAACGGTCCCGACGCACAACATCACGACGAACACGACGCGCTTCATCGTTCCCTCCCCCGGTCGCTCAGTCGACGCAGCTGGGCGGACCGCAGGAACCGTAGGCACGCGCGCCCGAGCGACGCAACCCTCGATCCGGGATATTCATCTTCGGCCGTACACTCGCGCGATGCTGCGAGCGGCCGATGCTCCACGCGTCGCCGCCATCTATGGGCTGGGACATGTGCTCGATTTCTCCGGGCCCGTCGCCCGCGGCGTGATCGGGCAGATCTGGCGTTTGGACACCTCCGCCGGCTCGTGGGCGGTGAAGGAATGGTTCGACGAGCCCGATCGGGCTGAGGTCGAGGAAGGGGCGCGGTTCCAGGAGGCGGCCGCCGACGCCGGGATCCCCAGCCCACCCGTGATCCGGACCGCGACCGGGAGCCTGCTCGCCCAGCTGGACGGGACGACGACCAGGGTCCAGGGGTGGGTCGAGCTCAACGACCGGGATCCGATGTTGGATCCCGAGGAGGTCGGCCGGCTGGTCGGGCTGCTGCATCAGGTCTCGTTCGCGGGTCGCCAGCCCGTCGACGCGTGGTACGCGGAACCGATCGGGCGCGATCGATGGGAGGAGCTCGCCACGGCGCTCGAGCATGCGGATGCGCCGTTCGCGGCCTCGTTGGCGTCACGCGTGGACGAACTCGTCGAGCTCGATGCGCTCGTGGTGCCGCCGCGTGACCTTCGCACGTGTCATCGTGACCTCTGGGCCGACAATCTGCGATCAGCGCCGTCCGGTCCGCTCTGCCTCATCGATTGGGAGGACTGCGGCCTCGCCGACCCCTCGATGGAGCTCGCGCTCGTCGTGTGGGAGTTCGGCCGGACCGATCCGCGCCGGGCTCGCATGATCCATGAGGCCTACGTCGACGCCGGTGGAACAGGACGCGTCCGTGACGAGGGCGACTTCTCGATGGCGATCGCACAGCTCGGCCATATCGGCGCTCGCGCCTGCATGGATTGGCTCGAAGCGACGAACGAGCCCGACCGTGACTTCGCCGAGGCGTGGTTCGGCGAGTTCGTCGACGAGCCGCTCACTCGCGAGACGATCACGATGGTGTTAGACGCGGTGGCACGATGAGCTGTTCGGGGCTGACCAGCGAAGGAGAGATGACATGCAGGCGATCGGACGGCTGGGTTGGGTCCAGATCGACGCGAGCGACCCGATGGCTCTCGCCGGCTTCTGGAGCGCGGTACTGGGCACACCGGTCGATGACCATCCGCTCGGCGTTCCTCCGCACTACGTCGGGCTCGAGCCAGCCCGGGGCGGCGTGATCGTGAGCTTCCAGCGAGTGCCGGAGCCGAAGACGATCAAGAATCGCCTCCACCTCGACGTGGAAGTTGGCGACGTGGACTCGGCGCAGGCGAGGATCGAAGGACTGGGAGGTCGGCGCCTGCCGATGGACGACTTCCACGAGTACGGCTTCCACTGGCGTCAGATGGAAGACCCTGAAGGCAACGAGTTCTGCTTGATCTACGACGTGCCGTGACGCTACGGATCCCACGATCCGTCGAGAAGGAGGAGCCATGGTCATCGCCGCGCCGGAAACGCCGACCCACCCTGCATTGGTCGAGCAAGCGGAGGAACGCGCTCGCAGCGCACAGAACCGGATCGCCGACAACATCACGAGGTTCGCCGGCTCGATGTGGTTCGTCTATCTGCACATCGCGTGGTTCTCGATCTGGATCGCGTCGGGTCTCGAGCACTACCCGTACGGCTTGCTCACGATGATCGTCTCGCTCGAGGCGATCTTCCTGTCGACGTTCGTCATGATCAGCCAGAACCGACAGGACGACGCCCGACGACACCTCGCGGACGAGGAATGGCGGATGGTGCAGGAAGAGGGGAAACAGAACGAGGAACTGATCACCCTCTCGAACCAGATCCTCGATCTGACGAAAAGGATCCACGAGCTGACTGTGGCCCAGGCCGGAGGTGCCAACGGTCCGGGGTCGAGCGGGACGTGAGACGTACGACCGCATCTGCGGGGTGTCGGAGGGGGGATTTGAACCCCCACGCCCCGTAAGGGGCACTAGGCCCTCAACCTAGCGCGTCTACCAAGTTCCGCCACTCCGACGTAGCGCGGGGCATCCTACCAACGGCCCGAAGCGCACTTGGACGACTCAGTACCACTTCCACGAGAGCCAGAAGACGCTGATCCCCCAGATGATCGCCGTGACGACGGTGATCCGGTCAAGGGTGCGTTCGAGGGATGTGCCGCCGGACAGAGTGCTTCCTCCGCCGAACATGTCCGACAGCCCGCTCCCCTTCCCCGAGTGCATCAAGATCGTGAT
>Ga0207648_10005844_pt1 | contig 12319 bp, 6 predicted proteins | sample KBSMisM32_FD_184310 | JGI IMG/M metagenome (GOLD analysis project Ga0207648, IMG submission 184310) | Miscanthus rhizosphere microbial communities from Kellogg Biological Station, Michigan, USA - KBS Miscanthus M3-2 (SPAdes) (version 2) | ecosystem: Host-associated > Plants > Roots > Rhizosphere...
ACGAGCGGGTTGGCTAACGTCGTCGAAATGTCGCCTAAGAATAAGACGTTGCATTCGGTGGTGCCGACGCTCGATAAGAGCTTCGCCTTGCCGACCGACACTTCGTGCACGTGCGAGACCCCGCAGCCGGAGCCGTCGGCGGTGCACAGCGTGGTGCTTTCGGCCATCGCCGAGCTGGCCCCGACGAACGCCATGGCCATCAGCGCCGTCAGCGCCGCGAGGCCGATCATCTTGATCGCTTTCACTTTGTTCTCCCATCCTGCGGCAATATCTGCCGCCATCGATAGTTACAGGTGCCCGTCCTTGAGCACGATTCCTTTATAAGGACCCTGGGGGCAAGGACAAAGTGGTGCGGTCGTGTCGACCGCAGATCAGTGAAGCGTCGGCATCCGGGCTCGCGTTTAGGCCTGCAAAATCCAGGATGGCCACTTTACGAGCCCGCAATTTGGCGGCGGACGCGATTTCGCCCATTCCGGCCTGTACCGTCTCGAATTACCAGACAGCGGATATCTTCTAGACTGATCTGCGTGGAGGGGTTCTGGCCAATCTTCTTCCTGCTCGTCGTGCTGAAGATCCCGGTCTTCGGCGCACTCTGGCTGGTCTGGTGGGCCAGCCGCGCCCCCGAGAAAGAAGCTGCCGAGCAAGACTCCGGCGGCGAGGGCTTCAACCGCTGGCGCCCCTCTCCGTACCCACGCCGCCCCAGCCACGGCCCGGGTGGGGCTCCTGCGGTAGCCCGGAGGGGCCGCGCCCCTTCGGCAGAACTTGTGAGCGACCGAAGGGAGCGGGTTCTGACGGAGGGGTGCGACCCCTCCTACACCCGCTGAGTGGCCCGCCTGCGCTCCTTCCGAAGCTCCCGCAGGTACGGGTGGAAGTCCACCTGAATCGTGTGCCGCTTGGAGGCTACGTAACGCTTCCGCATCTTCGCTTCGGTTTCCGCGATCTCGGCCCGCATCTCAGCGGGCGGGGGCAGGGTCCCGCGGCCGCTCAGGAGGTCGGTGACCCATTCGGCCTGCGCCTCGGCGAGCGGCATGATCGCGCCGAGCGGCTGGATGAAGCCGATGAAATAGAGGCCGGGGTGCTCGACAGAGACGACGTGGCGGTAGAGCGGCAGCCGGTTGCCCTTGACCGAGACCAACTTCTCGTCGAAAAAGGGGAAGCTGATCTTGTAGCCCGTGCAGTAGACGACGAGGTCGATCTCCTCCTCGCTGCCGTCCGCGAAGCGGACGGTGCGCCCGCCGGTGAAGCAATCGATGTTCGGCTTCACCTCGATGTCCCCGTGGCCGAGCCGTGAGAGCAGCTCCGCCGAGACCGTCGGGTGCGCCTCGAGCAGCTTGTGGTCGGGTTGGGGCAAGCCGTAGGCGGTCATGTCGCCGGCCGTGATGCCGAGCATGCGGCCGAGGACGAATCGCTGGACGGCCAGCGGCATCCTGGTTAGGAAGGGAGACGCCGCCTCGTCGGTCGGCTTGCCGTTCAGGTACTTGGGCATGACGTAGGCCCCGCGGCGCATGGCCAGGAAGGTCTTCTCGGCGATGCGCGACGCCTCGACCGCGACGTCGGTGGCCGAGTTGCCGATGCCGAGAACGAGAACGCGCTTGTCGCGCAGCACGTCGGTCTCGCGGTAGTAATGGACGTGGATCTGCTCGCCGGCGAAGTCGTCGGCGCCGGAGAAGGGCGGCTCAGGCCAGCGCGGATCCCAGTGGTGGCCGTTGGCTACCAGCACGGCCCGGTAGCGCTCGGCCTCCTTGTCGCCATCCGCATCGCGGACGGACACTGCCCACTCTCCATCAGCCGGCTCGACCTTCACGACCTCGGTCCGGAAGCGGATCTTCTCCCTCAATCCGAAGTGGTCGACGTAGTCGTCGAAGTAGCGCGCGATCTGGAAGTGATCCGGGTAGTCCGGATAGTCGTCGGGCATCGGATAGGTCTTGTAGGCCATCAACCCACGCGAGGTGTTGATGTGCAGCGACCGGTAGGCCGACGACATCCCGTTGTCGTTTTCGAACCTCCAGTTCCCCCCGACCTGCGACCCCTTCTCGAAGCAATCGAAGGGGATGCCCCGCGCCGCGAGCACCTGGCACGCGGCGATCCCGGAGCTCCCCGCCCCGATCACACAAACCTTCTGAGCAGTCCCCACGCCTCGTAATCTATTCGACTGGCTGCCTGGCCAGTCTGTTCCGAATCAAGTTCTCCATGTATTTCATGGAGAACTTGATTCGCATCCCGCCGGCGGATACTCCGCTCAACCGGAGCCGAGCCGATTGTTAGAAGGGAAGGCGCGGGGCGCCTCTCGAACTGGCGGATCCCGCTCAACCGGAGCGGATTGTTGGAAGGGGAAGGCGGGGCGCCTCTCTCGAACTGGCGGATCCAGCTCAACCGGAAACGATTGCTAGAAGCGCTGTGCGCCTGTCGGCGGAACTTGTGAGCGACCGAAGGGAGCGGGTTCCGACGACAGGTGCTCAGCGCTTCTCAGGACTCGTCCGAGGTCTGCTCGATCTCCTGCGCGAGCTCCTCGAGCTCCTCCGCAAACGAAGGCCCGAAGCTCTCCACGGGTGCGTCGTCGCCGTCGAGCCCGAGCTCGGCCGCCAGCTCTTCCTCGTCGAGCAGGCCTTCCTCGCTTGGCGGTTCGATCGGCACCGCCGGCTCGACCGCAAGCGTGCGGTAGTGCTTGAGTCCGGTCGCGGCCGGGATCAGCTTGCCGATGATCACGTTCTCCTTGAGGCCGACCAGTTTGTCGCGCTTGCCCTCCAGGGCGGCGTCGGTGAGCACCTTGGTCGTCTCCTGGAAGGAAGCGGCCGAGAGGAAGGACTCGGTGGCGAGCGACGCCTTGGTGATGCCGAGGATGACCTCCTCGGCCTTGGCCGGCGTGCCGCCCTCTTCCTTCACTTTCTTGTTCAGCCGCTTGAGCGCGCCGCGATCTTCCAGCTGCCCCGGCAGCAGGGTGGTCGACCCCTTCGACTCGATCCGCCCCTTCTTCAGCATCTGGCGGGCGATCAGCTCGATGTGCTTGTCGTTGATGTCGACGCCCTGCGCTCGGTAGACCTTCTGCACCTCGGCCACGAGGTAGAGCTCGGTCTCGGTGCGCCCGCGAATCGCCAGCAGGTCGGCGGGGTAGAGCGAGCCCTCGTTGAGCTGCTCTCCGACCTCGACCTTGTCGCCGTCGGCGACGTGGAGACGGGTTCGGGGCGGGAAGCTGTAGGCGTGCTCCTCGCCGCTCGACTCGGTGACGATCACTTTCAGCGCTTTGTCGGTCTCCTCGACCGAGACCTTGCCCGCCGCCTCGGCCATCTGCGCGAGGCCCTTCGGTTTGCGCGCCTCGAAGAGCTCGACGATGCGCGGCAGGCCCTGCGTGATGTCCTGGCCGGCGACGCCGCCGGTGTGGAACGTGCGCATGGTCAGCTGCGTGCCGGGCTCGCCGATCGACTGGGCGGCGATGATGCCGACCGCGTCGCCGATGTCGACCAGGGAGCCGGTCGCCGGCGAGACGCCGTAGCAGGAGCGACACACACCGGACTCGGCGTCGCACTTGAGCGCCGAGCGGACCGGGACCTTTACGTCGTCGTCGCCGAACGCCTCGGCGATCGCCTCGACCTCGGCCATCGTGATCTCCTGGTTGCGCTTGAGCAACTCGCGGCCGCGCTTCGTCTCGAACTTCTTCGCCGCGATGCGGCCGGCGAGGTTGTCGTTGAGCGAGCCGTCGTCCTTGCGCAGCGCCATCTCGATGTGGTCTTTGGTCTTGCAGTCCTCTTCGCGGATGATCACGTCCTGGGCGACGTCGACCAGGCGGCGCGTCAGGTAGCCCGAGTCCGCCGTGCGCAGGGCCGTGTCGGCGAGTCCCTTTCGGGCGCCGTGCGTCGAGATGAAATACTCGAGGACCGAGAGCCCCTCCATGAAGTTGGCCTTGATCGGCCGCTCGATGATTTCGCCCTTTGGGTTGGCCATCAGGCCGCGCATCCCGGCCAGCTGGCGGATCTGCTTGAACGACCCGCGGGCGCCCGAGTTGGCCATCATGTAGATCGGGTTGAGCTCGTCGAGGTTGTCCTCCATCGCTTTCGCGACCTCGTCCGTCGCCTGGTTCCAGTGCGAAGTGACGGCCTCGTGGCGCTCCTCGGCCGTGATGTAGCCGTCCTCGTACTGTTCCTGGATCGCGCTCGTCTGCTTCTCGTAGCGCTCGAGGATCTGCTCCTTGTCGGGCGGCGAGACGACGTTGTTCTTCGAGACGGTGATCCCTGCCTGGCTGGCGTAGTGGAAGCCGAGGTCCTTGAAGGCGTCGAGCACCCGCGACACCGCCGGGGCGCCGTACGCCTCGACCAGGTCGGAGACCATCTCGTTGACGTTGCGCTTCTTCAGCGCGTGGTTGACGAACTCGAACTGCTCGGCGTCGAAGTCCCCGCCCAGGGCATCGGCGAGGGCCCGCTCGATCTTCTCGTTGAAGATGATCCGGCCGACCGTGGTGAGGAAGTGCTCGTGCCCGGCCCGCCGGTACTCGGCCTGGTCGTGCAGCTTGCAGCCGCCGTTCTCGTAGACGAGCTCGGCCTCCTGCGCGGAGCGGAAGACCTTCGGCGCCGAGCCGTTCAGCTTGCCGCCCTTGCCGGACTTGAGCTCCTCGTCGAGCTTCGCCAGCTCCTCCGCCGTCGGGCCGTAGGTGAGGTAGTAGATCCCCAGCACCATGTCCTGGGTCGGCGTCGCCAGCGGCGCGCCATGGGCGGGCGAGAGGATGTTGTTGGCCGACAGCATCAGGATCCGCGCCTCGGCCTGGGCCTCGGCGGAAAGCGGCACGTGCACCGCCATCTGGTCGCCGTCGAAGTCGGCGTTGAAAGCGTGGCAGACCAGTGGGTGGACCTGGATCGCCTTGCCCTCGACCAGCACCGGCTCGAAGGCCTGGATGCCGAGGCGGTGGAGCGTCGGCGCGCGGTTGAGCAGCACCGGGTGCTCGTGGATGACCTCCTCGAGCACGTCCCAGACCTCGGGAATCATCGACTCGACCATCTTCTTGGCGGCCTTGATGTTCTGCACCGCCTTGCGCTCGACCAGCTGGGCCATGATGAACGGCTTGAAGAGCTCGAGGGCCATGAGCTTGGGCAGGCCGCACTGGTGCAGCTGCAGGCTCGGGCCGGAGACGATCACCGAGCGGCCGGAGTAGTCGACGCGCTTGCCGAGCAGGTTCTGACGGAAGCGCCCCTGCTTGCCCTTGAGCATGTCGGAGAGCGACTTCAGCGGCCGGTTGCCCGGGCCGGTGACGGGGCGGCCGCGGCGCCCGTTGTCGAAGAGCGCGTCGACGGCCTCCTGCAGCATCCGCTTCTCGTTGTTGACGATGATCTCGGGGGCGCCGAGGTCGAGCAGTCGCTTGAGGCGGTTGTTGCGGTTGATCACCCGCCGGTAGAGGTCGTTGAGGTCCGACGTCGCGAAGCGGCCGCCGTCGAGCTGGACCATCGGCCGCAGCTCCGGTGGGATCACCGGCACGCAGTCGAGGATCATCCAGTCGGGCTTGTTTTCCGAGTTGAGGAAGGCCGAGGCGACCTTGAGCCGCTTTACGGCGCGGGCCTGTTTCTGGCCCTTGGAGCTGTTGATGACCTGCTCCAACTCCTCGCATTCGGCCGCAAGATCGACCTGTTCGAGCAGATCGCGGACGGCTTCGGCGCCCATGCTGCCGCGGAAGTACTCGCCCCAGCCGAAGGGCGAGCCGAAGCGGTCCTTGAGCTCGCGGAAGACCGTCTCGTCGTTGACGACGTCCTTCGGCTTCATCTCGGTGAAGATCTTCCAGACTTCCTGCATCCGCTCGATCGCCTCGTCGATGTAGGCCTCGGTGTCGGAGATCTCGGCCTCGAACGTCTTGCGCAGCTCTTTGATCATTTTCGAGCGCTCGTCGTCCTTCAGCTTGCGCAGCTGCGCCGCCGTCAGTTTCAGCGAGTCGGCCCAGATGTGGTCGTCGTCGTCGAATTTGGCCTGCGTGCCGTCTTCGAGGTAGGCGACGCGCCGTTCGAGCGACTCGCTCAGCTCCTGTGTGCGCTTCTGCCTTTCGGCCTCGTAGGAGTCGGTGACCTTCTTGACCTCTTTCTCGAGTTTGCCGAGGTCTTTCTCGCGCGCCTCCTCGTCGACCCAGGTGATCATCGAGGCGGCGAAGTAGAGGACCTTCTCGAGCTCCTTCGGCGCCATGTCGATCAGATAGCCGATCCGGCTCGGCACGCCCTTGAAGAACCAGATGTGGGAGACCGGCGCGGCCAGGTCGACGTGGCCCATGCGCTCGCGGCGCACCTTGGAGCGGGTCACCTCGACGCCGCAGCGCTCGCAGACGATGCCCTTGTAGCGGACGCGCTTGTACTTGCCGCAGTAGCACTCCCAGTCCTTGGTCGGGCCGAAGATGCGCTCGCAGAAGAGTCCGTCTTTCTCCGGCTTCAGCGTCCGGTAGTTGATCGTCTCCGGCTTGGTGACCTCGCCCCAGCTCCAGGAACGGATCTTCTTCGACGACGCGAGGCCGATCTCGATTGCGTCGAAATTGTTGATGTCGATCACTTGGCCTCAGCCTCCTCTGTCTCGGCCTCGCCGGCCCCGTCGGTTCCACCTTCGCCCTCGGCGACCACCTGCTCCTCCTGCTCGTCGGCCGCGGTGCTCGCCCCGTTCGGGGTGTCGGCCCTCACGCCGGTCAGATCCATGCCGAGCTCCTCGGCGGCCTTCAGCAGGTCGTCGTCCTCCTCGGCCAGCTCCTCGACGCCGCCTTCGGAGACGACGTTGGCGTCGAGCGAGAGGCTCTGGATCTCCTTGAGCAGGACTTTGAACGACTCCGGGATCGAGGGCTCGGGGATGTTCTCGCCCTTGACGATGGCCTCGTAGGCCTTGACCCGCCCGACGGTGTCGTCGGACTTGACCGTGAGCATCTCCTGCAGCGTGTAGGCCGCGCCGTAGGCCTCCAGGGCCCAGACCTCCATCTCGCCGAAGCGCTGGCCGCCGAACTGCGCCTTGCCGCCCAGCGGCTGCTGGGTGACGAGCGAGTAGGGGCCGGTCGAGCGGGCGTGGATCTTGTCGTCGACCAGGTGCAGCAGCTTGAGGATGTACATGTGGCCAACGGTGATCTTGCCCTCGTAGGGCTCGCCCGTTCGACCGTTGAAGAGCTGGGCGCTGCCCGCGGCGCGGGCGCCCGCGCGCTCGCTTTTGTCGACGCCGAGGTCGATGCCGCGCCGGGCGTTCTCCTCCTGCCACTTGCAGAGCGCCTCGTCGACGTCTTCGACGGTGGCGCCGTCGAAGACCGGCGTCGCCACGTAGACGCGGCCATCGCCGTCTTTCGAATGGGCCTGCTTGTAGGCGTCGGAGCCGTCGTCGTACCAGCCGTTGGCGGCGACCCAGCCGAGGTGCGTCTCGAGGATCTGGCCGATGTTCATCCGGCTCGGCACGCCGAGCGGATTGAGGATGACGTCGACGGGGGTGCCGTCGGCAAGGTGCGGCATGTCCTCCTCGGGCACGATCTTCGAGATCACACCCTTGTTCCCGTGGCGGCCGGCGAGCTTGTCGCCCTCGGCGATCTTGCGCTTGGTGGCGACGTAGACGCGGACCAGGTCGTTGACCCCGGCCGGCAGGTCGTCGCCTTTGTCGCGGCTGAAGGTCAGCACCTCGGTGACGACGCCGCCCTCGCCGTGCGGCACCTTCAGCGAGGTGTCGCGGACCTCCCGCGCCTTCTCCTTGAAGATCGCGCGGATCAGCTTCTCCTCGGCGGTCAGCTCGGTCTCGCCCTTCGGCGTGACCTTGCCGACCAGCAGGTCCCCCGACTGGACCTCGGCGCCGACGCGGACGATGCCGCGCTCGTCGAGGTTGCGCAGGCTCTCCTCGGAGCGGTTGGGGATGTCGCGGGTGATCTCCTCGTCGCCGAGCTTGGTCGTGCGGGCGTCGATCTCGTACTCCTCGATGTGGATCGAGCTGAGTTCGTCGTCCTTGACCAGGCGCTCGGAGAGGATGATCGCGTCCTCGAAGTTGTAGCCCTCCCAGGACATGAATGCGACCAGGCAGTTCTTGCCGAGGGCGATCTCGCCGCCGGCGGTCGAGGAACCGTCGGCCAGCACGTCGCCGGCCTTGACCTTCTGGCCGCTGTCGACGATCGGCCGCTGGTGGATGACCGTGCCCTGGTTGGAGCGCATGAACTTGTGCAGCGGGTACTCGTCGCTCTTCGAGCCGTGAGTGACGACGATCTTGTTCGAGTCGACGTGCGTGACTTCGCCGTCGTGCTCGGCGAGAACCACGTCGCCGGTGTCGACCGCGGCGCGGCGCTCCATGCCGGTGCCGATCAGCGGCGGCTCCGGCTTGAGCAGCGGTACCGCCTGGCGCTGCATGTTCGAGCCCATCAGCGCGCGGTTGGCGTCGTCGTGCTCGAGGAAGGGAATCAGCGCCGTCGCCACCGACCAGATCTGGGTCGGCGAGACGTCCATCAAGTCGACTTCCTTGGGCGAGGCCGTCGAGTACTCCTGATCGGCGGCGCGAACCAGCACCTGCGGGCCCTTCAGCTTGCCGCTGGAGGCATCGACGTCGGCGTTTGCCTGAGCGATGACCTTTTCCTCCTCCTGCGTCGCGTCGAGGTGGACGATCTTGTCGGTCACGACGCCGTCCTTGACCACGCGGTACGGCGTCGTGACGAAGCCGTGCTCGGAGACCTCCGCGTAGGAGGAGAGCGAGCCGATCAGGCCGATGTTCGGCCCCTCCGGCGTCTCGATCGGGCACATCCGGCCGTAGTGGGTCGGGTGCACGTCGCGGACCTCGATCGGCGCCCGCTCGCGAGTCAGGCCGCCCGCGCCGAGCGCCGAGAGGCGGCGGCGGTGGGTGAGGCCGGCCAGCGAGTTGGTCTGGTCCATGAACTGGGAGAGCTGCGATGAGCCGAAGAACTCCTTCATCGCGGCGACGACCGGGCGGATGTTGATGATCGTCTGCGGCGTGATCGCATCGGAGTCTTCGGTGGTCAGCCGCTCGCGGACGACGCGCTCCATCCGGTAGAGACCGATGCGGAAGGCCTCCTGGATCAGCTCGCCGACCGTGCGCAGGCGGCGGTTGCCGAAGTGCTCGTACTCGTCGAGGTGCTCGTTGACGGGCTCGCGCGGGTAGGTGATCGCCTCCGCGGCGTAGTCTTTGATCGGGTTTTCCTCGTCGATCTCCTCGGGGATGCCGAGCAGCTTCGGCAGGCTGACGAGCTCCTTGACCAGGGCGATGATGTCGTCGTGGGTGAGGACCCGCGTGTCGAGGTCGATGTCGAGGTCGAGGCGGGCGTTCAGCTTGTAGCGGCCGACCCGGGTGAGGTCGTAGCGCTTGGGGTCGAAGAAGAGCTGCTCGAGCAGGTTGCGGGCAGCGTCGACGGACGGCGGCTCGCCGGGGCGCTGCTTCTTGAACAGCTCGATCAGGGCGCCCTCTTCGGTTTTCGTCGCCTCGGCGTCGGCCTCGATCGTGTGGCGGATGTAGACCGAGTTGTCGAAGAGGTCGAGTAGCTTCTCGTCCTCGACATAGCCCATCGCGCGCAGCAGGACCGTGACCGGCAGCTTGCGCTTGCGGTCGATGCGGACGAAGACTTTGCCTTTTTTGTCGATCTCGAGCTCGAGCCAGGAGCCGCGGGCCGGCATCAGGTTGGCGATGAAGACCTGCTTCTCGGGGTCCTTGGGCGCCATCACGTAGGCGCCGGGCGAGCGGACCAGCTGGGTGACGACGACGCGCTCGGTGCCGTTGATGATGAACGTGCCGCGATCGGTCATCCAGGGGAAGTCGCCCATGAAGACGGCCTGCTCGCGGATCTCGCCCGTCTCTTTGTTCATGAAGGCGACCGTCGCCGAGAGCGGCCGCGAGTAGGTCATGTCCTTCTCGCGGCACTCGTCGATCGAGTGCGGTGGCTCCTCGAATTTGAACTCGCTGAAGACAATGGCGAGGTTCCCCGTGTAGTCCTCGATCGGGGATATGTCGTCGATCGTCTCCCGAAGCCCGCCTTTCTTCGGGTCCGTCAGCTCTTCGAACGAGCGACGCTGTATATCGATCAGGTGGGGGACTTCGAGCGGGTTCTCTAGGCGGGAAAAGCTCCTACGGGTTACGGGGGCAGCGTTCGAACGTGCCAAAGTCGGCGACTCCTCAGAAGGTCAGAGGGACGTTAAAAACAGCGCAGATATCGGGCAGGGGACACAACGGGCGCGCGACCGCGAAAAATAACACACGGCCGCAGCCGACCGCGGATTTGGCTCCCTGCCGGGGCCAATCGCGGTCGTCTCGGCTCTTTACTTGAGCTCGACGGTGGCGCCGGCCTCCTCGAGTTCGGCCTTCAGCTTGTCGGCCTCCTCGCGTTCGACGCCCTCCTTGATCGCCTTCGGCGCTTCGTCGACCAGGGCCTTGGCCTCTTTCAGCCCGAGGCCGGTGGCCGAGCGCACGACCTTGATCACAGGCACCTTCTGGCCGCCTACCTCCGCCAGCACGACGTCGACCGTCGAGCTTTCGTCGCCGCCGCCGTCGCCATCGCCTGCCGGAGCTCCGGCCGCGGCCGGAGCCGCCGCGGCGACCGCGGTCGCCGAGACGCCGAACTCCTCCTCGAGCGCCTTGATCCGCTCGGAGAGCTCGAGCACCGAGATGCTCTTCAGCTCCTCGATCCAGTCCTCGGTTGAAATCGCTTTGGTTGCCACTTACTCCTCCTCTTCCTCTTTAGAAGTCTCTTCGTCAGGCTCATCGGCCGCGGGTCCTGTCGCGGACGAGGGGCCCTCGTCCTCGCTTGAAGATGCTGCGGGCGAGGACCCCTCATCCGCGCCACCCGCGGCAGAAGCGTCCTCGGCAGATGTGTTCTCATCCGAAGCGGCGTCCTCAGCAGCAACCTCGCCCTTCGACTGACCGGGATCGGCAGCTGCCTCGCTCTCGACAGCTTTTTCGGCCTCGGCCGTCGTGGGCTCCGCCGGCGAATCCCCGGAGACGAGGCCCTTCTCAGCGATCTGGCCGAGCTGCAGCGCAAGCCCTTGGATCATCGAGCCGAGCCCGCGGACGAGGCCGGTCAATGGGCTGGCGACGACACCGGCGAACTGGCCGACGAGGACTTCGCGTGCCGGCAGCTTGGCGATCGACTTGAAGCGGTCTTCGTCGAGGAGGATCCCGTCCATGAAGCCGCCCTTGTAGGCGAGGATTTCATGCTCTTTGTTGAAGCTGGAGATCGCCTTCGCGGCCATCGCCGTGTCGCCGCGGACGAAGGTGAGCGCTGTCGGGCCTTGCAGCAGCTCGGCAAGACGCTCCTCGCCGACTTTGTCGGCGGCGATTTTCGTCAGGCGGTTCTTGACGATGCGGAAGCTGGCGTCGGCTTCGCGCAGTTTGCCGCGCAGCTCAGCCGCCTGGGGGACGCTGATCCCCCGGTAGTCGACCGCGAAGATCGCCTCGGCCGCCGCGATGTCGGCGGCGATCTCCTCGATTGCTTGTGCCTTCTCGTCTCTGTTCATCGTGCACCTGCACCGGGCTTACGGGTCGGCCGGTGGTCTCGGGCGGACGCAGCAGTCTAGGCCGTTACCGGCTCCTCTGCGGTCTGGCTCGCGGCGACTTCGTCGCGGTCGCCGACTTTCGAGGCATCGACGCGGATCCCAGGGCCCATCGTGGTCGCCACCGTGCAGGTGACGATGTAGCGCCCTTTCGCCGCGGCGGGCTTGGCGCGGACGATCTCCTCCATCACGGCGTTGAAGTTCTCGAGCAGCTTGCCCGACTCCAGGCTCACCTTGCCGATCGACATGTGCACGATCGCCTGGCGATCGGTGCGGTATTCGACCTTGCCCGCCTTCGATTCGCTGACGGCTTTCTCGATGTCGTCGGTGACGGTGCCGACCTTCGGGTTGGGCATCTTGCCCTGCGGGCCGAGCACGCGGCCGAGCTTGCCGACCGTGCCCATCATCTGCGGGGTCGAGATCGCGACGTCGAAGTCCGTCCAGCCCTCCTCCTCGACTTTCTTGGCGAGGTCGTCGCCGCCGACGAAGTCGGCGCCGGCCGCCTCTGCGTCGCGAGCCTGCTGGCCCTGGGCGAAGACCGCGACGGTCACGTCCTTTCCGAGCCCGTGCGGCAGGGCGAGCGTGCCGCGCAACTGCTCCTCGGCGTGACGGACGTTGACGCCGAGCAGCACATGGAGCTCGACGGTCTCGTCGAAGCTGGCGCTGGCGGTCTCCTTGATCAGCGCGATCGCCTCGGCGGGCGGATAGGCGCGCTCGCGCTGCACCTTGCCGAGCTGTTTGCGGTAGCGCTTGCCGTGGGCCATGAAGTCTTCCTAGGCTACGTCGACGCCCATCGAGCGGGCGGTGCCGGCGATGATCTTCGAGGCGGCGTCGAGGTCGTTGGCGTTGAGGTCGGGCATCTT
>Ga0207648_10005846_pt1 | contig 12317 bp, 6 predicted proteins | sample KBSMisM32_FD_184310 | JGI IMG/M metagenome (GOLD analysis project Ga0207648, IMG submission 184310) | Miscanthus rhizosphere microbial communities from Kellogg Biological Station, Michigan, USA - KBS Miscanthus M3-2 (SPAdes) (version 2) | ecosystem: Host-associated > Plants > Roots > Rhizosphere...
CCCGCGCCGGATCCAAATGCGACGGCCCAGCAGAACCCGGCCCAGCCAGCGCAAAATGCGGATGCACCCGCGGATAATACATCGATCGTCGTCACGGGGCTGCGTCGCTCTTTGCAGTCCGCGCGGAACATCAAACGCAACAGCGACCAGGTGGTCGATGCGATCGTCGCCGAGGACATCGGCAAGCTGCCTGATATCACGGTGTCGGACACTGCCGCGCGCATTCCAGGTGTCCAGGTCGAGCGGAACGGTGGTGAAGCGACGCGTGTGCTGATCCGCGGCTTCGACAATGTGTACTACCCGACAACCTATAACGGGCGCGAGCTGTTCACCGCCGAGACTCGCTCGGTGGCGCTGCAGGACTTCCCGGCCGGGGCAATCGCCGCGGTCGAGGCATTCAAGACCTCCACCGCGAACCTCGTCGAACCCGGCATCGCGGGACTACTCAACGTGCGGTCACGCCGCCCGTTCGACTTCAAGGGCTTCGAGATCAACGGCTCGGTGTGGGGCCTTCACCCCAATCAATCGCGCGACAACAGCATTAACGGCAACCTGCTCATCACCGACCGATGGACGTCTGGCGACAGCGAGTTCGGCGCGCTGATCAACCTGTCCTACACGCGGATCCACTATCAGGATTCGATCCGCCGCCACGCCTTTTTCATCGCCGGGTTCTCGGGAGGCAACCAGACGCCGGATTGGCCCGAGATTCACTACAACGAGGGCAATCGCTGGCGGCCGTCGATCAACGGCGCTCTGCAGTACCGGCGCGGCGACCTCAACCTCTATGCCGAAGGGCTGTGGCAGGGCTATCGCGAGCACCAGCTCGACAGCATGTGGGCCCAGCCGATTTGGGGCGGCGTGGATAGTAATCTAGTGATTGCCCCCGGAACCAACCAGGTCGTGAGCGGCACGGTCAGCCGACCGGGCAACCCCTTCGAAACCTGGGGCTTCAAAGGCAACAACAGACGGACTACGAACACCTATCAGTTCGCGGTTGGCGGCAGCTACGACGCCGGCCCTCTCCGCATCAGCGCTGACGTCGCTCACACCTACAGCCACTTCAAGCTGCGGGTCGAGAGCGTCGACATGGAGCTCAACACCAACAACTATTCGGTCAACTGGTTCACCGGATTGCCGGGCGGTGACGGCCCGACCTTCCAGGTTGTCGGCCTCGATCCGACCAACAAGGCGATCTACGATTATCGCGGCTTCTTCGAGGATTATCAGGACCCGAAGGGCAAGGATTGGCAGGGCCGGCTCGACTTTGAATATACGCCGGCCTCCATCAACTGGCTGCACAAGCTCCAGTGGGGCGTGCGCTACGTCGATCGCGATGCATCGGATACTGCCGGCTCTTTCTATTGGAACCTTACGGCACGCGGCGGCGGACCGGGCAATTACTGCTGCGGATCAATGCTGGGCACCCATGCGCCCATTCCGATCACCGCAGTGCCGCTCGATTACCAGTTGCTGCATTCGGCATTCCGCGGCGACAACATGCCGCCGTTCCCGACGAGCTGGTACGCGCCGACATTCGACAGCGTGTGGAGCAACCTCACCGCGTTGCGCCAGTTCAACATCAATCTTACCGGACAAGGTTCAGTCAACGGCCCGCCGGTCGATCCGGGCCGCAGCTTCGACATCAATGAAACCACGCTCGCGGGGTATGGCCAGGCGAGCTTCCGCTTCGGCGACGGCGACACCTATGCCGATGGAATCCTCGGCCTGCGCGTCGTGCGCACTCGGGACGATATCAATGGAACCCAGTTCGCGCCGAACGCCGCTCCGGCGCCAGTGAACTTCAAGAACAGCTATACCAACTGGCTGCCGAACCTGAATATCAACATTCACATGGGGCGGCCGTGGGTGCTTCGCCTTGCAGCGACAAAGACGCTCACCAGGCCGACCTTCCAGCAGCTCAATCCGTCATTGCATCTGGACCAGCCAACCGGCTGTTCGCCGGGCGCAAGCAATTGCTTCCGCACCGGATCCGGCGGCAACCCGTTCCTCAATCCGCTTCGCTCGAACAACTATGACGCGAGCCTGGAATATTATTTCTCGAACACCGGCTTTGCGTCGATCTCAGCATTCCGGCGTGACATGAAGGGGTTCGTTCTCACCCGACAGTTCCAGTTCCCGGACCCGGACCCCGTGACAGGCCTTCCCCTGTTGATCACCGGACCGGTGAATACGCAGCAAGCGAAGATCCGCGGATTCGAAGGTCAAATCCGGACCTTCTTCGACTTCGACTTCCTGCCGACATGGGCGCGGTCGTTCGGCATCGAAGCCAACGCGAGCTATATCGATGCGACCGCGCAGTACACTTTGTTCTGCAGCCCAACGATCACCCAGCCGGCGTGCGACGCTCCACTGGGCGGGCCGAATGCGACGACACGCAATTTGCCCATTCCCGACGTCTCGAAGTGGAATTTCAACGTAACCGGAATGTATGAACGTGGGCCGTTGTCGGCCAGGCTGTCGTACAGCTGGCGAGGCAAGTATCCGGAAGGTCCGCTCGGCGAGCGTGACGGCTTCTATACGCTGCAAGGGCGCGCACGGCCGTCGCCGCGACTGGACTTCTCGAGCAGCTACACGGTCAACGACAACCTGACTTTGTTCCTCGACTGGACCAACATCTTCCCGCGGCCGTTCAAGTCCGACATCGTCCGGGTCAATTACGCCGGGGGGCAGCCGACGAGCACCGTGATCTTCCCGATGGTGGTGAGGTTTGAAGAGACGATCCTGTCCGGCGGCGTGCGCTTCAAGTTCGGCAGCGAGGGGCACCGCGCACCGCCTCCGCCTCCGCCGGTCGTGGCTCCGCCTCCTCCGCCGCCACCGCCGGTGATCGAGCAGCCAGCGCCGCTTCCGCCGCCACCGCCACCCCCGGCGCCCGAACGGGGCGATTGATCGGGCGGGGTAGCGCGCTCCGCCGCTGACTCTTACGGGTGGCGGACATGAGCGACCACGCCATCCGGCGCATCGTCATCGTCGGCGGTGGAACCGCGGGCTGGATGGCGGCAGCCGCTTTCACCAGCCTGCTCGACCGGCGCGACCACGACATCGTGCTGGTCGAGTCCGACGAGATCGGCACGGTCGGCGTGGGCGAGGCGACGATCCCGCCACTCCAGGCGTTCAACCACATGGTCGGGATCGACGAGGACCAGTTCCTCGCCGCAAGCCAGGGCACCTTCAAGCTCGGCATCGAGTTCGTCGGCTGGGGCGCCGAGGGCGAACGCTACTTCCATCCGTTCGGGCCGCACGGGCAGGATTACCGCGGAGTCCATTTCCACCAGCTCTACCTGCGCGAATCCCGACTCCGGGAGCTTCCCGACATCGGGCAATGGTCGATGAGCGGAGTTGCCGCGGAACTCGGCCGTTTTGTTCGCCCCGCGCCCGACGCGCCGATGCCGCTGCCCCAGCTCGGCTACGCCTTCCACTTCGACGCTGGGCTTTATGCGAAATTCTTGCGAGCTCACTCCGAGCGTGGCGGGGTTCGGCGAATTGAGGGGAAGATCGTCGATGTGCGCACCGGCGGAGAATCCGGCCATGTCGAGGCGGTCCAGCTCGCCAGCGGCGAGATGATCGAAGGAGAGCTGTTCATCGATTGCTCGGGCTTTCGCGGCCTGCTGATCGAGGAGAAGCTCGGCACCGGCTATGAGGACTGGGGTCACTGGCTGCCGTGCGATCGGGCGGCGGCGGTCCCAACCCGGCTTGGCGGGCCTCCCGACCCGTTCACTCGATCCACCGCGCGGTCCGCCGGCTGGCAGTGGCGCATTCCGCTCCAGCACCGGATGGGCAACGGACTCGTCTATTCGAGCGCGCACCTCGATCGCGGCCAAGCCGAGGAATTGCTGCTGGCGAACCTCGAGGGCGAGCCGCTCGCCGAGCCGCGCCACCTGTCCTTCACCGCCGGGAGGCGACGGCTAGCCTGGAACGCGAACGTCGTGTCGCTGGGCTTGTCGAGTGGTTTCATCGAGCCACTGGAATCGACCAGCATCCACCTGATCCAGAGCGGCATCGCCAAGTTGATCGCTTTATTCCCAGACCGCCGGTTCAGCGCGGCCGAACGCGACGAATATAATCGCCAAATGCAGGACGTGTTCGAGGACGTCCGTGACTTCATCATCCTGCATTACAAGGCGACGCGTCGTCAGGATTCCGACTTCTGGAATTACTGCCGAACCATGGACATACCCGACAAGCTTGCCGCCAAGCTGGAGCTATGGCGGTCCAAGGGCCGCATCTTTCGCGAAGGTGCCGAGCTATTCGCCACGCCGAGCTGGGTCGCGGTCCTGTTCGGCCAGGGGATCGTGCCCGAGGATTATGAGCCGGCCGCCGACGCAATGGATGGCGCGCAGCTCAGCGATGTCATGGACCGCATGCGGCTGAGCTATCGCGACATGGCCGAACGGATGCCAACCCATGCCGAGTTCATTGCGCGGGCTTGCCGGGCCAACGCGGATCCAGTCTTCGCAAGTTGAATCAGCGCAGGCTCGGTCCGAGCGTCGGCTGGCCATTCTTCCAGAACAGGGGCGCGACATAGAGATAGCGCGCGTCATCCGGAGCCTTCCGGCAGGCCGACGTCGCGGCCCAGGCGTGGAAGCTCAAGAACATATGGCCCGCCGCGCTGAAGATGCTCTGGTGGCCCGGGCCGCTCAGGCATCCGGCCTCGGCCTCCTTGAAGCTGTGGAGCAGCGGGTTCGCTTTTGACGGCGTGCATGGCCCGAGCGGTGAAGCGCAGCCGGCATAGCCCATCGCGTAGGGAGAGAGGCCGCCTTCGTCCGGGTTCCACCCGAAGAAGCCCCCAGAATAGAACAAGGTGTAGCCGGTTGGCGCGCGGACCATCGTCGGTGCCTCGATCACGCGGTCCTCCCAGCCTTCATTGTCCTTCAGCAGCTCTTGCGGTTCGCCGGTGACCGACAGGCCGTCGGGTGCGAGGCGCTGGCCGTACAGCGCCGTGCGGGCATGGACCCTGTTCCCGTCATTCTTGAAATAAAGATAGAGGCTCCCGTCTGCGTCCTTGAACGGGCTGGCGTCGATGGTTCCGCCGAGCCTGGTCTGGCAGACGATCGGCGCGCTATTCGAATCGACGAACGGGCCCTTGGGATCGGCCGCGATACCAACACCGACGCACTGCATGTTCTCGCGACGGGCGCTGGCCGTGTAATAGAGCAGATACTTGCCGTGGAGCTCGAGCACTTCGGGCGCCCAGGTGAAGCCTTCCTTCGCCCAGGCGCCGAGGTGCGGCATTGCATCATATTTACGCTTGGGATCCGCGGGGTCGGTGAGCACCGCCCACTGGCGTAGGTTGTGCGACACCGCCACGGGGACGTTGGCGCCATCGTTGGTCGAATAAGCGAAGAACTCAGCGCCGTGCGGCAGGACGAACGCGTCGGGAAAGTTGGACTTCAGCACCGGCACGAACGACGGCTCGGCCGAAGCAGCTGCAGCGAGCGTGACGCCCGCAAAAAGAATTGAAAGCCGCAAGCTACGCATGACTGGTCCTCCGCCTATTGGAGTTCAGGCCAACTCAACGCGGTCATGGGTGAACTTGAGCTTAGCCGTCAATAACGCCCGAAAGGCATTGTAACCGCCGGCGCCGGGATGGAAGGCGTGGAAGAAGAGTTGCGGCTCGCCGTCGAGGCCGGGGGCCACCGAAGCATGGCCTGGCGCGGTCCAGCTGCGGGTCGACTTGAGCAAGGGTTCGCCCTGCTTGTTGTATGGACCGAGCACATGGTCCGCGACCGCGACGCCAATGCCGTAGGCGGGCGTGCCGAAGTCGTTGCCGGCGTAGAACAGCCAGTAGCGTCCGCACTGGCGGGTGCAGAACGGCCCTTCGATCAAATGGCCTTCCCAGTCGAGGTCGTTGGCAAGGACGATCCTGGATTCGCCGACCAGCGACTGCCCGTCCTCGGCGATGCGCTGCGCCCTGACCGGGGTCACCATCGCGTCGAGGATCTCGCCGGCCAGGCCGTACTCGATCAGCGCCTTTTTCACCGTTTGCCAGTTGGCGAGGGCGGACTCGATCATCCCTGTCATCAGGTAGAAACGCTCCATCGGCCGCCGGCTGTTGGCGAACGGCACGATCGCGGCCGCGAAGGCCGCGCTCCTTTTATCCTCGTCGCTTTCGAACGACCGGTCGATCAGCTCTGGCCGTTCGCGCAGAAGCATCGCGAGCGGCCGCGGCCAGATGCCGTTCGCGTCATCCTTCCAGAACAAGTACGGGATGCCGTCGGCATCGATGAAGATGTGACTGTCGATGACGCCGCCGCTGACGGCGCCGTGGGGGACGCCGGTGGTGTTGATGGTCTTGCCGGTGACAAGCGGAGCGCCGTTGTCGATGAACGGCCCTAGCGGGCTGTCGGCGCGGGCGAGGCCGATTGCGAGCGCGTTGTTCTTCTGGCGGGCGGTGTAAGCGACCCAATATTCGTCGCCGACCTTTGCCATTTCCGGTGCCCAGAAATCGGCGACGTGCCGGCCCTTGGCGGTCCACTCGGGCTCGCTCCCTTCGGGGAATACGAAGCCTTTGTGCTCCCAGTGGATGAGGTCGTTGGAATGGAGGATCGGAAAGGCGTCGGGAGCGTCGTTCGAGGTCGCGAGGAGGTAATAGCCGTCGTCGGTCTTCAGCACCGCAGGGTCGCCATAGCCGGCGAGGATCTTCGGCGAGACATTGTCGGTCAGCAGCGGCTGCCACGACGAGGGTGTCTCGGCGAAGTCGGTGCGGTCGACGAAGAAGTGCGGAAGGCGGGTTCCGAAGTCGTGGTGGAGCTGCCGGAAGAATTCGAAGTAATCCTGCGCCTCCCGGCCATCGGTCAGATAGCTGGTGGAGCGGCCGTCGGCGGTGATGTCGAAGTGGACGCCGTCGCCTTCATCGCGCGCGTCGACGGAAAAGCTTGGCGAGTCGGTCATGCCGGCGGGCGATAGTCAGGCGCCAGGCGGGCGGGAACCCTTCACGAAGGGCACCGACGCAATTAAGGTTCCACATCATGTGGAAAGCTCTTGCAGCCGTACTTCTCGCGCTGGTCGCGACGAATGCCGCGGCGCGTACCGCTCCCACTTATGCGAACCCGGTCTTCGACGCCGACTTTCCCGACCCGGTGGTGTTGCGGGCACCTGGCGGCAGCTACTATGCCTATGCGACGCAGACCAAGCGTGGCGACAGGTGGGTCAACATCCAGCTCGCGCGCTCGACCGACCTGACGCACTGGCGCTTGCTTGGCGACGCTCTTCCGGTGAAGCCCGGCTGGGCGAGCAAGACGCAGGACTTCTGGGCGCCGCACGTCGTCCGCGGTGGCAACAAGTACATCATGTACTATTCGGCCAAGCCCGACACGTCGGACGAGCGTCATGGGCTGTGCCTCGGCGTCGCCACGGCGAGATCACCGCGCGGGCCATTCCGCGACATCGGCCGTCCGCTCCAGTGCGGCCCCGGTTTCGTCAACATCGACCCGATGGAGTATGACGATCCGACGACCGGCAAGCACCTGCTCTACTGGGGCTCCGGCTTCGAGCCCATCAAGGTGCAGGAGCTGGCGCGGGACTTGATATCATTCGCGCGCGGGAGCGCGCCCAAGGACCTCGTCGGGCCGAACCCGACAAAAGACGCGTTCCCGGTATTGGTTGAGGGCAGCTGGGTGATACGCCGGGGCGGCTATTATTATCTCTTCTACTCGGGCGACAATTGCTGCGGCACAAAGGCCAATTATGCGGTGATGGTCGCGCGCTCGAAGAGCGCCACGGGACCGTTCGAGACGCTCGAGCAGGCGACGGGCAAGCCGCACAGCATCATCCTCGAGAAACGCGGCCACTGGGTCGCGCCCGGCCACAACAGCATCGTCACCGATCGCGCGGGGCGCGACTGGATCGTCTATCATGCAGTCGACGATCGCCGGCCGCGCGAGAAGGCGAGCGACGACCTCAACACTCGCCGGGTGATGCTGATCGATCGGATTCTGTGGCGCGACGGCTGGCCGGTAATCGATGGACCAAGCGAAGGGCGCCGCTACGGTCCGACACCGTAGAGTCTATTTTCGAGTCAGCTTTCGAAGCGCGTTGTCCATCTTCCAGGCGAGGCGTTCGACCTCGCTATTGAGCTCGCGGAGCTCGGCGACGGGATCGTGGGCATCGGCCGGCGCCTGCGCTTCCGCCTGCAGCAAGGCGGCGCTGAGGGTCGCGGGCGAGATGGGCAGCGCGAACTGGCAGCCGTAATATTCGCCGCTGTTCCACATCACGCTCGCCTCGACCGCGCCGGCGTTGGGCAATTCGATCTCGAAGGTCGCCCCAACCAGCATCGGCACGGAGGTCTCGATCAGCGCACCGGTCAGCGACAAATCGTGGATCGTCGCGACCTCGGCATTGTCGCCGGCCAGGGCCCCGAGCCGCAAGGCACGGCGTACCGATCGGCGGCGGTCCGCAGCGGGCGAGCGCTCCTCAAAATAGGCAACCATCGGCATGAAACGCGCCTCCTGCGAACAGCAGTCAGGGGCCGATAGTTAAGAAAGTGTAATCGTTTCGCTCAGCGCCGGTTGAGCCGTTGCCTCAGTTCGGCGACTTCCCATTGGTCGTTGCGGCTGAACGGAAGCAGCGCCTGCAGGGCGGCGAAAGTGCTGCGGCCGAGCGCGCGCTTGAGTCCGTCGAGCTCGGCGAAGGCAGCGCGTACCTGGATGGGGTTGACCTCGGCATCGCCGGCCGCTTCTTCTATCAGGGCTTCTTCGGCCTCGGTGACGAGCCAGGCCTGAAGTTCCCAGTACCGGCGGACTCGCTTGGCGGCTTCGGCATCCAACCGGCCCGCAAGCGCGGCGACCTTTTGACCTGAGGGGCCGTTGGGCCAGCGCCCGTCGCGCAGCGCGTCAAGCGCGGCGCGATGCTCGACAATCTCGGCGGCGAGCCAGCGGTGCGCTTCGTGCGAGCCGAAATAAAATATGGCGATCAGCGCGAGCGGCGCGACGACGATCGCACCCAGCATCGCAATCAGCGGACGGTCGGGGAACTGGTTGAAGGCGGTGTGGAGCACGACCGCGACGAGGTAGCCGGGAACGAACCACCAAAAATGGAAATCGAATTCATTTGCCGGTTCGCGCGTCTCGCGTTCCGCGAGCTGATGCGTGATCGCGGCCATCACCGCGAGGGTCGCGCCGTGCATCACGGCGGTACCGAAGCCGCGGACCAGCCAGGTGCCCGCGCCATAATCGGGGAAGCGCACCAGGTAGATGATATTCTCCACCACGGAGAAACCGGCGCCAATGGCGAACCCGGCGATCACTGCATCGAGCTTGAAGCCGATGCGGTTCATCCGGAAGAGCGCAACGATGGCGGCGCCCTTGATCGCCTCCTCGATCCACGGCGCAACGAACCGGCTGTAATTGGAAAAGCCGATCGGAAGCGTGTCGAGCAATCGGCCGCTGACGGGCCAAGACAGCGTCGCGGCTAGCCCGCCTAGAACAAGCAGGATCAGGATCTCGCGGACACTCATCAGCTCGAACGCGTCGAGCCAGTCGAACACGGCGAGCAGGATAAGGACGGGGATCAGCGCGAGGCCCCAGTGTGCGGCCTCAATCAACAGTGATTGCATCGCGCTACATGATCTTGAGAGAAGCCAGCCATTCGGTCCCGCGATAATGGCCGTCGGCCCAGCCGGCGGCAGTTCCTACGGAGAGGACCATAGGCAGGCGCAGCGCGACTGTGAAGTTGAGGTCAAGCTGCGCGCCGAGATCCATATAATGATGGCCGCTACCGTCGGGCGCCTGAGTGGCCATCGCGCCGGCAAATACCGCCGGGCGGATGTAGCTCATGTAGAAGGCCGGGGTGCCGACCTCGGCGAACCGGACCGGGGGCAGGTTGATCTCACCGGTCACGCGCGCGAACTTGCGAGCCACGATCTCGTCGATGTCGAAGCCCGGAAAGCTTTCCAGCTCGCGGTAACGCTTCTCCGGCCGGTCATCGACGTAATTGTTGCGAAAGGCGCCGATGTAATAGGCCGCGAGCGGGCTGAACCGCGGGCCGCCGCCAATCCCGGCGTGGGCATAGAGCCAGGCCGAGCTGTTGCTCCACGGCAGCGCAGCGCCGGCGCTCATGCCGCCGTAGAGCTTGGGAAAGGTATTGCCATCGGCATGGTCAGCGGCCGCCATAATGCGCCCTTCGATGCCCTTTTCATGATCGACTCCACCAAGCGCCTTGGCGGTGTTCGTATATTTGAGGCCGATCTCGGCCGATTGAATTTCGCTTGGCGAGACGATGTTCTGGGCGCCGGGAAGTCGAGTGAGGCCGAAATAGGCTGCGGCCGAGCCGACGATGTCGAGCTGGCGCGGCGGATCGTAGATCAGTGGCTTGGTGTAATCGGCAATGAAGGCGTTGCCCTTGCGGCTTCGAAGCACGGGTCCGGCGAGATCGTAGATGTCGGCGAGATTGTGCCAGTACGTCAGCTTCCAGGTGGGCGTTTGATATTCGACGTCAATGTGAAGCCGCTCGCCCCCATGCACACGGTTGAACGGTGAGACCGAGACCGCGGCACTGAGTTGGCGGAACTGCAGCGGGTCGGCCAGATGGAAATAATAGCCGAAAGCCGGCGAGCGGGCGTAACCGGAAGCGATTGGATAATGCGCGTCGAAGCGCATCCGCTTGAACGGGTCGTACATCCCGCGCGCGGTGATCAGCTCGTCGAGCGGGACCTTGGCCGGCGAACCGACGCCCCATTGCTTGAGCTCGGGCCGGGCGGTGACGACTTCGGTGCCGAGGAAGCGGATGTTGGCGAGGTCCTGGCGCACCTCCGGCTGGACGATCGCCGGATTGAAGCCCTCTCCGGTGTAATCATAGACGAACAATGATCCGTCGGACCGCAGCTGGGGACGGAAAAACCCGGTCGCCGCATTCGTCAGGACGTCATATTTACCGGTGGCGATGTCGAGCCGAACGACATTCGAGACGCCCGTGTAATAGCTGTTGCCGAGAAGCGCCTTCCCGTCGGGCGTGAAGGTGAAATTCTCCGGAATCGAAGTTGCGAGGGAAAGGGTTGCGACGGGCTCATCGGAATTGCCAGCCATGAGGTCGGCGCGCTTCCACACCTTGACCGACTGCTTGCCATCGACGGTCCCGTAGGACGCCGAGATCAGCTCGCCGTCGGGCGAGACGTCGAGGTCGAACAGGATCTCCCCGTAGCGGAAGGTCTTGACCTGATTGAAGCTCGTGTAGGGGGGCGGGATCCGCACCAGAGTGACGAAGCCGTTCTGATGGCGGATGCCCCACAGACTCTTGTCGGCGCGGTCGAACGCGAGGTCGCCTATCCGAGCGTCGGTCAGGAGCGGGCGCTTCTGGCCATTGTCGACGTCGATCGCGTTGAGGTCGCGGTACGCGTAATTCTCGGCCGTGTAGAAGGCGGTGCGACTGTCCGGATCGAAGGCGAGGCTTGTCACTTTGTAGAGCATCATCCCGTTTAAGTCGGTGAGATGCCTGAGCTTGCCGGTTGCAAGATCCATCCGGCCGAGGAAGCCGATGCGGCCGGGGTAACGGAAACCGGCAATGAGGCTGTTCGTCTTCTCGTCGATGAAGCCGCGCGACATTGAGCCCAGGCCGCGTGGGCTGAGGTGCCTGGGTTCGCTCAACGGATATTGCGCAAGCCGGGCGAGATTCTTCTCCTGGAACGTGGCCTCGAACGCGATCCACTCCTGCCACGTTTGATCGAGCGATTTGCCGAACACGTGCTTGAACTGGCTCGCGTAAAAGCCCTTCGAATCTTCCGAGCGGCGAAGCCAGTCCATCGTCTTGTCGACGCCGTAGGTCAGCGCGAGATAGGAGAAGAAGCGAGTGCCGTAGAGGTAGGAATTGGCTCCGACCTGGAAGTCGACCTGAGTGCCTTCGCTCTCCAGCCCCAGCGGCGAGAAGAGCTTGAGATGGTCGTGGACCTTGGCGCGGAAGACCATTTCGTCATAGCCGCCCTGGGCGCGGCCGAGCCCGCCGGCCATCCAAGTCTCGTGAAAGACGGCGCTGCCTTCCATGTACCACCGCGGAGTCAGGTTCCGCGGGGCCGTGAGGAAGTTGTAGAGGATCGATTCCGGATGCTTCTGAAGCGGCACCGGCTTGCCGCCGAGGAAATGCCGCCAGAAGGCGTCGTGGCTGTTCCACACGTCGATCGTGCCGACGTGAGTCAGCTCATGGTTCATCAGCGTATAAAAGCGCTCGCCCGGGGAGAAGGTCTCCATCGACACCGACACCGGCGCGACGTCGAGCAACACCATGTCGCTCGGCGACCCGAGTGCCGCCGCGTTGCCGTAGTCGGAGAAGTCCTTGAGCAGGATGGTGACTGGCTCCCACGGCTTCCA
>Ga0207648_10005848_pt1 | contig 12314 bp, 10 predicted proteins | sample KBSMisM32_FD_184310 | JGI IMG/M metagenome (GOLD analysis project Ga0207648, IMG submission 184310) | Miscanthus rhizosphere microbial communities from Kellogg Biological Station, Michigan, USA - KBS Miscanthus M3-2 (SPAdes) (version 2) | ecosystem: Host-associated > Plants > Roots >...
AGGAGCCGGTCGACATCCCGCAGGCGGAGACGCGCACGTTGAAAGACGTGCTCGAGCTGCCGTGGGGATTCGAAATCTACAGCCTGCTCACGCGCTGGAATCCACTTAACCTGGGCACGCCGTATCCGAAGGCGCCGTCGGGCAAGCGGGTGCTCGTGGCCGGCATGGGGCCCGCCGGGTTTTCGCTCGCGCATTACCTGATGAACGAAGGGCATACGGTTGTCGGCATCGACGGGCTCAAGATCGAGCCGCTGCCGCCGCAGATTTCCGGCGTCGACAGCCGCGGCGCGCGCGTCGCGTTCGAACCGGTGCGCGACGTGCGCGAACTCTACGAGGCGCTCGACGAACGCGTGATGGCGGGATTCGGCGGCGTCGCCGAATACGGCATCACGGTGCGCTGGGACAAAAACTTCCTGAAGGTAATCCGGCTTTTGATCGAGCGGCGCGGCGAGTTCGCATTGTTCGGCGGCGTGCGCTTCGGCGGCACGCTGACGGCCGATGACGCGTTCGAACTCGGATTCGATCACATCGCGCTCGCCCTGGGCGCGGGACGGCCTACGGTGCTCGACATGCCAAATGGCCTTGCGCGCGGAGTGCGCACCGCATCGGATTTCCTGATGGCGCTGCAGCTGACCGGCGCGGCCAAAGCGGATTCGATTGCCAACATGCAGGTAAGGCTGCCGGTGGTAGTAGTCGGCGGCGGCCTGACTGCCATTGATACCGCGACCGAGTCGCTGGCCTATTATCCATTGCAGGTCGAAAAATTCCTGCGCCGCTACGAAGCGATGGCGCGCGAGCATGGCGAGGCAGCCGCGCGGGTCGCGTGGAACGAAGAAGAGCGCGCGATCGCCGACGAGTTTCTCGCGCATGCGCGGGCGCTGCGCGACGAGCGCACGCGGGCGGCCGCCGAAAAGCGCGCGCCGCGCGTGCTCGAATTGTTGCAACAGTGGGGCGGCGTGACGATCGCTTACCGGCGGCGGCTGATCGACAGCCCGTCGTACACGTTGAACCACGAGGAGGTTCAAAAGGCGCTCGAAGAGGGCATACGATTTGCGGAGGGGTTGACGCCGCTGGGAGTCGAAGTCGATGGCGACGGACATGCGCGAGCGCTGCGCGTGGCGGCGCAAAAGCGCGGTGCCGACGGCACCTGGACCGAATCGGGGCAAATGGAATTGGCGGCGAAAACCATTTTGATCGCAGCCGGCACCCAGCCCAATACCGTGCTGTCGCGCGAAGCGGCGCCGGCGTTTCCGCTCGACGGCAAGTATTTTCGCGCCACCGATGAGGACGGCGCGCCGGTCGGCGTCGAGAAGGCGATTGCGAAGCCCGAGCACGTCCGGGTGCTGGTGGCGCGCCGCCCCGATGGCCGCTTCATCAGCTACTTCGGCGACGTGCATCCGTCGTTTTTCGGCAATGTGGTCAAGGCGATCGGCAGCGCGAAGCAGGGCTACCCGATCGTGAGTCGCGTGCTCGCCGAGGTCAAACCGGCAACTGACATCGCCGATGCCGAATTTCTCGCCGGGCTCAACGACAGCCTGCGCGCAACCGTGCGCGAGGTTATCCGGCTTACGCCGACGATAGTCGAAGTGGTGGTACGTGCACCGCTGGCGGCGCGGCGTTTCCGGCCCGGGCAGTTCTATCGGCTGCAGAATTTCGAAACCAGCGCGTTGCGGACCGAGCAATCGCGCCTGGCCATGGAAGGCCTGGCGATGACCGGTGCGTGGGTGGACCGCGAGCGGGGACTGGTCTCGACGATCGTGCTCGAAATGGGCGGCTCGAGCGACATGTGCGTGCTGCTCCAACCGGGCGAGCCCGTCGTGCTCATGGGCCCCACCGGCACGCCGACCGAAATCCCGACGAAGGAAACGGTGGTGCTCGTCGGCGGCGGCCTCGGCAATGCGGTGTTGTTTTCAATCGGGCAGGCAATGCGCGCCGCGGGCAACCGCGTGCTGTATTTCGCCGGCTACAAGCACATGCTGGACCGCTACAAGGTCGCCGAGATCGAAGCAGCCGCGGACGTTGTCGTGTGGTGCTGCGACGAGGAGCCGGGTTTCACGCCCGCCCGCCCGCTGGACCGAACGTTCGTCGGCAACATCGTACAGGCGATCCACGCGTATGCGATCGGCAATCTGGGTGTGCCGGAAATCTCACTCAAATCGGCCGACCGCCTGATCGCCATCGGTTCCGACCGCATGATGGCCGCGGTCGCGCAGGCGCGCCATGCACAATTGAAACCATTCCTGAAGCCCCATCATTTCGCGATCGGCTCAATCAATTCGCCGATGCAATGCATGATGAAAGAGATCTGCGCCCAGTGCCTGCAGCCGCACGTGGATCCGCAGACGGGGGCGATGACTTATGTGTTCTCGTGCTTCAACCAGGACCAGCCGCTCGACACCCTGGACTGGGCGGCGCTCAACCAGCGGCTGCGGCAGAATTCGGTGCAGGAGAAGCTCACGGCCGAATGGATCGACCACTGCCTGATGAAGCTCGGCAAACGCGCGATGCAGCGCGTTTAAATCCGGTGCCTGACGCCCGCGCGCTCTTTATTCTAGCGTCCCATCTCGCGCAGCACACCGCCCAGCGTGCCGACCAGCTCGTCGATCTGCGGCTTGCTGATGATGAGCGGTGGCGATAGCGCAATGATGTCGCCGGTAGTGCGTATCAACACGCCCTTTTCGTAGCAGCGCTGGAACGCTTCGAACGCGCGCGCGGTCGGCTTGCCGGGAATCGGCTCGAGCTCGATGCCCGCCACCATGCCCATGTTGCGCACGTCGATCACGTGCGGCAGTTCGCGCAGGCTGTGCACGGCGTCTTCGAAGTAGGGCGCAAGGTCGCCGGCGCGCTTGAAGAGCTGCTCTTCTTCAAACACATCTAGGCTCGCCAGCGCCGCGGCACAAGCGAGCGGATGACCGGAATACGTATAGCCGTGAAACAGCTCGATCGTATTTTCCGGCGCGGCGGCCATCATGCCGTCGTAAATGCCTTTGCGCACCATGACCGCGCCCATCGGCACGCTGCCGTTGGTGAGGCCTTTGGCGAGGCACAGGATATCGGGAATCACGCCGAGTTTTTCGCACGCAAACGACGCACCGAGGCGGCCGAACCCGGTAATAACTTCGTCGAATATCAGCAGAATGCCGTGCTTGTCGCAAATCTGGCGCAACCGCTCGAGATAGCCCTGCGGCGGGACCAATACGCCTGCGGAACCCGCGAGCGGCTCGACGATGACGGCCGCGATGTTCGACGCATCATGCAGCGGGATGATGCGGTTTTCCAGCTCGTCGGCGAGATGCGCGCCCCACGCGGGCTGGCCGCGGCTGAACGAATTGTGCTCAAGATCGTGGGTCGCCTGCAGATGATCGACCGACGGCAAGAGGCTGCCGAATGCTTTGCGGTTGGCCGGCATGCCGCCGACCGACACGCCGCCGAAATTGCCGCCGTGGTAGCCGCGCTCGCGCCCGATCAACCAGCGGCGCTGACCCTGGCCGCGCGCGCGATGATAGGCGAGCGCGATTTTAAGCGCGGTCTCGACCGACTCCGAGCCTGAATTGGTAAAGAACGTGTGGTCGAGATCGCCGGGCAATAGCGCTTTCAGCCGATTGGCGACCTTGAACGGCAGCGGGTGGCCCATCTGAAACGGCGGCGCGTAATCGAGCAGGCCGGCCTGCTTCTGGATCGCTTCCACGATTTTCTTGCGGCCGTGGCCGGCGTTGACGCACCACAGGCCGGCGATGCCGTCGAGCACCTCGCGCCCGTCGTCGGTGATGAAGTGCATGTCTTTAGCCGATGCAAAAATCCGTGGCGCCGCCTTGAACTGGCGGTTGGCCGTGAACGGCATCCAGAATGCATCGAGGTCGTAATCGCGTGGTTTCATGGAGGTTCTTCGAAAATTATGCGCCGGTCGTGACGTTAATCAATCCGCGCGGACGCCGGCAGCTTTAACGACGCGCGACCACTTGGCAACTTCGGCGATTATAAACTTTTCGAAGTCGGCGGGGCTGCTCGCGACGATATCGACGCCCTGGTTGAGGATGCGGGTCTTGAGGTCGGCTGCCTGCAGGATGCGCACTATCTCGCGTTGAACATGCGCTACAACCGCGGGCGGCGTGCGGGCGGGCGCCAGAATTCCGTACCAGGTGCCGGTCTCGACGCCGGGGAAGCCGGCTTCCGCCATGGTCGGCACGTCGGGCAGGATGGTCGAGCGCCGCTTGTCGGCGAGCGCGAGCGGGCGCAGGCGGCCGCTCTTGATGTGCTGCTCGAGCGCGAGCGGGCCGGCAAACATCATCTGCACGTGACCGCCGAGCAGGTCAGTCACGCCGGGGCCCGAACCTTTGTACGGAATGTGCGTGATCCGGGTGCCGGCGACGATATTGAAGAGCTCGCCCGACAGATGCGGCGAGCTGCCGTTGCCGCCGGATGCGAAATTCATGCCGCCGGGTTTCGCCTTGGCCATCGCGACCAGTTCCTTCACCGATTTCGCGGCGACCGACGGATGCACGACCAGAATATTGGGTTGCGAAACGACCAGCGAGACCGGCGCAAAATCCTTGACAGTATCGAACGGCAGTTTGGCGATCAGGCTCGGGTTGACCGTGTGCGTCGTGGTCACGAGCACGAGCGTGTAGCCGTCGGGCGCGGCTTTCGCCGCCATGTCGGTTCCTATGGTGCTGCTCGCGCCGGGACGGTTATCGATCACCAGCGTCTGGCCGAGCGCTTCGCTCAATGCGGGCTGGATGGTGCGCGCGAGCGCGTCGGCGCTGCCGGCAGGCGCGAACGGCACGATCAGGCGGATCGGCTTCGCGGGATAGGGGCCCGTATCAGCCGCGTGCGCGCAGGACAATACGAAAGCCACCGGGAAAAGTGTCGCGCGGCAGCACGCGGATTGCAATTTTGTTGGTGTGTTCATGCCGCGAATAGTAGCAAAACCCGGCGTCCGGAACAGGCGCGCAGCACGCGCTATAATTCCCGCTCCAAAAACTCTAGCGCGCGCGGCGTCAGCGCCGCTGCATCGGCGGTTTCGCACTCATGACAACGAACAAATTCTGGCAGGCGAGCGACGGCACCCAACTTCATTACTGCAGCGACGACTTCACCGATCCGTGGAGACCATCCGATACCGTCGTGCTGGTGCATCCCGGCATGGGCAGCGCGTTACGGCTCTACGCGTGGGTGCCGCATCTCGCGCGCGACTACCGCGTCATCCGACCCGACATTCGCGGCCACGGCCGATCCGCGCCAGCGCTCGACAAGCCGCTCACGAACGAGCGCCTGGCGCGCGACCTGATCGAGCTGCTCGATCACCTGAAGTGCGAACGCGCGCATGTGATCGGGGCCTCGGCCGGCGGCATCATCGCAATGCATGCCGCGCTGCGTTTTCCCGAGCGGTTTGCGTCGCTGGGACTTTATGCCGCGACTCCCGGCATCAATCCCGAGCGTCCGAAAAAGGGCAACTGGCTCGCGCGCGTGACGAAGGGCGGCGTGCGCAACTTTCTGACCGAAACGATGCACGATCGCATCGGCGACGCAAGCCCTGCGCACCAGAAATGGTTTCTTGATACGGCAGAGGGCGTCACGCCCGAATACCTGGGCCGCTTCGTGCCGCTGATGGCAAGCGAGTATTTTCCGGAGAAGCTCGCCGCGATCGCGTGCCCGACGCTGATGGTCGTGCCCGATCCGGACCCCATGGTCGAGGCGCACGAATACGAGCGCATGCGCAAATACCTTAAGAACTGTCGCTTCGTCAGCGTGAAAGGCGCGGGCCACAGCATGGTCGGTGAGATTCCGGACCGGTGCGCCGGGGAAGCGAAGCGCTTTCTCGATGACGTGCGCGCCGGCCGTGCATTGTGACCCGCCGCTAGATCGATGAAAACCGCGGCGGTCTCGCTATGCTTGCTGTGCGCCGCCGGCGGTGCGGCCGCGCAGACGTACCCGGCCAAGCCCGTGCGACTCCTGTCCGGATTTCCGGCCGGCGGCGCGAACGATTATCACGCGCGCGTGCTGGCGCAAAAACTGACCGAACTCTTCGGCCAGACCGTCATCGTCGAGAATCGCGGCGGGGCAGGCGGCACGATCGCCGCGGATGCGATCGCCAAAGCCGCACCCGATGGCTACAACCTTCTGATGGGCTTCGGCTCGCTCGCCGTTGCACCCAGCGTGTACGCGAAACTGCCGTTCGACGTGCTCAAGGACTTCACGGCCGTTTCGCTCGCCTGCCGCATACAGAACGTGCTCGTCGTGCCTTCGGCGCTGCCCGCGAAAAACGTGCAGGAGTTGATCGCGCTCGCGCGTGCCCACCCCGGCAAAATGAACTACGCGTCGTCAGGCACGGGCGCGACCCCGCACCTGTCGGCCGAAATGTTCAAAGCGCTCGCGAAAGTCGATATCGCACATATTCCGTACAAAGGCGATACGCCCGCGTTCGTCGACCTGCTCGCGGGGCAGGTGGACATGATGATCACCGTGGTGCAATCGACGCTCGTGCACATCGAATCGGGTAAATTGCGTCCGCTCGCGGTCACCGGGCTGAAGCGCACAGCGAGCCTGCCGAAAGTGCCGACCATGCAGGAAGCCGGGCTGACGGGTTACGAGCTCACCTCATGGTTCGGCGTGATGGGTCCAGCCAATATGCCGCGCGACGTGATCGATCGCCTGAATGGCGCGGTGGTCAAGGCGATCGCGCAAAAAGACGTGCAGGAAAAATTCATAGCGGGTGGCTCGGAACCCGAATCGAGCACGCCCGAGCAGTTCGCGCAGCTGATCCGCGACGACGTCGCTAAATTCGCGCGCATCGTCAAAGCCGCGGGCATCGTTCCCCAGTAATTCAATCAACCTGGACCGGCAATGGAAAAACAGACGTTCAAAACCAGTGATGGCATCGAGATCGCTTACTACATCGACGATTTCACCGATCCGTGGAAGAAAGCCGAGACGCTGGTCATGCTGCATCCCGCGATGAGCAGCTCGCGGCGTTTCTATTCGATGGTGCCGGGGCTGGCGCGGCGCTTTCGCGTGATTCGCGTCGATACGCGCGGGCACGGCGCGTCGCAGATTCCGCCGGAGAATCTGCCGGTCAATAAAGAACGCCTGATGAAGGATGCGCTGGAATTGCTCGATCACCTGAAACTTGCCAAAACGCATGTGATCGGCGTATCGGCCGGCGGCTATTCAGCGCAGCAACTCGCGATTCATCATCCCGACCGGTTAAAAAGTCTCGTGCTGTTCTGCTCGACGCCGGGCTTCAAGGGCGAGCAGGGCAAGCGCTGGCTGCGCGACGCCGCGAAGCGCGGCATGCGCGCGGTATTCGGCGAAACGATCAACGACCGCCTGCCGGTCGGCGAAGCCGATCCCAAGCTGATCGCCTGGGTCTTGGACGAGATCTGCAAAAACGATCTGGCATTTCTCACCCGCTTCATCGGCTATTGGACCGACACCGATTTCATGGACGAGATTCACGCGATAAAATGTCCGACGCTGATCGTGGCGCCCGGCGCGGAGCCGATCGGCGCGGTGTCGCTGTACGATGAAATGATGAAGCGCATCAAGGACGCGGAACTCATTATTTACGAAAACGCGCGGCATAATGTCTACGATTACATGCCCGACCGCTGTGTTGCCGACGTGCTCAAGTTTCATGCCAAGCGCTTTCCGGCTGGTTAGTTAGTTACCGGCCGGCTAGTTAATCAGCTCGCAGACTGCCTGAAAAGGAACCCGACATGTATAAGCCGTTTCCAGTAATCAGCATTGAAGGCGATGCGCACGAATGCGGCGCGCAGCATGGCGCCAAAGCCGCCGACCGGGTAGCCAAAACGATCGAGTTTTATTTGCCGTCGTTCGTGAAACAGGCGAAGCTGACGCTCGACGAAGTGCGCGAACGCGCGCGCGGTTACGGCGCGCAAATCGAGAGCATAGACGCCGATATCATGCAGGAGCTGCGCGGCATCGCCGCCGGTGCCAAACAGAAGCTCGAAGACGTGATCGCGGTCAATTGCCGCACCGAGATCCTGTACGGCAGCCTTGGTGGCACCCAGCCCGCAACCGAATGCACGACCGTCGTCGCGCTGCCCGAAGCGACGCGCGACGGCAATATGCTCGTCGGCAAAAACTGGGACTGGCGCAACCAGACGGTCGAGTCCGTCGTCGTGCTGCGCATACGCCAGCGCAACAAGCCGGCGCTGGTCATGATCGTCGAGGCGGGCATGGTCGGCCGCGACGGCTTCAACGAGCACGGCGTGATGGTGTGCGGCAACCTGCTGGTATCGAACGAGGATCGCGGCAAGGTCGGCGTGCCGATCCCGATTCTGCGCCGGCGCATCCTGCATTCGCGCCATTACTACGAAGCGATCGACTCGCTGGTGCGCGCGCCGCGCGGCGCGTCGGGCAATTACCTGATCGCGCATCGCGATGGCGTGGCGATCGATTTCGAAACGACGCCGGACAACGTGTACGTCGTGTATCCCGAGCGCGGCTTGCTGACGCACGCCAATCATTTTCAGTCGGTGGTCGCGCAGACTACCGGCGTAACCAAGTACTACACGGGAGACACCCTGTATCGCGACTTTCGCGCGCGCCAGCTGCTCGAGCCGAAGATCGGCAAAATCACAATCGACGACATCAAGCTCGTGCTGCGCGACGAGTTTGGTGCGCCGCGCGCGATCTGCCGCACGCCGCACGACTATCCGGGCCAGGAGCCGACGATGACGATCGCCTCGCTCGTATTCGACTTGAAGCACGATGTGCTGCACGTCGCGGCGGGGCAGCCTACGCAATCGGAATATCAGCCCGTCAAGCTGCCTGATGCGGCGGGACTGAAGGTCGCGCATGCCCGCTAAGCCCGCGAAAGCGACGGCGCGCCTGAAGGCGGTCGACGAAAGCACCAATGCGGATGCCGCGGCGGTCTTCGCGCACATCAAGCAAACGCGCGGCAACGTGTCGCATGTGTTGCGCAGCCTCGGCCACGCGCCTGCAGGTCTGCGCGCATTCGCGGGCTACGGCGAATACGTGCGCTATCGCACCACTCTGTCCGGCCGCGTGCGCGAACTCTCAATTCTCGCGCTCGCGCGCGGCAATCAGTATGCGTGGACCCATCATGCGCCATTCGCGCTGAAGGAGGGCGTGACGCAGGAGGAGCTCGATCGCCTCAACGCCGGCACTCTGGCATCGACATTGAGCGCGTCCGAGCGCGCTGCCATCGACTATGCGCGCGAATTCGCGCTGGGCGGCAATGTCAGCGATGCGACGTTCGCGCAGTTACGACGCGAATTCGACGAGCGCGGAATTACCGACCTTACTTTGCTGTGCGGATACTTCATCGCGCTCGCGTCGGTTATCAATGCGCTGCGCATCGAGCTCGAGCCCGACCGCAAGCCGATGATGAAGCCGGTGAGCTAGCCGATTGAGCGGAAAAATCGCGTTCGTCGGCGCGGGCGCAGTCGGCGGTTATACCGGCGGCCATATTGCGCGCGCCGGCCATGACGTGACGTTGATCGATCCGTGGGCTGAGCACGTCGCCGCAATCAAGCATGGTGGCCTGCAGCTCGGCGGCACCCAAGGCGAGCATACGGTGCGGGTCAACGCGCTGCACGTCGGGGAAGTGCAAAGCCTCGCAGGTTCCGCGGTCGACATCGCTTTCATCTGCATGAAGCTGTACGACACAGCTTGGGCGACGGCTTTGATTGCGCCGTATCTCTCGCCGGGCGGCTGCGTGGTCACGATGCAAAACGGTCTCGTCGAGGATGATGTCGCGCGCATCGTGGGCTGGGGCAGGACGCTCGGTTGCATCGCGAGCACGATCAGCGTCGAGGCGGTGGCGCCCGGGCGGATCGTGCGCAGCCAAATGCCCGGCGGCGATGCTTACACGGTATTTCGCGTCGGCGAACTGAATGGACTCGCCACCGCCCGCGCACAGCAAATTGCCGAATTGCTGCGCTGCGTGGACAGCGCAAAAGTCACTTCCAATTTGTGGGGTGAACGCTGGTCCAAGCTCACCGCGAACACTATGACCACGGGCCTGTCGGCGCTTGCCGGCCTCGATCTCAACCAGGTCGTCGAACTGCAGCCGGCGCGCCGCGTGCAGATCCGCCTCGCCGCGGAGGCCATCCGGGTCGGCAACGCATTGGGCTACAAGCTGGAGGCAATACGAGGCCTGCCCGCGGAAAAGTGGGTCGCTGCGGCAGAGGGGAATGCGGCGGCGCTCGCTGAAGTCGAACAGTGCATGCTCGAAGGCTTGAAGCGCCGCCCTGAGGGCGGCCGCTCGGGCACCGCCCAGGATCTGGCCAAGCGCCGGCGCACCGAAGTCGATTTCATGAACGGCTATGTCGCCGAACGGGGCACTGCATGCGGCATGCCGGCGCCGACGCACGCCGCGATTGCGGCGCTCGTCCGGCGCATCGAGCGCGGCGAGCTGGAGCCCGCGCGCGACCTGCTGAAGCTGCTGTAAGCGAGGCGCGAAAAAAAAGCCACCCGAAGGTGGCTTAGGATTATTGCAACTGCCGTTGTTGTTATTATGAAACTCTGGGTTTACCGCAGGCGACATTCCACATCGCTTCGTCGAGCGAGCCCGGCGCGACCGGCCGCCAGTTGCCCGGGTGGTTGACTGCGTGGATGGTGCCGCCACGCGCCATCTTGTCGGTGTGCGCGGATGCGGCCAGCGGACGCGAGTTTTTGTTGCTGCAGCTGTATTCGGTTTGCGCGCGGACCGAGCGGAACGACTGGCCCGTCGGAATTTCCTGCGCCTTTTTATAGTCGAGCAGATCCCACATCGTGACTACATTGCCCGACTTCTGGATGGTGGCCGTGTCGACGTACGCCGTGACGCTTTCGGTGGCGCCAACGTCAACCCAGGCCGCCGTTGCTCCATTGCTCACAAGTGCCATCAGTGCCGCCGCAATTACGTATTTCGTGTTCGGTTTCATGTTCCAGCTCTCCCGTAGTTATCTGAGTCTTGGGGGTAACCGTTCGCATGAAGTGTGCCAAGCGGGCCGGCCAGGAAGCCGCGGAAGGGCTGGATAGGATAGCCGAGCCCCAGATGTTAAATAATATAGTATATTTATATTCAATTACTTATGGTTCAATCGTGAACTGAATTCTGGAGTAAGGGGGTTGTAGCGCCGGGTTTGCCATCCGGACTTATTTCCGGCTTCAACCGCAAACTAATCCCCTCAAAGTGCCGCCATTAGCGGCGGCAGCCTGTCGTGATTTCGGCAAGACGTGGAGTCGCCGACAAGCGCTGATGGCTCAAACGGGCGCGAGTCCGTCCACGCCGGCTACTCTGGCTTGACCCCGGCGAGCCTGGCGAGCTGGGCGAATTTCTGCAGTTCGGACTTGATGAACGCGGCAAACTGGTCCGGCGTGTTTGCCGCCGCCTCGACGCCCAGTTCACTGAAACGCGCTTTGATGTCGGGCATCGCCGCGATTTTGGCCATTGCCGCGGACAATCTGGTAATGGCCTCTGGCGGGGTGCCGGCGGGCGCGAGCAATCCCCACCACGTGCTGATGTCGAATTCCTTCAAGCCGCCGGCTTCGGCGACCGTTGGCAGTTCGGGCATTACCGGCGTGCGCTGCGCGCCGGTGACGGCCAACGCCTTCAACTTGCCGGCCTTGATGTGGGGAGAGGTTGCCGACACGGCGAGAAACGCGAGGTCGACGTGACCGCCGAGCAAATCGGCGATCGCGGGCGTGTCGCCTTTGTATGCGACATGCACCATCTTTACTTTGGCGAGCGTATTGAACATCTCGCCGGCGAGATGCGGCGGTGCGCCTATGCCCGACGATGCGTAATTGAGGCCGCCGGGTTTGGCGCGCGCGAGCGCGATGAGTTCCCTGACCGACGCCGCGGGCACTGACGGGTGGATCACGAGCAGATAGGTGCTTTTCGCCGAAATGCTGACCGGCGCAAAGTCTCGCACGATGTCGTACGGCAGTTTGGAGTACAAACTCGGCGCCAGCGTATGGGCGCCGGCCGCCATCAGCAGTGTGTATCCGTCGGGCGGCGCCTTGGCGGCGATATCCGCGCCTATGGTGCCGCCGGCCCCCGAGCGGTTATCGACGACGATATTCGCGCCCAGCATCTCGTTCAGCTTCTGGCCCACGGTCCGCGCTACGATGTCGTTGGCGCCGCCGGCCGGATACGAGACGATGATGCGTATTGGTTTCGCGGGATACGCCTGCGCACCGACGAGCGCCGGCGTGCCCGCGGCGAGCATTAACGACAGCGTGACTGAATATCGCATCGATTCGCCTGGTGACGGCACGTCCGCGCCCGCTTCCTTATAGACCGGCTTTGGCTTTCTGCCAGTCTTTCTCGATTTTCATCA
>Ga0207648_10005852_pt1 | contig 12306 bp, 9 predicted proteins | sample KBSMisM32_FD_184310 | JGI IMG/M metagenome (GOLD analysis project Ga0207648, IMG submission 184310) | Miscanthus rhizosphere microbial communities from Kellogg Biological Station, Michigan, USA - KBS Miscanthus M3-2 (SPAdes) (version 2) | ecosystem: Host-associated > Plants > Roots > Rhizosphere...
GAAGCGAAAGCTCCGGGCGCCCGTCGCTGCATTTTCCTCGAGCAGCTCCGTGCCGGTGATGTCGCTCGGCACCAGGTCCGGCGTGAACTGGATCCGTCGGAAGTCGAGTCGCATGGATTCGCCAACCGAGCGAACCATCAGGGTTTTGGCGAGGCCCGGAACGCCCACCAGCAACGCGTGACCGCCAGCGAGGACGGCCATGAGGATCTCGTCGAGGACGTCGCGCTGCCCCACGATTCGCCGCGAGACCTCATCACGCAGCCTGACGGCGGCGGCGCGCAACGCGTCGCGCTCCGCGGCCGAGGCGACCGCGTTAGGCGTCGGAAACGTCGTGCTCAGCGGACCGGACGGCGACGGCGATAGCTGAGAAGGAATGTCGATCCGTTCGTCGCGCCGCTATCGGCGATCGAGACATTCTCATCGAGGACTTCGAACCCGTTCAACTTGACAACGAACGCATTGGCCGGCTCCTGGTTGGGGCGCAACGCCGCCAGCGCCTCGGCCTTGACGGCACCGACTGGTTCCGTCGGCGGTGTCTCCACGCGAACGGTATCCCACGCCTCGGCCAGCTGCACGCGAATCGTGATCCGAGGTTGCCCGTCCGCCCCGAGACGAATGACGCCGGGGCGAGATCGAAGCTGCGCGACGAACGGAGTGGTCACGACACGCCTTCCAGCGGCGGCAGCGTCGTGAAGAACCGCGCGACCTGCTGGTCGAAGAGGTAGGTCGAGCCGGTCACCAGCGTCGCCGCGCTGTCCTTGGCTGGCGTGGCACCGATCAGCACCTCTTCACCGCCCTGCCCACGGAGACTGACGAACGTCGGGCCTTCCCGGTCGACGAACGCCGCGTACAGGCTGTTGCGCCTGGCGAAGAATCGTTTGGCGGCCTCGATCACTTCGGGCACGCTGAGCGTCGTGCGAGCTTCCTGCAGCGTTCGGTCTTGCTGAATGTTCATCCGTGTGGTGGACTGGCTGTCGTCAGGCGTCTCCGGGCAGCTCGACCGGAGCTTCGTACTCGAGCGGCAGCTCGACGGTAAACGTGGAGCCTTCACCCAGTGTGGACGCCATGTCGATCGTCCCGCCGAGCAAATGAGCGAGGCGCTGCGCGAGCGACAGGCCAAGCCCCGACCCTCCGTACCGCCGTGTCGGCGAGCCATCGGCCTGACGGAACTCGTCGAACACGTACTGCTGTGCATCGGCCGCGATTCCGATCCCGGTGTCGTGTACGCGATACACGACGCGGTCGTTGGCGAGCGATACGCTTGCAACGATCTCCCCGCGTTCCGTGAACTTTGCGGCGTTCCCGAGTAAGCTAACCAGGATCCGGAAGATTTTCTTCCGGTCGCTCCGGATACGCGGCAACATGGTGGTGGGCTCGTCGAGGCGCATCGTGACGCCGCGCATCGGCGCGGGCGCCGACGCGACGGCGTCACGCAACGGGGCGCGCGGGTCCACTTCCTCGATGAAGACGTCCAATTCACCACGCTTGAGCGTCGTCAGCTCGAGAAGACTCTCGATCAGGTCGAGCAAACGCTCGCTCGCCCGCTTCACATGCGTCAGGTCGTGTCGCTGGCCGTCGGTGAGGGGACCCGATATCCCTTCCTGGAGGATCGAGATGTAGCCGAGCACGGCCGTCAGCGGCGTCCGCAGCTCGTGCGAGATGTTCGCGAGGAATTCGTCCTTGAGCCGGCGAGCCTGAAGCACGGCGGCATATTGGCGCTCCAGCTCGGCGTTCGCCTCCACCAGGGCGGCGTTGGAGCGACGTAGCTGATCGATGAGAAAAGACTTCTCGGCCGTCGCCGCGATTTGATCGGCCACGATCCGCAACAGCCCTCGCTTCTCGGACGAAAACGACTCCGCGTCCGCGAAATAGAAGGTCAATGCACCGAGCACTTTGGACCCGGTCTGCAGCGGCAGCGCGATCAGCGAGCGGAACCCGAGCTCGGACGCGACCTCCTGCCAATCCTCGAGGTCATTGTCGGCGAATACATCCGGAACCTCGATCGTACGGCGCTCGCTTGCTGCCTCACCACTCGGTCCAAACCCGAGTCGCACGCGTGCCTCGCCAAGCCATGGCCGGAATCGCTGCGGCCAGTTGTACGCCGCGCCGAGGCGCATGAGCTCGGACGCCCCGTCCACCAGGTACACCGAGGCAAAGGTGGCGCCGACAAGCGGGCTCACTCGCTCGAGCGCGAACTGATAGACCTCCTCCGGCCGGTCGGCGGTGAGGAATGCGTGGATCACTTCGCGTACCGCCATCAGCTCCCGAACGGATTGATCGGGCGCAGCGGTAGGTGGACGCAACCGTTCCGTTCTCGAGACGGATGATCTTGGCACAGGACGCAATCTAAAGGTGGAACGGCAGATGCGCGACCACGGCCGAGGTTGTCCAAAGCAAATTCCGGATCGCTCCAGATGTTTTGCAGCTCGGCCACATGTGTTTGGACGACGACGCCTACGCGACGACACTATTTGCCGACTCGGGCTCTTCATGACGTCCGACGTGTCACGTTTCGCGTGATCCTCACGCCTAATGTCCGTGAGACCGCCACGCTTGCGTAACAGTCTTGCCAACAGTCACGTAAGCGCGCGTAGCGACTCTCGGGCACAACACCGCTAGATTGGAGTGCGCTACGGGTCGGGCCACCCGACGGTTCGCGACCCGCAACCGGTCAATGCGGCGCTTCACTGAATGACGCCAACGACGACATCGACCTGTCCAAACTGTGGCGGCGCCGTTTCACAAGGCGACCGCGTCTGTGGCACTTGCGGGACGGCGATCGCCCCGGCGGTGTCCGATCCGAATCCCCGGCCCAACGAGCGCGTGGATCCATCGGCTCGGACTTTCGCGAACGCGACGACCGACGCTTCGCCGTGGGCGGTCGTCGCGGCCCGTCTGCAGGCCGCGACCGCAGGCGAGTTCGAGATCTTCACCGAGCTTGGCCGAGGCGGGATGGCCGCCGTCTACCTCGCTCGCGACCTCGCGCTCAATCGCCGCGTCGCGATCAAGGTGATGGCGCCAGGACTCCTGCTCGGCCCCGGGACGATGGAGCGCTTCAAGCAGGAAGCGGTCACCGTCGCGAACCTGCAGCACGTCCACATCGTTGCCATCTACGGCGTCCGACAGATCGGCGACCTGCACTTCTTCGTCATGCAGTTCGTGCCTGGCCGGACGCTGGAGGGCGTGCTGCGCGATGTCGGCGCGCTTCCGATTCCAGTAGTTCGCGCCTGGTTGTTCCAGATCGGGGCCGCGCTCGGGTACGCCCATCGTCGGGGTGTGATCCATCGGGACATCAAGCCCGGGAACATTCTCCTGAATGCCGACGGCGAGGCGATCGTCACGGACTTCGGCATCGCCAAGGTGGCCGAGAGTCCGAATCAAACGCAGACCGGCACCGTGGTGGGCACGCCGGTCTACATGAGTCCCGAGCAGTGCTACGCGCGAGAGCTGACCGGCGCGAGCGATCAATACTCGCTCGGCGTGGTTGCCTACGAGATGCTGGTGGGTCGCCCGCCCTTCTCCGGCTCGAGCTTCGCGCTCATGCGGTCGCACACCGACACGCCGCCACCACCGCTGCACGACCTGCGGCCGGACGTCCCCCCGGCCATGGAGGCGGCGGTGATGCGGATGCTGGCGAAGACGCCCGAAGAGCGGTTTCCGAGCCTCGCCGACGCACTCGTATCGTTAGGCGCCGTGCAGCTCTCGCACGACGATCCTCTACACGCCGAGCTCCAGGGGCTGGCGGCGGCAGCGGAGCGCCTCGATCAGCTCGCGGACATCGTGCGCACGCCGGCGAGCCCCGTCCCGAAGACGCGGGAGCGGCCCAAGCAGGCCGTTGCCAGCGTGGCGCCCGCGACCACTCCGGTCGGCAACGGAAATACCCCAGCCGTCGAGCTGGCGCCAACCGAGGTGGGTCCCGCCGTCGAACCGCGGCCGGCGACAGCATCAGCGAAGCGAGGCCGTTGGCGCTTGGCCGTCCCCGCCGCGCTCGCGGTTGCCGTGATCGGATATGTCGCGGTGCAGCGGTTCGGGTCCGCACCCTCGGCGCCGGCCTCACGCGTCGCGCGGGACACGGCCACGGCACCGTCGGCACCGCCTAACGCGCCCGTCGTGTCGAAGCCCGACTCGACCAAGGTCGAGTCGGCGACGCCCACGATCTCGCCGCCGGTCCCGGCGGCGAGCCCGAGCCCAGCGCGACGAGTGGATAACTCGGCGAGCCGACCGGCGCCGACACCGGCGACGGCCGGCCGGCGGCCCGCCGCTGATAGCGGTCGGGTTGCTGCCGGCGCATCACGAGCAGCCGTGCCGGCATCGGCGCCCCCGGTGGCTCCGAAGCCTAACGTGGTACCGACCGTCGATACGTCGGCCCCGCGACCGGCCGCGCGCCTCGACACGCCGCCATCGCCTGCCCCGACGCCACCGGCGGCTCCCGCCGCCAAGACTGAAGCGGAGCTCCGCGCGGAGATTCAGACCGTGCTCGCCTCATATGTCCGCGCGATCCAGCAGCGCGATACGTCGCTCGTTCGCCGGGCGTTCCCGAATGCGGGCAGCGAGCTGATGACCCGGTGGCAGACGACCTTCGACGACGCGCGCGGACCCATCGCTATGAGTGGCGGCGCCGTCGATATCCTGGATACGCCACGGGACGCGATAGGCACGCAGGTGCAGGTGCGCGCCAGGTATTCGGCGCGGTTCTCGTCGAAGGCTGCCAGGTCAGATCAATCCTTCCCCGTCAGCTTCACCGCGGTCGTGCAGCGGGACTCCGCAGGTTGGCATATCGCCAGCATCCGATAACGCGCGGCGATCAGAAGCCGTACTCCAGCCCCAACGTCCAGAGCGTGCTGGCCCTCAGCCCGCCGCGGTTGAGCGGCAGCAGCGCGTTCACGATGAAGGTCATGCCCTTCTTCGTCGTCAGCTTCGCGCCAACCGACGCGTTCAGCAAATCATCGCGGCGGTCGGGAATGTCGCTCGGGTAGATCGTGCGGGTGAAGGGGATGGTTATCTGCACCGGAGCTGGCAACGAAAACTTCTGCTCCCCCAACTGCCATTCGGAGATCACGTCGAACGCGAACGTCGCCCACGGAACGAGCAGCTGGTCGAAGCCCGCCGTGGCGAGAATCGCGTCCTGCTGGTCGTCACTGCTCCGAATCGCGACCCCCGCGTTCGCGTGCGGCGCGAAGTCACCATAACGCGCGGAGACGATTCCCAGTATGCGGGCGGACGTGCCGCCGGATCCGAGGAAGTCATCTTCGTTCCCCGTCGGTAGACGAACGTCACCGAGGAGCGCGAAGCCGGTACGCGCCTTTGAGCCGCCCGGCGAAAGATTCACCTTCGCTCTCACCGCCACGTCGCCGATGCCCGATGCGGACCCGTTGACGTCGGCCGTCGCCGAGAGAATCGGAGCGGAGGCCGTGCCGCCGAAATAGTGCGCGGGGTTCGGCCCAAATGGTACGATCTGACCAAAGCTATGACCGTCGATGGAGTTCGACACGTAGGGCACGGCGACGCTAACGTCGATCCGGTCGGTCACCCCGTACGTCAGAAACCCGATCGTTGCGAGCACGTCGACGTTGAGCGACGTATGCACCGTGATGAACTCGTTCTCGAAGATCGGATTGCCTTCACCCGGGGGATCGGTGTCCTGGTGGGTGAAGTTGAAGTCGAGCGAGTTGATGGGGACACCGCGCAAGGTGCTGAATCGGATGGAGCTCACGTTCGCACCGATCAACATTCGCCGACGTCCGAGCGTTTGCGCGCGCTCGGCGAAGATCGGACCGCCGGACACATTCGTTCGGACCGGCGCCCCACCCTCGAAGGAGTAGGTCACGCCGCTCGTCGTCGCGCTGATCGGAATGTTGCTGACATTTGCGCCGATCGCGCTCCCGAGGAAGGCGATGATCGCCGCGTTCCCGGCCTCTGCCGACGGGATGAAGTGGCGTCCGTGTGCGTTGCCGGCGAGTACGAGGGCGGGGAGGCATAGGGGCTCCCCGCAGTTGCCGAACGAGAAGAGCCCAAGCTCGAGCTTCTCGCGGAGTCCCTGTCCCTGAGCTCTTGCTGCGACTGCGGTCACCAACGCCAGGAGAGCGACGCTTCGACGCATATGGCCTTCGGAATTGAACGGTGACGATCGCGCACGCGCGGCGCGCGTGGGCATCAGACGCGACCGCCGCAGCGGATCGCAATTGTAGAGGCGACCGAACACCGCCGCCAGCGTTGGAGGTGGATTGCTTGCGGGGGCGTGGGCTCCTCTGCACTTTGCGAGCGCGCGGGATAGGCGTCTGCCTGCGCCAGCGTTGCACGCTCACTTCGCCGACGATGGCTGCGGTTACGGCCTCATGGTCCCTGCAGGTGACATGACCTGGTCATCGATCGTGGAGCGCCTGCGTGCAGCGCTGGCGGGAGAATTCGACATCGAGGGAGAGCTGGGACGGGGCGGAATGGCTGCCGTCTTTCGCGCGCGCGAGCGCGCGCTCAACCGGCGCGTCGCCATCAAAGTCATGGCGCCCGGCTTGTTCCGCGGCGATGGGATGGTGGAACGGTTTCGTCAGGAGGCCATCACCATCGCCAACCTGGAGCACGCGAACATCATTGGCATACACAGCGTACGAGCGCTCGACGATCTCCACCTCTTCGTGATGCAGTACGTGCCCGGTCATTCGCTCGACCACGTGATTCGCGAACACGGGAGGCTTTCGCTTTCGGCAACCGGTGCCGTGGTGTACCACGTCGGTTCGGCACTCGACTACGCGCATCGTCGCGGCGTCGTGCACCGCGACGTAAAACCCGGGAACATCCTGCTGGACGCCGATGGCGATCCGATCGTGACCGACTTCGGCATCGCGAAGATCGCCGAGGCGCCCGGGTATACGCTCGTCGGCACAGTCCTCGGCACCCCGACGTACATGAGTCCCGAGCAGTGCATCGGCATCGAGGTAGGTCCCCCGAGCGACCAGTACGGGCTCGGCATCGTCGCCTATCAAATGCTCGCGGGCGCTGCGCCGTTCACCGGTGAGCCGATGGCCGTCATGCGCGCACATTCGAGCGAGCCTCCGCCGTCACTTCGCGCCGTGCGACCCGACGTCCCGGAGCACGTCGAAGGCGCGATAATGCGCATGCTGGCCAAGAGGCCTGAGGATCGGTTCCCGAATCTCGCGGCCGCTGCGGAAGCGTTCAACGCACAGCCACTCGGCTCTCTCGGTACGGTGCGCGCCGAGATGTCAGCCCTGGCGGCAGCTGGAGACGCCGAGGGCAGGCTCGCGGACATCGTTAGGCACGACCCCGTTGTCGCACCAGGGAACGAGATGGCGCCGCGGCCTTCCCGCCCGCCATCCGGTGCGCCGCGCGAACGGCCGGCGCGCGCAGCCATGACGTCCATTGACATCGACGAGCCGCCTGGCACGACCGAGGTCGGCGACTGCGTGGTGCTGCACGCCACGCCGCGGACCGAAAGCGGCGCCGCCGTCGAGACGGCGCGGCTCACGTGGGAATCGTCGAACGCCAACATTGCCGTGGTCGACGCGGCGGGCGTTGTCACCGCGAAGGCCGCTGGCACTGCCACGATCACCGTGTCGGCCGGACCGGTGCGGAACGCGGTGGACGTTGTCATCGTCGCTCCCGAGGTCGTGACCATCGAGGTCGATGTGCCCGGTGAAGTGAGGGCGGGGACGAGAACACCACTGTCTGCGCGCGCACTCGATCGACACGGCCGACCAATGGGCACCGCCGTGCGATGGGCCTCCCGCAATCCGGCCGTCGCTTCGGTGACCGACGACGGCACGCTCGCCGCGAAGCGCCGTGGAGTGGCCGTCGTGGTCGCGGAGGCCGGCGGCTGTGCGCGCGCGGCAAGCATCACGGTCATGCCCCCGCCGGTCGTCGCGGTCGTCATCGATGGAGTGCCGGCCGCGCTCGTTGTCGGCGCGGTGACGTCGCTGCGGGCCATCGCCAGGACAGCGACGCGCGCGGGCGAAGCCGATCAGGAGCGAACGTTCGAATGGAGGTCGAGCGACCCGGGGATAGCAACCGTCGGCGCCGATGGAATCGTGACCGCGCGAAAGCCAGGGCGGGCCGTGGTCAGTGCGACCTGCGATGGTGTTCGCGGGCAGGTCGAGGTCACCGTGGTCACCGTGCGCGCTCACTCCATTGTGGTGAAATCACCACCCACGCCGCTTCGCCGCGGAGATCACGCGACGCTTTCGGCTACCGTGTACGACGCCAGCGGCAACGTGCTGGATCGCATGGTCACTTGGCGCTCGAGCGACGCACGCGTCGTCTCAGTGGATCCAACCGGGCGGATCAGCGCGCTCGCCGAGGGCTGGGCGATCGTCACCGCCGAGGCCAACGGCGTGGAATCACCCGTCGAGGTGATCGTTAGGTCGGCCGTCGTTCCAACGTCGGCGTCCGGGCGGAGCGAGTCGCGACGCCTCGCGCTGCGCTGGTGGGTTTTTCTCGCCATCATCGCCGCGACCATCGCAGCCGGGTGGCGGTTCCTGCTTCGCTAGGACGCGCTACCCCTTCTTCGGCGCCGCCGCCCGCACCTCGATCCGATGCACGAGCACCCGCGGCGGCGTATCGAGCGCGTGCATCACGGCCTCGGCCACATCGTCGGCCGTCAGCATCCAGCTCGTGTCGCGTTCGCGTCGCGAAAAGCTCGTCGCAACCGACCCCGGATTCACGACGCTGACCTTCACGCCTTTGTCGCGCACCTCGAGCATCAGTGATTCGCTGAAGCCCATCACGGCGTGCTTCGTCGCGGCGTAGCAACTGCCACCGACGAACGCGCTCCTCCCGGCGATCGAGCCGATCATCACGATGTGCCCACGCCCGCGCTCCACCATGCCGGGCAGCACCGCGCGCGTTACATGAAACAGCGCGTTGAAGTTCACGTCGACCATCGCGTGCCACTCGTCGCTGGTGAGCTCGAGGAGCGGCTTCATGTAGCCGACGCCGGCATTGTTCACGAGGACGTCAGCGCGGACGCCCCCGAGCGCGCGTGCGACCGCGTTCGCATCTGCGACATCGAGCTCGATGGTGTCGCACGATCCGCCACCCGCGCGAATGTCACTGGCCAGCGTCTCGAGCTCGGGCAGGGACCGAGCGAGCGCCACGATGTGGTGGGTGCTGCCTAACCGGAGCGCAACGGCGCGCCCGATACCTCGGGACGCGCCAGTGACGACCGCTGTATTCCTGTTCTCTATCGTTGCCACATCACCGCGAAATCAGGGGACGACATTGACGGAAATATGGGCGATCAGGTTGTTTCCGACAGTCGCCAACACCTGGGTCTCGCCTACCGCGAGGCCGGTGACCACGCCGGTCGTGTCCGATTTCGCGACCGACGCGACGGAGGAGTTTGCCGCGCTCCACGTCACTGCGCTGAAACTTGGCATGCGCGTTCCGTTTTCGTCCCTCACGGTCGGGTAAATCTTCCCGGTCTGTCCAACGCTCACCGTGAGCGTAGAGGGGTCGAGTGTAATGGTGGTCGGGCCCGGCCCCTTCTTTGGCTCGGTACTGCCGCCTGCCTTGCAACCCGCGAGAACAACGAGAATGGACGCGGCGATAGGCGCGAAAGAACGACGTGAAAGCATGCGCGAATAGCCAGAGCGGCGATTGCGTGTCATCGGGAGGGTCCGAGGGTTGAGTTTTCCAGGGAAAGCGGATCGGTGCAGCCATCGCATCGAACTCAGGCACGCCAGCCTCCACTAACAACAAGCGTGCCCATCCGCACATGCATCTTTGCCGAGCGCTCCCGCTACGGCTCAAGGGCCCCTGGCCGCCGCAAACGCCTCATCCCGGGGGTTCGTACCCTTTTTCCGGCGTATTCCGAGGGCCGGTGACCGGACGCCGCCCGCCGGCATATGTAGCCCCGGTGCCACACTGCTGTGGCCGCCACCCTTCAGTCGGCTGCGAGGTCACGAGTCACCCGCTTTCGCGTCGCCCCGGCGCGACCAGCACGGCCCTGACCAGGCCCGATCTCGCGGGTTGCCGCAGCCTAACGAGCCACGCGGTGGACGGCGCCGAAAATGAGCCGGGTTCCAAAGTCCAGCGACGCCAGCGGGATCCGTTCGTCATTCCCGTGCATCCGGTCCTCGTCGCCCTGGTCCATCGGGAATGGCAACAGGCCGTACGCCTGCATGCCGAGCTGCCGCAGCCGCGCGCTGTCCGTGGCGCCCGTGCTCATGTAGGGGACCGTGACCATGCCCGGAGCGAGCTCCTTCACAGTTTCCGCAATCGCCTCGAACATCGGCGACGCGAAGTCTGATGCCGGAGCGTCCTCCCCGCGGTCCATGATCGCCAGCGCGACACGCGGGTCGTCGATCGCTCGCCGAAGGCGCGAGACAACCGCGTCGATCGACTGGCGGGGCAGCGTCCGGATGTTCAGCAACGCGGTGGCCTCCGTCGGGATCACGTTGGCGCGAATTCCACCGTTGACCATGGTGGCCGAGATTCCCGTTCGGAGCACCGCGTCGAACACGGGAGTCATCGCGAGCGCGCGAGCACCCCGGAGCATCCGGCGCCGTTCTCGCGACGCAAGGCCATCCATCGCGCGTCGCTCCGTCGGGTCCGGCCAGACCTTCGCGAGCTGACCAAAGAACTCGCGCGTGGTCGCCGTCAACCGAACAGGCTCCCGGTGCTTTCCAATCGCCGCCAGCGCTCGGCCGAGGCGAATGAGGGCGTTGCCGTCGAGTGGAATGGCAGCGTGCCCACCAGGACCGTGCGCCGTCACCGCAACGACGTGCGGCACCTTCTCGGTGTTCTGGACGGCCACGTAGAGCGGTTTGCCGCGGACAACTCGCGTGCGCCCTCCCTCGTTGAGCACGTACTCCGCGTCGATCAGCTCGCGATGATTTCTCACGAGCCATCCCATGCCGAATTCTCCGCCGGCCTCCTCGTCCGAGTTCGCGATGAAGATGACGTCGCGCGCGAGCCTCCCGCCGATGTCGATCACATGTCGTTTGAGCAGCAACATGGTCTGGAGATTCGCCGCGAGCATTCCCTTGTCATCGATCGCCCCGCGGCCATAGAGGTACCCACCGACCGTCTCGCCCCCGAACGGGTCGACCGTCCAGTTGGCACGTTCGACCCCCACGACGTCCATGTGAGCCATGATGATCACGGGCCGGCGGGTGCCGTCTCCCGCGAGCCGTGCAATGAACGCCGCTCGACCCGGCGCAGGCTCGTACAGACGCGTTTCGATCCGCTCGGCTTTCAGGACGCCGTCCAGGTATCGCGCCACGGCGAGCTCGTTGCCTGGCGGATTCACCGTATCGATCCGGATCATGCGCTGCAGGTGGACGACGGTCTCGCGAGCGACCGCAGCCCAATCGATCGCCTGCACTTCAGAGGACATGGAAGTGGCTGTCACGTTCGTGCGGAAAGAGGCCGTAGCGAAACACCGTCGACCCGGTGCGTCGTACGAGCATGAAAGATTCGCACCGGTGGCGCCGTGGTTCAAAAGCGCGTCCCGGGCGCTGGCTGTTGCGCGGCATTGCGAGCAAATTGGGCCCTGGCGCCACCATACAACCTTGAAACCTGCCGACGATGCGCAAACGACGCACGATGACGTTGTCTACCCTCCTCTTCTTCGCGTTCGCCCTCCAATCGACTGCGGTCGCCCAGTCCCCGCGAGACGGCCGGTCGACCCGCGGGTCGGTCGCCCACGCCGCCGATTCCATCGCGGATGCGATCATCAAGCGTGGCAGTGTTGCCGCGCTCTCGATAGCCGTGGTGCGGGGGCGCGACACGCTGGTTATGAAGGGCTACGGCATGGCCGACATAGAGAACGATGTGCCGGCCACGGCCCGGACCGTCTACCGCATCGGGTCGGTGACCAAGCAGTTCACGTCGGTTGCGATCATGCAGCTCGTCGAGCAGGGCAAGCTGTCGCTCGACGACGACGTGACGAAGTACGTGCCGAACGCGCCGACTCACGGGCGTCGCGTTCTCGTGAGGCACCTGCTCAACCACACGTCCGGGATTCCAAGCTATACCGATGTCGGCCCGGAGTTCGGTCACGTCATGCGCCTCGACCTCTCGAAGGATTCGCTGATCGCGACGGTGAAGGACGACTCGCTGCAGTTCGAGCCGGGGTCGCACTTCTACTACAACAACACAGGCTACTTCCTGCTCGGCATGATCATCGAGCGAGTGACCGGCAAGCCGTACGGCGACTATCTGCGCGATGCGTTGTTCACGCCTAACGGGCTGACCTCGACGGTGTACTGCAGCGTCACGCCACTCATCAAGCATCGCGCGCAGGGGTACGAGGGCCGACCGACGGGTCTCGTCAACGCCCCCTACATCAGCATG
>Ga0207648_10005853_pt1 | contig 12304 bp, 7 predicted proteins | sample KBSMisM32_FD_184310 | JGI IMG/M metagenome (GOLD analysis project Ga0207648, IMG submission 184310) | Miscanthus rhizosphere microbial communities from Kellogg Biological Station, Michigan, USA - KBS Miscanthus M3-2 (SPAdes) (version 2) | ecosystem: Host-associated > Plants > Roots > Rhizosphere...
TGACGCCGAATACGTTTTCGCTGATCGGACAGAGGCCGCTGCTCGGACGTGATTTCCGTACCGATGACGGCATGCCTGACGCCAACAAGGTCGCCATCCTCAGTTACGGCCTGTGGCAGACGCGATACGGCGGCGCCCCGTCGATTCTCGGCACAGCGGTGACGTTGAGCGCCGAGTCCTACACCATCGTGGGCATCATGCCGAGGGGCATGGAGTTTCCGGACCGAAGCACGCTGTGGGTGCCGATCGTCGACACCGCCGAAAACCGCAGCTCGTGGTACCTCCGCTCCGGGTTCGAGGTGATTGGCCGACTGCCGTCTGCGGTGCCGCCGCTGCAGGCCCAGACGGAACTGCGCGGCATCGCCGGGCGTATTGCGGCCAGCCGTTCCGGACCGGCCGCCGGCATCGAGCCGGTCGTGTTGCCCTACATCGAATGGGACGTCAGCCCGCGGAGAAGGCTGATGGGCCAGACGCTGATGGGCGCCGTTTCCTTCGTGCTGCGGATCGCGTGCGCGCACGTCGCCAACCTGCTCCTCTCGCGCGCGGTGCACCGGTCGCGCGAGACCGCCATCAGGGTCGCCCTGGGCGCCAGCCGCTGGCGCATCGTGCGTCAGCTTCTGATCGAGAGCGTCCTGCTCAGCATGTTGGGCGGGGCCGTCGGCCTCGGCTTCGCCCTGATCCTCGTTCGTCTGTTCGTCGTCGCGATTCAGCCCATCGGCATCCCGTATTGGGTCGACTGGTCGATGGATGCGACATCGTTCGTGTACCTGCTGGTCATCTGCGTCATGTCCGGAGTCCTGTCCGGTCTCGCGCCGGCGCTGCAGATCTCCAGGACCGACGTCAACGAGGGACTGAAGGAAACAGGACGCCAGGCGACAGGCGGGAGTCGCACCCGGCTCCTGACTCACGCACTCGTGGTGGCGGAGATCAGCCTGACGTTCGTCCTGATGGTGGGCGCGGGTCTCCTCGTTCGGAGCTTGTTCACCTTGCAGGCCGTGAACCTGGGATTTCGAACCGCCAATGTGCTCACCATGACCGTGCCGCTCGACGAGCGGCAGTATCCGGAGGCCGCGGATCGCGTGGCCTTCGCCGATCGGCTCACCGAACGTCTCGCCTCGCTGCCGGATGTCGAGTCGTTCACGATCGCGTCAGGGCTTCCCGCGAGTGGCGCAGGGCGGATGTATCTGCACCTCGCCGACCGCGTGATGACCAATTCCGAGGGCAGCCCGCCACGCATCGCCACAACGGTCATCGGGGCCGGATACTTTGACGCGCTTGGACTGACGATGCCGCGCGGCCGGGAGTTCACGCCTGCAGACGGCGCCCCCGGGGCCGAAGCCGTCATCGTCAATCAGCGGTTTGCCGCGCAGTACTGGCCGGGCGAGGATCCCGTTGGACAAAAGATTCGGCTCGGGCAGGGTCCCTGGAACACGGTGGTGGGCGTCAGTCCAACCATTCGTCAAACGAGTCTTCGTGCTGACGTGGACGCCCTTGTGTACCTGCCGTTCCGCCAGTTCCCGACGTTCTGGTTCAGCATCATGGCACGCGTCCGTTCCCCTGCGTCGGCCGCGAACGTGCTGCGAGAGGAAGTGCGCAAGCTGGATCCCGGCCTTCCGCTGCTCGACATGCGGACCCTCGATCAATACCTCGACCGGTTGCGTGGCGAGACGAGAATCCTCAGCACGCTGTTTTCCGTGTTTGCGCTGATCGGTCTCCTCCTGTCCGCTGTCGGCATCTACGCCGTCACGGCCTACGCCACCAGCCAGCGGACGCAGGAAATCGGCATCCGAATCGCGCTGGGGGCAGCGACTCGTGATGTCGTCTGGCTGGTGCTCGGGTCCGGTCTGCGGCAGCTCGCGCTGGCGTTGCCGATCGGAATGGCCTTCGCGATCGGAGTGAGCCGGCTTCTCGCAAGTGTCCTCTTTGAAGTGACGCCACTGGACCTCGTGACGTTCGTGTCGATTCCCGTCATGCTCTCGGCGATGGTGCTCGCCGCGTGCCTGGTACCAGCTCGCCGCGCCGCGCGCCTGAGCCCGGTTGACGCGCTGCGCACGGAGTGAGGGGAGGGCCGGCGATTAGCGTCGGCGGAATTGGGTGTTGGCTTCCTGTGCAGCTTCCTGCAGCAGGCGTGCACGGTCCGCTGGCATCTGCGTCCCTGCCGGAAGGCCAACCGGTGACCGGCCGGTGATCTGCTGATAGATGACGAGCGCCGCCAGATAGGTCGCCGTGGGCGTCGGATGAAATCCGTCAGGGCCGTACAAGGGCATCTCGGGATCGCGGCGCCAGGCGCCGCGCCAGGCCTCGCCGACGGGAAAGAGCATGCCGCTGACGTCTGCCGCGGCGCGCGCGTACGACTGGCTCACGGCATCGAAGGCCTCTCGGCGATTCGACTCTGGCCACACCATGTAGAGTGCCGTCCGGGCGCCGCTCGCCCGGATGATGGTGTCGAAACGGCCGGTCCATTCGCGGAGCGCGACCTGCGAGTCTGGAAGCGACGATGGTCCCTGCTGGAGCACGACGACCGACCAGCCGCGCTCAGCGATGCGCCGCCGCGCGGTCCCCTCATTCCAGTGGTCTTCGAGACTGAACCCGCCGAAGACAACGCTGGCCGTGCTGATCGGCGTTCCTCCGCCCTGGCGGGACAAGGTCTCGACCACTGCCGGCAGCCCGTTCGCTTCCGTCAGACTGTTCCCGATGAACAGGACGCGGCCGCCGGCCGGGTCATTTCTGCGTGACGCGTCGGTCTGCGACGGCGCCAGCGATCGCGAACTGCAGCTGGTCACGACAGCCGCAGCCACGATGACGCCGATCACGGTGTTCCTCACGTCGAGCCGCATGATACTCGGTCTCGCGGCGAGGAGAATCAATCCCAGGAGGCGGTCACGGCTAGAATGCCTGCCGATGGCGAAGCAGAGCAGGCGTGGTGGCGACGGATCGGTGGACGGCCGCGTGCGGCACATCCTGGCGACGCTCGAGCGCCGCGGCACGAAGCGGAACCGCGAGGGGATGGCGCGCTACGCGATCATCGCGCCGAAGGCGTTCGGTGTCTCGGTCGCCACGATTCGCGACATCGGAAAGCAGACCGGCCGCAGCCACGAACTGGCCGAGGCGCTCTGGAAGACCGGCTGGTATGAGGCGCGGATGCTGGCGCCGTTCGTCGACGAGCCGGCGCGGGTGACGCCGGCGCAGATGGATCGCTGGGCGCGCGACTTCGACAACTGGGCCATCTGCGATGCGCTGTGCTTCCACCTCTTCGACCGCACGCCGCACGCCTGGCGCAAGATCGAGCAATGGAGCGGCCGGCGCGGCGAGTTCGTCAAGCGCGCCGCCTTTGCGCTGCTCGCCAGCGTGGCGCTGCACGACCGGACGACGCCGAATGCGCCGTTCCTCGGCGCGCTGCCGCTCATCGAGCGCGCCGCCGTCGACGATCGCAACTTCGTCAAGAAGGGCGTGAGCTGGGCGTTGCGCGGCATCGGCCGGCGCAACCCGCAGCTGAACGCCGCGGCGATTGCCGTCGCCCGCCGCCTGGCGGCAGCGTCAGAGCCGTCGGCGCGGTGGATCGGGAAGGACGCGCTGCGCGAGCTGACGACCGCGCCGGTCGGCCGCAAGGGCATCGCGGCGTCGTGAGCGCCGCGATTACTCCACCGCCAGCGCGACGACCGGATCGATCCGCGTGACGCGCCGCGCCGGCAGGAACGTCGCGATCAGGCTGGCCACGGCCAGCGTCACGACGACGAGCGCGAAGACCATCCGGTCGCGCGGCTGCACGTGATACAGGACCGGCGCCAGCGCCCCCGATGCGAGCAGCGCGAGCGCGAGGCCGAGGAACAGGCCGATCGCCAGCTGCACGACGCTTCGCCGCATCACCAGGACGATGAGCGGCATGCCGCGCGCGCCGAGCGCCGAGCGGATGCCCATCTCGCGCGTCCGCTGCGTCACCGAGAACGACATCACGCCGTAGAGCCCCGCGGCGGCGAGGAAGAGCGCGCACAGGCCGAACGCCATGAAGAACGTGCCGAAGACGGTGTAGAACCAGGTCTGCCGGTCGATGACGCGGCGCAGCGTGCTGATCTCGTAGATCGCCAGGTTCGGATCCAGTGAGGTGACGGCCGAGCGGATCAGCGACGTCAGCGCCGCCGGCTCGCCGCTCGAGCGGACCGCGATCCGGACGCCATTGGCGACGTCGCTCTGCGCGATCGGGATGTAGTAGCCGACCGGGCTCGCGTTGTTGTTGCCGATCCCTTCCATCAGCAGATCGGGAACCACGCCGACGATGGTCATCCACGGCTCCTGCGTGGCCGGGCGAATCCGCTTCATCTGGTGACCGACCGGATCGACGCCGGGGAAGTGCGTGCGGGCGAACGACTCGTTGACGATCGCCACCGGCTGGCTCGCCGACGTGTCGGCCGGCGTGAATTCACGGCCGCGCAGCACCTTCGCCTGGAAGGTGTCGAAGTAGCCCGCCGTGACGATCCCCTCGCGCGCCAGCGGATAGTCGCTCGCCTGCGGATACGACTTGCCCTCGATCTGCACCGGGATCGAACCGTTGCCGGCGGCCGGCAGCCCGTCGGACAGCGTCGCCGCTTCGACGCCCGGCACCGCCTGCAGCCGCGGCAGCAGCTGCTCGAAGAAACGAATGCTCGCCGCGGAATTCGGGTAGCTGGCCTGCGGCAGATCGACGCGGGCGGTCAGGATGTGCTCGATCTCGAACGGCATCTGCAGGTTCTTCAACTGCGTGACGCTCTTGATCATGAGGCCGGCGGCGATCAGCAGGCCGCACGAGACCGCCAGCTCCGCGACGACGAGCACGCTGCTGAACCTCCCCAGGCTGCCGCTGGTCGATCCGCGGCTGTCGTCCTTCAGCGCCGACCCGGCCGTGACGCGCGCGGCGTGCAGCGCCGGCAGCGTGCCGGCGACGACGCTGGCCAGCGCAATGATGCCGAGCACGAACAGCATCACGCGGTAGTCGAGCGAGAAGGTGATCCAGAAGGGCGGCGGGTTCACCGAGAGCGCGTTGGTGAACCAGCGCATGCCGAAGATGCTCAGCACGATGCCGATCGCGCCGCCGGCCGCGGCCAGCACGAGCACTTCGGTGAGATGCTGCCGGACGACGCGGCTCCGGCCGGCGCCGAGCGCCATCCGCACCGCGACCTCGCGCCGGCGCAGCGAGGCGCGCGCCACCAGCAGGTTCGAGACGTTGACGCACGCAATCAACAGCACGCCGATGCCGGCGCCGAGCATCGTGTAGAGGAGCGCGTAGATCTCCGGCCCGAAAACCGTTTTCGTGTACGGCATCACGTCCGCGCCGATGCCGCGGTTGCTGGCGGGAAACTCGCTCTCGATCTGCGCCGCGATCGCCGTGGCCTGCGCCCGCGCCTTCGACACGCTCACGCCGGGCTTCAGCCGCGCGACGACCAGGTACGAGGGCCCCTGCCCGCGCGGCCCTGCCAGCGGATTCACGGCCAGCGGCGTCCACACCGCTTCGCGGATCGGAAACGCGAATCCCGGCGGCATCACGCCGATCACCGTCCGCATCGCGCCGTTGACGCGGATCGCCGTGCCGACCACCGCCGGCGAGGCGCCATAGCGCTCGCGCCACAGCGTGTCGCTGAGGAGGATCACCGCGTCGGCGCCGGGGCGATCGTCTCCCTCGCGGAAGCCACGGCCCAGCGCCGGCTGCACGCCGAGCGCCTCGAACGCCGCCACGCTCAGCAGCCCGCCGCTGAACCGCTCGGGCCGTCCCTCTTCGGCCGACAGGTTCATCGGCGAGAAGAAGTAGGGGCCCATCTTGTCGAACACCGTCTGCCGCGCCTGCCAGATCGCCAGGTCCTGCACGCTGATCGGCTGCCGCGGCTGGTTCTGCGACGGGTTGGTCGCGACGAGCGAGACGATGCGATCGCCGTCGGGAAACGGCAGCCCCTTGAAGAGGCCGCCGTTGACGACGCAGAAGACGGTGGTGCTGAGGCCGAGCCCGAGCCCGAGCGTCAGAATGGCCACGAGCGACAGCGTCGGGTACTTGATCAGCATCCGGACGCCGGAGCGAATATCCGTCAGAAGCTGCTGCATCGCAATGAGTTCTCCCGGCCTGTTCAGGTGGTTACGTGTGCCGTGCCCTGCCCGTTCCCGTTAGACACCGCCCGATGGCATCATGACGGATGCCATCGAGCATGACCCTGGTCTGGCCGTCCCGCGAGCAGCTGGACAGCTACGCCGATGCCCTGCGGCGCGGCTGGTCGCCCGACAACGTGCGCGGGCTGGCGGCAACCGAAGAGGAGCTCGCGCGGATTGGCCACGATCCGGACGCATTCGTGTCGAGCCTCGTGGACCGCGAAGCGAAAGGGGAACGCATCGTCCTCGACGATGGCACGACGGTGCCGCGGCTGCCAGGCTACACACAATGGATGTGGGACGGCGAGTTCTGCGGCTCGATCAACTTTCGCTGGCAGCCGGGGACGGAAGCGCTGCCTCCGCACTGTCTCGGCCACATCGGCTACGGCGTGGTGCCGTGGAAGCAGGGACTCGGCTACGCGACCGAGGCGGTGCGGGCGATCCTGCCGGCCGCGGCCGCCGAAGGCCTGCGTTACGTCGAGATCATGACCGGCGCCGACAACGATGCGTCGCGTCGCGTCATCGAGAAGAACGGCGGCGTTTTCGTCGAGGAGTTCGTCACGCTGCCGTCGCTCGGCAGCCGCCGCGAGCTGCGATTCCGGATCTCCCTGGAGCTGACGTCATGAACGCACCAGTACAGACGCCGCTGCTCTCGATTGCCATCGTCCCGAAAACGCCGGACGACCGGCAGAAGCTTGGCCGCGGACTCGCCTGGCTGATGAGCGAGGATCCGACGATCGCGATCAAGGGCGACACCGTGTCGGGAGAAATCGTGGTCTTCGGCCTCGGCGAGCAGCACCTGGAGATCATCATCGATCGGCTGAAGCGAGAGTTCGACGTCAGCGCCGCGGTTGGCCGGCCGCAGGTGGCCTACAAGGAGACGGTCACGCTCGAGGCTGACGGCGAAATGAAATACGCGCGCCGCGTGGACGGCCGCAGCCACTACGGGCACGTGAAGCTGACCGTGCATCCTGGCGCGCCTGGCTCCGGCATCGTCTTCGAGAACGCGATCCTCCACGGCGCCATTCCGCAATCGTTCATCGACCCGATCGAGGACGGCATCCGGGAGCGGCTGTCGCGGGGGATCGCCGCGGGGTACCCGATCGACGACGTGCGCGTCGTGATCGGCGACGGCAGCTATCACGACGTGGATTCCTCGGACGTCGCGTTCCGGACCGCGGCGGCGCTGGCGCTCGAGCAGGCGCTGAAGCGCGCCAGGCCAGTCCTGCTGCAGCCGATGATGCGGGTCGAGGTGAACGCGCCGCGCGAGCACCTCGCGGCGATCGTCGGCGATCTCACGGGTCGATCGGCGCGCATCGACAGCGGTGAAGAGCGTGAAGGCGCCGTCGTGGTCACGGCCCGCGCGCCTTTCGCTGAGCTTTTCGGTTATGCCACGGCGCTGCGCGCTCGGACGTTTGGCCGCGGCGCGTACACGATGCGCTTCGACGGCTACGAGCCGTTCGAGCCGCCGGATGAAGCCGGCGGCGACCGCGATTCGCTCGTACGCGCACCGCTCGGTCATCCGCCGACGCGCAACGTCTCGAGCATCGCCCTGCCCGAGCCGACTGACGACGACGATCTCGGCAGCGACAATCCGATCGCGCGCAGCTGACACGCTACGGCACGGATTGCTCTCTTATCCGTGTTTATCCGTGTTTATCCGTGTTTATCCGTGTTTATCCGTGTTTATCCGTGGCCTTTATCCGTGGCCTTAATCTGCGGCCTTTATCCGTGGCCCTATTCCGCGCGCAGCGCGGTGTTCGGATCGACGGTGGCGGCCCGGCGCGCCGGGAGCGCCGTCGCCACCAGCGCCGACAGCGTCAGGCATAACATCGCGCCGGCAAACGCCCGCGGATCCCTGGCGTCGAGCTGGAAGAGGAACGACTTGGCCGCGGCGCTGAGATACCACGCCGCGACAGCGCCAATCGCAAGGCCCGCGGCCACCAGCGTGCCCGCGTTGGCCAGCACCATCCGGATCACCGCGGCCCGCGAGGCGCCGAGCGCGATGCGCACGCCGATCTCGCGCGTGCGCTGCGAGACGATGTAGGCCATCACGCCGTAGATGCCGGCGGCGCAGATGACGAGCCCGAGCGCGCCGAACGACGCCAGCAGCGCCATGTTGAAGCGGCGCTGCGCGATCAGGCCGTCCATGTAGGCGTCGAGCGTCGTGCGATCGGTGTTGATGATCTGGTCCTTGTTCACCGACCAGATCGCCGCCTTGACGGCCGGCAGCACCGCAGCCGGATCGCCGTCGGTGCGCATGACCAGCGTCGCCTGCACCACCTTTTCCTGCGCGAACGGGACGTAGGCTTCGTGCCACGGTGCCTTTTCGGGTCCGCCGTGGCGGATGTTGCCGACCACGCCGACGACCGTGCGGGTCTTCCCCTCGAAGATCACCTGCTGGCCGAGCGGTTCCTGGCCGGGCCAGTAGGTCTGCGCGGCCGCCTCGTTGACGATGATGATGGGCGGGGCGCCGTCCCGGTCGTCGCGGGTGAAATAGCGCCCTTTCAGGAGCGGGATGCGGAGGATCTGCAGGTAATCGGCGGTGACCACGCGCGAGTCCATCTCCGCGGCGTCCCCGGTCAACGGCGGGCGCCCCGGCAGGGCGACGTCCATCGTCACGCGGCCGCCCGAGAGCGGCAATCCGCCGGACACAGCGCCGAGCGATCGCACGCCGGGAACGGCGCGGACCGCTTCGAGCATGCGCTCCACGTACGGACGGCCGCGCTCGACCGCGTCCTGGAAATGCCGCGGATCGATCCTGACGCCGACATTGAGCGCGAGGACGCCGTGATAGTCGAAGCCCGGGTCGACGCGCAGCACCTTCACGAAGCTGGCAGTGAAGAGGCCGGCGCCGACGACGAGGACGACCGCGAGCGCGACCTCGACGACGACGAGCAGGCTGCGCACCCGCCGCGCGCCGCGGCCGGCGGTGGCGGTGCGGCTGCCCGCGCGTAACATCCCGGTCAGGTCCGGACGCGCGGCGTGGATCGCGGGCACCGCGCCGAACACCGCGCCGGTGAAAATGGCGGCCGCCATCGTCGCACCGAGCACGCGCAGATCGATGGCGATCGCGGCCACGCGCGGGATGCCGGCCGGCATCCATGCCTTCAGCACGCCGACCGCGCCGTAGGCGATCACGACTCCGATTGCCGACGCGGCCAGCGAGAGCAGGATGCCCTCGACAATGAGGGCGCGCGTGAGGCGCCATCCGCTGGCGCCGAGCGCGGCGCGAAGTCCCATCTCGCGGCCGCGCACCGTCGCCCGCGCCAGCATCAGGTTCGCCACGTTGGCACAGGCGATGACCAGCAGCAGCGCGACGGCGCCGAGGAGCAGCAGCATCCACCGGCGCACGCCGCCGACCATGAATTCATGCAGCGTGACGAGCCGGACGTGTCCGCCCGGGTTCAGCGTGTTCCAGCCGGGATAGTCCGCGTCGACCGCGGTGGCGACGCGATCCATGTCGTCGCTCGCCTGCGCCAGCGACACGCCGTCCTTCAGCCGTCCGAGGACGAAGTACTGATACGACCGGCCCCCTTGGCGCACGCGGTCCGCGGCGATGAAGGGAAGCGGCGTGAAGATCTCGGCCGCCTGGGGACTGCCCACCGGGAACGAGAAGCCGGGCGGCATCACCCCGACGACTTCCCATGCTTCGTCGTCGAGCTGCAGGCGACGGCCGATGGCGTCGGGGGCGCCGCCGAAATGCCGCAGCCAGTAATCGTGGCTGAGAATGGCGACGCGATGCTGCCCGCGCACTTCGTCCTCGGCAGTCAGCAGGCGGCCGAGTGCCGGGTGGACGCGGAGCAGCGGGAAGAACTCGCGCGAGACGCGCAGCACGCGCGCATTCTCGAGCTCGCCGGTGAGGTTGCGCGCGCGCATGACCTGGCGGTTGGTGGCGGCCAGCTGCGCGAACGACTGCTGCCGATCGCGCCAGTCGAGGAAGATTTGCGGCATGGTGCTGGTCGGCCCGTCGCCGCGCTTCGCGTTGTGCTCGAGCACCGCGACGATGCGATCGTGCTGATCGAAGGGGAGCCCGCGCAGCACCACCGCGTCGACGATGGAGAAGATCGCGGTGCCGGCGCCGATGCCGAGGGCGAGCACGACCAGCGCCACGGCGGTGAAGGTCGGCGACTGCCGCAGCGAGCGCCAGCCGTCGCGGATGTCGTCGTTCAGGGCGAGGCGGGGAAGACGCAGCCGTCCTCGATGCTCGGCGACAAGTCCGCCGGCCGCTTCGGCGAACGCACGCGCGCACGCGGCCGTCGTCGCGACGGCGCCGCGCTGCGACGCCTCGCGGAGATCGGCGCGAATCGAGTCGAGCAGTTCGGCCTGGAACCTGGAGCGAAAGCGGCCGGGATAGAGCCGGACGAGGCCGCGGATGGCGGCCATGGTGAGCGTGACGAGGGCGGTCATCGCCCCCTCGATTCGAGCACCGGCTTGACGGCGAGCAGCACGCGTTCCAGCCGCCGCAGTTCGGCCGCGAGCGCGCGGCGCCCCGCGGCCGTGATGTGGAAATAGCGGCGCCGCTCGTCGTCGAGCTGCGGCGCCGGGCGCGCGCGCGCCTCCTCGATCAGCCCCTCGTCGAGCAGCTGCCCGAGCATGCGGTAGAGCGTCGTCGATCCGAGGCGGACCTCGCCGCCGCTGCGCTCGGTGACGTCCTTGCGGATCGCGTAGCCGTGGCGGTCGGCATCCGCCAGGCTGGCGAGGATCAGCAGGGCGTGGTACGACGGCGTCATGCCCATGGTGGTGGCAATAGTCCCACATCGGAACTATTTGTCAAGAGTGCGGGGTGCGGCGTGCGTGGTGCGGGGTGCGGTTGGGGCATGATTAGGCATGCTGTCGCTGTGGTCCGCCGTCTTCGTGTCTCTGCTCCTGGCGCAGCAGCCCGCGCAGCCGCCGCAAACCCCGGCCGCGCCGCCGCCGCCGCCGACGACCGGGCGCCCGCCCACGCGCGCCGACATCCTGCGCGGCGAGTACGGCCGGTATCGCGCCAACAACGACCTGTTGTTCTATCACCTCGACGTGCGCGTCGATCCGGGGAAAAAGTGGATCGCCGGGAAGAACACCATCCGCTTCCGGATGCTGAAAGACGACACGCGCATCCAGCTCGATCTCTACGCCAATCTGAACGTGGACAAGATCCTGCTCGGCACGACGCCGCTGAAGTACGAGCGCGAGATCAACACCGTGTGGGTCGATTTCCCGCAGCCGCTCAAGGCGGGGCGCGAATACACCATCGAGTTCTACTACTCGGGCAATCCGCAGCAGGGCGGCCGCTTCGGCGGCATGACGTTCGGCAAAGACCCGGCCGGCCAGGACTGGATCTACACGGCGTGCGAAGGCCAGGGGGCCGCGGTGTGGTGGCCGAACAAGGATCAGTGGCGCGACGAGGTCGAGTCGATGCGGATCAGTATCGCCATCCCCAGCGCACTGGTCGACGTGTCGAACGGCAAGTTCCTCGGCAAGACCGATCTCGGCGACGGCTACACGCGCTGGGACTGGACGGTCCAGTACCCGATCAACAACTACAGCGTGTCGGCGAACATCGGCAACTACGTCCACTTCGAGGATCGCCTCCCTTCGACAGGCTCAGGGCAGGTGACATTGCCGCTGGACTTCTACGTCACGCCCGGCAATCTCGAGGGCGCGAAGCGGCAGTTCGCGCAGGCGAAGGGCATGATCGAGGCCTACGAGCACTATTTCGGCGACTATCCGTTCGCGAAGGACGGCTACAAGCTGATCGAGGTGCCGTATTCCGGCATGGAGCACCAGAGCGCGGTCACTTACGGCAATCACTTCGCCAACGGCTATCTCGAGCGCGACTGGACCGGCGTCGGCATCAGCCCGAAGTTCGACTTCATCATCATCCACGAGAGCGGCCACGAGTGGTTCGGCAACGCGATCTCGGCCGCCGACGTCTCCGACATGTGGATCCACGAGGGCTGGACGACGTATCTCGAGAACCTGTACGTCGAGCACCGCTTCGGCTACGCCGATGCGCTGAAGTACGTGAACGGCTACAAGTCCAAGGTGCGCAACCGCGAGCCGATCGTGACGCAGCGCGGCATCCACCGCTCGCCGCCGCAGGACATGTACTTCAAAGGCGCGCTGATGTTGCACACCCTGCGCAGCGTCATCGACGACGACAAGCGGTGGTGGACGCTGCTCCGCGACACGTTCCAGCACTTCAAATATCGCA
>Ga0207648_10005863_pt1 | contig 12291 bp, 7 predicted proteins | sample KBSMisM32_FD_184310 | JGI IMG/M metagenome (GOLD analysis project Ga0207648, IMG submission 184310) | Miscanthus rhizosphere microbial communities from Kellogg Biological Station, Michigan, USA - KBS Miscanthus M3-2 (SPAdes) (version 2) | ecosystem: Host-associated > Plants > Roots > Rhizosphere...
GCAGCTTGAGTTCCACTTCCACAGCACGCTTCCCCGCGACAACCCGGCCAGCGAACTTGCAGTGGGAGGCGAGCTCCTCGGTGCACAAGGCTGTCTGGCGGAGAGAGCGGGATTCGAACCCGCGGGGGGTTATTAGCCCCCACACGCTTTCCAGGCGTGCGACTTAAACCGCTCATCCATCTCTCCGGAGGCGGCGAGTTTAGCGCACCGCTGCAGGCCCGCGCGGTGCGCGAACCGCGCCGCCGCGGCTCATTGCAGCAGGCCCTGGTACAGCGCCATGTACTTCTGCGCGGCGCCGCGCCACGAGAAGTCTTGCGCCATCGCGCGCAGCATCAGGCGCCGCCAGCGCGGCGCATCGGCGTAGGCCGCAATCGCGCGCTGGATCGCGCCGTCGAGCGCCGCGGGCGTCGCGGCGTCGAAGCTGAAGCCGGTCGCGCGGTCGGCGGCGATCGCGTGGTCGCTCGCATCGACCACGGTGTCGGCCAGGCCGCCGGTGCGGCGCACCACCGGCAGGCTGCCGTAGCGCAGACCGTAGAGCTGCGTCAGGCCGCAGGGCTCGAAGCGCGACGGCACGAGGATCGCGTCGGCCCCAGCGATCAGGCGATGCGCGAAGGCCTCGTCATAGCCGATGCGGACCGCCACGGCCTCGGGGTGTGCCTGCGCGGCGGCCACGAATGCGGCCTCGAGCGCCGCGTCGCCCGAACCCTGCAGCGCGAGCTGGCCGCCGCGGCGCACCAGGCTCGGCAGGGCACCGAGCACGAGGTCGAGCCCCTTCTGCGAGGTCAGGCGGCTGACGACGCCGAACAGCGGCGCGTCGGCGCGCGCCGCCAGCCCGAGCTCGGCCTGCAATGCCTGCTTGCAGCGCGCCTTGCCCTGCAGCTCGCGCGCCGAATAGACCTGCGGCAGCCCGCTGTCGGTGGCCGGGTCCCAGACCTTGCCGTCGACGCCGTTGAGCACGCCGCTGACATCGGCGCCGCGGCCGCGGATCACGCCGTCGAGGCCGAAGCCGAACTCGTGGGTCGCGATCTCGGCGGCGTAGGTCGGGCTGACCGTGGTGACGCGCTGCGCGAACTTCAGCCCGGCCTTCATGAACGACAGCTGCTGGTGGTACTCGAGCCCGCTCGATGCCATGAAGCGCGACGGCAAGCCGAGCAGCGCGAAATCGCCGCTCGGGAACAGGCCCTGGTACGCCAGGTTGTGCACCGTGAACACCGTCGCGACGCGTGTCGGCGGGTGCGCGGCGACATAGGCGCAGCTCATCGCGGCGTGCCAGTCGTGCGCATGCAGCACCTCGGGCGTCCAGCCCGGATCGAGCTCGCCGGCGGCGAGCTGGGCGCCGATCCAGCCGAGCAGCGCGAAGCGCTGGACGTTGTCGCCCCACTCGCTGCCGTCGCTCGCCTGGTACGGGCTGCCGGCACGCCGATAACGATAGGGCGCGTCCGCCACGTACACCGGCACCTTGCTGTACGGCATCTGGCCGAGGCGCAGGGTGACGCGCGCGGCGCCGAAGCACGGCCCGATCTCGCAGACGACCTTCTGATGCAGCACCGCGTCGGCGATCGCCGGCAGCCCGGGCAGGAGCAGGCGCACATCGGCGCCCGCCTCGATCAACGCCTGCGGCAGCGCGCCCAGCACGTCGGCCAGGCCTCCGGTCTTGACCAGCGGAAAGATCTCGGCCCCGATATGCAATACCTTCAACGCGCGCCTTTCGTCATGTCATCAATTTGTCGAGCATCTCACGCGTGACCAGCGTGATGCCGTTTTCCGAGCGCAGGAAGCGCTGCGCGTCGAGCACCGGGTCTTCGCCGATCACCATGCCGTCGGGGATCATGCAGCCGCGGTCGATCACGCAGCGCATCAGCCGCGCACCCCGACCGACCTGGGTTTCCGGCAGCAGCACCGACCAGGCCACGTTCGCATATGAATGCACGCGCACGCTCGAGAACAGCACCGAGCGTTCGACCATGCCCGAGACGATGCAGCCGCCCGAGACGACCGATTCGATCGCCATGCCGCGCCGGTCGGCCTGGTTGTGCACGAACTTCGCCGGCGGCAGCTGCGCCTGGTACGTCCAGATCGGCCAGCGGGTGTCGTACAGGTTGAGCTGCGGGTCGGTCGCCGTGAGGTCGATGTTGGCGTCCCAGTAGGCGTCGATCGTGCCGACATCGCGCCAATACGGCTCTTCCCTGTGCCGAGTGCCGACCGCGCTGAGCGCGAACGGGTGCGCGGCGGCGTTGCCGTTCTTGACCGCGCGAGGAATGATGTCCTTGCCGAAATCGTGGCTCGAGTTGGGGTCGTGGATGTCGCGCTCGAGCTCCTTGTAGAGAAAGCGCGCGTTGAAGATGTAGATGCCCATGCTCGCCATCGAGCGTGTCGGGTCGCCCGGCATCGGCGGCGGGTCGGCCGGCTTCTCGACGAAATCGGTGATCAGGTCGTTCTCGTCGATCGCCATCACGCCGAAGGCGCTCGCCTCGGCGCGCGGCACCGCGATGCAGCCGACCGTGCAGTCGCGCTTCTTGGCGACATGGTCGGCCAGCATCAGCGCGTAGTTCATCTTGTAGATGTGGTCGCCGGCTAGCACGACGATGTAGTCGGCGCCATAGCCGGCCAGGATGTCCTGGTTCTGGTAGACCGCGTCGGCGGTGCCGCGGTACCAGCTTTCGTCGTCGGTGCGCTGCTGCGCCGGCAGCAGGTCGACGAACTCGTTCATCTCGGTCTTCAGGAAGGCCCAGCCGCGCTGCATGTGGCGCAGCAGGCTGTGGCTCTTGTACTGGGTGATCACGCCGATGCGCCGGATGCCCGAATTCAGGCAGTTCGAGAGCGCGAAATCGATGATCCTGAACTTGCCGCCGAAATACACCGCCGGCTTCGCGCGCCGGTCGGTCAGGCTCTTGAGGCGGCTGCCGCGGCCGCCGGCCAGCACCAGGGCGACGGCCCGCTTGGGCAGGTCCAGGCTGAGGGCGAGTTCTTCGGGGGTCATCGTGGTGGTCTCCTCGGTGCAATGGGGCGCACGCGCGCACGCTGCGAGTGTGCGTTGCTTCGGCCCTGCTGCAACACCCGGTTTCTACCCGAATGCCGGCACCGGCCGCGCGGCGCCGGGCGTGGGAATTGCAAGCGCGACAATCGAGACGCTGCGGGCGGAGCGCTTCACCGGCGGGTGCGACACTGGCGCACCGGCCGGTAGCGTGACCCGATTCGCGCCCGCCGCACGTGGTCGACCACCCGCGGCTTCAGACGACAAAGGACCTTTCCCGTGAACGCCAATTCCACGCCTTCGACCGCCCGGGTCGCTGCAGAAGTCGAAGAGCAACTGCTCGACAACGTCGGCGTCGCGCCCGCCGACGCCACCCCCACCGACCTGATGCGCGCGGTGTCGATGGTCGCGCGCGGCGACCTGTCGCAGCGCTGGGTCAAGACCCAGGCCGAGCAGCGCGCCGACAAGGCGCGCCGCGTCTACTACCTCTCGATGGAATTCCTGATGGGCCGCACCTTGGGCAATGCGCTCGCCGCGCTCGACCTGCGCGGCGCCGCCGCCGACGCGATGAACGCCCACGCCCAGCGCCTCGAAGACGTCGCCGAGCGCGAGCCCGATGCGGCGCTCGGCAACGGCGGCCTCGGCCGGCTCGCGGCCTGCTTTCTCGACTCGATGGCCACGCTCGGCCTGCCCTCGTTCGGCTACGGCATCCGCTACGAGTACGGCATGTTCGCGCAGGAGATCAAGAACGGTGCGCAGATCGAGCACCCCGATCCGTGGCTCGAAGACGGCACCGCCTGGGAGTTCCCGCGCAGCGCGATCACCTACCCGGTATGCTTCGGCGGCTGGGTCGAGCACCGCGGCGACGGCAGCGGCGCGCGCGCGCTGTGGCGCCCGAACGCCGAGGTCGCCGCCAAGGCCTACGACATGGTGATTCCCGGCCACGGCACGGCCCAGGTCAGCACGCTGCGGCTGTGGAAGGCGGCGGCGCCGGCGCACATCGACCTGAACGCGTTCAACACCGGCGACTACGCGCGCGCCGCCAGCGCGAAGAACGAGTACGAGAACATCTCGTGGGTGCTGTACCCGAACGACAGCACGCCGGCCGGCCGCGAGCTGCGGCTGCGCCAGGAGTACTTCTTCGTCGCCGCCTCGATGCAGGACCTGATCGCGCGCCACCTCGACGAGCACGGCACGCTGGCCAACCTCGCCGAGAAGGTCGCGATCCACCTGAACGACACCCACCCGGCGATTGGCGTGGCCGAGCTGATGCGGCTGCTGTGCGACCAGCACGACATGACCTGGGCGCAGGCCTGGGGACTGTGCGGCCGGATCTTCTCGTACACCAACCACACGCTGATGCCCGAGGCGCTCGAGACCTGGCCGGTCGCGCTGATGCAGCATGTGCTGCCGCGCCACCTCGAGATCATCTTCCGCATCAACCAGGAGCTGATGGACCAGGCAGCGGCGCATCGGCCCGGCGATGTCGGCTTCCTGTCGCGGCTGTCGCTGATCGATGAAGGCGGCGAACGCCGCGTGCGGATGGCCAACCTCTCGATCGTCGGCAGCCACAAGGTCAACGGCGTCTCGGCGCTGCACTCGCAGCTGCTGGTGCAGACGATCTTCGCCGACTTCGCGAGCCTGTGGCCGGAGCGCTTCACCAACATGACCAACGGCGTGACGCCGCGGCGCTGGCTGGCGCAGGCCAATCCGGGCCTGGCCGAGCTGCTCGACACGACCCTGGGCCGCGGCTGGCGGCTCGATCTCGACCAGTTGCAGCAGCTGCGCACCCACAGCCCGGAGTTCCGCGACGCGTTCAGCGCGGTCAAGCGCCAGAACAAGGCCCGGCTCGCGTCGATGATCGAGCGCAAGACCGGGGTCGTGGTCGACCCGGCGAGCCTGTTCGATGTGCAGGTCAAGCGGATCCACGAATACAAGCGCCAGCTGCTCAACGTGCTGCACGCAGTGACGCGCTACCAGGCGATCCTGCGCCACCCGCAGGGCGTGAACGGCGAAGGCTGGGTGCCGCGCACGATCATCTTCGCCGGCAAGGCCGCGTCGAGCTACGCGACCGCCAAGACCATCATCCGCCTGATCCATGATGTCGGCCATGTGGTCAACAACGACCCGCGCATCGGCAACCGGCTGAAGGTCGTGTTCGTGCCGAACTACGGCGTCTCGGTCGCCGAGACCATCATGCCCGGCGCCGACCTGTCGGAGCAGATCTCGACCGCCGGCACCGAGGCTTCGGGCACCGGCAACATGAAGCTGGCGCTGAACGGCGCGCTGACGATCGGCACCGACGACGGCGCGAACATCGAGATCCGCGAACATGTCGGCGACGACAACATCTTCATCTTCGGCCTGAAGACGCCGCAGGTGCAGGCGCTCAAGCACACCGGCTATCAGCCGATGCGGATCTACGAAAGCACGCCCGACCTGAAGGCGGTGCTCGATGCGATCTCGGGCGGCCTGTTCTCGCCCGACGACCCGGGCCGCTACCGCGGGCTGGTCGACTCGCTGCTGTGGGGCGGCGACCACTATCTGCTGCTGGCCGACTACGCATCGTATGTCGCGACCCAGCTGCGCGTCGATGCGCTGTACCGGCAACCGACCCAATGGGCCGAGCGCGCGATCGCCAATGTGGCCGGTATGGGCGTGTTCTCGGCCGACCGGACGATCCGCGAATACGCCCGCCAGATCTGGCACATCGACCCGCTGGCGCCGCACTGAACCCGACCCTTGCTACCATCCGGCGCATTGCCGACTCGCCCACCCGACGATGCTCCCGGACTCCGAGATCGACCGCATCGCCCATGCCGAGCACGGCGACCCGTTCGCGGTGCTCGGCCCGCATGCCGACGCCGCGGACCGGATCTGGCTGCGGGCGATGCTGCCCGGCGCCGCGGCCGTGGCAGTGCTCGATGCGTCCCATGGCGAGCTGCTGGGCACGCTCGCACCGCGCCGCGCCGACGGCTTCTTCGAAGGGCCGCTGAGTTCGAGCGGCCGGCCGAACTACCGGCTGCAGGTGCGCTGGGCCGACGGCAGCTCGGCGATCGTCGACGACCCATACCGGTTCGCGCCGGTGCTCGGCGAGCTCGATGTCTGGCTGCTCGGCGAAGGCTCGCACCTGCGGCCTTTCGAGGTGCTGGGCGCCGCGCAGCGCGTGCTGCAGGGCGTGGCCGGCACCAGCTTCGCGGTCTGGGCACCGAACGCGTCGCAGGTCAGCGTCGTCGGCGACTTCAACGCCTGGGACGCGCGGCGCCATCCGATGCGGCTGCGCCGCGAATGCGGCGTCTGGGAGATCTTCCTGCCGGGTGTCGGCGCCGGCGCGCATTACAAGTACCAGATCCGGGCTCGCGACGGGCGCGTGCTGCCGCACAAGGCCGACCCGTACGCATTGCAGTCGGAGCTGCGCCCGGCCACCGCCAGCGTCGTCGCTCGCATGCCGTCGGTGGCGCCGGTATCGCCGCCGCGCCAGCGCGCCAACGCGCTGGACGCTCCGGTCAGCATCTACGAGGTGCACCTGGGGTCATGGCGGCGCAAGCCCGAAGACGGCAACCGCTTCCTGAGCTGGAGCGAGCTCACCGACACGCTGATCCCGTACGCGAAGGACATGGGCTTCACGCACCTCGAGCTGCTGCCGGTCGGCGAGCATCCATTCGACGGCTCCTGGGGCTACCAGCCGATCGGCCTGTATGCCCCGACGGCGCGCTTCGGCAGCCCGAGCGGCTTCAAGCGCTTCGTCGAGCGCTGCCACGCCGAAGGCCTGGGCGTGCTGCTCGACTGGGTGCCGGCGCACTTCCCGACCGATGCGCACGGCCTCGGCGAGTTCGACGGCACGCACCTGTACGAGTACGCCGACCCGCGCGAAGGCTTCCACCAGGACTGGAGCACGCTGATCTACAACTTCGGCCGCACCGAGGTCGCCAACTTCCTGGTCGCAAACGCGCTGTTCTGGCTCGAGCGCTACGGCGTCGACGGCCTGCGCGTCGATGCAGTCGCGTCGATGCTGTACCGCGACTACAGCCGCAAGGCCGGCGAATGGCTGCCGAACCAGCACGGCGGGCGCGAGAACCTCGAGGCGATCGCGTTCCTTCGGCGCATGAACGAGGTCGTCGGCGCCGAGCGATCGCAGGCGATCACACTGGCCGAGGAGTCGACCGCGTTCCCCGGCGTGTCGCGCCCGACCTACGCCGGCGGGCTCGGCTTCCACTACAAGTGGAACATGGGCTGGATGCACGACACCCTGCAGTACATGAAGCGCGATCCGGTGCACCGCCAGCACCACCAGGGCGAGATGACCTTCAGCCTGGTCTATGCGTTCAACGAGAACTTCGTGCTGCCGCTGTCGCACGACGAAGTCGTGCACGGCAAGGGCTCGATGCTCGCGAAGATGCCGGGCGACCGCTGGCAGCAATTCGCGAACCTGCGCGCCTACTACGGCTACATGTTCGGCCACCCGGGCAAGAAGCTGCTGTTCATGGGCTGCGAGTTCGCCCAGGAACGCGAGTGGAACCACGACCAGAGCCTCGACTGGCACCTGCTCGACGACCCGCTGCACGGCGGCATGCGAAGCCTGCTGCGCGACCTGAACGCGCTCTACCGCGCGACGCCGGCGCTGCACCAGCGCGACTTCGAGCCCGAAGGCTTCGAATGGATCGCCCACGACGATGCGCAGCGCTCGCTGCTGAGCTTCGTGCGCCGCGGCGCCGATGCCACCGCGCTGATCGTCGTCGTCTGCAATTTCACGCCGACCGTGCACCACGGCTACTGCCTGGGCGTGCCGGCCGCCGGCACCTACCGCGAGTGCCTGAACACCGACTCGATGCACTACGGCGGCAGCAACGTCGGCACCCCGCTCGGTGCGGCCCGATCGCGCCCGGTGGGCTGCCATGGCCGGGCCGATTCGATCGTCATCGACATCCCGCCGCTGGCCACCGTGATGTACGCATGGCAGGCCGATTGAGCCTGGCACGCGACGACGCCACCGCCGAGGTGACGTGGGTCGTCACCGAAGGCCGGCCCTGGCCGATGGGCGTGCACGTCGACGCCGGCGGCATCAACGTCGCGGTCTTCTCGGCCCATGCGCAGGCGATCGACCTGTGCCTCTTCGACGCCGGCGGCACGCACGAAGTCGCGCGCCTGCGGCTGCCGATGCGCACCGGCGACGTCTGGCACGGCCATGTCGCCGGCGTGCAGGCGGGCCAGCTCTACGGCTTGCGCGCACACGGCACATGGCGGCCCGACAAGGGGCATCGCTTCAACCCGGCCAAGCTGCTGCTGGACCCGTATGCACGCGAGATCGTCGGCCGCTTCGACTGGGCCGATGCGCACTTCGCCGCCGACCGCCGCCACCCGAAACAGATGGACACGCGCGACAACGCCGCCACCGCGCTGAAGGCGCGCGTCACGCACGACCGCTTCGATTGGGGCGACGACCGCGCGCCGGCCACGCGGCTGGCCGACACGGTGCTGTACGAGCTGCATGTCAAGGGCTTCTCGAAGCTGAACCCGGCGCTGCCGCCGGCTTTGCGCGGCACGTTCGCCGGGCTCGGCCATGCGGCGTCGATCGCGCACCTGAAACGCCTGGGCATCACCGCGGTCAGCCTGCTGCCGGTGCATCACCACCTCGACGAGGAGCGGCTCGTGCGCCACGGGCTGGTGAACTACTGGGGTTACAACACGCTCGGCTTCTTCGCCCCCGACCCGAAGCTCGGCGGCGCCGACGCCGACGGCGCGGCCCTGCGCGACGAGTTCCGCGCAATGGTGCGGGCGCTGCACCGCGCCGGCATCGAGGTGATCCTCGACGTGGTGTTCAACCACACCGCCGAGAGCGATGCCGCCGGGCCGGCGCTGTCGTTCCGCGGCCTGGACAACGCGAGCTACTACCTGCTGGCGCCCGAGACCGGGCACGGCTACGTCAACCACACCGGCTGCGGCAACACCGTCGATGTGCGCCATCCGCGCGTGCTGCAGCTGGTGATGGACAGCCTGCGCTACTGGGTCACCGAGATGCACGTCGACGGCTACCGCTTCGATCTTGCGGCGGTGCTCGGCCGCGCCTGGGGCGACGCCAGCGCCTTCGACCACCGCGCCGCGTTCTTCGCCGCGGTCGCGCAAGACCCGGTGCTGGGGCGCGTGAAGATGATCGCCGAGCCGTGGGATATCGGCCCCGGCGGCTACCAGCTCGGCGGCTTCCCGGGCGGCTGGGCCGAGTGGAACGACAAGTTCCGCGACGACCTGCGCGGCTTCTGGCTGCGCCACCCTGCCACCCGCGGCGCGTTCGCGCAGCGCCTGTGCGGCTCGTCCGACGTGTACCAGGCGCGCGGGCGGATGCCGGCCGAGTCGATCAACTACCTGATCTCGCACGACGGCTTCACCCTGCTCGACCTGCTCAGCTACGCCACCAAGCACAACCAGGCGAACGCCGAACACAACCGCGACGGCACGAACCACAACCTGAGCTTCAACTGCGGCATCGAAGGCCCGATCAAAGACGTCGAGGTGACCGGCCTGCGCCGGCGCCTGCAGCGCGCCCTGCTGGCCGCCACCTTGCTCGCGCAGGGCACGCCAATGCTGTGCGCCGGCGATGAACTCGGCCACACGCAAGGCGGCAACAACAACCCGTACTGCCACGACGGCCCGGTCACCTGGATCGACTGGGCGACCGCCGATGACGATCTGATCGCGTTCACCGCACGCGTGCTGGCGCTTCGGCGCATCGCGCAGCCGTTCGGCGAGCGCTGGTACAGCGGCCTGACCGACCCGCTCGGGCTGCACGATCTCGCCTGGCTCACCCCGAGCGGCGAGCCGCTGCGCGACGAGGCCTGGCACGACCCGCAGCAACGCGTGCTCGGCTGCCTGATCGGCGAACCGGGCCGCGCCGCGGCGCCACTGCTGTTGCTGGTGAATGCCGGTGCACACGACAGCCGCTTCATGCTGCCGGCCGGCGTCTGGGAGGTCCAGCTCGACAGCACCGATGCACGCGGCGTCGGCGCCTGGCACGGCCAGGGTGAAGTCGAACTGCCGCTGCCGGCCGCCAGCCTGCTGCTGCTCGCCGCCGCCGGCGCGAACATCAAGCTGTAGCCGCAAAAAAGAAGGGGCGCCCGAAGGCGCCCCGCTCAACAGTGCCGAAGGCCCCGTTCGGTGCCGAAGGCCCTGTTCGTGCCGATGATCCTGCTTATCGGACCACGGCGATCTGGTCGCGCTTGTCACCCTTGTACGTGTACAGGGTCAGCGCGCCGTTCTTGATGTCGCCCTTCTCGTCGAACGAGATCGTGCCGGTCACGCCCTTGTAGCCTTCGGTCTTGGCCAGCACCGGCAGGTACTTCGCGGGGTCGGCCGAACCGGCCTTGACCATCGCGGCGACCATCACGTTGAGCGCGTCGTAGACGTACGGTGCGTAGATCTGCACGTCGATGCCGAACTTCTTCTTGTAGTCTTCGCGGAACTTGTCCATGGCGACCTTCTGCGCGCCTTCGACACCACCGGCCTCGGCGCAGACCACCTGGCCGTCGGCCATCGCGCCGCCCGAGAGCTTGGGCAGGTCGCCCGAGCAGATGCCGTCGCCGCCCATGAACTTGGCGTTGACGCCGAGTTGCTTCATCTGGCGAATCATCGGTCCGGCCACGGCGTCCATGCCGCCGAAGAAGATCACGTCGGGCTTCTTGGCCTTGATCTGGGTCAGGATCGCGGTGAAGTCGGTCGCCTTGTCGGTCGTGAACTGGCTTTCGGCGATGGTGCCGCCCGACGCCTTGACAGCCTTCGAGAACTCTTCGGCGACGCCCTGGCCGTAGGCGGTGCGGTCGTCGATCACGGCGATCGTCTTGCCCTTCAGTTCCTTCACGGCGTACTTGCCGAGCGTGCTGCCCAGGTGCACGTCATCGGCGACGACGCGGAACGTGGTCTTGAAGCCCTGGCGCGTGAACTTCGGGTTCGTCGCCGACGGCGAGATTTGGGGAATGCCGGCATCGCTGTAGATCTTGGACGCCGGGATCGAGGTGCCCGAGTTCAGGTGGCCGACCACGCCTGCGACCTTCGAGTCGACCAGCTTTTGCGCCACGGCCGTGCCCTGCTTCGGATCGCCGGCATCGTCTTCGGGAACCAGCTCGAACTTGACCTTCTTGCCGCCGATCGTCGTGCCCTTGGCGTTCAGGTCGTCGATCGCCATCTTGGCGCCGTTCTCGTTGTCCTTGCCCAGGTGGGCGATGCCGCCGCTGGTGGGACCGACGTGGCCGATCTTGACGACCATGTCTTGCGCATACGCTGCGCTACCGAACATCACCACAGCAGCTGCAACGATCGTGTTCAGTCTGATTTGCATGCAAAACCTCCGGTTGGATTTTCGAAAACAAAAAGTAACGGTTGAATGTTCAACGGCCAGCACCATACCCCAAAAAAAACGCATCCCTCTCAGTGAATGCTCGGGTCATGGCACGTCGATCCGTGCTTCGACGCACCGCGTTTCGGGGCTGATCCCACAACGCGCCGACTATCGATTGCGATGACGCGAAAGCTCCTGCGCCACCGCTCTGGCCACTGCATCTCGCAAGGTCGATGCCAGCTCCTGGCGGGTATCGCGCAGGATGCCATCGACGGCGCGCGACAGGATCGGCGTCAGCACTTCGCGCATCCGGTAGTCGAGCATCAGGTCGACCTGCCGCTGCAGGTCGGCGAGCACGCGCTCGACGAGTTGCTCTTCGCTCACGCCGGGCGGCAGACTGCGCGTCGGCGTCGGCGTCGCGGCGACCGGCTCGGCACCGCCTTGCGCGGCCGGCACCGGCAGATCGGGCAGGGGCGCCCCCTTCGAGGTTGATTCGGGCCAGGCGACGACCTCGGTCAATGTCGGCACGCGCTCCGGCGGTATTGAGCCCGGCCCGCTCATCGTGGTGCCTTCGGCGCGTTCGTGCGCGTCATGCGGCCACCTCGTGCTTCTCGATCGCGTAGCCGCGGCTCGCGTAGTGCTTCCAGCGTTGCCGGGCGGCGGCGCGGTCGTCGGGATCGGCGCTGACGATCTCGATCAGGCGCGCAAAGCTCTCGAAGCCCGCGGGCGGCTCCGGGCCGAGGTTGACCAGCACGTCGTGATGGCCGGCCTGGCCGACGTCCTCGAGCAGCCACACCGGCGTGGTGCGCAGGCGCGACGCGAGCGCCTGGCCGGTGCGCAGCATCACATGCGGGACGAACTCGAGCGGGTCGAACGCCCACAGCGCACGGTCGAGCTGGGCGAGCACCGGCAGCGGCGCCGTCACGACGTCCTGCGCACCCTTGCACAGCGCCTTGCGCAGCAGCCGGCAGGCATAGTCGCTGCGGTCGGC
>Ga0207648_10005868_pt1 | contig 12284 bp, 10 predicted proteins | sample KBSMisM32_FD_184310 | JGI IMG/M metagenome (GOLD analysis project Ga0207648, IMG submission 184310) | Miscanthus rhizosphere microbial communities from Kellogg Biological Station, Michigan, USA - KBS Miscanthus M3-2 (SPAdes) (version 2) | ecosystem: Host-associated > Plants > Roots >...
ACCTACAACCCCGTGACCTACATCATGGAGGCCATGCGGTCCATCGTGCTGCAGGACCTCGACTGGCCCGTCATCGCGCGGGGATACGGCGTGGTCGCGATCCTCGGCGTGGTGATGGTGTCGCTCAGCGTCCGCTCGATCCGCCGCTACGACTGATCCGCCGACTGGCGCCCACCCGGCGGAGACCCCTACGATGCGTGCCGTGCCCTGTGTGCGCTGCGGTTCCGACCTTCCCGACGGTGCTCGGTTCTGCCCGACCTGCGGCGCCGAGCAGGGCTCGCCGCAGGAAGAGCGGAAACTTGTGTCGATCCTCTTCGTGGACATCATCGGGTCGACCGCGCGGGCGGACGGGGCCGACCCGGAGGACGTCCGAGACCGCAACCAGCTGTACTTCAACGATGCGCGGCAACGGATCGAGCACTACGGCGGGACCGTCGAGAAGTACATCGGGGACGCCGTCATGGCGGTGTTCGGCGCCCCCCTCGCCCGCGCCGACGACGCCGAGCGCGCCGTGCGGGCCGCGCTGTCGGTGATCGAGGGCACCCACGAGCTGAACGCCGCCAATCCCGGTCTGGACCTCGAGCTCCGGGGCGCCGTCTGCACCGGCGAGGCCGTCGTTGCCATCGACGCGGCCAGCAGCCAACCGCTGGCGACCGGCGACGTCGCCAACACCGCGTCGCGCCTGCAGAACGCCTCGCCGCCCGGCGGCGTCCTGATCGGCCAGCAGACCTACGAGCTGGTTCGACACGCCTTCGAGCTCAAGGAGCTGACGGCGATCGAGGCGAAGGGCAAGCGCGAGCCCGTGCCGGCGTGGCTGGTCGTCGCGCCGCTGGAGGCGCCCGGCTCGCGCCCGGTGTCGGGAACCCCGTTCGTCGGTCGAGACAGCGAGCTGGAGATCCTTCGCCGCGTCTGGGACCGCGCCGTCGAGGCTTCACGGCCGCACCTCGTCACGGTGCTCGGGCCCGCAGGCATCGGCAAGACGCGGCTGGCGCGCGAGCTCTCCGCCCATGTCGAGACCAACGGCGGGCTCGCGGTCTGGGGCCGGAGCCTCCCGTACGAGGAACGCTCGCCGTACCGCGCCGCCGGTCAGATCGTTCGCAGCGTCGCCGGCATCTTCGAGAACGACGGCGTCGACGTGGCGCGCGAGAAGCTCGCCACAACGGTCGGGTCACTGTTCCCCGAGCCCGAAGCGGCCGACGCCACCCGATACCTCAGCGTGGTGCTCGGCCTCGGGTTGGACGAGCCGCCGGACGAGGTCATCCACCTGCAGTTCGCGGCTCGGATGTTCGTGGAGCACCTCGCTGGGCGAGGTCCGGTGCTGGTCGTGTTCGAGGACGTGCACTGGGCCGACGACCCGTTGCTGGACCTGATCGACTACCTCGTCTCGCACGTGCGCGACGCGCGGGTGGTGTTCCTCGCGCTCGCACGCCCGGAGTTCCTGGAGGCACGGCGGATGTGGGGCGGCGGCATGATCGGTCAGACGACGCTGCCGCTGGACCCTCTCACCCATGACGAGGCGGCCGAGGTGGCGTCGGCGCTGCTGCCCGACGAGGCCGCGGCTGCCGTCGAGCGTGTGGTGTCGGCAGGCGAGGGCAACCCCTTGTTCCTCGAAGAGCTGGCTGCCTCGGTCACCGACGAGGTCGGTCCCGAGGAGCTGCCGACGACCGTGCTCGCGGCGATCGCCGCGCGGATCGACGCGCTGCCGCCCGGTCCGCGAGCGGTGCTGCTGCACGCCTCGGTGATCGGCCCGACCTTCTGGCGCGACGTGCTCGGCGAGATCGTGTCGCTGGAGGACGTGGCCGAGGCGCTGGACGCGCTCGAGGACCGCGGGCTGATCGTGCGACACCCGCAGAGTCAGGTCGAAGGCGACGTCGAGTACGGCTTCAAGCACATGCTGATCCGCGACGGCGCGTACGGGACGATGCCGCGCGCGGCTCGTCGCGAGCTGCATGCCACCATCGCCCGATACCTGGAGGACGTCCTCATCGCCCGGCCCGACCTCGGCTGGTTGCTCGCTCACCACTGGACCGAAGCGGGTGACCCCGCGCGGGCGATCGCGTACCTCCTGGCGGCGGCCGAGCGAGCTCGCGACGCCCTCGCGGTGGACGAGGCACACGACTTGCTGACCCGCGCCCTCGACCTGACCGATAACGAGGCCGAGCGGCGACGGATCCGGCTGCGACGGGGCGCCATGTTGTCCGAGGTCGGCGCCTACGCGCGCGCCGACACGGAGCTGACCGAGCTCCTGCCGGAGCTCGACGGGCGCGAGGAGGTCGAGGGCCTGCTCGCGCTCGCGCTGTCGGTGCACTGGACGGAGCAGACGGAGCGGACCCTCGAGGTCTCGGATCGTGCATTGGCGCTCGCCCGCGAGCGCGGGATCGACGACCTGGAACCGATCGGTCTGTCGCTGCTGGGCGCGGGGCATTCGATGCGCGGTGGGTCGGGCGACATCGAGCGAGCACTCGAGCTGGGCGAAGAGGCACTCGATCGTTGGCCCGACGGGATGCACCAGCCCGAGCTCGCGCACCACTACCACATCCATGCGAACCCCAATTACTGGAGCGGCGGCTATCAGCGTGCATACGACCTCTCGATGAAGATCAAGTCGGTCGGTGGCCTGCCGCCCAACAGTGCCGAGGTCGTCTTGCGAGGCGCCGGCATGACGGGGCTCGCCCTCGCAGGGCTGGGTCGGTACCAGGAGGCGCTCACCGCGGCCGATGATGCGATCGCGACCGCGCGGCGGCTCGGTCGAGCCGACAACGTCGTCATGAATTACTCGACGCTGATCCTCCGCGAGGTCTTCGCGCTCGAGGAAGCCCGGGACCGGAGCCAGACGGTGGCGGACCGGCTCGGCCCGTCGGACTTCAACATGCCGTGGATGAACGCGCGTGCAGATCTCATCCAAGCGGAGCTGCTGCTGGGAGAGTTCGGGGCCGTCGAGCGGACGTGGTCAACGACGTGGGACGACGCGCTGGAGACCGTCGCCTGGGAGCACTGGCTGGTATCGGGGCGACTGGCGGCGGCGCGTGCGCAGCTCGAGTTCGGTGCGGGTCGGTTCGATGAAGCGGTGACCTGGGCGCGCCGCGCGCTCGAGATGGCGCGCTCTGGGGGGCGTCTCAAGTACGAGGCCGTGTCCCTGATCGACCTCGGCCGGGCCCTGACGGCGCAAGGCCTCGCGGAGGAGGCGATCGGCCAGTTGACGGGAGCGGTGGCGGCCGCCGACCAACTCGGTTCACCGCTGTTCCGATGGGAAGCCCGAGCGGCGCTTGCCGCGGCGAAGCGCGCCGCCGGCGTCGATCCCGAGCCGCACCTGGCCGACGCCGCGACGATCATCCGCGAGGTCGCCTCCTCGCTCGCACCCGATCGAGCCGAGGCCTACCTGGCCGCGCCGCAGGTACGAGAGGTGCTGGAACTCACGTAGCGGCTAGACGAGACGCGGCCCTCGAGCATCCATGTGACATGCGAGCAGAGAGGGAGCTCGTGCCATTCCCGACAGAGCGCGTCGACGCATGGGCCCGCTTCGACACGTTCGTCGGTGAAGAACACGAACGGCTGTACAAGGCCCTCTATTTCGTCACGGGGAGCCGCGAGGATGCGGAGGATCTCTCCCAGGAGGCATTCATGAAGCTCTGGGAGCGATGGGACACGATCGATCGGATCGACGATCCCACCGGCTATCTCTTCCGCGTTGCCTTGAATGGGTTCCGGATGCGTCGGCGTCGCGCCTCGATGGCGCTGCGGCGACACGCGCCGATCGTGGAAACGCGTGACGGATTCGTCGAGGCGGAGATGCGCGCCGACGTGCGCAGCCTCCTCATGGGGCTGACACCCCGGCAGCGGGCCGCCCTCCTGCTCGTAGACCTGCTCGGGTATCCATCCGAGCAGGCGGCGCGCATCCTGCGCGTCCGGCCGTCAACGGTCCGGAACCTTGCGAGCCAAGGTCGGAGGGCCCTGCAAGCGACGGAAGGAGCTCGGGATGCCTGACGTGCAGGAGGTGTTCCGCATGGCGACACAGAAGGTTCGTCCCGAACCTGGGTTCGTCGATCGGCAGCAGGACCATCAGCGGCGACGGACGCGCAACCGCAAGCTCGGCGCGTTCGCGGTCGCGGCGGCGATCGGCCTCGCGGCCGTCGCGTTGTTCCTTGGGACGCGCGGCGGCCACACGACGACGACACCCGTCACCCAACCTCCGCCCACGGTGACGTTCGTGGATCCGACCGTGGGCGAGACCGCCTCGAGCTTCGTCGATGCGTTCGGGCAACTGAACGCGGATCGTGCGCTCTCCTTCGTCGCCGATGGAGCGGACATCACGCGACTGACCGGTACGGGCTCATCGCCGAGTGACCTCCGCCAGATCATCGCGTGGCTCGATGCGACGGGGTTCACGCAGTACCGTCATGGGCCCTGTGTGCCATCGACCAGCTCCGCGCCCGGCACCACCGTGAGCTGCTCCTTCGAATTCGAGGGGCTCCGATCCGGTGAGCTCGGGTTCCCCGCCTTCAGCGGGAGCTCGATCGACGTGACCGTGCAGGACGGAGAGGTCGTGCAGGCCTCGCTGAACTGGGAGACCGAGAAGTTCTCGCCCAAGGTCTGGGAACCGTTCGCCACGTGGGTGTCGAAGCACTATCCGCAGGACGCGGCGGTGATGTACGAAGACGACACGTACAGCGTGGAGCAGCACACGGACGAGTCGATCCGGCTGTGGGAGCAGCACACCCGCGAGTACGTGCAACACGAGGCCGCCACGAAGTGAAGAGCGAAGGGTGAGCGACCGCGTTTGCGCCAGCGCCACGTTTCGGCGTAGCGTCTGACGGTTGTCCCCCCGATCCAGGAGGAATCCCGATGACTGGTCGCTCGCTCCGACGCCTCGCAGCCGTGTGCTCGTTCCTCGTGGTCGTGCCGCTCGCACTCTCGACGGCGAACGCGCAGCCGGCGAGCGTTCCCCGATTCAGCCATGTCTTCGTGATCGTGGGCGAGAACACCGAGCTGATCCAGATCAACAAGAACTCGATGCCGTACTTCACCAAGACGTTCAAGCCTGATTCGGCCTGGCTCACGAACTACTGGGCCATCTCACACTTCTCCACCTCGAACTACGTCGCGATGACGTCGGGGCAGTACACGCCGTGCGAGCAGTTCGACTATCCGCCGGCGCGGTGCCACCAGGATGTTCCCAACCTCTTCAACCAGCTGACCGACGCCGGGGTCTCATGGACGGCATGGAACGAGTCGATGGCCGAGCCGTGCTCGCTCGTGAACAACGGGACGTCCAAGACCCTCAACCACTACGCCGTGAAGCACAACCCGGCCGTCTACTACGACGGCGTGGTCGCGATCAACGGGGTGTGGGACCCGGCGCACCGCTCGCAGCTGTGTCTCGACAACGTGCTCGGAACCGGTGACCCCGAGGCGCCGAACGACATGAGCGCCTTCGACGATGCGCTCGCATCCGGAGACGTGCCCGCGTTCAACTACATCGTGCCGAACATGTGCGAAGACGGCCACGACACGTGCCCGCCCAACCCGCCGAGCGCGATCGGCCAGTTCGATGAGTTCCTGGCTCGCGAGGTGCCGCAGATCCTCGACTCACCAGCGTTCGACGAGAACTCCGTCCTGATCGTCACCTACGACGAGGGCGCATCGACGGGTGGGGGCGGCGGCTCGAACGGCGGCACGCCATGCCGGCCATGGGACACCTGCCCGAACGCGTTCCACGGAGGCGGCCATGTCGCCTTCGCGGTGCAGGGCGATCTCGTGAACACGGGTACTTACGCCGCGTTCGGGAACCACTACAGCTTGCTGCGAACGCTCGAGGAGGGCTTTGGGATCACCGAGTTCGTCGGCGCAGCCGACGATGCGGCGCCGATCACCGCGATCTGGAAGTAGCCGCGTCGACATATCGGCGTCAACGGGATCGACCTCGCTACACTCGGCGCGGGCTCCAGCCCCCGTAGCTCAGTGGATAGAGCATCGGTTTCCTAAACCGTGTGCGGACGTTCGATTCGTCCCGGGGGCACCCAGCTTGGCTACCCTCGAACGCGGATGCGCGAGATCGCGCGGCTGCACACATCCAGCCCAGTGTTGAAGACCGAACGAGGAACCATGCTCCGATACCGTCCGGGGCGATCAGTGAGACGTGCTTGATACCGGCCGTTCGAGTCAGTGTGGACCCGCCGCACCGTCCGCCAACCACCATGATCGCGCCGACGCTGGATCTTCACGGTCGAGTTCGTCTCGCAGAGGCCGAACCCGTCGGCCGCGTTCACGCTCCCGACCGCCCGGAGATGCCGGCGGAGTCGCAGGCCGACCGAGCGCGCGTGTGATGTCGGAACGACCACCGTGAAGTCGAGCAGGCTGGTGCCGTCGCCACCCGGGGTCGAGACCGCGACCGGGCCGGTGATCGCATCGTTGGGAACGACGGCATCGATCTGGAGGTCCGAAACCACGTCGAACGAGGCCGTATGGCCTCCAAAGGTGACGGAGGAGGCGCCCGTGAAGCCGGTTCCGGTGATCGTGACCGACGTGCCGACCAACCCGCTCAGCGGCAGGAACGCCGCAACGACCGGTGTGGGTGGCGCGGTGACGGTGAAGTCGAGCAGGCTGGTGCCGACGCCACCCGGGGTCGTGAGCGCGACCGGACCGGTTGTCGCATCGGTGGGAACGACGGCATCGATATGAAGGTCCGAAACGACGTCGAACGTGGCCGCGTGGCCTCCGAACGTGACGGAGGAGGCACCGGTAAAGCCCGTGCCGGTGATCCCGACGGACGTGCCGATCACCCCGCTCAGCGGCAGGAACGCGGCAACGACCGGCGTGGGCGGCGCCGTGACCGTGAAGTTCACCAAACTCGTGCCCGTCCCCTGTGCGTCCGTCACGGTGATCTTTCCGGTTGTCGCGCCGACCGGGACCGTCGCGGTGATCTGGATGCCCGAATCGATGGTGAAGGACGCCGCGGTGCCGTTGAACCTGACGCTCGTCGCGGGACTCGAATCTTGGAACCCCGTTCCCGTGATCGTGACCGACGTGCCGACCGGCCCGGTCAACGGAAGGAAGGCCAAGACCGTCGGCTTGAGGGCCTGCGCCGCTGTGAGACTCGTCAGCTCGACCGCCGTCAGCGCCAGAGAGAGCGTGAGAAGGAACGTCCCGAAACGTCTCGCAGCGCGCATCGCCTGCACCTCTCGTTCGAGACGCCGGGATGAACCGGCGCCAACCAGACCTACAGCCGATGTATCGGCGAAGGGGAACCGGGTCCTATGAGGGGAAACCCCCCAATCTCGGACAGGCCCCGACGCGGTGTGCTGACCGGATCACCAGGCAGCACTACGAGGCAAGGCCTCTCCCACGTACGGGGTGTAGGCCCGGCTTGCTATCGCCCGCGCGCTTCGAACTCGTCGCAGGTGTCTTCGGCCCGGATGACGCCACGGACATACTTGCAAGAGCCCACCACGAGCCGCGGGAACATCCACTTGCACTTGGCGCACGAAACCTCTGGCTTCGACGCTTTGCGATAGCGCGCCTGCTCTTTCGTCAGACCCCAGGTCTTCGGTGCCATCTATTTCTCCCTCAGAGTTGCCCCATCGTACGAGCAACCCGGGCGGTCTGGAAGCTCCTTGGCCTACTCGACGAACCGATGGGCGTGTCTGTCAGGCTCTCGAGACCGCCGCCACCTCGCAGTGGCGAGCCCCTCTCATAGAGAACCCATCCGTTGGTAGCCTCGCCCCGGATGAAGCCTTCCCGCTCGCGGGCCGCCGTTCGGCTCGGGCTCGCCGTCGTCGCATTCGCCTTGCTTGGCGTCGCGTGCACGGTCCACGACGACGCGACCGTGACGTCGACGAGCCCACCCGAGATCGACTGGCCGGGACCGCGGGTGAGCGCGCCGCTGCCCGCGGCGGTCAACGCCGACTCGTTCCACACGACGACGCCGATCAAGCACGTGGTCTTCCTCATCAAGGAGAACAGGAGCTTCGACAACCTCTTCGGCCGGTTCCCCGGAGCGTACGGCGTGCGGTTCGGGATGCAGGACGGCAAGCAGGTGCCCCTCGTGCCGGCCACGAGCGGGCGCACGTTCGATGTCCCGCACTGCCGCCAGTGCTCGATCGAGTCCATCAACAACGGCGCGATGGACGGGTTCGACCACATGGTGCACGGCGACACCGCCTACACGCAGTTCCGGCCGCAGGATGCACCCAGCTACTTCCGGTGGGCGCACGACTTCGTGTTGAACGACAACTTCTTCGCTTCCGCGCTCGGACCGTCGTTCCCGAACCATCTGTACAGCATCGCCGCACAGTCGGGCGGCGCCTGGCAGAACCCCCGCCAGGACTTCCAGTCGATGTTGGCCAACGCGGCGAACGGCAAGACGAAGTCGTGGGGCTGCGACATCGCGCAGCCGGCATACGTCGACGTCTTCGACGCGCAGGGGGAGTCCGGCCAGGAGCAGCCGTGCTTCGCCTTCCCGACGGAAGGAGACCTCCTGCGCGAAGCCGGTATCCCATGGGCCTACTACGCGGCCGCGGAGAACCAGCTGGGATACATCTGGTCGGCGTACTCGGCGATCAGTCGCTATCGCAACGACCCCGCGATGTGGTCTCGCTACGTGCGACCCGTCGACGACCTCGTTCGTGACGCCAAGAAGGACCGCCTGCCACCCGTGACCTGGGTGACGCCGCGGTTCGCGCTGTCGGAGCACCCCGACTACAACTTCTGCTACGGGGAGAACTGGACGACGCAGGTCGTCGACGCGATCATGCACAGTCCGTCGTGGAAGAACACGGCGATCTTCATCACGTGGGACGAGTACGGCGGGTTCTATGACCACGTGCCGCCGCGAGAGGTCGACCTCATGGGGTTCGGGATCCGCGTCCCACTGCTGGTGATCTCGCCGTACGCGAAGACGGGCTACGTAGACCACACCGAGGGCGAGTTCTCGTCGGTGCTCCGATTCATCGAGGACAACTGGAGCCTCGGCAGGCTCACCGCGCGGGACCGACAGGCGAACAACCTGTCGGAGTCGTTCGACTTCTCCCAGACACCGCGAGCGCCCGATCCGCTCCCGTTGCGCACCGATTGTTCGGGCCCGAAGTGGCCGCCGACATCGGTCGTGGGTGAGAACGGCGGCTGACGGTCGATCAGAGGCCGCCACCGGCAGCGGGACGAGGGTCCATGACGCACCGTCGAGCAGCGCCGGATAGGCGGTGCGGTGACGTAGAGGCGACGTCGTTGGGCTCGAGGTCGATCGACCCCTTGTCCGTTCTCGACCCTCTTCGTATGGTCGAACGGTTCAGATCTCTCACCCCCTGAGAGAAGGGAGGGCACCATGTTCGCGCCCCGTTCGCGAGCACATCGTTGGACCGTTCCGATCGTTGCCGCCTCGCTGCTGGTCGCCGCCGCTGCGGGAGGCGCCTCAGCGTCGACGCCGGTGCAGGTGGTGGTCTCGTTCGATGAAACGCACGGACAGAACCCGGAAGGGCTCGCGATCAACCGCATCGGGACGATCTTCGTGAGCGTCTCACCCCTCGGCGACGTCTGGCGCATCGCGCCCCGCTCCCACGATCCCCAACCCTTCGGTCATGTGGACGGGATCGTTCCGGGGCGTGACTTCGGCCTCTTGGGGCTCGCGGTCGACGTGTTCGGCAACGTCTACGGAGCCGTGCAGTCGGCCGACCCGGCGGCGAACGGTGTGTGGCGCTTCGACCGGTTCACCGGCGCTGCGACGCGGTTGCCGGGGACGGCAGCGATCCACCTACCGAACGGGCTCGCCTTCGACAAGCAAGCCAACCTGTACGTGACCGACTCAGCGAGCGGTGCGATCTGGCGCGTCCCGTGGGGCGGAACGGCGGCGGTTTGGTTACAGGATCCGGCGCTGTCGGGCGACGGTAGCCTCGGCCTGGGTATCGGTGCGAACGGGATCGCGGTGCAAAGAGGCGTCCTGACGATCACCAACACCGAGCGGCGCACGGTGCTGCAGGTCCCGAAGGTCGCGGGCCAACCTGGCGATATCTCGGTGCTGACAACGCTCCCCATCGGCGACAACCCTGACGGAGTCACGATGGATGTCTTCGGTGACGCGTTCGTGGCGATGAACCTCGCCAACGCGATCGGGAAGGTTCGAGCCTCCGGCTCGATGAGCATCGTCGCGAGCGGCGACCCCCTCGACTTCCCGTCGAGCCTGGTCTTCGGCACCGCGTTCGGGCAGCGGACCACGATCTACGGCGTCAACTTCTCGATCAGCGAGCTGTTCAACCAGCCACCGGGCGACGGACCGGGGGTATTCCGGTTCAACGCGGGCGTTCCCGGGATGCCGGTCCCCTAGAGCAGATGGGAAGGGACCACGGGCCGTGGTCCCTTCCCACTCTCCGGATCGCCGACCGACCGACGGCGGCCGGCCGTTAGCTCTGCGCCTCGATCTTCCCGAACAGGCCGTGCTGCTCGTCGTTCGGGCCGGCCGTGAAGAACAGCGAGGTCCGTGGACCGGCCGCGTCGCCGTTGCCGAACCGCAGCGCCCACAGGCCCTGGATCGACATGACCGTGCCGTTCCTACGCTGGAGTGTGCCGTCGAACTCGAAGTCGCCATCGGACTCGCGCTGGAACGCGTTGATCGTGCCGTCCCCGAAGTTGCCGACCAGCAGGTCGCCCCCGAACTCGCCGAAGCGATCGGGTGCCATCGCGAGACCCCAGGGCGCATCGAGGACGTCGCGACTCGCCACCCGTTGGAGCAGCTCCCCCTGCTTGCTGTATCGATCGACGAACCCGAAGCCAGCCCCTGCGACGTCGTCCTCGGCGTCGGCGTCCTGCTTCGCGTACGTGACGAAGATGTTGCCTCGGATCGCCTGGATCCCGAAGGGCGCGTAGCCCGACGGGAGCTCGGGGTCCCGGAACGCCCCCGCCATGGTCACAAGGTTGAAGCTCTCGTCGAAGACATCGACACGGGCGTTGTGGAAGTCGGTCGCATACAGGCGGTCGCCGCTCGGGGTCGACGCGATCGCCAGGCCCTTGTAGATCGCGCCCCGGCCGGACCGATCGACCACCTTGAACGACTGACCCGACGGCGCCGGCGGTGGCACCGCGGGGCTCCATCCCCGGATCGTGCCGTTCTCGGTCGCGAAGAGGAACAACGAGGGTCCCGAGGCCCCTTCGTGGGAGACGACGAATCCGGAGCCGCCATTGAACACGGTTCCGGTGGGCGCCCCGGCAACCTTGACGACCAACGGGATCGGGTTCCCGGCGCCGTCGTACAGCGTGGACGTGTCCGTGCCGTTGTTGGCGACCCACCACGGCGTGCTTGGTCCCGCGACGAGACCCCACGCGTTGACCAGGTTCGGATCCTGGTGCTCGGCCACACCCGTTTTGTCCGAGACAAGTCGCGTGAGCTTGTAGCTGTTCTCATCGTCGCTCGAGGTCGACGTGCCGCTCCCTGCCGCCGCCGTGGTTCCGCCGAGCACGAGTGCCAGTGCCACGGCGCAAGTGATCAGTGCCCTTCGATCCCGCACGTTCGCCCTCCCATCCATCGAACGCTCCGCCACCGACCCTCACCGAGGATCCACGTGGCTCGGACCGATGGAATACGGGCGAGTGCGACGAAGGGTTCGCCCGCATCTACGGTTTCGGTCCCCTCTACGGTGACTGACCTACGCAAGAGATGCACCACACCATGTCTCCGAGAGCGATCACGCGCGGAAGGCAGAGGCCTTTTGGGTGGGCCGAGGTCACCGGCGCAAAACCGGGCGATGCACCGGCGTCTGATCTGAGGATCTACTCGGTACGGTCTTCGTCGAGATCGCGACCGGCGTTGGGCACATTGGACCCGCCTCGGGTCGGCGCGGAGTCTGGCTCGTCCTCGGCCCGGTCGTCTTCCTTCGGATCCGGCTCGTCGGGCTCGGTGTTGTCGTTTCGCATGCGGGGTACCTACCCACCCGCCCGATGGGGAATCGCTAGCCGAAGGGGTTCTTGACCGGCACGGTTCCTTGGGGCCAATCGGGGAAGTTCGAGGGGTAGGCGTACGGGTCTCCGAACGTCTGTGCGCGCTGTGAGGCGATCGACGGCGGCCGCGGGTCGGACCGGAAGTCGAACACGTGCTCCATGTTGTGCGCCTTCGCGATGCGGGGGGTCAGGTACGGCAGCCCCCAGTTGTCGGAGATGAACCGCAGCGGCGTCGAGAACTCCCCGAGCTCATCGTCGATCAGACCCCGGCGCGTGTAGGGGCTGATCGTCAGCAAGGGCACGCGCAACCCCAGTCCCGTCACGTCCAGCTGGGGAGGGGGCAGGTGGTCGTAGAACCCACCCCA
>Ga0207648_10005869_pt1 | contig 12283 bp, 9 predicted proteins | sample KBSMisM32_FD_184310 | JGI IMG/M metagenome (GOLD analysis project Ga0207648, IMG submission 184310) | Miscanthus rhizosphere microbial communities from Kellogg Biological Station, Michigan, USA - KBS Miscanthus M3-2 (SPAdes) (version 2) | ecosystem: Host-associated > Plants > Roots > Rhizosphere...
CAAGCAAGGCAATCTGGCAGCCGCGGAAAAGTGGCTGAAGGAAGCGTCGCGGCTGACTCCACGCGACGCCCGGGTTCCCTATCAACTCGGATTGGTCTATCGCAAGCAAGGACGCGAGCAGGAAGCGGCGAAAGCCCTGGCACTGTCGGAGGAGATGCGCCAGCGCGATTCGAAGCAGAGCCGGCTGAGAATGGAATGCAGACAGAAGCTAGACCAGGGTCTGCGCGAGGAGGCCCGTGCCGTCTGCGAACAGCTTTACGATCCCGACGATGCGGACAAACTCACAGAACTGGGCACCATCTACGGCCAGTACGGCGACCTGCAGGCGGCGCTGAAGCCCCTGCGCCGGGCCGCGGAACTGGCCCCGCAATCTCCGCAGATGCAATACAACCTTGCCCTCACCTATTACCGGCTGAATCAGTTTGAGCAGGCTCGCGCAGCCCTGGCCAATTCCGTAAAGCGCTGGCCGGATTTATTTCAGCTGACCTCGCTTTACGGCGCAATTCTGGCAAAGCTGGGCCAGGACCTTCCGGCGTATCAGGCCTTGCAACACGCGCATCAATTGAATCCGCAGGACGCCGAAACCGCGAACCTGCTTTATGTCACAACCTTCGGGCTGGCGCAAAAGAGCAAGAGCGCGGGGCAATATGCCGAGTCGTTGCGCTATCTCGAGGAAGCGTCGTCGCTGCGGCCCCAGGAGGCCGAACCGCACCGCCGCATGGCGGAAATCTACAGCCTGACCAGCCGTCCGGCCCAAGCGGAGGAAGAAAAACAGAAGGCCGACCGTCTAGCCAGCCCTGGCGGGCTTCCGTAAATCATCGAGCGAGGATTCATCCGCTATTCGGAATTGCGGTTTGCGATCGCCACGCGAAATGGTGGCCTGGTCTTTTCCGACGGTTCCATCTCGTATGTCTGTTCCGTCCTGGCCGGATCATAGTCCCGCCACAGCCAGATCATCTCTTCCGGAAACTCAGCCGCGCCCTGGCCCGAGTTGTGGGTGCCCTTGCCGAAGCTGAAGTGAAAGTCGTAGCCCTTCAGCTTCAGCGCGTTGGCCAGACGAACATTGGCCAGCGGCCAGCTTCCGTAGCGGTCATTCTCCTGGTCTTCCGAGCCGTCCTGCAGCCACACCCGAAGGTTGCGCCGGGGCTCGCGCAAAACCTTTTCGGGATAATCCTGACCGCCATCCGGGGTCCCGGGATCTTCCTTCCACTGAATGCTGGTGAAGCTTCCAATCCATGAGATCACGCGACTGAACTGGTCAGGCATCTGCCACGCCGCATTGAAGGAACAGATTCCGCCCGACGAAAGCCCCGTGATCGCGTGGTTATACGCGTCCTTGCGGATGCTGTACCGGGACTGGACATCGGCCAGCACTTCATCCCGCAGAAAACGCGCATAGCGGTCACTCACAGTGTCATAAAGCGTACTGCGCATCGAGTCTTTGAGTGTGCGGTGCCACTTGTCCGAGTACGCCTTCACAAAATTGTAGGTCGGAGTTCCAGGCGAGTCGGTGACGTCTCCGGGATTGATGAACACGGCGATCATCACAGGAATTTTCTTTTCAGCAATCAGGTTATCCAGAACATTGAGCGTTGGATTATTGCCGTCCCGGTGGATGTACCCGCCACCGTCCTGAAAAACCATCAGTGCAGCTGGCGTTTTCGGATCGTATTGTGCCGGCACATAAATCCAAGATTCACTCTTCATACCGTCATAGATTTTGCTGGTGAGTTCGATTTTTTCAGAAAGCGTGCCGGATGGGACCCCGGGTTGCAGATAGGAAAGAGGACCGAACGCGGGCAGGTCCAGTTTGCCGCCGAATGCCGCGCCGTTGATCATGTAGTGGAACGAGTGCAGCCTTCCCACAGGCTCGATGCGCGCGACAGAGTACCAGAGATCCGAGCCGGCCAGGTGCTGCATCGCAGGCCCAGGAGCTTCGTCGATCACCAGCGAGGGTTGTGAGAGCGCCTGCGTGGCAAAGAAGAAGTCCGGGCCATGGCCCGTCCACGCCGTTCCCTCTTTGAGGTCCCTGGCATCGAAAGTGGCCGTAATCGCCTCTCGCAGATTCGCGCTGTTAGACTTGGCCAGATCGATCAGTTGCGGCGCGGTCATCTTTTCCGCCGCGATCGCCGGAGCAATAAAACAAAGTAAGAGCAGTCCACGTTTCCACATGGTGCAGATACTATAAGTGCGGGATGCATCGCTGGTCTAGGTCGGTCATCGTGGTACCTGCAGGCACCAAAATGATTCAGATGCCGACCGCGGCCGGCGTAGGATGGGGATTCTTGAATCTCCCTACGCCTCGGTTTTTCGCCCACAGCACATACCGCGACAGATGCTATCCTAGTCAGTACTCACCGCACCGCGAGTCTGTGATCTCTCATGTCGAATCCAAGCGCCCCTGAGCCTAGTCCCGTCGCCGAATCCAGCGAGTCATTTGAAGACATTCTTTCCCAGTACGAAAAGAACCACTCCCGCAAGAAAGAAGATGGCGGAAAGCAGCTCGAAGCCACGGTAATTGCCGTTTCGACTGAGTCCGTGTTCTTCGACATCGGTTTCAAAACAGAAGGCATCATGCCACTGGCTGTGTTCCAAAGCGCGGGCCACAGCGTCAAACCCGGCGACAAGATGCCGGTGTCAGTCAAGGGTCGCGATCCGGAGGGCTATTACGAGCTCTCCCGCCAGAAGATTGCGCAACCCACCGACTGGTCGTCGCTGGAGCAGGCCTTCGCCGAGAAAGCGACGATTGTGGGCACAGTCACCGGCGTCATCAAGGGCGGCTTCAGCGTGGATGTAGGCGTGCGGGCTTTCATGCCGGCCTCGCGAAGTGGAGTACGCGACGCCGCTGAAATGGAGAAGCTGGTTGGGCAGGAGATTCGCTGCCGCATCATCAAGCTCGATGCCACCGAGGAAGACGTGGTGGTGGACCGGCGCGCCCTCGCCGAAGAAGAAGAACGTGGTGTAAAAGAGCGCCGCTACTCCGAGATCCGCGAGGGCGAAATCGTGCGCGGCACGGTCCGCAGCCTCACCGACTACGGCGCCTTCATCGACCTGGGCGGCGTGGACGGATTACTGCATGTGGGCGAGATTGCTTGGAGCCGCATCAGCAAACCCGCGGACGTCCTCTCTCTGGGCCAGCAGATCGAAGCCCGGGTGCTCAAAGTCGATCCCGAAAGGCGCCGCATTTCACTGGGTATGAAACAGCTTCAACGCGATCCCTGGGATTCGGTCGCGCAAAAATACAAACTGGGCGAGCGCGTGCGCGGCACAGTGACACGCGTGCTCGAATTTGGCGCCTTCGTGGAACTCGAACCCGGCATCGAAGGCCTGATCCACGTTTCGGAAATGTCGTGGGCCAAAAAAGTCAGAATTGCCAGCGACGTGGTCAAGCCGGGCGAGATTGTGGAGGTCGTGGTTCTCGGAGTAAACCAGGCGGAACACCGCATTTCTCTCGGCCTCAAGCAGGCCCTGGGAGATCCCTGGGCAAATGTGGCGCAGAGTTTTGCCGTGGGTACAGTAGTCGAAGGACCGGTCACCAGCCTCACCAAGTTCGGCGCATTTGTGCAGCTGGCCGAGGGCATCGAAGGCATGATTCACGTCAGCGACATCAGCGCCGAAAAGCGCATCGAATATCCGCAGGACGTGTTGAAGGTTGGACAACTGGTCAAGGCCCAGATCCTTTCCGTGGACACCGCGAAACGCCTGCTGCGCCTGGGCATGAAGCAACTTGTCCCCACCAGCCTGGATGAATACATCGCCGAACACAAAGCAGGCGACCTGGTCACGGGACGCATGGGCGAAGCGTCAAACGGACAGGCCCGTGTGGAGCTCGGCGACGGCATCAACGCGACTTGCCGGATTGTCCCTGGTGCTCCAGCGAAGGAATTGGTGGAAGCGCCTGCTCCGGCTTCGGCGAAGCTGGACCTGTCATCGCTGAGTTCGAAGCTCAAGGCGCACTGGAAGGGCGGCGCCGCGGTCAGCGACGCGAAACCCGAAGCCGCCCGCGCCGGTCAGATTCGCAAGTTCAGGATTACCAGGCTGGACCCTTCCGCCAGAACAATTGAATTGGAGCTGGCGTAAACCGTGAAGTGGATCGCGCCACTCGCCGCGGCTCTAGTCGCTTTCCTCCCCGCCCTTGCGGGAGCCCAAACCGAGAAACCTGAATGGTGCCGAGCCCTGCCGCGTCCTGAATACAAGACCCTGGAACGCGTCCCGGTCAGCGATCCCTGGTTCGAAGTCTATCAAGTCGTCCCGCGTGTCTTCGCTATCTACGAACCGCATCAGGCGGAAGAAACCATCTCCTACCTGATTGTGGGCGAAAAACAAGCACTGCTCTTCGACACCGGCATGGGCATCAGCGATCTCCACAAAATTACCGCCCAGCTCACTCGCCTGCCCATCATTGTCCTGAATTCGCATACCCATAACGACCACGTCGGAGACAACTGGCAATTCGATACGGTCTATGGAATGGACACCGATTTCACCCGGACTAACGCCAGGGGCTCGCGCCAGGACGCTCAGGATGAACTTGGCCCGGGAATGATCTGCGGCAACTTGCCCAGTGGCTTTGACTCGAAATCGTACGCAACGCGGCCCTGGAAGATTTCCCGCTTTCTTCATGACCACGACCGCATCGACCTCGGCGGCCGCACCCTGGAAGTTCTCTCCACTCCAGGCCACACTCCGGATGCAATTTGTCTGCTCGATCGCGCCCACGGCCTGCTCTTCACCGGCGACACCTACTATCCGGCGCCCATCTGGCTCTATCGCCCGGAGACCAATCTCGATGAATACGTCGCCTCAGTAAAACGCCTGGCGGCGCTGGCCCCGCAACTCAAGCTCGTCCTCGGCCAGCACAACGTGCCCTTCGCGCAACCCTCGGTGCTGCCGCGACTGGTGACCGCGATTGAAACCGTTCGAGCCGGCAGAGTGTCCCCCGAACCACAGGACGCCGGCAAAGCGATCTACAGTTCCGACGGCATCTCGTTCCTTCTCAGCGCTCATGCGCTGGAAGGAAAGTGACCATGCTTTGCGTCCTTTGCGGCTTTCTTTGCGCCCTTTGCGGTTGAGATTTTTGGACGATTGGGCAAGGTGAACCCTTTACCGCAAAGTTCGCAAAGAAAACCCGCCAAGGACCAAAAGTTTGGCATCAGAACAGCACTTAGCGAGCCGCAACCGCTTCGGTATCCGAAGCGCCCGCCGGCTTTGGCGTGAGGCCCTTAGTCGGATCCACAACCAGCCACGCCGCCGCTCCCAGCAGGCACAAGCCAGCAGCTACCAGAAAGGAGGCCGTCCAGCCGAAACGCGCTGCGATCGCGGGCGTGAGCGAAGCGGTGACGGCGCCGCCGATCTGCGCTCCCATGTTCATGAAACCGGAAACCGAACCGGACGACTTGCCGGCAATGTCGGCGGTCACCGACCAGTACGAGCTCTGCGCCAGATAAAGCGCTCCCGCTCCACCCGCCAGCACCACGCTGGCCAGACGTGCGCTGTCAACCTGGGAGCCGAAGGCGATGAATATTCCGGCCACGGCCAGGCCGAATGCGGCCACGCCGCATCGTCCTAAACGGGCGCTATGCCACTTGGTAAGCCGGTCATTGATGCCGCCGCCCAGCAGGCTGCACACCGACATCGCGATCGGCGGAAGCATGGCGTAGAACGCGCTGGCTTTCAGATTCAGTCCGCGCACCTGGGCCAGGTAGATAAAGAACCAGCTGAAGAATATCCAGGCCACATATCCGAAAGAAAAATAACTGAGCGTGACCGCCCACACTTCCCTGCTGCGCAGAACCGTTCCCCAGGGAACCAGTCCGCTGCCCTTCAACTCAGTCTTGACCGGCAGCCCCGCTCGGATGGTCGCGAGCTCAGAGGCGGAAACCCGAGGATGCTCGGCAGGGTCGTCGCGAGCGGTGAGATACCAGACCGCGCCCGCGACCAGGCCGATAATGGCACACGCCCAGAAAGACGATCGCCAACCGTAGCGCAGCATGAAGTATGTGATCAGCGGCGGGGAGAGGCCGGCCCCGGCTCCCACGCCCGCGAAAATCCAGCCGTTGGCAACGCCGCGCTCCTGCGCCGGAATCCAGCGCGCCACAAATTGATTCGATGCCGGATACACCACGGCCTCGCCGGCGCCGAGCAGAAAACGAATTGCGATGAACAGAAACAGCGCTCCGCGAATATTCGAAGGCACCAGTGCCGTCAGCCCGGTAAAGATTCCCCACCACACAACTCCCGCCGTAAGCACACGACGGGCGCCAAAGCGGTCCGCCAGTCTTCCTCCCACGGTCTGGAACAACGCATAGCCGATCAGCATAGCGCTGAACACGTAACCCAGATGCACGTTGCTCAGCCCGTATTCCTCGGCGATGGACTTTCCGGCAACCGAGATATTCACCCGGTCGAGGTAGGAGACTGCACTCAGGACGAACATCCAGCCCACCAGGAACCACCGCACGTGGCTTGCCCGGGCGCCGTTCATTGTCGTCCCCTGAACACACGTAGGCCCGGACACCCCCGTCCGGGCGGGCGAGCGCAGCTCGCCAGGGGTTGGGCAGCGCTGGAAGTGTTGTTGCTGCGAAGGCGTTGTGATATTTTCCCCAACGGCTCGAACTCCGATCGCGACGCAGGTGACCTTTGCGCAAACATTTCTTTCGCTCGATCTGCTTCACCGCAGCCACGCTGGCGGTGACGATCTTCCTCGCAATTTCCGGACACACACAGCTCGGTCTGTTTTCCCCCGAGCAACGAATCGCGTTTACTCCAGACTGGCACGGCGACCGCTTTCCTGACGGGCGGCCGCAAGTGCCCGACGCAGTTCTGCAACGCCTGCACAGTGTCACTGCGGATGAAGCCTGGGATGTGCTGCAGGAAGCTGGCTTTCACAATCAGTTCGAGGGCGGATGGAAGGTGCTTAATCCGGGAGAGCGTCTGGTCGGTCGCGTGGTCACCGCCGTCTTCATGCCGCGCCGCCCCGACGTTGACTCCGTAATCCGCGCCAACGGAAAGAAGGAACGCCGCATTGGAGACGAGAATTCCTGGATCATCGACATTCTTCAACCCGGAGACGTGCTCGTGGTCGATCTCTTCGGCAAGATCAGGTACGGAACGATTGCCGGCGACAACCTCTCCACCGCCATCTTCACCAAAAGCCACAACGGCCTGATCGTCAATGGCGCGGTGCGTGACGTCACTGGAATTCAACAGATTCCAGGTTTCCAGGTTTACGTTCGCGGCGTCGATCCTTCCGCGCTGGAGAATGTCATGCTGACTGGAATCAATGTTCCCATCCGCATCGGCGACACCACCATCATGCCGGGAGACATCGCGCTTGGGGATCCCGAGGGCATCACTTTTATTCCGCCCCAGCTGGCGCAGAAAGTGGCCGACGACACGGAAATGGACCGCCTGGTGGATGAATGGGGCCACATGATGCTGCGCGAGGGCAAATACACACCGGGACAAATTGACGCGAAATGGACCCGGGAAATGATCGACCAGTTCAACCAGTGGCTGGCCCAGAAGGGATCCGCAAGGCGCATGCCACAGAACTGACGCCGTCGCCCTCGCGATTCGCTGGTCGGAAATGCTCTCATTCCCCGTTCCAGAACTTTGATCACTCACGCGGAATGCTCGCGGAAAATCTTGCTCAGCCGGTCGGCGACAATCTTGTCTTCTCCGGGTTGCAGCATGAACGAGTTCATGGCCATGCCCGGCTTCCCTTCACCTCCTCCCATCACAATGGCGGGTTTGGACTCTCGCAACATTTGGGAAACCTGCTTGGGAGTCAGTGAGATTTTCGCCTCGTCCCAGGTAATCTGCATATGGGGCACATGATTCGCGATGTCGGGAACGAAGAACGACGTGCTCACGCCCGGCACCCGCGTGATTTGCTTGGAGATCAAATCCAGCCGGCCCTGCCATTCCTGGTTCAGGGCGTCGTGGTCCTCGGCGAGATAGACTTCGAGTGCTTTCACCATCCCGATAATTTCTTCCTTGCCGACCTTCGAACTGCGCCCGAGCGTGTCCTCGTGCGGACTGTTGTTCAGCAGCGCGTAGGCGACCAGATCCTTGCGTCCGATCAGCATTCCGGCGCACTGCGGCCCGCGCATGGCTTTGCCCCCGCTGAAGGTGATGAGGTCGTAGCCCATGTTGGCGTAATCCCAGAGATGAGAAACCGGCGGCGTGTCGGCGGCCGCATCGTTCATGCAGGGAATTTTGTATTCCTTCGCCAGCTTCACCCACTCATCCACTTTGATCTGTCCCGCGGCGTTGGCAAAGTTGGAAAAATGCATCATGGCAGTGCGCGGGCTGATCGCCTGGCGCAACTCGTCGCGAGTTTCGATCACGATCAGCTTGATCCCCGTGGTGCGCAGCTGGTGGTCAAACGGGTTGCGATGGGACTTCTGGATGATGACTTCGGACTTCAATCCGGTGAGGTCCGGCAACTGCTTGATGAATGTTTCATTGTCGCCGGTAAGGATTCCCGCAAGTCCGGATTGGATCGCCGCCGCCGCGCCCGCCGTAACCAGCGCTGTGTACCCGTCGGGCAGCTTGAGCATTTCCGCAATGCGCTTGCCCGCCGCCACCTCCAGCTCAGGAATGCTGACAAAGTGGCGACCGGCCTGGGCCATCACGGCTTCCAGTTCCGGACGCAGGATGGAGCCGCCCAGCATGGTCATCGTGCCTTCACAATTGATGACAGTGGTGACTCCCAGTTCTTCGTAAGGATTTCCCGAATGGCCGAAGCCGGTGACTTTTGCGCTGGCCTTTGCCGCAAAAAGCTTCGCCGGCGCCATCATCGAGCCGGCAATCATTCCCACTGTCCCCAGAAAGCTCCGGCGGTTCCATCCCGTTCCCAGTTGCATGATCTTCTCCTTGTTACCGGCGTTGTTACCGGCGTTGTCCCCGGCGTGGTGGCCAGCTCTACTTCTTAACGATGGCGGCAATGCAGTTGATTTCCAGCATGGAATTTCCCGGAAGCGCGGCTACCGCGACCGTGGTTCGTGCCGGCCCGCCATTCGGAAAGTAGGTCTTGAATATTTTGTTCATGGGCTCGTAGTAATCCAGGTTGGCCAGATAAACCGTAAGCTGGAGTACGCTGTCCATGGTGCCGCCGCCGGTTTCGACCAGCTCTTTTACGTTCTCCATCACTTTCGTGGTGTGGCTGTCGATGTCGTCCTTCCCCACCGGTCCGTTCGAGTTGGCGCCCTGCCCCGCGATGTAGAGCAGTCCGTTGTGCGTGATCAGAGCGGTAATCATCTGCTTTCCGTCGGCGGGCTTGCCGTCACGGTTGAGCTTGCGCACGCCGCCATCCTTGCTCTTGGCCTGGGCGCTGCTGGACATCAATGCTCCTGCACCCACCGCAGACATTACTCCTGCCAGCGAAGTCATCAGCGTTCTACGATTGAAGAGGCTCGAGGTCATGATCAGTCTCCTTGAAGTTTGATTATTTCTTAAAAAAGCAAAAAGCTCACGGCAATGCAAAACTGAAAATATCGCTTCCCGCGGCGATGGCCACATACTGCTTGTCCAGGACGGCGTAGCTCATGGGCGACGCGCTGAAGTCCTGGCCGGTATTGAAGTGCCACAGGGGCTTTCCGGTCCTGGCATCCACGGCCTCAAACGATTGCGCGTCATCGCCGAAGAAAAGCAGGCCAGTGGCAGTCGTCATGGTCCCGCCCGCCGAGCGCGCGTGCCCCACCTGGGGATAGCGCCACGCGAATGCCTGCTTGTCCAGATCGTAAGCCAGAAGGATCTTCTGCGACATTTCCCCGGGAATCCGCTTTGTGCCCGTAGAATAGTATGTCTTTCCTTCCTCGAATTTCTGCGGTTTGGTAAAGAATATCTCGCAGCTTTCCAGCGCCAGGAAATAAACGAAACCGGTTGACTGGTTGTAAGACGGCGCATGCCAGTTGGTGGCGCCATTGAATCCGGGACATATCCGCGTCCCGTCGGGTGTCGGCTTGAGACCGGACAGAATGGGACGGCCTTGCGCGTCAATACCCTTCGCCCAGGTCAGGTTCTTCACGAAGGGTGTGGCGGAAAGAAATTTCCCGTTCGTCCGATCGAGCACATAGATGAACCCATTCCGATTGGCCTGCACCATCAGTTTCCGAGGCTCGCCCTGGTAAACCGTGTCAATCAGAATCGGAGTCTCGGTGGCATCGAAATCAAACAGATCATGCGGCGTGAACTGGAAGTACCACTTCAGCTTCCCGGTATCGGCATCGAGCGCCAGCACGCAACTGGTGTACAGATCGTCGCCCGGGCGCACGCTGCCATCGAAGTCAGGGCTCGCGTTGCTGGTGGTCCAGAACAGCGTGCCGGTTTCGGGATCGTAGGTGCCGGGCATCCAGGCAGTGCCGCCGCCGTGGAGATACATATCCCCGGGCCAGCTCTCGTTGCCAAATTCTCCGGGTCCGGGCAGGGTCCAGAAACGCCATGCCAGTTTTCCCGTGGTTGCATCGAACGCCGCCACAAAGCCGCGCACCCCATCGTCTCCGCCGGACGTGCCGACAATCACTTTGTCCTTCACCACCAGCGGCGCGCCTGTGGCACCGTAGTTCGGGTTCCAGTCCGCGTAGGCTACATCCCACAGCAAATTTCCCGAACGCGCATCCAGGCATAACAAATGTGCGTTGTCGGTCTGGCGGTAAACTCGCGAGTGCCACACCGCGACCCCGCGGCTGAGATGCCCCGAGGCATCGTCGATCAATCCCTCCGAAATCGGCCACACGTGGTGCCAGATAACGCGCCCGGTGCGCGCATCCAGCGCATAGGTATCATTCGCCGAAGTCACGAACATGACACCGTTCACCACCACCGGCGTCACTTCCAGCCGGTTCGAATTGCTGGAATGAAATACCCATTGCGCCCGAAGTTGGGCGACATTCTCCGGTTTGATCTGGGACAGGCTGCTGAAGCGGCGCCCGGTGAAGTCTCCGTTGTAGGAGAGCCAGTTTGCTCCGGGAGGCTGGGCGATCAGCTGCGTGGGAAGCACGTCGATCACTGCCGCGGTCGATTCCCTGGACACATCGTCCGCCGCCATCATCATCAGGCAACCCACCAGAGCAGCGAGCGCCAGGGTCACTCTTGCGAACAGTCGCGTTCTCTCCACCATCCGAATCAGGCCGCCTTTAAAAGGGGGATTCATGCGCTCGGGTTGACCGACATGCCACGGCGCAAAGCCCAGTCCATTGAATCGATTTAATGGAACCGGGCATTATCCAACGAAAATTGGTTGAATGCAATCACAACGTCCTGATTTCAACTACCCGGCTTTTCTCTGCGTCCTTTGCGTCCTTCCTTTGCGTCCTTTGCGGTTCAAGGTTTTTCGGCGGCCCTGGGCGAGGTCAACCCTTTAACCGCAAAGGGCGCAAAGAAAGGCCGCAAAGAACGCCAAGAGCCAGGACACTTGACCAATTCCTCACAACCTCCCAAACCGCTTGACCGCCTCCTGGATAGATTTGTATTTCTCGATAATCGAGTACATGGAGTGCTCTTTGAAATCCATGTCCTGGGCCAAGGCCAGAACTTTCTCCGCATTCGCCCTGGGCACAATCACCACCCCATCGCCATCGGCTGCGACTATGTCCCCGGGCCGCACCTCCACGCCATCGCACGTCACCGGAACATTCGCTCCCGCAAAACGGTAATGGCTCACTGAGGTTGAGGGAACAATGCCGGTGGCGTAAACGGGAAAGCCGATCTTGGTCAGCTGACCCACATCCCGGACACCTCCGTCGATGACCGCGCCGGCATAGCCGCGCGCGGACATCGCGGTTCCCATGAGGCCACCCATGCCGGCGATGTCAGCTCCATCATCAACCACCATCACCCACACAGAATTCTGCGAGCCCTGATCGATGGCCGCCAGCATGCCGCTCAGCGCCCCGGGGTCCTTGTTGCCCTCATCTTTGCTCAGCTTCACGGTGAGGGCAAAACCGGCGAACCGGGCGGGAAAAATGGGCCGCATCTTATGCGACAGGTACATCTTCCGGCCGGTGAGCTGCTCCAGCGCATCCGACACCGACGCCACTTCAACGTGCCGGTAGCTCTCCAGCAGCGCCTGGCTTTCATTGGCTTGAGGAGCGCCGGCGGACTGCGCCAGAAGACTCAAACTAAGCTGCCACATGACACAGATGAACACAACTCCCACAGCCGCCCACCGACCTTTCCGCCAAACTCTGGTCAATTGCAATTTGTTCATCTCTGCCTCCTGGTTGTATATATGAACGCGGACTCTAGCATTCCTGTCGAGTGATTGTGAAGGTCAATT
>Ga0207648_10005872_pt1 | contig 12282 bp, 9 predicted proteins | sample KBSMisM32_FD_184310 | JGI IMG/M metagenome (GOLD analysis project Ga0207648, IMG submission 184310) | Miscanthus rhizosphere microbial communities from Kellogg Biological Station, Michigan, USA - KBS Miscanthus M3-2 (SPAdes) (version 2) | ecosystem: Host-associated > Plants > Roots > Rhizosphere...
TAGGAATGCGCGGGACCGCGCCACCCGGAGGCAGCATGGATTCGATCGCTGCGCGCCGCTGGAGATCGGCGGCGGCCGCACTCAGAAATCCCTGCTGTCCCTGGGCAGCGTTACCGGCTAAACAGTCGGCCGCACTTTCGAGTCCGGGATTTTCTCGCAGCGTAGCGTGGACGAACAGGTGGTCGCCGGGGCGGATGCAGTATTCCTGCAGAGTTGCAGGCGCAGTGCTGGAAAGCCCGCGACGTACGAGAAAGTGTCGCGTAAACGCGTCGCCTGTCGCAGGCGAATATTCCTCATCCACGGACGGCCGAAGTTCCATCTCGGCGCCGCGCGGATCGACCATCAAGCGTCCCGTGCCGTCATCGAGAAAGAAGGGAGCATACAGGACCTCCTCGGCCACTTTTTTCTCTTCTTCTCCGGTGCTTTTCGCCACGGCGTGGTAGTAGTAGCAGTCCGCTTCCGAAAGAGGCGAGATCAGGGTGTACGGTCCTACGACTGCGCCGCTCACTTCTACCGCACCCAGCGCCGCGCCACGGATGGTGGACGTGGGCGTGTTCTGGATCAGGCGTTTGCGTTTTAGAAAAGGGAAGCCGCGGAAGAAGAGAAAGACACCAACGCCCACACCAGCGATCCCCCATAGTGCTGGTGATCGCAGGGCGGACAGTGGATCGGGAGACGATGCGGACCGGATGAAGTACATCGCGGCGGCGACTTGGCCGATGCTCTCCATCTGGTCCGGCGGCGCGGGGCTACTGGGCCGGTTGGGCTGGCGGTTGGGGCGGCCCGCCCGGGGGTGGCGGAATCGAAATGTCGATGTTGGTCACCGCGCCCAGCGACGACAGCGGCTTGTCAAACTCCGGCGGATTGCCCACCACCAGTATGGCCAATTTTTCCTTGTGCAGGTATTTGGAGGCGGCGCGCGCTACGTCCGCCTCGGTTACTTTTTCCACGCCCTCGCGGAACTTTTCCAGATAGTCCTGGGGGTAGCCATAAAATTCGTAGGCCATGCGCTCGCGCAGAATCTTGTCGGGCGAATCAAGATTGAAGATGAAGCCGTTCAGGATGGCATCCTTGGCCAGCTTGATTTCGGCTGCGGAAATGGGATGCCTGGCTACGTCGTCAATCTGTTGGTCCAGGGCCTTGATGGCTTCCAGCGTACTGGCACTCTTCGTTCCCATGGCCAGGCGCACCATGCCGGGATGATCAAAAGCGGTCCCGATGCCGCCGCCGACGGCATAGGCCAGCCCCAGTTGGGTGCGGATGGTGCGGAACAATCGTGAAGAAAAGCCGCCGCCGAAGGCTTCGTTAAAGACGCGGACAGCGTAGTAGTCAGGATTGTCGCGCCGGATGCCGACGGCGACCATGTCGATCGAACTCTGGTTCACATCGTCTTTTTGGACGAGATAGTAGCCCGGTTTGGCGGGCGTGAATTCGATCTTTTCTTCCTTCAGCGCAGGGCCACTGGGCCACGCGCCGTAGGTCTGGCGCAGCTTGGCTTCCAGCGCGGCCGCGTCGAAATCGCCGACGATCCCCAGAATGATGTTGTTGGGATTTACGTGAGCGTGGTGCCAGTCGATGAAGTCCTGGCGGGTGACGGCAGCGACCGTCTTGTACTCGGCAACCCGCGCGTACGGATTCTGGGCGCCGTAAGCCAGCTTCGCGGTCTCGCGGCCCACAATGCCATCGACGTCATCGTTGCGACGGGAGATGGCGTCGAAATACTCCTTCTGTGCCAGGTCAAGCTTGTCGGCGCGGAACTCCGGCCCGCGCAACAGGTCGTCGAACACCTTGAACACGTCGTCGAAATCGGCCTTCAGGCAGGAGAAGGAGATAGTGGTCGAATCGGCGTTGCTATTGGTCTCGACTTTGGCGGCGCGGATTTCGAGATAGTCATCCAGTTGATCGCCGGTTTGCGCCTTGGTGCCGCCTGTGCGCCAGACTTCCCCGTACATGTCGAGCATGCCAGTCTTGTCAGCAGGCTCGGAACGGGAGCCGCCGCGAATCCGGGCGATGCCGTCAACCAGAGGCAGTTCGTGGTCCACTTGCAGGAAGATGATCATGCCGTTAGGCAGGACGATGCGTTTGGGCTCCTGAGGATGAAAAGCGGAAAGCGGCGGAATGGTGATTTTTTGCCAATCCGTGGCTTGGGCTGCCGCCGGAGCGGTCTGAAAGATCAAGCCAGCCATGAACGCGAAAGTGAGAAGAGCAAGGGAAATTCTTTTCATTGCCCACCTCCATTCTGCGCGGCCGCTTGTGGCGGCGAGATGGTCTCGATAATTCCCACGGTGCGGTTGGTGGGGACAAAAGTCTGATTGGCGACCCGCCGGATATCGGCCTTGCTTACTTTGTCCAAGTTCTCCACCTGGTGGAAGAGTTCGCGCCAGTCGCCATAAAGGGCCTGATATAAAGCCAGCGAGGAGGCCAGGCCTTCGTTGTCATCCAGTCCGCGCAGCAGGTTGGCCTTGGCCCGCGTCCTGATCATTTTCAATTCCTCGTCGCTGATGTCCTCTTTCTTCAGGCGATCGATTTCGGCGTGAATTGCGTCCGCCACTTCTTCGTTCTTGTGGCCGGGTAGAGGAAAGGCGTAGAACGCGAAAAGATGGGGATACTTGTTGCCCGGCAAACCGGTAAAGCCCGCCGAATAAGCCGCGATCTTTTTATCCCGCACCAGGGCCCGGTACAGGCGCGAGGTGCGCCCGTTCGACATCAGATCGGCGATGGCGTCATAGACGGCATCATCGGGACTGCGGTAGTCGGGACGGTGGTAGCCCTCGAGGTAAAGCGGCTGCGACCGGTCATAGAGCACGACCCGGCGCTCGGAATTTTGCGGAGGCTCGGTCGTGGTGCGCTCATCGGGGCGCTCACGGGAGGGGATGCGGCCAAAATACTTTTCGATGATCGGCAGCGTCTCTGAAGCCTTGACGTCGCCCACCACTGCCACCACCATGTTCGACGGAATGTAGTATTCATCGAAGAAGTGCTGCGCGTCGGTGGCGGAAAATGAATTCAGGTCGGCCATCCAGCCAATGCCCGGCCGGTGATAAGGATGCGCCTGGAACGCTGCGGTGGTGAATTGCTCCAGCAGGCGCCCGATCGGATTGCTGTCCACCCGCATGCGGCGTTCTTCAATCACCACGTTGCGCTCCTTGTAAAACTCGCGCATCACCGGATGCATGAAGCGCTCCGACTCGAGATAAGCCCAGAGCTCCAGCCGGTTTTCCGGAAAAGAGTAGTGGTATTCGGTCTGGTCCTCGGCGGTGGAGGCATTTAGACCTTCCGCGCCGTTGCTTTCGAGGATTTGCGGAAACTCGTTGGGCTTGACGTATTTTTGTGCGTCTGCAATGTCGTCCTGCCAGGCCTTTTGAAGGTCCTTCAGCTTCTGCTCGTCGCGGCCCACGCGTTTGTCGCGCTCTTCGATATAGGCGGCGTAGGCTTTCTCCACTTTTGCCAGAGCAACTTTTTCATCTGGATAATCGGTGGTGCCGATCTTGTCCGTGCCTTTGAAGGCCATGTGCTCGAACATGTGGGCGAGGCCGGTCTGGCCCATGGGGTCCTGCGCCGAGCCCGCGTTCACGTGGGTGTTGAACGAAAAGACCGGGGCTTCCGGACGCTCGCAGATGACGACGGTCAGGCCGTTGTCCAGCTTCTTGACCGTGGTGCGCTTTTCGAAGGCAGACAGATCTTGCGCAACGGCGATCGCGGACAGAACTAGAAGCACAGCTACAGACTTGAGTGCGCGGTATTTCATCGGACCTCCACTGCGGTTGGACAGAACATTACAGGAAGAACTTGAAGTTACGTGGCGGGAAGGGAAGTTGTCAAACTTGACAGATGTTGATTGTGTGGCGCGGGCGCCCCCGCCCGCGCGGGGTCAAGGGCAAAGTCATAGTCAAAAGCCGCGGGCGGGGGCGCCCGCGCCACACTATACTAAACGGCGTGAGCACTGCACCGATGGTTGAAATTCAAGGCCGGCAACTGAAGCTGTCCAACCTGGACAAGGTCCTGTATCCCGCGACCGGATTTACCAAGGGGCAGGTCATTGACTACTACGCTCGCATCGGCCCAGTCCTGGTTCCGCATCTAGAGGGACGGCCGCTGACCCTTAAGCGTTATCCCAACGGGGTGGACAGCCAATATTTTTTTGAGAAGAATGCCACCGCGCATCGGCCGGACTGGGTAAAGACTGCGCCCATCTGGAGCGAAGGCAACCAGCGCACGGTCAATTACATTCTGGCGAACGATCTGAGCACAGTGGTCTGGATGGCGAACCTGGCCGCCATCGAATTGCATCCCTCACTTTCTTTGGCAAAAGACATAGAGTGTCCCACCATGATGGTTTTTGATCTCGATCCCGGACCGCCCGCCAACATCGTGCAGTGCGCGCAGGTCGGTATGTGGCTGCGGGAAATCTTTGAGCACTTCGGCCTGCAGAGTTTTCCCAAGACTTCCGGCTCGAAAGGGCTGCAGATTTACGTTCCGTTGAACACACCTACCAGCTATGGAGCTACCAAACCCTTTGCACACGCGCTGGCCCGGCTGCTCGAAGACCAGCACCGCGACCTGGTGGTTTCAGATATGAAGAAGGAATTGCGCAAGGGCAAGGTGCTGGTGGACTGGAGTCAGAACGACGAACATAAAACCACGATTGCAGTGTATTCCCTGCGGGCAAGAGAGCACCCCACGGTTTCTACGCCGGTGAAGTGGGAGGAAGTCGAGCACATGCTGAAGAAGAAAGACTCCAGCCTGCTGGTGTTCGAAGCCGATCAGGTGCTCAAGCGCGTGGAAAAAATGGGAGACTTGTTCGAGCCCGTTCTCAAGCTCAAGCAGACGCTGCCGAAGTTGACGGCAAATGTGGACGCGGGCGTCCCTGCCGGTGCGGCGAGCGAAGCTCGCGGAAGGTCTGCGGTTGCCGGGGCGGGATTGAAAATCGCGGCCCGTGCCCGACAGAAGAAGACCGTCAGACCTGGGAAGAAGAAAGCAGCAGTCAAAAAATCCAGAAAGATATAATCCGGGATCATGGCGCGACTCTACGTGGGAACTTCAGGATGGGCGTATCCGAGCTGGAAGCCGGATTTTTATCCTGCCAAGCTTCCGCAGAAAAACTTCCTCCAGCACTACGCCAGCCGGCTCAACACGGTCGAAGTCAATTTTACCTTCCGGCAATTGATCAAAGAGACGACCGCACAGAAGTGGATTGCGGAGACGCCGCCGGGATTTCGCTTTGGAGTGAAAGCCCACCAGGTGATTACCCACATCAAGCGGCTGAAAGGGACAGCCGATTTTGTTCCTCGATTTCTCAGCACGATCGAGCCCCTGGCCCAGGCGGGAAAGCTCGGTCCGGTGTTGTTCCAGTTGCCGCCAAATTTGAAAGCCGATGTGAAATTGTTGGAGGAGTTTCTTCCTGCCGTGCCACGGGCCGTCCAGGCGGCGTTTGAGTTCCGGCATCCTTCCTGGTTTACGGACGAGATTTTCGATCTATTAAAGGGCGGTAACCGGGCCCTCTGCATCGCCGAAACCGAGGAGCGGACCACGCCCGACGTGGTGACCGCGGACTTCTGCTACTACCGCTATCGCAAGCCTTCCTACACCGCCGACGAGCGCCGCGCCATGATGGATCGGATTCGCGAACTACTAGGGCAGGAGCGCAATGTGTTTGCATACTTCAAGCATGAAGAAACGCCCGAAGGTGTGCTGTATGCAGAGGAGATTTTGAAAGAGATTCATTGACCACGGAGGACACAGAGGACGCGGAGGAGATTCCAAAAACTCTGTGTCCTCGGTGTCCTCCGCGGTTAACCATCCTGGGTACTTTCCCCAGCGTCCGATAATGCGCATACTCATAGCGTGCCTTCCTCAGCTGATGCTCGCGTGGTCGAAGGGTTCCTCGACTATCTGAAGATCGAAAAGGGACTGGCGCCGCTTACGGTGGCAGCCTACACCACCGACATCAGGCAATTCGCCTGTTTTCTGGAGAAGCGCAAGCGCACGTTGCTCAATGCGCAGCGCAACCATGTGCGCGAGTTCATCCAGCAGCTGTTCGGAAATTCGGTTGACGGCCGCTCGGTGGGACGCAAGCTTTCCGCCCTGCGCCATCTCTATCGCTATCTTCTGCTCGACAAGATGGTGGACCATGATCCCACGTTGAACATCGACTCGCCCAAACAGTGGAAGGTGTTGCCCAAGGCGCTGGCGCGCGACGAAATGGAATCCATGTTACGCGGTCCGACCTCCGCCTCGAAAGGGAAGGACGCGGAAGCGCTGGCTGCCCGCGATCAGGCCATGCTGGAAGTTTTGTATGCGGCGGCGCTGCGCGTGTCCGAGGTCGTTGGCGTAAAACTGGAAGACCTGAAGCTTGATCTGGGATACCTGCTGGTGCGCGGCAAAGGTGATAAAGAGCGGATTGTTCCGCTGGGTAAAGGGGCACAGGATGCGCTGACTCATTACCTGAAGGGTGCGCGCCCGATTCTCGCGAAGGGAAAGAGTTCACCTCTTCTTTTTCTGGGGCGCGGGGGCAGAAAATTGACCCGACAGCGGGTCTGGCAGATGGTTCGCGCGGCCTCGGTGAGCGCCGGACGCAATGCCAGCCCGCACATGCTGCGGCATAGTTGTGCCACGCACATGGTCGAAAACGGCGCCGATCTGCGCACCGTGCAGATCATCCTGGGCCACGCCGATATTTCCACTACCCAGGTGTACACGCATCTGGCGTTGGATCGACTGAAGAGTGTGTACCAGAAACATCATCCGAGGGCGAAGGCAAGGGGCAACTTGTAGCGCCGGCATCTTGCCGGCTGTCGCGAGGGCGTCTCGCCCTCGCAGCTGAGGGCGAGACGCCCTCCGGACAGCCGGCGGGACGCCGGCGCTACAGTCAAGCTCATTTATGAAATCCAGCGTCGTCGATAAAGCCGTGCGTGTGTTTCTCCAGTCGCTGCGCCAGCGCAACGCCTCGGTCCATACCATCAAGGCGTACCGGGGTGATCTGGAAGAATTCGCCGCGTACGCCGGTTCGCGAGGCTGGAAGCAGATCGATCACGTCACGATTCGCGGCTTTCTGTCGCATCTCTACGAAAAGGGATTGGGCAAGACGTCAGTGGCGCGCTCACTGGCGGCGGTGCGTTCGCTGTATCGTTGGCTGGCTCAGGAAGGAGTGGTCGAGCACAACCCGGCCGCGCTGGTCTCGACCCCGAAGCTTCCCAAAAAGCTTCCACGAGTCCCAACCATTGAGGAGATGAATGGTGTGCTCGACGGAGAGATGCCTGGGGTCGCCACTTTTCCCGAACGTGACCGCATGATGTTCGAGTTGCTCTACGGCTGCGGCATCCGAAACTCGGAGCTGATCGGGATTAACCTCGAGGACATCCGTTTGAGTAACGAGGCGATTCTAATCCGGGGCAAAGGAAAGAAGGAACGCTACGTACCGTTTGGCGACACCGTCAAGGCCGCGCTTGCAGCGTACCTGCCGGCCCGCCAGCGAATGCTGGCCGAACGCAAGAAAACTTCATCGGCCTTGTTGATCAACCGCCGCGGCGGGCGCCTAACCACCCGCAGCGTGGGACGGATCATCAAGAAAATCGCGGTGGCCAAGGGCCTGTCTCCCGACGTCCATCCCCACACCTTGAGGCACGCGTTCGGCACGCACCTGCTGGAGGAGGGCGCAGACCTGCGCGCGATTCAGGAGATGCTCGGCCATGAGCGTCTTGCCACCACTCAGCGCTACACCCAGCTCTCCATCAAACACGTGCTTCAGGTTTACGACCAGACCCATCCCCGGGCCAAGTAGCGTTTCCGGGCCGCCACTCAATTACCTGCGTAACTTGGAGCGTCCGCGTCTTTGTCCCAACATAGCCAGGATGGAAGAATACCTGTCTGAAAGTTTGCCGGCGCAACCACATTCAAAAAGGTCCCTGCACGGCGACTGGAAAGAACTGTGCGAAAAATAAATAAAGAGCTCTGGTTGCTCCTGTCACTGGTCCTGATCGCCGCCGTGATTCATTTCCTGGTGGCGTCTCAGGCTATGGCCCTGGTGTTTTATTTCTTACCCACTCTCTATTCGGCGTACCACTTCGGACGCCGTCATGCCACCCTGACGGCGTGCGCGAGCGTGTGCCTGGTGGGGTTGCTGACGTACCTCAACCCGGCCATGTTTAATCGCCGGATGGACTATATGGCGCTCGACAGCCGCTGGTTTGACATAACGGTTTGGGGCGGAGTACTGGTCGTAACCGCTTACGCCATGGGCAGTTTGTACGAGCGGAACCAAAAGAGCGTGCGCGAATTGAAGGACGGTTATGACGGAATGCTGGCCATCCTGCAGCAGTTTTTATGTCACCAGGAAAACAGCGAGGCTGATTCAGTCCGGGTTTCGTCCTATGCAACGAGAATAGCCTCGGCGCTGGGGCTGGACGCAGAGAGCTCTGAAGATCTGCGGACTGCGGCCCTGCTGCGCAATGTAAACGAGATTGGCATCAGCAATGAAATCCTCTATAAGGCTGCCAATCTTTCGCAGGAAGAACTCGAACGAGGCATGCGCAAGGGGGAGAGCGGCAGCGCCACGAAGGCGCAGCTTATGGGCGGGTCGTTGCGGCGCTCGATCCCGATCCTGGTGGCGGCCCAGCAGTTGCACGCGAGCGGCGCCAGTCCAATTGACTCCATGATCGAAGTGCAGATCTTGAATCTGGCGGAGAAGTTCGAGGCCCGGATCAACGTCGGGGGCGCCAGCAAATTGACCTCGGCTCAGGCCGTCGAAGAGATTGCGAAGGATTCGGCTGCGGATTATGACTCGATGATTGTGGATGCCTTTGTGAAGGCATTCGGCCAGAAGGCGCAAGCCGCGGCACAATAGGCGCGGGCCGTCATGAATGCGGCGTCTGCATGCCGGCTTCTGCGTCCGGCTTGCCGCGCAATCCATCCCACATTCCCACCACCCGCGCCTTCAACTCCGCCGTGAGGTCCGCGTAGGCCGCTTCCGAGGCCTCGGCGTCGGGCGGCGGATAGATGGGATCGCCAATCTGAATCTTTAGCGGCGCGAACTTTTGAAAGCGCTGACCGCGCGGCCACGCATCGTGAAAGCCCTCTATGGCCACCGGAACAATCGGCACCTGAAGATGAATGGAAAGAATGGCGGCGCCCTTCTTGAACGTCCGGGGCGTGCCATCGATGCTGCGCTCGCCTTCGGGATAGAGAATGAGGATGCGGCCGTGACGAAGTCCGAAGGCACCGGCGCGCATGGCGGAAACCAGGTTGGCATCGGGATCGACGACAATCACTCGCAACCAGCGCGCCAGACGGCGCATGAATCCGGAACCAAAAATTTCGCTGGTGCCCACGGCAAACAGGTTGCGGAATACCCGCCATGGCAAAACGGAAGCCAGCACAAGCGGGTCCAGGTAACTCTGGTGATTGGAAGAAATAATATAAGCGCCCTGCGCCGGAAGCTTTTCCAGCCCTTTCACCCGCAGATGAAAGCGGTCGTCGGCAAAAATCCGCATTCCCTGGAACGCCGCGTACAAGAAGGGCTCCGTCAGTCTTTCGGGCCGGGCCAGGGCAAGGACTTCCGGATCGGTCGGTTCTTCCTGTAGAACTGATTTCCACCCGGCCGGTTGCTGACTCGAACTGGTGCGCGTCTTTCCCGATGCCGCGCTCTCACGAATCGCATCCACCAACTGGCGCACGGTATAGATTTCAACCATGACCGATTCTTCCACGTCTCCGCCAAGCTCTTTCTCGACTGCGACCAGTAATTCAATCCGTTGCATGGAGTCGAGGCCCAGGTCGAGTTCCAGATTGTCGCTGGGGCGTATCACTTCGGGCGCGCTCTTGCTGGATTCGCGAATGATCTTCAGGGCCTGCTGGACTTCGGGCTGCTCCAGCCATTGAGCATCCTCGGCGCTCAGGGCCGGTGCGGTGCGGGCTTCGAAATCCGGCTGTCCCTTTTTCTGGTTGGCGCGCACCAGCTTTTCCATCTCGAAACGTTTGAGCTTGCGGGTCGTGGTTCGCGGCAGTGGGTCCTGCCAGATTTCGTAACTGCCAATGCGCTTGGTGGATGGGACCTTGGCCGAGATGCTTTCAATGTCGAAGCGGATGACTTCCTTCGCATTCACGATCTTGCGTTCTTTCAGCAGATCGAAGTCTGGGACAACCACGGCGTAGAGGCGGTCGGAAGCGGGATTACCGGGCTCGCTCTCCAGCGCCATCACCCCGATTTCCTTTATGTAGGGAGACTTCAGATAGTACGATTCAATTTCTTCGGGATAGACATTCTTGCCATTGCTGAGGACGATCACGTCTTTCTCGCGGCCGGTGATGAACAGATTGCCGCCCGAGTCGAAATAGCCCAGATCGCCGGTAAGGAGCCAGCCATCTTTGAGCACGGCGGCCGTAGCGTCCGGCCGGTTCCAGTAGCCCTTCATCACTATGGCGCCCTTGATGGCGATTTCACCGACGGCGGGGCCGCCATCCTCCCGGGATTTCGGGTTGACAATCTTTCCTTCGACGCCGGGCAGGGGTGGTCCGACGGAACCAATTACGTTGTGAGGAGGCAGGGCTGCGAAGGCGGCACCGGTGGTTTCGGTCAGTCCGTAAGCCTGGAGGACGTCGATGCCGAGGGCGTGGAAGTCGTATCCGATTTGAGGATCGAAGCGCGATCCGCCGGTGATCAGGTAGCGCATGCGGCCACCGAATGTGCTGTGCAGCTTGCCGAAGAAAGTACGGCCGGCGTTGAAGCCTACTTTACGCAGGCCACGATTGAGCGCCATTAGCGCCTTCAGCGCCCAGCCCGCAATTTTGCCGCGCTTGGCGACTTCCTTAAAGATGCGTTCATGAATCAGGTAGAAAAACTGGGGCACCACGGCAAAGATCGTGATCTGCCGCTCGTTGAGTGCCCGCAACAGCTCAGTGGTGTTCAGCGTTTCCAGATAGACGACCCGGGCGCCCTTCACCAGTGGCAGCAAGAGATTCGCCATCTGGGAGAGCACATGAAAGAGCGGCAGCACTCCGAGCACGGCATCCGCTGGTGTGACGTGTGCCCATCTGAATACCGATTCCACTTCGCCCAGCAGGTTGGCGTGGGTAAGCATCACGCCCTTGGGATTGGAAGTCGTGCCGGAGGTGTAGAGCAGGGACGCGACCACATCGGCGTCCACCGCGGCCGGCGCGAAGCTGCCCGGGCCCGAAACAAAGATGCTTTCCAGATCGGCTATCGGTGCTAGGGTTGCTGGACTCGAGTGCGTCTGGCCGTTTGCAGACTTGTGCTCGGCAGTATTGTGCTCAGCAGGATTGATGAGCGCAATCTTGAGCGGAAGCTCCCCAATTGCCTCGCGTGCGGTTGCCAGGTGTTTGACGTCGCAAAATAGCAGCGAACTGCCGCTGTCTTTGAGCAGGATGGTGATCTGGTCGGCGTGCAGGGCCGTGTCCAGCGGGACGGCGGTGCACCCGGAGGCGACCACGCCCAGAAATACGGCCACCCAGCGGGGATGATTGTCGGCCAGAATTACGACGCGGGCGCCGGAATGGAATCCATTCCTGGCCAGCCAGGAACCAATCGACTCGGCCATGTGCCGTAGCTCGGCGTAGGTGCAGCTCTCAACCCGGTCGCGGCGCTGGATCTCCAGGGCGATATTCTTGGGCCAGTGCTCGACGCACTCGACAAAGCGATCGTAGAAAGTGGGCATTGGTTCGCCGAAATATTATATGAAAGGGGCACGGTTGCCTAAATTGCGAGTCGGCATCCAGCAGGTAGCGCCGGCATCTTGCCGGCTGTCCCGAGGGCGTCTCGCCCTCGGCGGGCGACGGGTGGGGACGCCCATCCTCCATAACAGCAGCCGGAACGGCCGCCCTACCGAGAGTGCAGAACGGCCCGGTGCTGGTAAGGGCTGGCGCAAACGTAGCGGTTTCTTGCGCACTCTGCGCCTTGTGGTTCCTCCCAGCGACTTACGCGCTGCCGCCGCATCTAATATGCTAGGCTTCTAACAGGGGCGGGTCTGCCTTCACAGGTGCATTGATTTGATTAACACGGTATTAGGCAAGGTTTTCGGAACCAAGAACGAGCGCGAACTGAAGCGCCTGATGCCTCGGGTGGAGGCCATCAGTGCGCTCGAGCCGCAGATGCAGAAGTTATCGGACGACCAGTTGCGCGCCAAGACGGACGAGTTTCGGCAACGCATCCAGGAACGCCTGGCCAGTCTGCCTGACGAGCCGGAGGCCGATCCCGATCGCCTCAAGCAACTCGAAGACGATCGCACCAAGCTGATCAACGAAGCGCTGGACGAGCTTCTGGTGGAAGCT
>Ga0207648_10005874_pt1 | contig 12282 bp, 10 predicted proteins | sample KBSMisM32_FD_184310 | JGI IMG/M metagenome (GOLD analysis project Ga0207648, IMG submission 184310) | Miscanthus rhizosphere microbial communities from Kellogg Biological Station, Michigan, USA - KBS Miscanthus M3-2 (SPAdes) (version 2) | ecosystem: Host-associated > Plants > Roots >...
GGCGAGGAAGGCGGCACGGACGTCGTAGCGCTTGCGAACGATCAGCGCCGCCGAGGCCACACCCTCCGGCGCCTGAACGAGCGGCAGCAGCGCCGCGACGAGCATCGGCGCGACGAGCCCGGGCGTCCAGAGCACGGAGGACAACGGCGCGAGGATCGCGAACACTACGATTGCAAATACGACTGACACACGGAACGACCTTGTCGAGTAAATGGGACACATAATGCGCATAGTTAATCTTCCTCTAAGAAACTAAAGTTTTATAACCGCCGCACTTTTTTTGAGAGGAATACCGGTGTGAAAGTCCTTACGAGGCCGGTAGGAAAATTGTGATTGCCTTGTACCAATTCCTGAATACCCGGTCAAGCCGGGAACCAGCTTTCAATTCATATTTCTCTGGTTGTTAACACAACTTTCAAGGCAAGCTGACAACAGTCTGTATGCAAGGCATAATGAGGTTACGGAGGAACAACCTGCTACCTTGATTATTCAGTCAATTGAACTGCGCGAAATTCGCCTGCCACTCATTAACTTTTTCGAAACAAGCTTTGGCCGTACCACTGAACGACGCATCGTTTTAGCTCGTGTAACTGACACAGATGGCGCCGAGGGCTGGGGAGAATGCACAGCTGGAGAGGGTCCGTTTTACAGTGATGAATGGACGGACAGTTGTTGGTCAACGCTGTATGAGTTTTTAGCCCCGATGGTTGTGGGCAAACAGATCGAGAACGCCGCTGGTGCGTTTGCCATCATGAAACAGGTACGCGGACATCGCATGGCGAAAGCGACGATTGAGAATGCGTGTTGGGATCTCGAGGCGAAAAAGTTGGGTGTCCCGTTGTGGAAACATTTAGGCGGCACTCACGAAGAGATTTCGTGTGGCGTGTCGATTGGTATCCAGGACACACCGGAAATCCTTCTTGAGAAGATCAGGAAAGAAGTCGATGCCGGTTATCAGCGCATCAAGATCAAAATTAAGCCAGGTTGGGATGTCCGCATAGTTGAACAAGTGCGCAAAGAGTTTCCTGATATTCGTTTGATGGGAGATGCAAACTCAGCCTATTCGCTTGCCGATGTCGCATTGTTCAAGGACCTCGACAATTACAACCTGATGATGTTGGAACAGCCATTGTCACACGACGACATCTTCGATCACGCCAAGCTTCAAGGTCAGATTCAGACAGCAGTCTGCCTCGATGAATCGATTCACTCTGCTGAAGATGCGATTCATGCAATCGAATTGGGATCATGCAGGATTATTAATGTGAAACTCGGTCGCGTCGGCGGTCACTCCGAAGCCAAGCGTGTCGAGCGTGTAACTCGTGAAAACAACATTCCAGTTTGGTGTGGCGGCATGCTTGAGTCGGGAGTCGGTAGGGCACACAACATCGCCATGTCGACGTTGGCTGGCTTCACACTGCCGGGCGATGTTTCAGCGAGTTCTCGTTACTGGTCCGAAGACATCATAGAGCCGCCGGTTATGGTCAGTAGTCGCGGAACGATTACGCCTCCGGAAAAACCCGGCATCGGTTTCGATCTCAACCTGCCTCGTATCGACGCGCTAACTGTGCGTAAGGAAACGATCAAATCGGCATCCGCTTCTGCCTGATCACAAAACATCATGACCTCAAATCTAATTTCTCCGGACCTCGCGAGACGGGTTCGGAGTTCATTTGAAACCAGGCAGGAAAACATCGAAGAGTTCATCCGAACGTTGGTTGAAATCGAATCGCCGTCGGGTGATGAACATGGCAGCCGCTTAGTGGTTGATGTTCTGGCGAAGGCAGCAGCACAACTTGAGTGCGTCAGTTCAATCGAGCGGTCAGATGTTCCTGGTTTTGGTCAGCACCTCGTCATCGAGGCATTTCCGCAAAGCCACACGGCCGGGCAGGTCCTTCTCGTTGGTCATACCGATACCGTTCACGAGCTGGGCACGATTCTTCAACGTCCATCGCGTCGCGAAGAGAATCGGATTTACGGTCCGGGCATTTTCGATATGAAGGCCAATTGCGCGATGGCAGTTGAGGTGTTGCGAACGCTTCAAAGTTTAAATGTGAAACCTCAATACGGAATCACGATTGTTTTGACGTGCGATGAAGAGGTTGGTAGTCAGAGTGGATGGCCGTTGATTGAGCGCGTCGCTAAAACCAGGGCAACTCGATGCGCGCTCGTTATGGAGCCACCGGCTCCCGGAGGCCGAGTAAAGACTGGGCGAAAGGGAACTGGCATGTATTCGATCAAGGTGGAGGGGAAAGCCGCACACGCCGGACTTGAGCCAGAGAAAGGCGCGAGCGCAATCCTGGAACTAGCGCGGCAGACAGAGCGACTTCATTCAATTAACCAATCAGGATCCGGAATTACCCTGAACCTGGGAGTTGTACGTGGAGGCACGCGCTCGAACGTAGTTGCTGCTGAAGCTGAAGGAGAGATCGACGTTCGCTTTACAACTGAGAGTGAAGCAAACCAAATTGAGCAGCTACTAAAGACACTTAAGCCGATTGACGACCGGACGAGGGTTTTTGTGTCGGGTGGAATCAACCGTCCTCCCCTTGAGCGGACACCTGAAGTTATCGCGTTGTTTGAAACAGCCCGGAGCGTCGGAGCAATGATCGACTTTGAACTTGGCGAGGCTCAGGTTGGTGGAGCGTCAGACGGAAACTTCATTGCCGCGCTGGGAATCCCCGTACTGGACGGACTCGGAATCGGTGGCGATGGCGCGCACGCGGTCCACGAACATATTTTGGCGGATGATATTGCTGTAAGAGGAACGTTGGTGGCGGGGCTTATAGCGTCGGTCTAGTCAGGAATCAGAGCACCGGTGCAGTAGCCCGACTGTCAAGGAGGGCTCAACCAGCGGCTATCCTGATCTGGAGCCCTCCTTGACAGTCGGGCTACTGCACCGGCGCTCTGATCCCTGACCACTTAATAAATGCTGATAGCAACCTGGAATGTAAACTCAATTCTCGCGCGTGTTCCCGTCGTGGCGCGTTGGCTCGATTCTGTAAAGCCTGACGTTCTCTGCATGCAGGAGATCAAATGCACTGACGACAAGTTCCCCACGGAAGTATTTCAGGAGCGTGGTTATCATTGTCAGATATTTGGACAACAGACATACAACGGCGTCGCGATTTTAACGCGTGAGAGTTGTGCGACTGGTCATCGTGGTTATGCTGGGGATGCCGCGGACGCGCAGTCCCGATTAATCGCCACAACGGTCAACGATATCAACATCGTAGATGTCTATGTTCCAAATGGGCAAATGGTTGGTTCAGAGAAGTACGCATTCAAGCTCGACTGGATGGGTCGCCTTCGTTCGTTCTTTGATACACATTACGACAAGAACACACCGGTTCTTTTGTGTGGTGATTTCAATGTTGCTCCTGAAGAGCGTGACGTACACGACGTGCGACTCTGGCAGGGCCGCATTCTTTTCAGTGAGCCAGAGAAAGCTGCGCTTCAACATATCAAAGAGTGGGGCTTCACCGATGCGTTTCGGTTACATACTGAAGCGGCGGGAAATTACTCGTGGTGGGACTATCGCGCGGGTATGTTTCGACGCAACATGGGGCTGCGCATCGATCACATTTGGATCAGTGAACCGTTGGTGAAAAGAAACGTGAGGACCTGGATTGATATCGAACCGCGTAAGTGGGAGAAGCCTTCGGATCACGCGCCGGTGATCGCCGAGTTTGAATGATGTCCGATATGCTTTGCTTGTCGTTGTGGATCGGTTTGTGGCCTCCTAGCTGAAGAGAGCGACAAGCTAAAGCATATCGGACATTTCTAGTTCGAAGTCAGCTCTGCAGTCTTCTCCGTAATATCTTTCTGCGCCCATTCGTTGTCGCGGCTCGCTTCGCCAGCTTTCGAGCGCTTTGCAGCCTTCATCTTCTGTACCAACTCCATGTGCGTCGAGAAGTAAGGAAGACTCTTGCCAACAATCTCCTGAACGGAGTTGAAGCCTTTGTCGACCATGAATTTCGTTACGCCTTCCTTCAACTCATCGACCATCTTTACGCCCTGAAGCATTACTCCGGTGCAGATCTGAACAGTTGAGGAACCAAGCAGGAAGAACTCGAGCGCGTCGTGTGAATTCTCAATGCCGCCGATACCGCTGATAGTCGTGCCTTCAGGAATACCAAGCGCAAGCTGACTCACCATGCGTAGCGCGATGGGCCTCACTGCTTGTGCTGAGTAACCACCTGGAACCGCGTAGCCTTCAACCGTTGGCATAGGACGCAATGTTTCAAGATCAACTCCGATTACCGAAAGGATGGTATTTATCGCGGAGATACCAACGGCTCCGCCGCGAACCGCAGCCATTGCTGGCTCGCGAATGTTCGTGATGTTGGGAGTCATCTTGGCCCAGACCGGGATCTTTGATACTTCGTTGACCCAACTCGTCACCTCTTCACAAAGGTCCGGATGTTCGCCCATCTCTGAACCCATCTTCCTCTCGGTCATTCCGTGGGGGCAAGAAAAGTTGAGTTCGAAAGCGTCAACTCCGGTGTCCTGAACCATTCGTGTCAGTTCTTGCCAACGACTCTTCTCGTACTCCTCCATGATCGACGCGATCAGAATGTGATTTGGATACTCCTTCTTGACCTGTTTGAATTCGTCGAGCCAAACATCGATAGGCCGATCCGAAATCAGTTCGATGTTCTCAAAGCCGATAACCTCACCCGTAGTTCTCGAGCGAAGCTTTCCGTAACGCGGAACAACATTGACGACTTTGGCTGACTCAAGACTCACCGTTTTGGCGACGGCACCACCCCAACCCGCGTCGTATGATTTGGCAAGCACACGAGCATTCGTTCCCGGAGGGCCCGAACCAAGCAGGAAAGGGTTTGGGAATTTGATTCCGTTGACGGTGATTGAGAGATCCATTTAATGCTCCTAGATGTCCGATAAACTTCAGTTTGTCGCCGACCCTGAATAGCGGGTCGAAAACATTCAATCGATTCGGTTAGTTGCCATGGTCTAATCTTGTTGAGTCAGCGACAAACTAAAGTTTATCGGACCTTAATCAGCTACTAAAGCTCCATAACTATCCGGTCGACGATCCCTGAAGAACTGCCACGTGTTTCGGACTTCGCGAATCTGATCGAGATCCAGATCAGCGACGACTAACGCGTCCTCGTCACGTGGTGCTTGCGCCACCAGCTGTCCACGCGGATCGCAGAAGTAACTCTGTCCGTAAAACTCGCCAATGTCCCATGGCTGTTCATGACCGACACGATTGATCGCGCCGATGAAGTAACCATTTGCAACGGCATGAGCCGGCTGCTCAAGCTTCCATAAATACTCCGACAGACCTGCAACCGTTGCCGATGGATTGAAAACGATCTCTGCACCATTCAAACCAAGTGCGCGTGCGCCCTCAGGGAAGTGACGGTCATAGCAGATGTAAACTCCGATTCGCGCGAAGGCTGTATCGAAACACGGATAGCCGAGATTGCCTGGACGGAAATAGAACTTTTCCCAAAAGCCGGGATTAACGTGTGGAATGTGATTCTTTCGATACTTTCCCAGATACTTCCCATCCGCATCAATCACCGCTGCAGTGTTGTAGTAGATACCGGTTATCTCTTCTTCGTAGATCGGAACGACGATCACCATGCCATGTTCCTTTGCCACTTCCTGCATCAGTCGAACGGTCGGTCCGTCAGGAATCTTCTCTACAGCTTCGTACCAGCGTGTCTGCTGTTCAGCGCAGAAGTAAGGCGTCGTGAAAACTTCCTGCATGCAGATAATTTGCACGCCTTGTTTCGCAGCTTGCTCGATGAATCCCAGGTGCTTCTCGATATTCAACCGCTTGATCTCTTCAATCGGGGCATCGGTGGGTGAAGCATTCGTGCATTGAATAAGGCCGCATTTAACTGTGCGTGGCATGTAGTGATCCTCTTAAATGATTCGGAGTTCTGGAAAGCTTGAACAACTGAAACTAAGCCGACAGACGAGGTGTTTATAGCACTGAGAGGCGTTGCTTAACTAGAGGAAAAGATGGGGAGGCTGGCGCTTCTGGTTCTTAGAGTTTTCGAAAACAAGAACAAGTTAGGAAGGGAAAGGCGCTGCCCCTTCCCAGCTTGTTCAATCCACAGCAGCACCCTTGCCCCTGCCCTAACTTGTTTCATGTCTGAACTGTCGAAGTTGGTGGCATTGTCTTCATCAAAAGGTAATACGTGATTCCCGCCGCACCAAATCCGACGAACCATGCATAGGCATACAACGGTGCGAGTGCCGGAACAACAAGACCAATCCATGCCAACCCACAACCGATCAGCGTCGCTATGATCGCACGCCAGTTCCAACCGCCGTTGTAAGTGTATGCACCTTGTCGGCGGTAAAGATCGCCCAGCTCGAGACGCTTCTGACGAACCACCCAGTAGTCGATGATCAATACGCCCGCGATAGCACCGAGACCACCGGAGTATCCGACCAACCAGGCGAAGATGTAACCCGACGGATCAGCAAGTAATCGCCACGGCTGCATCAGAATTCCGACGATGCCTGTGATCAAACCGCCAGTCCGAAATGAAATCCACTTCGGAAATGCATTTGCAAAATCATTGGCCGGTGAAACGACGTTGGCTGCGATGTTCACTGCGAGTGTTGCGACAACCACGGTGAACATTGAAATGGCGATTACAACTACGCTCTGAAACTGCCCAACCAGTTTCATCGGATCCCACAACTCTTCCGGTTTCATGTGCGGATAAATCACGACAGCTGCGGAAGTGATCATCACACCCATTGCGGCAAACACTGTCATCGTTGTGGGGAGTGCGACGACCTGTCCCACTGCCTGATCGCGTTGGCTTTTCCCGAAGCGAGTAAAGTCAGGCATGTTCAGCGACAGCGTTGCCCAGAAGCCGATCATTCCAGTCAACGAAATGATGAACAAAGGCCAAAACTCTCCGAAGCTGTGAAACTTGCTCTGTTGATTCAGGAGATAGCCGAGACCTCTGGCCTTCCAAATTGCCCAGCCCAACAACAACGCGGTCATGACTAACACAAACGGCGCGGCCCAGTTTTCAACTTTCCTGAGCAAGTCCATGCCGCGATAGATGATGTAGATGTTGAAGCCCCAGAACAAAAGAAACGACAACCACTCGGTTGGTGTGTGACCACCGATCGGGCCGCCAAGAATTGTTTGCCATCCGGGAATGATCGCTTTAAATAGCGTATGAAGAGCTTCACCGCCAATCCAAGCCTGGATGCCAAACCAACCACACGCCACAATCGCCCTCATCAGCGCCGGCACATTTGAACCCAGCGTTCCATAAGCTCCGCGCGCAAAGACCGGGAAGGGAATTCCGTACTTTGTTCCGGGATGAGAATTCAGGAGGATCGGAATCAAAACGATGATGTTGCCGAGTAGGATCGTGATTAGCGCCTGCCACCAGTTCATGCCCTGGCTGATTAGACCAGAAGAGAGCATGTACGTCGGAATGCAGTGCGCCATGCTGATCCACAGCGCGGCGTAGTTGTAAGTTGTCCAGTTACGACCAGAAACGGGGACTGGAGCGAGGTCGTGATTGAATAGTGGACTGTGGCTAATTTCTTCGAGTGCTTCGGGACGAAGTTCTACGCGGCCATCGGGGTGTTGAATGGTTTCGGCGGCTGACAAATGGTTTCTCCGTTAGTTGAGAGAGCGACGTGATTTCGGTTTTCGCTGTGCTTCCTCAGCGTTCTCTGTACCTTGTTAAAAAACTCGATCGTTAGGTAGCGTCGGGAGTCAGTCTGCACTCCGCTAAGAGTGACATGTTTATAGTCAGGTTCTCGATGTCCCGAGGCGCGGTTCGGCGGGCCGGAGCGGAACTCGTCCTTGACCACTCAACTTCGTTCCGGCCCGCCGAACCGCGCCGGAGGTTTATGCTCGCCAATGCTATAGACATATCACTCCTACCGGAGTGAAGACCTGCTTCGAAAGTGTCATCTTGTTATCTGCTTGTCGAAGACGAGCAAACCAGCTCTGTGGTGCGTACTTGAATGGTGATTAGGTTCACCACAGAAAACACTGAGGAAGCATAGAGTTACGACTCAATTGAGTTCAAACTTCACCGTCACTCGAGCTGAGACCTTGATCTGGCCCAATGCCAATGTGCCCTCAGATTCACTTGCGCCATCAATACTGCTGAGGGCGTTCTGACTGTAATTTGCCATTGAGGCGATTCGCTGCGGAGCTTCCTCTTCAATCGAATACGCTTTTCCAATCTTTTGCCCAATCTGTGAAGTTAAAGCGACCGCCTTTTCCTGCGCCGCCTGAATAGCCATTGCCCGGGCCTGGTCGCGGTACTTTCTCATTTCTGAAGTCTGAAAACGTACCGAGTTGAGCCGGGAAACGCCCGACTCAATCAGTTCTGATAACAACTCTTCAGCCTGACTAACGTCGCGAAGAGTGAACAAAAGGTCCTTGCGAACGGAGTATCCGATAAACAGACGGCTTTCATCATTTCCTCGATAACGAGGCTCGAGTTTGATGTAGTCAGTCTGAACATCCTTCGCCTGTATTTTGTACTTACGCGTCAGCTCGATGATTTTTTTCAAGCGATCGTCAGTTTGGCTTTTTGCTGTGCGCAGGTCTTTGTGGATGGTTTGGACCGTGAGGTCGAAAACAACCTCGTTAGGGGGAACATTAACTTCTGCTTCCCCCGTAACTGTTATCAATCGAACGTTGGTGGTGTCGTCAGCATACGACAACGCGCACGTCGATAAAGTTAAGACCAACGCGAAACTAAAAACGAGTTTCTTCATACGACTCCCTTTGGTGACTACCTGAACGATTACCGATTCATCGAATCCTGCATGAACTTATCGACGTCGCTATGCAGCTTGCCGAGTGACTTCTCGTCGATGTACATCATGTGACCCGCTTCGTAATAGCTCGTCGAAAAATTCTTCAACAACAACGGATCGATGCTGATGTGATTGAGAGTGTATTCGACTGCATAGTACGGCGTGGCCATGTCGTAATAACCCATCGCCACGAAGACTTTGAGATAAGGGTTCTTCGCCAAAGCATTGCGCAGGGCGACACTCGTGTCGACGTAGTTATTGTTGGTTCCCCAGTTCCAGGGGCCGATACCGCCACCGAGAATGTAGTATTCGAGATCTGTCTTGTAACCGAGTTCAGCGCGCACGTAGTTGTTGAAGGTTGTAGTGTACGGCGGGCGAATAGCGGATTCACTCGGATCGTAATCAGTACTATCAGTGGCGATGTTTGTATCGTACCCTTTGAATCTACCGTCGAGTCTGCCTATCGATCGTCGTTCGGTTCGTAGCAGTTCCTTGCGGAATAGATTCAAGTTTACGCGAAGGTTTGCGTAGTCGATGAACTTTGAATCGATCCCGGTGAAGTGGCTCAGTTGTTTGATTGCTTCCTGGCGTTCTTTGTCAGTTAACCGAGCGCCTTTCTCCAGGGCCGATGTGTACTCGCCAGAAGCAAAGGCTTCAGCTTCGGCCACCACCTTTGAGACGGGCTTCGACTGCATGTCTGATGAAAGCTTCTTGTGGTACCACGCTGTCGCGGCGTACGAGGGCAGATACAAGACGTAGGGAATGTCGTTTCCGGCCGCGAAGTTCGTTGTCTCGAAATTCATGATCGTGGAAATGAGCACGATGCCATTAAAGGCGATGCCGCGATCAATCAGATAACCCGACAAGGCGGATGCGCGGGTGGTTCCGTAGCTTTCGCCGGCGAGAAAAAGCGGCGAAGTCCAGCGCTCATACCGGGTGAGATACATTCGAATAAACTCGCCAACCGATTCGATGTCGCCTTGCAAACCAAAGAAGCGTGCTCCTAACTCAGGACGCGCCGCGCGACTGTAACCGGTGCCAACTGGATCGATGAAGACGAGATCTGATTTCGTTAACCATGTCGCTTGGTTATCCTCCAGCTCATATGGCGGTGCCGGCATGGTGCCGTCAGCATTCATCTTTACGCGCTTCGGACCAATTGCACCCATATGGAGCCAAACGGAGGCTGAACCAGGTCCACCGTTGAACGAGAAAGTAAGCGGTCGCCTTGGCCCATCGACGACATAGCTGGTAAAGAACATTCGCGCTTCAACTTCACCTTCACGATTCTTGATCGGCATCATGCCGGCAGTTGCGGTGTAATTGATTGTTTGTCCGCCGACAGTAATCGAATGCTTTGTTACGACTGGAGGTTCTTCCGGAGTCGGGGTTGCGGATGGTTGTTGTCTGCCACCTTGCTGTGTTGTCTGTGTATTAGTTTGGGGTGTTGCAGTAGGTTGCTGTTGACCAGGGAACTGACCTTGACGTTGTCCTCCGCCCTGGAAGAGCAGAGCGAATAGAAGAATAGAAGCAAACATGTTGAATTAGGCTCCGTATTGGGGAATTCTGGAAAGGCGTTCAGGCAGGCGAATAGTAAGTCAGGCGCAAGTAAGGGGCAAGGACAATGTCTAATAAGAAGCGAATCAGCGTGATTGGTGCCGGTAGTTGGGGAACCGCATTGGCGATTGTGGCTGCCCGTGCTGGACATGAAGTAATCCTGTGGTCGCGAAACGATGAGGTAGTAAATTCGATCACTGACAAGCGGTTCAACGCGCGCTATCTTTCCTCCACTCAAATCCCGCATAGCGTTTCAGCGACAAACGATATTTACGAAACACTGGAAGGTTCGTCACTCGTGTTGCTTGCAACACCGTCCCACGCAGTCCGTGCATTGCTCACCGTAATGAAGCCGGCTTTGAACGAAGGATCGACAATCGTCAGTGTGACAAAAGGAATCGAGATTGAGTCAGGCAAGCGCGTTTCGGAAATCGTGCGCGAAGTGCTGGGCGAACAGTTCTCGCAGCGCTTTGTTTGTTTGTCCGGTCCATCGTTCGCAAAAGAAGTCGTAGAGAATCATCCGACAGCAATAGTTGCAGCCAGTAGCAACGACGAGTCGGCGCGCACAGTACAAACTGCTTTGAGTTTTGAGAACCTCCGAATTTACACAAACACCGATGTGGTCGGTACCGAGTTAGGCGGCTCGGTAAAAAATGTAATGGCGATTGCGGCTGGAATGACGGCGGGACTTGGATATGGTTCAAACAGTATCGCGGCACTGATTACTCGTGGGCTTGCCGAGCTTACGCGGTTAGCGCTGAGCCAGGGAGCACAAGTCGAAACGCTGATGGGCCTGGCCGGTCTGGGCGATCTAGTACTGACCTGCACTGGCAGCCTGTCACGCAATCGATTCGTGGGCGAGGAACTTGGCAAGGGCCGAACAATAGAAGAGATCACGCTCGGGATGAATGAAGTGGCCGAGGGTATCAAGACTAGCCGGGCGGTGAAACGACTTGCGCAAAAAGCTGGTATTGAGATGCCGATCACTAGTGAGGTTGACGCAGTTCTCTATGAAGGTAAGTCGGCCCGGGACGCGGTCGCTGTATTGATGAGTCGACCACTTCGCTCCGAGACGAATTAGAGCTAGATCCGTGGCGATGAAGTCAGTACCACTGCGCGGTAGCGTGTGGCTCTCAACTGGACAGAGCGATTGTCGGAATAAGCGAGCCACACGCTACCGCGCAGTGGTACTAACTTCATCCTACAAGACAGAACTTTGCTGCTATTGTTATCATTCGCGTCGCAACCAGCCAGCAGTTTCATAGATTCAAATACTAGTTTTTAACGCTCTCGAGTGCCGACCTTAAAAGGAGTCCATCGCATGTTCACTTCGACTATCGCATCTCGTAAGACCCTTCTGCTCTGTATAGCTATCTTCATTGTTCTTACTTCGGTTATCGGGTACTCGCAAACACCGGCACCAACAAAGCCCGATCCTCTAAAAGCGCTTCAATGGCGAAGCATCGGTCCGTACCGCGGTGGACGAGTTGACGCAGTTGCCGGTGTGGCGACGCAACCAATGGTTTTTTATTACGGAGCAACGGGTGGTGGCGTTTGGAAGACAACAGATGGTGGTATCAATTGGGAAGTGATTTCGGACAGTTCTGTTTTCGGCACTGGTTCAGTCGGAGCGATCGCGCTTTCCGATTCTGATCCGGGCACGATCTACGTTGGCATGGGCGAGTCGGCGATTCGCGGAAACACATCGCATGGCGACGGAGTTTATAAATCGACTGATGCAGGAAAAACCTGGAAACGCGTTGGACTCGAGGACTCGCGTCAGATCTCGCGTATTCGGGTTCACCCGAAGAACCCCGATATTGTCTACGTTGCAGCACAGGGACACGTTTGGGGAGCAAATGAACAACGCGGCGTTTACCGCAGCAAAGACGGAGGCAAGACTTGGGAACGAGTGCTTTACAAAGGCGA
>Ga0207648_10005879_pt1 | contig 12276 bp, 12 predicted proteins | sample KBSMisM32_FD_184310 | JGI IMG/M metagenome (GOLD analysis project Ga0207648, IMG submission 184310) | Miscanthus rhizosphere microbial communities from Kellogg Biological Station, Michigan, USA - KBS Miscanthus M3-2 (SPAdes) (version 2) | ecosystem: Host-associated > Plants > Roots >...
AAACTGTTAGGTCATGGCCTATCTCAAGCCTCCCTGGTTCACCCGCACGGTCTTCAACAAGATCGCCATGGCGACCGGGATGAGCAACACCGAGAAGCTGACCGTGACCAGGCGCCGCAGCAAGGAACGTCAAGAGATTCCGGTGATCCCGGTCGACGTCGGCGGAACCAAGTACGTGGTATCCACCCGTGGCGAAGCCGAGTGGGTGAAGAATCTGCGGGCCGATCCGAACGCGACGATCGGGTCGACGGCGTATGTCGCGCGGGAAATCCCCGAACAGGACCGCCAGGCGGTCCTCACCGCCTACCGCGAGAAAGCCGGCCGCGCCGTCGACGGCTACTTCCGTAAGCTGCCCGGCGAGGCCGATCACCCGGTGTTCGTCGTCACTCCCAAGGGCTGACCACTACACCCTGTAGTTGGCGCGTTCGGCCGGGCTGGAACACTAGTGGTCATGCACCGCACCGACGTATCCGCGAAGCTCTTCGCCGACGCGTGCGCCGCCATCCCCGGGGGGGTGAACTCGCCGGTGAGGGCCTTCTCCTCGGTCGGCGGCACTCCCCGGTTCATCACCTCCGCGACGGGGTACTGGCTGATCGACGCCGACGACAACCGCTACGTCGACCTGGTGTGCTCCTGGGGCCCGATGATCCTCGGCCACGCCCACCCTGCCGTCGTCGAGGCAGTACAGCGCGTCGCCGCTGATGGTTTGTCGTTCGGCGCGCCCACACCGTCGGAGACCGAACTGGCCACCGAGATCATCGGCCGCGTGGCTGCGGTGGAGCGGCTCCGCATGGTCAACTCCGGCACCGAGGCCACCATGAGCGCGATCCGGCTGGCCCGCGGCTACACCGGCCGCGCCAAGATCATCAAGTTCTCCGGCTGCTACCACGGCCACAGCGACGCACTGCTGGCCGATGCCGGCTCGGGTGTCGCCACTCTGGGGCTACCGTCATCGCCTGGGGTGACCGGCGCGGCCACCGCCGACACGATCGTCTTGCCGTACAACAACATTCCCGCGGTCGAAGAGGTATTCGGACGGTTCGGCGACGAGATCGCCTGCGTCATCACCGAGGCCAGCGCCGGCAATATGGGCACGGTCGCGCCGCTGCCCGGCTACAACGCGGCGCTGCGCCGCATCACCGCCAACCACCGCGCGCTGCTGATCTCCGACGAGGTGATGACCGGCTTCCGGGTGAGCCGATCCGGTTGGTACGGCGTCGATCCCGTCGACGCCGACCTGTTTACCTTCGGAAAGGTGATGAGCGGCGGTCTGCCCGCCGCCGCATTCGGCGGCCGCGCCGAGGTGATGGAGCGACTCGCGCCGCTTGGGCCGGTGTACCAGGCGGGCACCCTGTCGGGTAACCCGGTTGCCATGGCCGCCGGGCTTGCGACACTGCGGGCGGCCGACGACGCCGCCTACGCAGTGCTGGACGCCAACGCCGACCGCCTCTCGGCGCTGCTCGGCCGGGCGTTGACAGAAGCCGGTGTGGCACACCAGGTTCAGCGCGCGGGGAACATGCTCAGTGTGTTCTTCGCCGAAGAGCCTGTCCACGATTTCGCGGCCGCGCGAGCCACCGAGACCTGGCGCTTCCCGCCGTTCTTCCACGCGCTGCTCGACGCGGGCGTTTACCCGCCGCCAAGCGCGTTCGAAACCTGGTTCGTCTCAACAGTTCTGGATGACGAGGCATTCGAGTGCATCGCCGATGCGCTGCCCAGCGCCGCCCTCGCCGCCGCGAAAGCGACTAAACCGGCATGACAGAGAAGACAATCGTGCACGTGATGCGCCACGGCGAGGTGTACAACCCCGACAAGATCCTGTACGGCCGACTGCCCGACTACCACTTGTCCGAACGGGGAAGGGGGCAGGCCCAGGCGGTTGCGGACTGGTTGGCGCTGCGCGACATCGTCTACGTGGTGGCCTCGCCGCTGGAGCGCGCGCAGGAGACCGCCGAGCCGATCGCGACGGGGCTCGGCCTGCCGGTCGACACCGACGACGACCTGATCGAGTCGACGAACATCTTTCAGGGCCAACGTGTCTCACCCGGCGACGGTGCCCTGCGCGATCCCCGCAACTGGTGGTACCTGCGCAACCCGCGCACACCGTCGTGGGGTGAGCCCTACGGCGAGATCGCGGCGCGAATGACCGCGGCGGCACATCGCGCAAGGATCAAAGCGGCGGGTCACGAGGCGGTGTGCGTCAGTCACCAGTTGCCCGTCGAAACGCTCCGCCGGGCGATGACGGGTCAGCCCTTGCCCCACTTCCCGACCCGGCGGATGTGCAACCTGGCCTCGCTGACGTCCTTCTATTTCCACGGCGATACCTACGTCGGCTGGGGATACTCGGAGCTGGCCGGGAAGTGAAGCGCCTGGTGGCCCTGGCAAGCGCGGCGATCGTCGCGCTCGCTGGCTGCGCCACCGGTGACGACGCCGTCGCCCAGGGCGGCACCTTCGAGTTCGTGGCGCCCGGCGGCAAGACCGACATCTTCTACGATCCGCCCGGAAACCGTGGGCGCCCAGGCAAGTTGGACGGGCCCGAGCTGATGGACCCCGCCAAGACGATCTCGCTCGACGACTTCAGCGGCAAGGTCGTGGTGATCAACGTGTGGGGGCAGTGGTGCGGACCGTGCCGCACCGAGATCACCCAGCTGCAGAAGGTGTACGACAAAACGCGTCGCGTCGGTGTTGAATTCCTTGGCATCGACGTTCGTGACAACAACCGCGACGCCGCAAAAGATTTCATCGTCGACCGCAAGGTCACGTTCCCGTCGATCTACGACCCGCCGATGCGTACGATGATCGCGTTCGGTGGCAGATATCCGGCCACCGTCATCCCATCCACCGTGGTGCTGGACCGCCAGCACCGGGTTGCCGCGGTGTTCCTTCGTGAACTGCTCGCCGAGGATCTACAGCCGGTGGTGGAAAGGCTTGCGGCCGAACCGGAGCCGAAGACATGACCCTCGACCACGTCGACCAATTGACGGCAAGCGGGCCACTCGTGCTGGCGATGCTCGTCAGCGTCGTCGCCGGCTTCGTATCGTTCGCATCGCCGTGCGTGGTGCCACTGGTGCCGGGCTACCTGTCCTACCTGGCGGCCATCGTCGGCGTAGGGGAGCACCAGCCGGGACTGGGGATCCCATCGCAAGATAGGGGAGTGGCGGTGCGAACCGCGCGGCTGCGGGTCGCTGGTGCGGCGCTGTTGTTCGTCGCAGGCTTCACGGCGGTGTTCACGCTGGGCACGGTCGCGGTGTTGGGGATGACGACGACGCTGATCAGCAACCAGCTTCTGCTGCAACGCATCGGCGGCGTCATCACGATCATGATGGGCCTGGTGTTCGTCGGCTTCATCCCGGCGCTTCAGCGCGAGGCCCGGTTCACACCCCGGCAGGTCTCGACGCTCGGTGGCGCGCCGCTACTCGGCGCGGTCTTCGGGCTGGGCTGGACTCCGTGTCTCGGCCCGACGCTGACCGGTGTGATCGCGGTGGCGTCGGCGACCGATGGCGCCAGCGTGACCCGCGGTGTCGCGTTGGTCATCGCGTACTGCCTGGGGCTCGGAATCCCATTCGTGCTGTTGGCCTTTGGCTCCGCACGCGCGGTTCAGGGCCTGGGCTGGCTGCGCCGGCACACCCGCGGCATCCAGATCTTCGGCGGGGTGCTGCTCATCCTCGTCGGCGCCGCACTGGTGACCGGGCTGTGGAGCGACTTCGTGTCCTGGGTGCGCGACGCGTTCGTCAGCGACGTGACGTTGCCGATATGACGAACCTTTCTCTGCTCGCGCTGATGCGCAACACCTGGCGGACCCTCACGTCGATGGGCACCGCGCTGGTGCTGCTGTTCCTGTTGGCGCTCGGCGCCATCCCCGGTGCACTGTTGCCGCAGCGCAACCTCAACGAGTTCAAGGTCGAGCAGTACATCGCCGAGCATCCCACCATCGGGCCTTGGCTGGACCGGCTGCAGGCCTTCCAAGTCTTCTCCAGCTTCTGGTTCACGGCCATCTATGTGCTGCTGTTCATCTCGCTGGTGGGCTGCCTCACCCCGCGACTGATCGAACACGCCCGCAGCTTGCGGGCCACCCCCGTCGCGGCGCCCCGCAACCTGAGCCGGCTGCCCAAGCACCACGCCGCCGAAGTCTCCGGAGATCCCGACACCGTCGCCGCCGAGGTCACCGGGCATCTACGTGGCTGGCGCCGCATCGTCCGCAAGCAAGGCGACAACACTGTCGAGATCTCCGCGGAAAAAGGCTATCTGCGCGAGTTCGGCAACATCGCCTTCCATTTCTCGTTGCTCGGACTGCTTGTCGCCGTGGCTGCAGGGAAGCTGTTCGGCTATGAGGGCAACGTCATCGTCGTCGCCGACAGCGGTCCCGGTTTCTGCTCGGCCTCACCCGCGGCGTTCGACTCGTTCCGGGCAGGCAACACCGTGGACGGCACGTCGCTGTACCCGATCTGCCTGCGGGTCAACGACTTCCAGGCGCACTATCTGCCCACCGGCCAGGCTGTGTCCTTCGCCGCCAACATCGACTACCAGGCCGGCTCGGACCTCGATACCGACACCTGGCGGTCGTACCACCTCAAGGTCAACGAGCCGCTGCGCGTCGGCGGCGACCGGGTGTACCTGCAGGGCCACGGCTACGCCCCGACCTTCACCGTCACCTTCCCCGACGGGCAGACCCGCACGCAGACGCTGCAGTTCCGGCCCGAAGACCAGACCACCCTGCTGTCGTCGGGCGCGATGCGGTTCGACCCACCCGGTGGCAGCTACCCCGATCCGGGCGAGCGCCGCAAGAACCAGATCGCCATCCAGGGCCTGTTCGCGCCGACCGAACAGCTCGAGGGCACGCTGCTCTCGTCGAGCTATCCCGCACTGAACAACCCGGCCGTGGCGGTCGACATTTACAAGGGCGACACCGGCCTGGACACCGGCAAGCCGCAGTCGCTCTTCGCGCTGGACCCGAAACTCATCGAACAAAAGCGCCTCACCAAGAAGGCGCGGGTCAACCTGCGTGCGGGCCAAGACACCCGGCTCGACGACGGCACGGTCGTCCGCTTCGACGGCGCCGTGCCGTTCATCAACGTGCAGGTCTCCCACGACCCCGCACAGATTTGGGTGCTGGTGTTTGCGCTGACGATGATGGCCGGCCTGCTGGTGTCGCTTGTGGTGCGGCGGCGCAGGGTCTGGGTTCGGCTGACACCCGCAGGTCCGGGTACGGTAAGCGTCGAGCTGGGCGGGTTGGCGCGGACCGACAACTCGGGGTGGGGCGACGAGTTCGAGCGGTTGACGCAGCGTCTGTTGGACGTCAAGGTCCAGCGAGAAGCGGAGGCACATCGCGTATGAACACCCGAAGACGATCGCGAGTGAGGATCGCAGCGAGGGACGAGCGAGGACGGGAGCGAGCGGGAGTCGAGGCATGAACACCGAGCACGTCGACATCGGGTTGGCCCGCTACTCCGACTGGGCCTTCACCTCGTCGGTGGTGGTGCTGGTGGCCGCGCTGCTGCTGCTTGCGGTCGAGCTGGCGTACACCCGCGGCCGTAGGGTCGAAAGCCGCGAAGTCGTCGGAGCCGCAGCGGCGGCGACATCCGGTCGGGCAGCCGCAGCGGCGGCGACGACAGACCGAGCAGCGACCGTCGGCGCTGACAGCGCCACTCCGGGCGTCGTCGCCGACGCACCGAGGCGTCCGCTCGACGAGCGCGTGGGCAAGGCCGGGCTGGCATTGGTCTACGTCGGCATCGGGCTGCTGTTGGCGTGCATCGTGCTGCGCGGCCTTGCCACGGCACGGGTGCCCTGGGGCAACATGTACGAGTTCATCAACCTGACGTGCCTCTCGGGTCTGGTCGCCGGCGCGATCGTGCTGCGCCGGCCGCAATACCGTGCGCTCTGGGTGTTCGTGCTCGTTCCGGTCTTGATCCTGCTGACCGTGTCGGGTCGCTGGCTCTACACCAACGCCGCACCCGTCATGCCTGCCCTGCAGTCCTACTGGCTGCCGATCCACGTGTCGGTGGTCAGCCTCGGCTCGGGTGTGTTCCTGGTGGCGGGCGTGGCCAGCATCCTGTTTCTGCTCAAGATGTCGCCGCTGGGCCAGCCGGGGCCGGAGAGCGTCGCACGCCGCATCGTGGCGCGGCTGCCCGATGCGCAGACGCTGGACCGCATCGCTTACCGCACAACCATTTTCGCGTTCCCGGTGTTTGGGTTCGGCGTCATATTCGGCGCGATCTGGGCCGAGGAGGCGTGGGGCCGCTACTGGGGTTGGGACCCCAAGGAGACGGTGTCGTTCATTGCGTGGGTGGTCTACGCGGCATACCTGCACGCGCGCTCGACGGCGGGCTGGCGCGACAAGAAGGCGGCCTGGATCAACGTCGTCGGCTTCGTCGCAATGGTGTTCAACCTGTTCTTCATCAACCTGGTGACCGTCGGGTTGCATTCGTACGCTGGGGTGAGCTGACGGGGTCGCCACGACGAACCGCTGATGAGAGGGGCTTAGCCGTTGTCTGACCACCAAGCTGGGTTTCGTGCACAACAGCGGTTCAGCGATCCGGCGGGGTCGGAGCCTGCCGAGTGGACCGCCCCGACACCGCCTAACGGGTCCCCGCTTGGGTTTACGTCGCGCCCGCTGGTACCGCAGCACGACGACCCGGCGCCGTACCCCGATCTGTCGACCGTCGCGCTGCTGGGCCAGCCGAAGCGGGCACCGTCGCAGGGCTGGCGCAAATGGCTGTACTTCGCCTCGTTCAAACTGATCAACGTCGGGGAAAGCGCCAAGGTCAATCGCCACAACAGTCTGGTCGCCCAAGTGCAGCTTCCGTTGCGCGGCTGCTATCGGATCGCGCTGCTGTCGTTGAAGGGCGGCGTCGGCAAGACGACGATCACCGCGACGCTGGGTGCGACGTTCGCCTCGATTCGCGGTGACCGCGTCGTCGCCGTCGACGCCAATCCCGACCGCGGCACGCTGAGTCAGAAGGTGCCGCTGGAAACCCCGGCCACCGTGCGGCACCTGCTGCGCGACGCCGAGGGCATCGAGGCCTACAGCGACGTCCGCGGCTACACCTCACAGGGCCCGAGCCGGCTGGAGGTGCTCGCGTCCGAGAGCGACCCGGCGGTGTCGGAGGCGTTCAGTTCCGACGACTACACCCGCACACTCGAGGTGCTGGAGCGGTTCTACAGCCTGGTGCTCACCGACTGCGGCACCGGCATGTTGCATTCGGCGATGTCGGCGGTCCTGGACAAGGCCGACGTGCTCGTCGTCATCAGCTCCGGATCGGTCGACGGCGCCCGCAGCGCCTCGGCCACGTTGGACTGGCTGGATGCGCACGGTCACCAGGAGATGGTGCGCAACTCGATCGCGGTCATCAACGCGGTGCGGCCCCGGTCGGGCAAGGTCGACATGAAGAAGGTGGTCGATCACTTTTCGCGGCGGTGCCGTGCCGTCAAACAGGTGCCCTTCGACCCGCACCTGGAGGAGGGCGCGGAGATCAGCCTCGACCGGCTGAAGCCCGCGACGCGGGAGACGCTGATCGAATTGGCGGCCGTGGTCGCGGATGGCTTTACGGACGCAAAGCGGCCTGACGCCCAGTCCGGCTAGCTCGTCGCGTGGCGGCTACTGCCGGGGATTGTCCCCATGGCCGAGCCGACGCAGGAAATCCGGATCGTCGTCCGGGCCGATCACGCGCGTCTTCGGGCGAGCCGCGGTCATCCGCGTCAGCCGCCAACCGGTGTAGATCAAACCGGCCAAGACAAGAATCAGGAGCAAATACGCCACACAAAAAACCTCCTTTATCTGAATATACGCGCCGTCGGTAGGCTCGGGCCGTGTCTGACGGACGGCCCCGATCCAGCCTTGTGGTGGACGTGCTGGCCTATGTCCTGGCCCGCCTGCTGCTCGTCGTCGTTCTGACCGCGGTGATCTTCGGCGCCGGACATTTGCTCGGCGTGCGCGATTTTCCGCTTGTCGTGGCGCTGTTGTTCGCGCTGGTCATCGCACTGCCGCTGGGCATCTGGCTGTTCGCCCCACTGCGGCGTCGCGCCACCGCGAGCATCGCGGTTTTCGACGAACGCAGGCGCAGGGACCGCGAGCAGTTGCAGGCCAGGCTGCGCGGCGAAGAGACCTCCGGCGGCGAAGAGCCGCCCGCAGAATGACGGCCGTCCTGGCGCGCGAAGCGTTCGGTGCCGAATTCGTCGGCGCCGACGGATTTCTCAACACGCCGACGTATGGCTTGCCGCCGAGCTTCCTGATCGACGCGCTGCGGGACTGCATCGGCCAATGGCAGACGGGGACAATGGAAGTCCCAGTGTTTGACGACTACGTGCGCGACGGTCGGGCCGCCTATGCCGCGCTGACCGGTGTGCCCGTCGAGTCGGTGACCATGGGCGGCACGGTCTCCTCCGTGCTGGGCTTGGTGGCTGCTGCGGTACCCGACGGCAGCCGGGTCGCGACACTGGCCGGTGAATTCACCAGTACCACGTTCCCGTTCGCCGCCCAGGCCGCCAGGGGTGTGACGATCACCGAGATGGGGCCCGATCGGCTGGTGTCTGCTGCGGCCGACTTCGATGTCGTCACGGCCAGCGTGGTGCAGTCCGCCAACGGCGCCGTCCTCGACGTCGACGCCCTGCGGCGCACCGTGACGGGCACCGACACGCTGACCGTGATCGACATCACGCAGGCGCTCGGCTGGAAAGTCCTGGACGTGGGCTGGGCCGACGTTACGGCCGCAGCGGTCTACAAGTGGCTGCTGGCGCCGCGCGGCACCGCGTGGATGTCGCTGAGCGACAGGGTGAGCCGGATCACAACGCCACATGTCGCGAACTGGTATGCGGGCGAGGACCCGTGGCAGACGATTTACGGGTTGCCGCTGCGGTTGGCCGACGGCGCGCGGCGGTTCGATACCTCACCCACCTGGTTCAGTGCGCTGGGCGCGGGACTGACGCTGCCGTGGCTGGCGTCCCTCGACGGTGCCGCGGTCGAGGCGCATACCGTCGGGCTGGCCAATCGGGCGCGCACAGAACTCGGTCTGCCCCAGCAGAATTCGGCCATTGTGTCGATACCGATCACCGACGCTGCCGAGCGGCTGCGGACCGCAGGCATTCGCGCCTCGACACGAGCTGGAGCGGTGCGCGTCGGCTTCCACCTGTACAACACGGAGAACGATCTGGATCGGCTGCTCGACGCGCTGAATATCGAGTAGTCCCGAATTCGAATCAACGAAATTGGGTCACCCGCGCGAGGTCGGGCGATAAACTGCTGCCATTCTGTGTCGGACCGCAGGGAGGGCGGTTGAATGCGGGAGTTACGAAAACCTTTCGAAATAGGGCGTTTCGGGTGAACGCGCCCAACCCTGCGGGGGACGATGACCTTGTCGTCGTCAACGGTATCGACATCGAAACCGGTCAATACGCATTCACCCCGTGCACAATTGAAGACCTCGCGCGTCATCTGGTTAACCACCCCCGGCCGCGCGCGCTTGACCATACCGACGAGCTGTTCCCGCCCATGTTCGGGATTCGATTCGGCGTTGATCCACTGAAGTTGGAAGAGTCCGGGTGGGGCATCGTTTTCCATACGGACGCCGCGGACGACGTGCGTTCGGCGCTCGAACTGCTGCTGGCAAGACGCCGAGCCCAGGCAGGCGATCGGTTCGCTGAATTGGATTACCGGTCGGGCGAACAGATGCGCGATTGGTATGACCGCCATGGAATCTCGGCCGGGAACGTCGACCCCGAGATCGTTCCCTACTATCTGCTGCTGGTGGGCCCGCCCGATCTCATACCGTTCGAATTCCAGTATTTGGTCGGCATCGAGTATGCGGTGGGGCGCGTTACCTTCGCCACACCCGACGAATACGAGCGGTACGCGCGCTCGATCGTCGACTACGAGGAGTCCCAAGCTGTTCCCAACTCCCGTGAGATCGTCTATTGGGGCACCCGGCATCCCGCCGATCCCGCCACGCAACTCAGCGCATCGCAGTTGATAACGCCGCTCGCCGAGGGCATCCCGGATGCGCGCGGCGCGCTCAAGCGGCCGATTCACGCAGACGTCGGCTGGGACAGTCGATTGCGGCTGGCGGACGACGCGACCAGGGCCGCGTTGCTCGACGTGATGAACGCACCGGAAGCTCCCGCGATGTTGTTCACGGCCTCGCATGGGATGGCGGTGGATTCGGGCGATCCGAGGCAAAAGGCCGATCAAGGCGCCCTGCTGTGCCAAGACTGGTCTGGCTTCGGCGATACCCGGCCGGAGCACTTTCTCACCGCAGCGGATATCGGCGACGACGCCAATGTCAACGGCCTGATCGCGTTCACCTTCGCCTGTTTCGGCGCTGGCACTCCCGACGCCGACCAGTTTCTGAAAGACCTGTCCGACGCAGGCGTGGCACCCCCTATGGCGCCGTCACCATTTGTCGCGGCGCTACCCCAACGCTTGTTGGGACACCCCAATGGCAGCGCCCTCGCCGTTATCGGTCATGTCGACCGGGCGTGGGGCTGTTCGATCAAGACGCCCCGTGTTTCCGAAGCCCAGATCGGCACCTTCCGCAACACCATCGGCAATGTCCTGACCGGCACGCCGGTCGGGCACGCCGTCAGTGGAGCGTTCGGCGCGCGTTTCGCGGTGCTGTCAACGGCGCTCGCGAGCGCGACCTCACCTTCCGCTCCTGGGGGAGGGCGGCTGAGCGATCGTGACCTGGTGCTGCACTGGCTCGAGCGCAACGACGCCCAAAACTACGTTGTGATCGGCGATCCCGCGGCCCGGGTCCGCAGCAACGATTTCTGAAAGGAAAACCCATGCCCCAACCGGATGTTCTCGCGGTGTCGGAAGACGTTCGCGAATCCTTCCAGCCGGTGTTGCAAGCGCTTCCCGAAGTCCGCGACGCGTTGGCGGGCCAGCAGGATGTCGTCGGTGTCCGTCCCGGATACCAATATCCGGAGGGCGGTGATCCGGTGCCGAGTGTCGTCGTGGCGGTAGTCCCCGACACCACGCCGGTCAGCGCGGAGGAACTCGAAGGACGGTTCGGCGTGCCGGTGTCGGTGACCGACGCCACTGTCGAAGAACAACTGGCCCAGATGGACACCGCGCCAGTGGCATTCGGAACGCCGGGGGGTGCGACCGTGTCGCCGCTCGAGGCGATGCTGCGCGACGAGGTGGTCATCGCATTCGCGCCGCCGAAGCGGGGCACCTATGAACCCCAGGATCCGCCCAACCTACCGCTCGTCCAGGAGGAGATGGGGCTGACCGTCTGCGTCAGTCCCGAGGCGGGGTGGAGCGAACTCGAGACGTTTCTCGGCGCGACCCGTAAGCGGCTGACCGTAGCGATGTACCAATTCACCGCGCCGCACGTCTTCAAGGCCGTCGAAGACGCGGTCACGCCAGGACACCGCACCTTCGAACTCGTGCTCCACCCCTTTGTCGAACCGCCGACCGCGGGCGTCAAGGCGCACGATCTGAAGACCAAGACCGAAGTGCTCAAGCCGCTCGACAACGAAATGACGGACCGCTTCGATCACACGTGGGCGACTTTCAAGACAACAAAGCGACCCGACGGGCTGTGGGCGTCGTCGTATCACATCAAGGTCGCGGTCCGCGACGGCAATGCGGGCTGGTTGTCGAGCGGCAATTGGCAGTCGTCGAACCAGCCGAACGTGCATCTGTTCGGTGACGACGCAGATCCCGATCAACCCTTACCCGACGGTTTTCCGGGCGAGTACAACCGTGAGTATCACGCCATCTTCGAAAGTGAGACCTTGGCGTCGATCTACGAGCAGTACATCCGGCGCGACTTCGAGCTGTGCGCGGCGCAGGCGGAGGAACCCGCCGAATTCGCGGCGCCCGATCTCTTCGTTCCGGAGGCGGTCGAGCTGCCTGAGGCATTCGGCGAAGGCGGCCAGTTCTTTCCTCCGCTGCGTGTTGATCGCGTCGTCAAGGTGCAACCCCTGCTGACGCCGGACAACTACGCCGAGAACATTCTGAAGCTGATCAAATCCGCCAAGACGAGCCTGCGTTTCCAGAACCAGTACATCAACCTTCGCGGTGACGGTGAGGACTTTCCTGAGCTACTGGCGCTGGTCGATGCGCTGAAGGAAAAAGCTCAGGATCCCGACGTGGAGGTCCGCTTCATCTTCCGCAACCTGATGACTGAGGACAAGCTGGATTTGCTTACCGCGCAGGGCTTTCCAAGTGACGCAATTCGGTTCCAGGAGGGCTGCCACAACAAGACGATCATCGTCGACGACAAAACGGCGATGGTCGGCAGCCACAACTGGTCGAACGAGGGTGTCGCGGCCAACCGAGAC
>Ga0207648_10005883_pt1 | contig 12273 bp, 8 predicted proteins | sample KBSMisM32_FD_184310 | JGI IMG/M metagenome (GOLD analysis project Ga0207648, IMG submission 184310) | Miscanthus rhizosphere microbial communities from Kellogg Biological Station, Michigan, USA - KBS Miscanthus M3-2 (SPAdes) (version 2) | ecosystem: Host-associated > Plants > Roots > Rhizosphere...
CCTTACTGGCTGCATTGCACATTGCTTCTATCTGCACCTGCGGGCAATAGGTCTTTAATAACCATTCCATCATTTCCAGGCTATTGCTTTCATCATCGATCAAGACAGTACGTATCATATTTTTTAGTTGTTATCGTTTAATCTTAACGGCCACCAGCTACTAGCCGCTAGCCACTGGACTTACTGATTGCTACTTGCTATGGTCTAGAGGCTGGAGGCTAGTAGCTAGTGGCTTTTTCTTAAACCGGTATCTTCAAAATCACTTTCGTTCCTGATGCTTCACCATGTCCATTCTTCAAATCAATTATTTCTACACTTGCATTCAACTCCGCATGTTTGTTCAACAGGCTCAGCCTGTTTTCCGTCAATTGCATACCAAGTGATTTCCGGGAAGTGGCGCTCTTGCTTCTCAACTCCTTTGCTTTATCTCTACCTACCCCATTGTCTTCAATAATGCACTCCAACATTGAATCACCATTCATGCTCACTCTTACGCTCAGATGGCCATTGCTTTCCTTGTGAAGCAAACCATGCCAGATGGCGTTCTCAACATAAGGTTGTATGATCAGTGGCGGAAGTTCTACTGTATCGGATCCCAGCCTGTTCTCCACCTTTACCTCGTAGGTAAACTTCCTGTCAAACCGCAACGCTTCCATTTCTATATACAGCTTCAATGCTTCCAACTCATTGGTCAGGATCACATTTTTGCTGTTTGAATTATCCAGTATCAGCCTGATCAGCTTGGCAAATTTTGTCAGGTACAGGGACGCCGTAGTCTGATCACTTTTTACGATATACCGGTTAATACTGTTCAGGCAATTGAAAATAAAATGAGGATTCATCTGGGCCCTCAACGCCTGCATCTCCACTTCCGTCATTTTCTGTTGTGTATTCATTAGGATCGCCTGGGCCTTCCTTCTTTCTTCTTCCGCCCTGGCTCTCACTATCTTATTTGCGCACAAGGACGCAATTGTGGTGAGAATTGACAAATGCTTTTGAGTGAAAAACCCTTTTTTTGAGTGCTCGCAATCGATAACCCCCAGCACCTTCCCGTCTGAAATGATCGGAACTGTGATCTCAGACAGCCTGTGCACATCGTCAACAATATAGCGGGGGTCCTTTGTGGTGTCCGGAACTATTTCAGGCCTGCCGCTAAAGCCCACACTTCCCACAATGCCTTTACCCATAGGAATACCAATTGGGCTGCTGATCTCAAACTCTTTGGGACTCTTGGGACCATGTGCCGCCTTTTGTACCAGCTCATCCCGTTCATCATCTACCAGGTAGATCACACAATCTTCGAACTGAAGTCGGCCAATACAATTCTTCGCCACATCCCAAAGAATATCATCTTCTGTCTGCTGTTCAGATAAGCTCGATGCAAAATAATTGATCACCTGCTCGGTCTCTATTTCCTCCTGCTTCTCCCTGATCTTATTATTATGCTGAACAATGAAGTAATAAATAGTTCCGATCAAAACACTCAGCAATGCTCCAATAAACCACCAGCGCTGCCAGAAAGGAGGAATTATTACAACATTGATCTCATTGCCTGCAGTTGTCCAGTTTACTCCATCAGGGCTCGCCTTCACTCTGAATGTATAATTTCCTGAAGCGAGAGCCGTATATCTTGCTTCCCTGATATCTGTTTTTTGCCAGTCTTTATCTATACCATCCAATTTATACTGGTATTGCATATTGCCGGAACCATTAATATTTACAGCTGTAAAACGGAAAGTGATGGCATTCTTTGAAAAAGGAAGTTTCAATTTCTCATTACCATCCAGTCGAACGGTTGAATCCTGTAAAGCTGCCTGGTAAACTGTTACCTTAAACGGCGTGCTATTCGTTAATAATTTATTCGGATAAAAATAGTTGATACCTTCCTGGCTGCCCCAGATCAATTCACCATCACGTTTTTTAAAACAGGCATCAATCCGGAAACCACTAATGGTTACCCCGGCATTGTCACTAAAATATTGAAGACTGCCGGTTTCAGGATCGTACTTGAACAGGCATTTATCATTGGAGACCCACATATTGCCCTGATCATCACATAATAGCCCAAAGCACCGGTTATATTTAAGACCATTGTTCTTTGTGAAGGAATTTATTTTATCATTCTCATTGATAATACTGAAGCCCATAATTGTGGCCACATAAATATTACCTTTCTTATCCTCCTTAACCTGCAGGGTGGTATTATTGATCAATCCTTCTTTGCTGGTAAATAATTTCACCTCCTGCTTTACAGGATCATACCGGTAAACACCGTCACTACCTGTTCCCATCCAGACCCGGTGTTTACTGTCTTCAAAAAGGCAAATGATACGTTTGCCATTGAATTGTTTCAATACGGGATGATCCACAAAGGTGTTTATGGCCCTCGTCTTTGGATTAAAGGAAAAAATACCTGAATTGTTGCAGGCCCAGATTGTGCCATCTGAATGTGCCAGCAGGTCATGGATAAAATAACTGAACATGGCCCTGCCCAGTGTTGTATCATAGGTTAGCTTCGTAAATTTTCCAGTGGCTTCATCAAATGACACCACTCCATCTCCCTGTACACTGGCCCATAAAGTGCCTGAGTTATCATAAGCGAGTGCACGAAATGTGAGTCTGCGTGTTCCCTGCACCCTGGCCTGCAGGTATTGATAATAAAACCTGGATTCCTTTTTTTCCTGGTCCCACCGGATCAACCGGTCATAAGCAGCAATCCATAAAATGCCTTTTTTGTCTTCCTCCATTTCATTAATAAACCCATCAAACAGGTCACCATTCCTGTCACGAAACACCTTTCTAAACGCCGCACCACGATAATTTATATTGACAATGCTTACACCAGAGGTATAGCTTCCCACTATTACTTCTCCATTCCTGCCAGATAACACACAGGAAGTAGAGTTGCCTCCAAGAGAACCGGGATCTAAGGGATCATGCGTAAAACGATTTACTGTTCCATTGGTATCAATTGTAACCAGGCCTGCAAAATTGGTTGCCACCAGTAATTGTCCATTTACAGCCTGTGCAACATCTGAAAGCGCTGTATTGAATTTCTTCCCGTTCTCTTCATTTTCAATCCGGTATTCCTTCAGCTCCTTTGTATGAATATCAACGATATCAACAATTCCCGGCTGAAGGCCAACGGCAATTTTATCCTTACCAAACCGACAGGCACTATAGGGAATTGAGAAGGCCTGTTGATAGATGATTTTCTTTGTAGCATAATCAAGGATCACGACATCATTCTGAAAAACGAATATGAATTTATCATCCTCGAAATTCTGTACATCTAAAAATGCAGAATCCCGGAACCTGGATGGTAGCCACCAAAGCGGTTCCCATTTTTTGGAAGACTCATTATAATTAAACTGTCCTTTGTCTGTCTGTAATAATAATCCCGCTGACTTAGTTTCAAATACTGCCAGCCCATTGAACTGAGTGATAGTATCCTGGAGTTTTACCCGGTGGAATTTGCGCTTTGCATCCATCCAGCAGATCCCTTCCCCAAAACAGATCCATAACCGGTTACTGCTGTCAACCGTTAACTGGGCAAAACTGTTGGAGGGGAATTCCGGTACCTGCTCATTTGAATAGGAAGTGATGCTATACCCGTCAAATACATTCAGGCCATCCGCTGTACCGATCCACAAAAGGCCGTCGCGGTCCATTACCAGCGATCTGATATTATTATCTGATAGGCCATTGGCCCTGTTGAGATGGTGAAAAGAGTGTAATTGCGCAGGCAAACGGTTCTGTAGCCCGGCAGTGAGTAGTAAAAGCAGGAAGGCAGAAAGCAGGCATCTCATGTACAATACTAATCTCCCAACCTAAAAATAGCCTATTCCCTGAGCGCTTTCAAAAACATTGAGCGGATGGCGATTACCCTGAGCGGGTAGCGGGTTAACTGAGTAGTGTAAACTTATTTATTCTTCTGCCACCATTTATAGCCGATATATCCAACAATGGCAAAAGGGGCAAAAGCAAGGTAAAGTATGCCTGCATTAAGTCCGGCAGCAGGTTTTTCACCCAATTGTTGGGCTGTTTTAGTGCAAATAGAGCATTGTGCAGAAAGGGTAAATGACAGGAGTAAAAAACAGCAAAAAACAGCCAGGTAAATCCAAACACTCTTTTTCATACGTGCTATTTTATACAAAGGTATCCCAGATTTCGATCCCGATAGCTATCGGGACCAAAATTCCTTACGCGGTTTCAGTGCTCATTCGCTTGCTAACCTTCTTTCTTTCCTCCTCATCCAGTATCACTTTACGCATGCGGATAGCCTTGGGAGTCACTTCAATACACTCATCAAACTGAATATATTCCATGCATTCTTCCAGGGTCATCAGGGTTTTAGGAGCAATGCGTGCTGCATCATCACTACCACTGGCGCGGTGATTGGTCAGTTTCTTGGCTTCTGTAGCATTAACCACCAGGTCACCAGGCTTGATATTCTCTGCAATGATCTGTCCTGCATATACATCCTCACCCGGATCTACAAAAAAGCGACCCCTGTCCTGAAGCTTGTCAATTGAATACCCTGTTGTTCTTTCTGTATTCTTTGACAACAGAACACCATTGTTCCTACCGGGAATTGCTCCTTTCCAGGGTTTATATTCAGTAAAGCGGTGAGCCATGATTGCTTCACCTGCTGTGTTCGTCAACATATTGCTACGCAGTCCTATCAATCCACGTGAAGGAATATCAAACTCCAAATGCTGCATATCACCCTTTGTTTCCATCACCAGCATTTCACCTTTGCGCTGTGTAACAAGATCAATGACTTTACCGCTGAACTCCTGTGGTACATCCACTACCAGGTTCTCATATGGCTCGCACTTCTTGCCACCGATCTCTTTAACAATAACTGTAGGCTGGCCAACAGTCAATTCATATCCTTCCCTGCGCATGGTTTCAATCAGAATTCCCAAATGCAGGATACCTCTTCCATATACAAGAAAACTATCAGCACCTTCTGTATCCTCAACGCGCAATGCAAGGTTCTTTTCAGTTTCCTTCATCAAACGATCACGCAGGTGACGGCTGGTTACAAATTTTCCGTCTTTACCAAAGAAGGGTGAGTTATTGATGCTGAACAGCATGCTCATGGTAGGTTCATCCACACTGATCACCGGTAATGCTTCCGGATTCTCAACATCAGCCAGTGTATCACCAATATTAAAATCTTCAATACCTACTACAGCACAAAGATCACCTGCCATTACTTCGGTTACTTTCTTCTTGCTCATTCCTTCAAACACATAAAGCTCGCGAACTCTTGTCTTCTTAATCACTCCGCCAGCCTGAACTAATGCGATTGGCTGGTTTTCTCTAATGGTACCGCGACTAACTTTTCCAATTGCGATCCTTCCGAGGAATGAAGAATAATCCAGTGAAGTGATCTGCATCTGTGTAGTTCCTTCATTCACTTTTGGAGGTGGTACATACTTTATGATACCATCCAGCAATGGAGTAATATTATCGATCTGGGTCAATGTATCATTGAACCAGCCATTTTTACCGGAACCGTAATAAGTAGGAAAATCCAATTGCTCTTCTGTAGCATCCAGGTTAAAGAAAAGTTCAAAAACCGCATCATGCACTTCATCGGGGCGGCAATTGGGCTTATCCACCTTGTTGATTACAACAATAGGTTTCAGATTCAGGTGCAGGGCTTTTTGGAGCACAAAACGGGTTTGGGGCATGGGACCTTCAAAAGCATCCACCAACAGCAGAACGCCATCCGCCATTTTCAATACCCTTTCCACCTCACCGCCAAAATCGGCGTGGCCCGGGGTATCGATCACATTGATCTTTACTCCCTTGTACTCCACTGCAGCGTTTTTGGAGAAAATGGTGATACCCCGCTCTCTTTCCAGGTCATTGCTATCCATGATCAGGTCCCCGGTCTCCTGGTTATCCCTGAAAACCTTTGTGGTATGCAGGATCTTGTCCACCAGGGTGGTTTTACCGTGGTCAACGTGTGCAATGATAGCTATATTCCTGATTTCCATACTTTTAACTAATTGAATTGGTCTGCCTCGATCTATTTCTGATTAAGCGTGCAAAGGTAGCCTAAATTAACCGGGCCGGCAAGAGAAGGAAAGGTTATTTTGCTGTTACGCCTGTTAAAGAATTTTCCACCATGACGGATCAACCAGGAATCACCAATAAGGCTCCCACGCTACCCAAATCCCGGCTTGCCGCCTGGGTCATCTTCCTTTTCTTTATCGCCGGGCTGGTACTCATTTTTATTGCTGAAGGAACGGCGGATGAAGGAGACAGTGTAATGCATTATCTCTATGCAAGGCATGCTTTTGAATATCCCCAAAACTTCCTGGATCAATGGGCCAAGCCATTATACGTTTTAATTGTTGCCCCAATTGCACAATTGGGATTTCATGCTGTTAAATTCCTGAACCTCTTATTTTCCTGCGGCACACTATTGCTAACTTATAAGACCGGAAGAAAACTGGAATTGAATGATTCCTGGATGGCAGTTATTTTAACTGCCTTTGCCCCGCTTTTTATGATAGTTACACTATCAGGATTAACAGAACCATTATTTGCTTTCTGGATGATGGCTGGTTTATATGGAATACTAGCAGGATACCGAAAAAGTTCTATCATATTACTTTCCTTTCTTCCTTTCATTCGTAGTGAAGGACTAATTGTGCTTTGTGTTTTGCTATTATACCTGCTGGTAAAAAAATGGTTTAAACTGATCCCCTTATTATTGACCGGGCACCTGGTCTATGCATTGATCGGCTGGCCCTACTATGGAAATCCATTATGGGTGTTTACAGAATTAAACTATGCCACATTACACAGCGCTTATGGAAAAGGACACTGGACTGATTTCTTTAAAGGAATGCCCCTGATCCTCGGTTGGCCCATTTATATTCTGCTGATCATAGGATTGCTGTATGGCCTTTACTTATTGATCGCAAAATATCTATTGAAGAATAAAAAGGTTACAACAGATGAAGAACTGTTCCTGATCTATGGTTGTTTTCTCGGGAATTTTGTAGGGCATACTGTGTTTTGGGCACTGGGTATTTTTAATTCATTTGGTTTATTACGTGTTATGATCGGCGTGGTTCCATTAATGGGATTGATCAGCCTGAGAGGACTGAATTTCTTTTCTTATAGTTTTCGCTCTCGTGCTTTGAAATACCTTGTCCTTTTTTATGTAATCGTATTCCCTTTCTCTGGCAATCATTATTCTTTCAAATGGAAAAGAGATTTTTCACTGAAGGCAGATCAGATAGCAGAATTGAGAATGGCTGATTATATTAAGAAGAATTACCCCGATTATAAAAAATCAGTCTTTTATTATGAGGCATGCTGGGTCAGTGTTGTTTTAGATATCAATCATTTTGACAACAGCCGGCATAAACGCTTTCTCAATTCATTTGCGGAAAACAGTTTCCCTGACCATTGCTTCCTGGTATGGGACGATTGGTTTGCCCGGGTAGAAGGTCGCGTAGAATTACAACAGCTGCTGGATGATCCACGATTTAAACTATTGCAAACTTTCGAAGAAAAAGATGTTTGGGGAGTAACACGCACAGTGAAACTGTTCAGGAAATCAAAAATTTCCCCTTAGCTTTATGCAAATGCCCTGCTATGAAATTCCTCAAATGGTTAGCTCTTGTCATACTCCTGTTGATCATCGTTTATTTTTTTGGTTCCAAGCCTTCAACACCCGCTTATTCCCATAACCTGCCTGCAGTTCCTGGTTCAGCTACTGCACTGGAAAAATATGTTCATGACCAGGATGCAGGTCACAAGCTGAAACCCGATAATGAAGCGCGGATCATGTGGTATAATGATTCCCTGAAACAGAAAACCGAATACGCTGTCGTTTACCTTCACGGATTTTCAGCAAGCCAGGAAGAGGGTGACCCTATCCATTACCAGTTTGCACAAAAGTTTGGATGTAATCTTTATCTCTCAAGGCTACCTGAACATGGGATCGATACAACCGAACCTATGATCAATCTTACAGCAGATAAATTGTGGGAAGGTGCCAAGCAGGCATACGAAATAGGAAAGCAACTTGGCAATAAGGTAATACTCATGGGATGTTCTACAGGGGGCACACTGGCCTTAAAACTGGCAGCAGAATTCCCGGATATCGCAGGCATTATTTTATTATCTCCTAATATTGCCATCAATGATGGCGCAGCATGGGTATTGAATAATCATTGGGGATTGCAGGTGGCCCGTATGGTGAAAGGAAAATATAATTTGGCTGACGATACGTCTGCCCTGTATCGCCAGTACTGGACATACAAATACCGGATGGAAGCAGCTGTTCAACTGGAAGAATTACTGGAGACTTCCATGAAGGCTTCTGTTTTTGAAAAAGTAAAACAGCCGGTACTGCTTCTTTATTATTATAAAGACGAAGAACACCAGGATCCTGTTGTTAAGGTATCTGCCATGAAAAGAATGTTCCGCCAGTTAGGAACTCCTGATAGTTTAAAAAGAGAACTTGCTGTACCCAATGCAGGCGAGCACGTGATCAGTTCCTATATTAAATCAAAAGACCTTGTAACAGTAGGAGCAGATTGTGAAAGGTTTGCTACGGAAGTCCTTAGAATACCTTACGCCAAAAGATAAATTCTTTAAAAAAATCGCTTAATGATTTGTGCGATCAGCGTTAGCAGCAGGCTTAAAGCTATCATGGTTGTAATTGGGAAATAAAATTTGAAGTTTTCCTTTTCAATCCTCACATCCCCCGGCAGGCGGCCAATCCAGTTCAGTTTGTCATGAAAGAAATAGACAATCAATCCGGCCAGCACAATAATGACCCCGATTAATATGATTATTTTCCCGGTACCTGAATTCATAACACAAAATTAAAATACGCTTAATTAAGAAGTATCAACTGTTTCTTATTGAAAATAACTCTCTCAAACCCTTTCCTGGTCCCGGATTCTCATAAATAGAGACCTCCGTTATTCAATCTGAACAGTGCTTCCGAATCATAAGCGGATTGATAAGATGGAAGCATTAAAGTACATTTGCCCCGCCTGAACATGCATAATGAGCCAAAGGAATATTATTTATATCATAAATCCCATCTCCGGTACAAGAACTAAAAAAGACCTTCAGCAACTGGTTGAGAGAAGTACCGAGGCCCTGGGTATCCAATACCAGATATTTCCTTCAGTAGCAAGTGGTGATTATTCCTTTCTTCATTCCATCATTACAGAACAGAAGGTTACAGATATTGTGATTGCCGGTGGAGATGGCACCGTAAGCCAGGTTGCAGGCAGCCTGATGGGCCAGGATGTAAACTTTGGAATTATTCCCTGTGGCTCGGGCAATGGACTGGCTTATGCTGCCAGGATCCCAAAGCAGCCTGCCCGGGCGCTGGATATTGTATTCACCGGAAAAGCATCTGCCATTGATGGGTTTTATATTAATGGCCAATTTGCCTGCATGTTATGTGGACTTGGTTTTGATGCAAAAGTAGCCCATGAATTTGCCAAACAGCCAAAAAGAGGTTTGGCAACTTATGCCACACTGGTAGGCAGGAATTTCTTTTCTGCTGATCCTTATTCATTCGTAGTTGAAAGCAATGGACTTAGTTTTTCAACGGAAGCCTTCCTGATCAGCATTGCAAACAGCAACCAGTTTGGAAATAATTTTACCATCGCTCCAAAAGCATTATTGTCTGATGGGTTGCTGGATGTAGTGATAGCTAAAAAAACAGCAAAGCCTTTATTGCTTTTTAACCTGATCAGGCAGATTCTCGCCGGGCGCCTTAGCAATATCGAGAATTCACTGAACAACCCGGTTATCTATTTCCAGACAAGTGAGCTGAAGATCATTAATACCAGCCAGGCACCATTACATATAGATGGTGATCCTGCAGAAACTCCTGAAAAATTAATTATACAGGTAAAGAAAAAATGCTTCCGCCTGATTCAGCCCGCCAATTAATGTCCAGTAGTAACAGTTGCTGCCGGCTTTGGATTTTTTTCTACATCCAGCAATGCAAGCAATTGACGAAAGCTCTTCTGATTGGAGAATGAATTAACTGATGCCATGATATCGATCCTTTCCCGTCTGCTCAGGTGAAAATTAAGTGCAGCTTTATTCTCTTCTTTATCGGCAGCATATTGGAAAAGTATTTTGTGTATATCCCTTCCGGGATGTTCACTATAATAGCTTAACATATCATCCTGGAAATATTCCATCATCTTAAACCAGTTATGCTGTAATAAGAGGAATGGTTTAGTGAAATGATCCGTTATATCATCAGAAAGGTAAGGAGAGTCCCAGCCACCCGGGCTGCGATCACGTATCTGCAGGATCAAAACACCGCTTGTATTTTTGTCGAGCCAGTCATGAAAGGTTTCTAAAAAACGAAGAGATGTTTCCTGTCCATAATTATCTCTTAATCCTGCATCCATAACATCAATGACCGGGTTGGATGGAAGCCACACATTGGGCAATACAACGGGGAAAGTGGCATTCATACGCAAGGCTGTCAATATCCGGAGATCATACGGATTTTGTTTGGAAAAGAAGGCACCAAAATCCACAGCATCCGGATCCATCTCCGGAATCCTTGAAGGATCCTGCCAGCCCTGCATCATGAAACTTACAGGCTGGGTGCTGATGATCATCTTGCGACTATCACGCGTGATCACAGAATTGAAAAAGATCAATGGTATATTAGCTGCTTTCTCATCTGCTGCATAATCTTTTACCTGTTTATCAAGATAACCTCTTGTATTGGCGTTCATTTTTTCTTCAAATGCATACCCTCTGTCTTTTACATAAGTAAACTGGTTAACCTTGAATTTCTGTGCCGGGGCGATAAGATCACGTGCTACAAATGATGAGAATAAAGGATTGAGTAGATCACTTCCGATATCTTCCACGTATTGTTTGTCCTGCAGGTTTATATTCTTTCCGCTCTGTTTTTGCAGAAATAATTCCCTGAAAAAAGTTGCGCCTATCATTCCACCTGATGCCCCATTTATAAGGAATATCTTCTTCATGATCCTTCCCTGGGTAATGCTATCCAGGTGTTGCAGCATGCTTACTGTGAAAGTGGCGCTTCTGTGACCACCTCCGCTTGTATTCATTACAACAAACAATGGCTTTTCAACTCCCTGGTTCTTTTTCCAGTTCTCCAGAATGCTAACCATGTTCAGGCTATCTGCTGTTTTCTTTTCCGGCGTGCATATAGACAGAAGACCTTGTCGGGAATAAGCAGGACGTTCTGTTTTATTATTATAATTAAGTCCATATCCTTTATTCCTGGGATCGATCCAGTCGATCTTATAAAAGAAATTCAACAATAACACCAGTATCACCAGGTAAGGAATGCTCCAGCTCTGCAGGAAATAGGTAAAGGCTCCGGCTACGCCAATCAATATCGAAAAGAAAATAGTAATACTTGCAGCAGCCGGTATCTGGAAAAAGGGTGATTCAAGGAAAAAGCCGATTATTATCAGGAACAGGAAGGCCGCAAATATGCAAATGATGGCTGCAAAGTGGTGCCGTTTAAAAAGAGAATCTACAAATTGCGGAGTATAATGGCGTACATCCCGGCAGGGACGCAAATGTATCGGTGAATCAAAATACCATTCAACCCGTATCAGGCTCTGGTGATGATAGGTTTCCTGTTCCGGACGCAGATGCGTGATATATTCTCCTGGATTAGTGATCACCGGCATCATTCTGCGCAGAATGGAACGGTCTGCCCTGAAAAAATAATAAAAGGAAAAAGCTATCACCAATATCAGCCCGGCAAAGAATCCACCAGCCAGCACAAGGATCTCTGTATTCCTGATCAGTTCCTTATAATGAGTGAACTCATAAGTTTTCCAAAAATAAAATCCCAGGAAAATGATGGGGATGATTGCATTATTCAGGCAATATTTTAAGAATGGATTAGTGGTGGCTGCCAGGAATTGAAAATGACGGCTAAAAAGGATAAAGGTGCTGATATTCCAGCTCATAATGAACATACCCACAGCCATGCCTACTATTGCCATGCTGATTGAATTGACATTCCCAAGGTATTCAGGAGCCAGGTAAAGCGAATCTGCTCCAAATGGGTGCATGAACCGTCCACCTACCGTACTGAACAGGATGAACCAAAACAGCAACAAAATCTGGTATTTCCTGAAATGCAGGAAGAGTAATTGAATGGGAAATGAATATAAAAAACCTCTAAGCCATGCTTTCATGAGTAAGGTAGCTATGGTTTAAAATTACTATTAAATGCCAGCAAACCAAACT
>Ga0207648_10005885_pt1 | contig 12270 bp, 7 predicted proteins | sample KBSMisM32_FD_184310 | JGI IMG/M metagenome (GOLD analysis project Ga0207648, IMG submission 184310) | Miscanthus rhizosphere microbial communities from Kellogg Biological Station, Michigan, USA - KBS Miscanthus M3-2 (SPAdes) (version 2) | ecosystem: Host-associated > Plants > Roots > Rhizosphere...
CGCCGCGCACGATGTCCGGGCTCATCCGCTCGTCCAGGCCGATGCGAATGCCGGGGTGCCGGCCGAGGAACACCGCGATGTCCAGCGGCAAGTGCTCGGCGAGCACCGACGGGCTCGCCAGCACGCGTGCGCTGCCTTGCACGCCTTGACCGAACGCACCGAGCTCGGCGCGCAGGCCCTCGAGCGCGCCAAGCACCTCGCGTGCTCGCGAAAGGAGGGCCTGGCCGGCCGGTGTCAACTCGACACCGCGGCGGCGCCGCAGAAGCAGCGGCACACCGATCTCGGCCTCCAGCGCCGCGATGCGTTTGCTCAGCGCCGAGGCCACCAACGATTCACGTTCGGCGGCGCGCGCGATGCTGCCTTCCTCGCACACGGCGACGAAGAGCTGCAGCGAGACGGGATCGATCGGCCTGTTCATGAAGTCCGGATGACGTTCCCGATTGGAACGCGAAACCTGAAAAACGCTCATTCGTGAAAGCGCGCGGGGTTGCCTACAGTATCGAATCATGGACACACACACTCCCATCGTCGTGCGCGAGGTCGGACTGCGCGACGGCCTGCAGAGCATCGCTCGCACGCTGCCGACCGCCCAGAAACTCGAATGGCTGCGCGCTGCGCACGCTGCCGGCCTGCGAGAGATCGAGGTCGGTTCGTTCGTGCCGGCACGGCTGCTGCCGCAGCTTGCCGATACGGCTGCACTGGTGGACGCGGCACGCGCGCTACCGGGGCTCGTCACCTCGGTGCTGGTGCCGAACCTGAAAGGCGCGCAGGCTGCACTCGATTCGGGTGCCGACCTGATGCTGCTGCCTTTGTCGGCGAGCCATGCGCACAGCCTCGCGAACCTTCGCAAGACGCCTGACGAGGTGGTCGCCGAGATCCGCCGCATCCGCGCTCTGCGCGACGCCTGCGGTTCGCGCTGCGTGCTGGAAGTCGGTCTGAGTACGGCGTTCGGCTGCACGATCCAGGGCCGTGTCGACGAGGCCGAGGTGCTGCGACTGGTGCAGGCCGTGCTCGATGGCGGGGCCGATCGGGTCGGTCTCGCAGACACCGTCGGCTACGCCGATCCGCTGCAGGTTGCACGCGTCTTCGAGCATTGCTTCGCGGTTGCCGGCGAGCGCTTGGCCTGCGGTCACTTCCACGACACGCGCGGCCTCGGCATGGCCAACGTCTTCGCCGCCTGGCAGACCGGGGTGCGCCGCTTCGATGCCTGCACCGGCGGCATTGGCGGCTGCCCGCATGCGCCCGGCGCGAGCGGCAATGTCGCGACCGAAGACGTGGCCTACATGTTCGCGAGCATGGGCGTGGCGACCGGGCTCGACTTCGATGCACTCGTTGCGCTGCGCGGCCGCGTCGAACATTGGCTGGCAGGCGAACCGCTGCACGGTTCGATCGCCCGCGCCGGGCTGCCGAAGACGATGCGGGAGATCGCATGAGCCCCGCACCGCAACCGCTGAAGGGCCTGCGGGTCGTCGAGTTCACCCACATGGTGATGGGTCCGACCTGCGCGATGGTGCTCGCCGACATGGGCGCCGAGGTGATCAAGGTCGAGCCGATCGACGGCGAGGGCACGCGGCGCCTGCTGGGCGCCGGCGCGGGCTTCTTCCCGATGTTCAACCGGAACAAGAAGAGCATCGGCATCGACCTGAAGCAGCCCGCGGGCGCGGCGGTCGCGCGCCGGCTCGCGTCGTCGGCCGACGTCGTGGTCGAGAACTTCAAGCTCGGCGTGCTGACCAAGTTCGGGCTCGACTACGCGAGCCTCGCGGCGCTGAACGAGCGCCTCATCTACGTCAGCCACAAGGGCTTCCTGCCGGGGCCGTACGAGAACCGCACCGCGCTCGACGAGGTCGTGCAGATGATGGGCGGCCTGGCCTACATGACCGGGCGGCCCGGCGACCCGCTGCGTGCCGGCACCAGCGTCAACGACATCATGGGCGGCCTGTTCGGCGCGATCGGCACGCTGGGCGCGCTGATCCAGCGCGGCATCACCGGCAAGGGCATGGAGGTGCAGTCGGCGCTGTACGAGAACAACGTCTTCCTGATGGGCCAGCACATGCTGCAGTACGCGGTGACAGGCAAGCACCCGGCGCCGATGCCCGCGCGCGACAACCCCTGGGCCGTCTACGACGTGTTCACCGTGAAGGACGGCGAGCAGATCTTTCTCTGCGCGGTCAGCGACGCGCAGTGGCTGACCTTCTGCGACGTGCTGGGCCTTCACGATCTGAAGGCCGACCCGGCATTGAAGACGAACAACGACCGCGTGCGCGTGCGCCCGCAACTGCTGGCGACGCTGCGCGAGCGGCTCGCGCAGCGCAGCGCCGCCGAGCTGAGCGGGTTGTTCGAGCGCGCCGGCCTGCCGTACGCACCGATACGCCGCCCCGAGGACCTCTACGACGATCCGCACCTGCTCGCGACCGGCGGCCTTGCCGACATCGAGTTGCCCGACGGCGACAAGGCCGGCCAGACGGTCAAGACGACGCTCTTTCCGATCACCCTGGCCGGCGAGCGGCTGCCGGTGCGGCTGCAGCCGCCGCGCTTCGGTGCGCACACCGGCGAGCTTCTCGCCGGGCTCGGCTACCGGGACGAAGAGATCGACGCGCTGCGCGAAGGGGCTATCGTGGCTTGACTCATTCCCGCTTCACAAATATGCCAAGGAGACAAACGATGACCACGCTTTCGATCACCCGTCGAGCACTGATCGCTGGCCTCGCGGCGGGACTTGCCGCGCCTGCCTTCGCGCAATCGGACAAGCCGGTGCGCTTCATCCTGCCCAACGCCACCGGCTCGGGCGTCGACGCGATCACGCGCGCTGCACAGGGAGCGCTCGCGAAGGCGTTGGGCCACCCGATCATCGTCGACAACCAGCCGGGCGCCGGCGGCATCGTGGGGCTGCAGGCGCTGGCGCGCTCGGCGCCGGACGGGCTGACGCTCGGCATCGTCTCGAACAACGTCGTGATCTTTCCGAGCGTGCTGAAGAACATGCCGTTCGACATGCCGGGCGACTTCACGCCAATCGCCGTGGCGGGCTACACGCCGGTCGTGCTGGTCGTCAACGCCAAGGTGCCGGCGCACAACTCGAAGGAGTTCATTGCGTTGCTGAAGAGCCGCAATGGCGACATGACTTATGCCTCCGGAGGCAACGGCACGATCCTGCACCTGGCGAGCGCGATGTACCTCGACGAGGCCAAGGTCGGCGCGCGCCACATCCCGTACAAGGGCGTCGGCCCGATGCTGACCGACCTGATCGGCGGCCAGGTGGACTTCGCGACCGCCGCGTTGCCGAGCGTGCAGGCGCACCTGAAGTCCGGCGCGTTGCGCGCGATCGGGATCGCGACTGCGCAGCGCGCGCCCGCAGCGCCGGAGATTCCGACCTTCGTCGAGCAGGGCTTGCCCGGCTACGTGGTGGAGGCGTGGTTCGCCGTCATCGCGCCGAAGGGCCTGCCGGCGGCCGATGTCGAGCGCGTGCATGCCGCGGTCGTCACCGCGTTCGACGACCCCGAGGTCAAGGAGGCGATGGCCAAGCAGGGCAATGTGATCAGCGTGGGGCCGGCCGACAAGGCGATGCCGTTCTTCCGCAGCGAACGCGCGCGATACGCCCAGCTCGTGAAGAAGGCGGGCGTCGAGGCGCAATGACAGCGGCCACCCCGGTCGGCTTTGGCCGGCGCCTGTTCCTCTGCACCGACCCGGCGCTCGTGCGCGAGCAGCTGGCCGGGCGCGAGCTTGCGCATACCGACGCCGGCGCGCTGCGCGACGACATCTCGACCGACGAGATCACGCCCCTGCCGGCGATGGTGCACTTCGATGCGGTGCTCGGGCGCCACGCGCACACCGGCTTCACGGCCGGTGGCGAACGACCGATCGGCATCGATGCACTGCGCCGTGCCGGCATTGGCGTGCTCGTCGGGGGCCGGCGCTACGGCAAGGGCAGCTCGCGCGAGCACAGCCCGCTGGCCGAGCTGTCGGCCGGCGTGCGCCTCGTGATCGCCGAGAGCTTCGAGCGCATCTACCGGCAGAACGCAGACAACCTCGGCCTGCTGACCAGCACCGACCTCGGGCTCGTCGAGCGGCTCGAACGCGGCGAGCTGCCGACGCTCGACGAGCTGCTCGAAGGCCGTGATGCGCTGGCCTGCGCCATCCTGCGCGCCGGTGGCCTCTTGCGCTACGGCGTGGGTCCGGACGCGCCCATGCCGACGCCCACGCCGGGGCCGAAGACGCTGTTCGAGAAGATCGCCGAACGGCATCGCTTGCGTCCCGGTTTCGTGCGTGCCGACCTGCGCTTCATCCACGAGTACTACACCGGCATGTGCGCTCATCTGCTCGAGCAGCACGCCGGCGCCGACCATCGCCTGCATGACCCGGCGAGCATCGTCTGCTTCGAGGATCACCTGTCCTACGTCGAGCGCAGCCCGGTGCACATGGCGAACAATCTGATCGGCGGCGTACGCCGGCTGTCATCCGCGCACCGTGCGTTCGTCGCGAAGCACGGCCTGCAGGACTACGGCTACGCCGCCGACGGCGAAGGTTCGCGCGGCATCTCGCACGCGCTCGTCGCCGAACGTCTCGCGCTGCCGGGGCAATTGATCGTCGGCACCGATTCGCACACGCCGCACAGCGGCGCGCTCGGTTGCGTCGCGATCGGCGTCGGCACGACCGACATGGCCAATGCCTTCTTGACAGGTGCGGTGCGGCTCGCTCAGGCCGACGTGCTGCGCATCGAGGTCGACGGGCGCCTGCCACCTGGCGTCGGCGCGAAGGACCTGGTGCTGCACCTGCTCGCGCTGCCGGAAATCCGCGCCGGCGGGGGCGTCGGCCGCGTGTTCGAGTTCGGCGGCGAAGCAGTGCGCGCGCTCGACACCGACGAGCGCGCAACGCTGACCAACATGACTGCCGAGCTAGGCGGTTCGACCGGCCTCGTCGAACCTGACGACGAGACGGTGCGTTTCCTGCGCGAGCGGCGTGGCATGGCCTTCGAGATCGAGCCGTGGATGCGCAGCGATCCGGGCGCACGCTATGCCGACACGGTCCGCATCGACGCCGCGGCCGTGTCGACGATGGTCGCCCGGCCCGGCGACCCGGGCCTGGGTTTGCCGCTTGCGCAACTCACCGAGCGGCCGCGCATCGACATTGCCTACGGGGGTTCCTGCACCGCCGGCAAGCGCGAGGACTTCGCGCAGTACCACGCGGTGCTGGCGTGGGCGGCGGAGCAGGGCCTGCGCGTCGCGCCGCATGTGACGCTGTACCTGCAGTTCGGGACGGAGGACGTGCGCGAGCACTGCGTGCGGCAGGGGTGGCTCGCGGCATTCGAGGCGGTCGGTGCGCAGATCTTGCAGCCTGCCTGCGGCGCCTGCGCCAACTGCGGACCGGGCGCGTCGACCTCGGCCGACCAAGTCACGGTCAGTGCGATCAACCGCAACTTCCCGGGCCGCTCGGGGCCCGGGCAGGTGTGGCTTGCCAGTCCGGCGACCGTCGCTGCCAGCGCCATCGCGGGCGCTCTGACGTCGTTCCAGGAGCTAGTCAGTCGATAGCAATGTGGCCGGCAACCGCTCTTGCCGGAAGCGACCGGCGCAGTCACGGAAGTCGGGTAAAACGGTGGAGGGTAGGGACCTCAATTCCAGACTCTTGCGTGCCCTTTCAGGAGTTCGATGCACTCGGGGTCTCGCGCTCGGTGACACGCGATGACGCCCGTGTGGCGATCACTTGATCCAGAGCGGTCACCTGCACGGGTCGGCAGAACAGGTATCCCTGTACGGCATTGCAGCCCAGCGATTGCACGGCCTGCAGTTGCGCGACGGTTTCCACACCTTCGGCCGTCGTCTGCATGTTCATTCCTTCGGCCATCGCAGCCACGCCGCGGATGATGGCCCGCAGGTCGGGCCGTTCCGGCGCGTCGCGCACGAAGCTGCGGTCGATCTTGATGTGATCGAACGGGAAGCTGCGCAGATGGCTCAACGACGAAAAACCGGTGCCGAAGTCGTCCATCGCGATGCGCACCCCCTTCTCCCGCAGTGCATGCAGGGCCGCGAGAACCGCGGCGGCATCCGTGATCATGGTCGACTCCGTGATCTCCAGCTCGAGCCGGCGCGCCGGCAGGCCGGAGACGGCCAGTGCATGTGCCACGTCCGGAAGGACGGCGCCGCGCACGAACTGAACCGCCGACACGTTGACCGCCACTGCCATATGCACTGGCCAGGCGAGCGCATCGCGGCAGGCCTGCTCCAGAACCCAGCGGCCGATCGGGACGATGAGACCGGTCTCCTCCGCCAGCGCGATGAACTCGCCCGGCGGCACCATGCCGCGCTGCGGGTGGCGCCAGCGCAGCAGCGCTTCCACCCCGACCACGCCGCCGGTCTGAAGGTCGAAGCGCGGCTGATAGGCCAGCTCGAACTGCTGTTCGTCGATCGCACGGCGCAGATCGTTTTCCATCCCGCGCCGCGACTCGATGCGCTCGTTCATCGCGGGCTCGAAGTACCTCAGCGTGCCGCGGCCATCGGATTTCGCGCCGTACAGCGCGAGGTCGGCGTTGCGCTGCAGCGTTTCGGGATCGGTGCCGTCGTGCGGCGCCAGCGCGATGCCCACGCTGATGCCGATGTGCACCACGTGGCCTTCCACTTCGAAGGGGCGCCCCAGCACGTCGATGATGCGCTGCGCCAAACGGGTGGAGCCGGCGGGCTGTTCGCCGGCGCGCTGCACGACGGCGAATTCGTCGCCACCCAGGCGGGCCACGATGTCCGACTCGCGCACGCACTCGCGCAGTCGCAGCGCCACCTGCTTGAGCAGCGCGTCGCCCGTGGCGTGGCCATAGGTGTCGTTGACCGGCTTGAAACGGTCCAGGTCCAGGCACAGCAGCGCCATGCTTTCGCCGCGCCGGTTGCCCGCCAGCGCGCGTTCGAGCTCATCGCGCAGCACGCCGCGGTTAGGCAGCCCGGTCAGCAGGTCGTGGCGAGCCAGGAAGCTGATGCGCTCCTGCGCCTGACGCTGCTCGGTCACGTCTTCATGCAGCGCCACGCAACTGCCGTCGGCACGGCGCGAAACCACGATCTCGACCAGGCGCCCGTCGTCCAGCTGCCACTCGCGCGAGCGCGTGCCCTCGCTGCCAGGTTCAGGCAATTGCCGCGAACGACTGGCCGCGGTTTCACGGCCGGGCGTTGCGGCGATGATCTCGCGGAAGGTGGTGCCGGGGCGCACCAGCTCGTCGGGCAGGGACCAAATCTTCCGGTAGCGGGCGTTGGCCATCACCAGCCGGTCCTGGCCGTCGAACGCGCACATGCCGTGCGGCATGCGTTCCAGCGCATCACGCAAGAGATCGAGTTCGCACCGCAGCGCGGCGTTCTGCGCCTCAAGGGTGTTCACGTCGGCCATGTCCACCCGCGGATCGGCATGCTTGATGAAACGCTTCATGATGGGCCTGGCCTGCGCTCATTTTGCGCTCATTGCGCCTGCTGCGAGTCGCGGATGGCGGTCCAGCGGCTTAGTCTGGCGAGTGCCTGGTTTCGGGCCGATGCACAAAAGGCCAGGCACGCACCGAGTGCCGTGCCGGACGCACGCGCCGGCACCGAATCTCGGCAGTTGCAGACGCTGTGATGCATGCCTTGGATGGTCACGGGCTTCCTTTGTCCAGCCGCCCGCCATTACGGCGCGACCGGTTCGTTGCACGGCGGCCGCGAGTCGGCGGAGTTGCTGCTTGATGAGGCGGGGCAGTCGAGAAGCGACGCCCGCGGCCGCCTTGCCTTCGACTGAGAATCGGACGCAAATGCCGCTTCCTGAGGCAGGTCGTGACGCATGTGACCCGCAAGCGCGAGATTCTCCACGCGCTCGTCTCGTAGATCCCCTGCCAAGCACGACGGATCCCCGCGATTCATGCCGTCCGTCTGCACCGGATTCGACCGCATCGGCGCGAGGTCGCGCTGCACCTGTTGGGACAGTGAGCGGTGCCGGCCATCTCTGGTCGTCGACTCAAGCCGGCCGGTGTAGCGTTCGTGTTTCTGTGGTTCTTCGTCCGTGGCCGGCGCGCGGCGGTGCTCGCGAGCGGCGTGTTCGAACTGATCGGGGCGTCCATGTTTCCGGGCATCTGCTGACGGACACCACTTGCAGCGCCACTGCACCCGTGCGACCCGGACGCTCCACCGGGAGCGCGGCCCGTCACCGGAACAGGCACACTGGGAGCCTCGCCATGAAGCGCCGACTCGCCCTCGGATCAATCCGCGCATGACCGTTCCCAAGCTATCGCCTGTGAGGGGCTGGACGAGCCCGCCGGGACTGCGGGTCGAATGCCATGACAACGGCGCCTTGCGCAGTCTGGCCTTCGGCGACATCGTCGTGAACCTGTTCGTCGGCACCGCGCTCGAAGGCGGCCCGGCCAACCTGGTGTTGCGGCGCTATGAGGCTGCAAACCCGGCCGTCCAGAGCACGACTCGGCTGCTCGGGCCGCGCAGCCCGACACGTTGGCACATCGATGCAACTGCGGAAGAGCTCGAAGGCGCCGGCGATTGGCAGGGGCTGCGCTACCGCGTGGCGCTGCGGCTCTCGGCCGGTGCGCCCGCCTGGTTCTGGCATGTCCGTGTCGAGAACGCCGGCGCCGACGCGGTGCGTTTCGACCTGCTGTACCTGCAGGATCTCGCGCTTGCGCCATACGCGGCCGTGCGGCTCAACGAGTACTACGTCAGCCAGTACCTCGACCACACGCCGCTCGTGCACACCGAGCGCGGGACCGTGCTCGCATCGCGGCAGAACCAGGCGGTGGGCACGCGGCATCCGTGGTGCGTCATCGGGTCGCTGAACCGTTGCGTGGCCCATGCGACCGACGCGCTGCAGGTGCATGGCCTGGCCAGCCGTGCGGGCCTGCCCGAGCCGGGCCTGATGCAAGGCTTGCCCGCGAAACGGCTGCAGCACGAGCACGCGATGGCTGCGCTGCAGGACGCGGTCTGCGAACTTGCACCGGGCGAGTCGGCCGACTTGGGCTGGTTCGGCAGCCTGCAGGCCGATCACCGCCAAGCGACCTCGCCGAGCGACCTGCTCGTCGTCGACGCGACCCTCGCCTTGCCCGAGGCGCAGGCGCCGTCCTGGCGGGCCCATCCGTCCGCCGCGCTGCCCGCGTCGAACCTCTTTACGACGGCCCCGCCGTTGCAGGTGCTGGATTTGGACGATTCCGCGCTCGACGCGCTGTTCGGCGCCGAGCGACGCCATGTCGAGCGTGCTGCCGATGGGCGCCCGCTCAGCTTCTTCCACGGCGCGGATGGTCACGTCGCCTTGCGCGCCAAGGAGCTGGCGGTTCTGCGCCCCCACGGCCAGGTGCTGCGCACCGGTGTGCTGCCCGTGCCCGACGAGAGCGCGCTCACCTCGACCGTGTGGATGGGCGGCGTGTTCCATTCGATGCTCACGCAGGGCCACGTCAGCATCAACCGTTGCCTGTCCACCGTCCGAAGCTATCTCGGGCTGTTCCATTCGCAAGGCCTGCGCGTCTTCGTCGAAGTGGACGGGTCCTGGCATCTGCTGGACCAGCCTTCGGCGTTCGAGATGTTTCCCGATGCGTGCCGCTGGATCTATCGCCATGCCGGCGGCCGGGTGGACGTGCACAGTCGGGCGCACGGCGAGCCGCATGCGTTCAGCCTGGACGTGGAGGTCGTCGAAGGGCCCGCGATGCGTTGTCTCGTCTGCCTGCATGTCGCGCTCAACGGCGACGACGGCAGCACCCCGGGGCGCGTGCACTGGCGGCGCGACGGTCTCGCGGTGCTGCTGGCGCCGGCGCCCCGGAGCGAGCTCGGGCAGCGCTTCCCGCAGGGTCACTGGCGCATCGAGCCGTCGGACGAAACCGCGATCGAGCGGGTGGGCGGCGACGAGACGCTGTTCCTCGATGGCGTGGCGCGCGAGCTTCCGTACCTGACGCTGACCACCGCGCCGGCGCGCGCCGCCCGTTTCATGCTGCTCGGCCGATTCGTCACCGGCGGGCCCGACGTGCCGGCCGCCGATGCGCCCGCCGCGGCTCCGCAACGTCTGGCCTCGACGCTGCGCGTCGAGGCGCCCCCCGGCAGCCTGCTGGCGGCCCGTCTCGCGCGCCTGGTGGAGCTGATGCCCTGGCTGCGCCAGAACGCACTCGTCCACTACCTCTCGCCGCGCGGCCTCGAGCAGTTCTCGGGCGGCGGCTGGGGCACGCGCGACGTCTGCCAGGGCCCGGTTGAACTGCTGCTCGCACAGGGCCACAGCGCGCCGATGCGAGAGCTGCTCCTGCGCGTGATGAAGGCGCAGCGAACCGACGGCGACTGGCCGCAATGGTTCATGTTCTTCGAACGCGACGCCGCGATCCGCGCCGGCGATTCGCACGGCGACATCGTCTTCTGGCCATTGCTTGCGCTGGCCCAGTACCTGATCGCGAGCGGCGATGCGGCCATCCTCGACGAGCAAGTGCCGTTCTTCCCGCGGCACGCGTCACGTCCCGGCGCCGCGCACAGCGTTTGGCAGCATGTCCTGCGCGCGCTCGCGGTGACGCGCCAACGCACGATCGCCGGCACGGCGCTGGCCGCCTACGGCCATGGCGACTGGAACGATTCGCTGCAGCCGGTCGACCCTTTGATGCGCGAACACATGTGCAGCGCCTGGACCGTGACGCTGCACTACCAGACCTTGACCACGCTGGCCCGTGCGCTGCGGCGCATCGGCCGCACGCCCGCGGCAGCGCGGCTCGAACGCCGGGCTGCCGCGGTGCGCGGTGACTTCCTGCGCTGGCTGCTGGTGGACGATGTGCTCGCCGGCTACGCGCTGTTCGGCGAGCGCGGGGCCGACGGCACCGACACCGCCGTTCGCTATCTGCTGCATCCGCGCGACCAGACGACCGGCGTGCGCTACAGCCTGCTGGCGATGATCCACGCGATCCTGGAAGGCCTGTTCGATCCCGCCCAGATGCGGCATCACCTGCACCTCATCGACGAGCATCTGAGCGGCCCGGACGGTGCGCGCCTGTTCGACCGGCCCCTGCCGTACCACGGGGGCGCGCAGCGGCACTTTCAGCGGGCCGAGAGCGCCAGCTACTTCGGGCGCGAGATCGGACTCATGTACATGCACGCCCACCTGCGTTACGCCCAGGCCCTGGCGCACGTCGGCGAAGCCGAGCGCTTCTTCCACGCTTTGTGCCAAGCCAACCCGATCGGCCTGAGCGAGATCGTGCCCTCAGCGGGCCTGCGGCCATCGAACTGCTATTACTCGAGCTCGGATGCCGCCTTCGCCGATCGCTACCAGGCCAGCGCCGAGTACGAGCGCGTGCGTCACGGCACGATCGATCTCGATGGCGGCTGGCGCGTGTATTCGAGCGGCGCCGGCATCCTGTTCGGGCTCGTCGTGCGACACCTGTTCGGCTTGCGCCTCGAGGCGGACGCGCTGCTGATCGACCCGGTGCTGCCGCCCGCGCTGGACGGAATGCGCGTGGGCGTCACGTTGCTGAGACACGATCTCGAGATCGTCTATCGCGTGCGCGGTGCGGGTTGCGGCGTGAGATCGCTCCAGCTCGATGGCCAGCCGCTCGCCTTCGACGTGGAACCCAATCCCTATCGCCGCGGCGCCGCACGGGTGTCGCTGCGCGACGTGGCCGCGGCGCTGGCGAGTGCGCGCCACCGCCAACTCTTGGTGGACGCGGGAACGCCCAGCGCGGTCGTTTAAGCGTCGATTCACGACCGGTGGTCGCAATCACTGGTTAGCGCTGCGCGGCCCGAGACCGCGACGGTGGGATGTCGGCCGAGTTCGAGAATTTCGGCTACAGCCGGCAATCAGCCAGCAAGCCCACGAAGCCAATGTCGGCCCGACGATGGAGCGGCACCTGTACAGCGACCCGGCCAACTGGATGTCGCCCGGCGGGCTTACGACGACACGCACGCAGCGGTCTTACCACCTACCCGCGCCACGGAGTGATGCGCGGCAACCATCGCCTCACGTTCGCCCGGTAGCGCTTGTACTCGTCGGCGAACTGCTCGCCCAGCGCTGGCTCTTCGTAGGCGACAACGAACAAGAAGAATCCGGCCCACACGATCGCGCCGTACTCCAGCACCGTGACGCTCCCGAACAGGAGGCCCTGGCCGGCGATCAACGCCGTGACTGCGACGTACATCGGATTGCGGACGTAGCGATAGAACCCGGTGACGACGAGGCGCTTGGGAGGCATCACGGGCGCCGGTGTGCCGAGGCCCTGCAACGCGAAGCGAGCGAACGAATCGAGCAAGATGGGCAACCCGGCGACGATCAGGGCGGCGCCGAGCACGCGCGCGATCGGGAATAGCGGAGGCGCGAAGT
>Ga0207648_10005887_pt1 | contig 12267 bp, 9 predicted proteins | sample KBSMisM32_FD_184310 | JGI IMG/M metagenome (GOLD analysis project Ga0207648, IMG submission 184310) | Miscanthus rhizosphere microbial communities from Kellogg Biological Station, Michigan, USA - KBS Miscanthus M3-2 (SPAdes) (version 2) | ecosystem: Host-associated > Plants > Roots > Rhizosphere...
CGAAGTCCTTGACCGGGTCGTACGCCAGCTTCTTGTAGAGGTGCTCGTTGGCCGCGTGCGTCGTGTTCGTCGTGATCAGCACGGTGTAGCCGTCGGCCGGCGCGCGCGCCGCGGCTTGCGCGGCCAGCATGCCGCTCGCGCCCGCCTTGTTGTCGACGATGACGGCCTGCTTGGTCTGCTCGGTGATCGACTGGCCGAGTGCGCGCGCCAGCTGGTCGGTCGCGCTGCCCGCGGCGAACGGCACGATGAAGGTGATGGGCTTTTCGGGATAGGACTGCGCGGCGGCCGGTCGTGGCACGGCGAGCGCGGCCAGCGTGCCGAGGCCGAGGAGCGCGAGCGCCGGGAAGAGTCGGCGCAGCGGTCGCGGGAGCGTCGGGATGTTCGAAGTCATGGTGCGTTGTCTCCAGGTGAGGGGTTTGGGTCGGCGGGATCGATCGCAGCGCCGGCCAGGCAGGGCAGCAGCCCTTCCGGAACCTCGATCGGCAGGTCCAGAAGCAGGAACGACAGCGCCTTGCCGTGGCTGTCGAGGTTCAGCGCTTCGTTGACGCCGCCGTCGAGGACGTCGTCGAGAACGAAGTTCATCGCGTGCAGCTGCGGCAGCAGGAAGCGCTGCACCCGGCTCGGGTGGCGATGGGCGAACTGGCGCGCGACCGCCGCCTCGGTGACCTGTTCGACCAGGACGTCCCAGAGGCTCGGATGCCACGCGATGACGCTGATGTTCGAGCGGTTGCCCTTGTCGCCGGTGCGCCCATGGGCGGCGCGGTGCAGCGGCACCTCGATGCGCTTCATCGGGCAGCCCCCGATCCGTCGGCGGGGCCGGAGGCGATGAAGCGGTGGCCGACCGGCACCTGCTCGCGCGGCACGCTGCACGACACGATGTCGAGGCGCGGCCGCAGGCTCGTGCGCACGCCGCCGCCGCCGGCCGGTCCGCAGGTGTAGAGGGCCGTCACTTCGCGCGCGAGCCGCTCGGCGGCCGCGCGTTCGGTGTGATTGAGGGCGACGCGCAGGCGCACATCGCGGGCTTCGCGCGGCGGCTGGGCGGCGAGCCATTCGCCGGCGTCGTCGGCGAACAGGCTGTGGGCGCCGATCAGGTCGACGCGCAAGCGCCCGAGGCCGGCGAGACGCTCGCGCAGCACGTCGGCGGCGAGGCGTGCGCGGGCCTCGGCGCGCGCGCCCGCATACGAGATCTCGCCCTCGGCGAGCCAGCCGGTCTCGTGGCAGACGTTGACCTTGAGCCCGGGCGGGCGCGGATGTCCGCGCACGCCGCTCAGACGGACGCGATCGGTGCCGACCGCTTCGACCTGCGCGGCGCCGATGTCGGCGACGACGTCGGGCGTCAGGTATGCCGCCGGGTCGTGCACTTCATACAGCAGCTGCTCCTTCACGGTGTGCGCGTCGATGCGGCCGCCGGTGCCGGGCGGCTTGGTGATCGTGCAGTGGCCGTCGGCATCGATCTCGGCGATCGGGTAGCCGAGCCGAGCCATGCCGGGCACGTCCTTGAAGCCGGGATCGGCGTAGTAGCCGCCGCTCACCTGGGCACCGCATTCGAGCAAGTGGCCGGCCATCGTGGCACGCGCCAGGCGATCCCAGTCGTCGCGCGCCCAGCCGAAGTGGGCGAGCGCCGGCCCGACGGTGAGCGACGGGTCGGCGACGCGGCCGCAGACGACGATCTCGGCGCCGGCCAGCAAGGCGTCGGCGATCGGCTCGGCGCCGACATACGCGTTCGCGCTGACGATGTCGAGACCCTGCATGCGCGCGTCGAGCGCGGCTTCTAGGAGCGGCCGCTGCGCGGAGCCGCTCAGGTCGTCGCCGACGACGATCGCGATGCGCGGCACGCGAAGGCCGAGTTCGCGCGCCAGCGCGGCGATGCGCATGGCGGCGCCTTCGGGATTGGCGGCGCCGAAATTGCTCACGATGCGGATACCCGCCGCCAGGCAGGCGGCGAGCACCGGGCTCAGCAGGTCGTCCAGCAGCGGCTCGTAGCCGCCTTCCGGATGGGCGCGGCGGGCCAGCTGCGCCAGCGCCAAGGTGCGCTCGGCCAGCGTCTCGAAGATCAGCACCGCAGGGCCGCCGGCTGCCGCCAGGGCGCCCACCACCGGCGCCGCCGCATCGGTGCGGTCGCCGGAGAAGCCGGCTGCGCAGCCGACACGCAGGATCGAAGGGGGTGTCACGCGTCTCCTCGGTTGAATGCCGCATTCCGGAGCGGCTGGTCACCACTCTAGGTTCCGATCACAATTCCGTGAATTCGAAAGAAAGGATCGGTTGATTCGTGGCGCAAATAAATGTCTCGAGCCGCCAGCTGCGCGCGTTCGTCACGCTGGCCGAGCAGCGCAGCTTCACGCGCGCGGCGGCCTTGACGCATCTGTCCCAGCCGGCCTTCAGCGCGCTGATCCGCTCGCTCGAGGAATCGATCGGCCAGCGCCTGTTCGACCGCAGCACCCGCCATGTCGACGTGACCACCGAAGGCAGGGCGTTCGAGGCCGCGGCGCGGCGCGTCCTCGCCGAGCTCGAGGGCGCATTGGCGACCGCGCGCGACTTCGCGGCGCGGCGGCGCGGCCGCGTCGCGGTCGCCCTGCTGCCGTCGCTTGCCGCCGGCTGGCTGCCGGCCGTGCTGTCGACGTTTCGAGAGCGTTACCCGGACATCGAGCTGCAGGTCGCCGACGTGCTGTCGGAAGCGTGCATCGAGCAGGTCCGTTCCGGCGATGCGGATTTCGCGATTGCCGCGATCCGCGTCGACACCCCCGAGCTGCGCGCCGAGCTCTTCTGCACCGACCAGTTCCACCTGGTCTGCCCGGCGGCGCATCCGCTCGCGACCGCGGGCGGCCTGCGCCCGCGCGACCTGGCCCCCTACCCGTTCATCCACCTGTCGCGGACCAGCAGCGTGCGCCAGTACCTCGATGCGGCGGTGCACCCGCTGCAGATGAACACCTTGCTCGAGGTCGATCAGCTCGCGACGGTGATGGGGATGGTGCGGGCCGGGCTCGGCATCAGCGTGGTGCCGTCACTGGCGATGTTCCACTTTCAGGATCCGCAGGTCGTGACGCGCGCCTTGGCCTGGCCCGGCCTGACCCGGCGCATCTACCTGGTCCGCCGGCGCGACCGCAGCCTGTCGCTCGCCGCCGAGTCGCTGCACCAGCTCGTGATGAGCCACAAGCCCGCCGGCGACCAGCGCCCAGCGAAGCCGGTGCGAGCACGCCGGGCGCGCGCCGACGCGGCGGGTCGCGACGATCGATCGCAAGCCGCCACCACCGCGCGCAAACGGCCGACCGCCTGAAACGGCCACGCGCATCACGGACTCTGCTCGAGACAGCTGCGCGCCCGCGGGTCCGGCTTCGGATCGGCGAGGGCGTACGACACCTTGCCGGCGACGCGCTTGACCTCGATCGACTTGCGCAGCTCGAGCAGCCCAGGCCGCTCGGGCGACGGCGTCAACAACATGTCGAACGCGCCCGACTTCAGATCGGCGCTGCCGCTGCCGTCGATGCGCGTGCGCTCGGTCTCGAGCCGCATCCTGCGCAGATGCGCGTGCCCGGCGCGCAGCGCGATGTCGGTGGCCGCGCAGCGGATCGGCACCTGTTCGCTGGCGCCGAACAGCGCACGCAGGAAGCGCGAGCCGCTCAAACCGAGCTCGGCGTCGAGCTTCCTCGACATCGAGCCGCCGTGCAGGCGCGCCGACAGGTCGCCGGCCACGCTGGCGAGCCACTGGTCGAGCGTGTGGCCGCGTGCGACCAGGTCGACGGCGGCGTTGAGCGCACCGCTGATGCGCTTGTCGGCCGGCAGCGCGGGCAGCAGCGACTCGAGGTGAACGTCGTGCAGGTCGGCGCGCAGCCGGGCCTCGGGCGGCTCGCGCCGGGTGTCGAGCTCGAGGCGGGCGGTCGCATGACCGCGCCCGACCGCGAAGCGGAGCGGCGCGATGGCCAGCACGCCGTCGGCCAGCGTCGCGGTCAGGTCCAGGTTCGATGCGGCCGGCCACGATCCGGCCGACAGCCGGTCGAGGGTCAGGTGCAGGTCGGCAGCGAACCGATGTTCGGGTGCGGTGTCGGCGCTTTGCGGGGCACTGGAGGCCGCCATCCCCTTCAGTCCTTCGCGCGTTCGGGTGCTCGGGGGCGGTGCGGCCTGCAACCGGTCGTGCGCCGGCACGTTCAGTGCGCGCGCCACTTCGCGGGTCCAGCGCAGGTCTTCGAGGCGGATCGCGCGACTGCGGAGGTCGGCGCGCAGCCGCGACGCCGCCGCGGTGCGCTCGAGCGCGACCGTTCCACTCAGCTGCGTCGCGCCGATCGACGCACTGCCCGTCTCGAGCGACAGCACCTCGCCGACCTTGTGCAAGCGGCCGTTGACCGCGATCGCCGGCGTTCGTGGTAAGTCGCGCGCGAGGAACGGGCCGAACAGCGCCAGCGAAGGCGCCTTCAGCGCTACGGCCGCGTCGACCGCGGCGAGCGTGAAGACGTCGGTCGCCCGCCCGTCGACATCGAGCCGCGCGCCGGACGCCAGCGCATGGCCGCGAATCGGAAACGATCGGCCGGTCTCGAGGAACGTCAGTTCCGGGCCGGTGAGCGCCTCGCCTGAAAACGGGGCGCCGCGGAAGGTGCCGTCGAATGTGACGCGGGTGGTCAGAGGGGCCATGTCCGCTTCCGCCGGCGCGGCGGCAGTCTGCACGTCGAGATCGAGGCCGCGGTGAACGAACCGGATCTTGGAGCGCACCGCTTCCAGCGCCAGCACGCGCACGACGCCCGGCCCGCGGTCGTCGGGGCGGGTGAGGCGCCAGTTGCGCAGTCCGTCGGCCTGACGCTCCAGGTCGACATCGGCATCGACCAGCCGGAGGTGGCGGATCACCGGTCGTTTCCGGAGCAGGCTGGAGAGCTCGCAGGTCGCGACGAATTCGGCCGCGACCAGGAACGGACGCGGATCCGCCCACGGCGCGTTCTCGACCTTGACGCCGCGCAGCCGAAACGTCGGGTCGAGGCCCCATGACCAGGCGACGTGGAAATCGTCGATCCGGACGCTGCGATGCGACTTCTCGGAGAAGTAGCGTTCGACCGATGGCCTGAACCAGTTCCAGTCGAATGCCGCGATCAGGACTGCGACGGCCACGCCGAGCCAGAAGGCGCCCTTCGCGACCGGATGCCAACCACGCGTGCGTGCCGGCAGGCTGCTCACGGCTGGGTCTCCTCGTGCGCAACGGTCACGCCCGGCCCTGGGCTCGGGTCGTGACGAGCTGATCGATGGACTGGATCAGGGCGCATGGCTTGCATCGGACACGCTAGTGGGCTGCCGGATGCCACGCCAGACGCCGGCTTCGCATTGCGGCGTCGGAGAGCGCGCCGAGCGCCGCTCAGGTCGGCCGGCGGGATCATCGATGGGGTCGATCGTCACTGTCGAAATTCATCACTACCGCCGGTCGCGGGGTCGCCGTAAATTCGCCGAAGGCATCGATCGGCGCAGCACGATCGGATGCGTCGCTCAAAGCAAGCGAGGCGTGAGGAGACAACGATGAAGAACGAATGGATCGGGCGGGCGGCGCGCATTGCGCTGACCGTCGCGCTGACGATCGGCGCGGCGGCGGCCGGCGCCAAGAACGACAAGGACGACAAAGACGACGCGCAGTGTCCGGAGGGGCGCGAGCTGACCTTGTCGAACGGGCGGATTCATCTGCTCGACGCTGCCAACAGCGTGGTCTCGAGCGTGACGATCCGCAACGGCAAGGTGGCTGCGATCGGTCACGACGGCAGCGGCAGCTTCACGCCTGGGTGCAGGCAGTTCGTCAACCTCGAGGGCCGCACCGCGGTTCCGGGGCTGGTCGACAACCACAACCACATCGTGCTGCTCGGGCTGCGGCCCGGCTATCACACGCCGATCGAGACGGCGCAATCGTTCCGCGATATCCGCAAGATCTATGAGAAGCGCATCGCCGGCGCACCGACGGGCGCATTCATCACGTCGATCGGCGGCTTCAACCCGGTGCAGTTCGCCGAGAAGCGGCTGCCGACATTGGCCGAGCTCGACGCGATCGCGCCGAGCAATCCGGTCTACCTGCAGGTCGCGTTCACCGGCCCGTCGACGACGAACAGCGCCGGCCGGGCGTTCTTCCAAAGCCGCGGCGTCGTCGTCGGCGCCGACGGCTCGATCGCCGCCAACGCGCAGACGGTGGCCGCGCTGAATGCGCTGCGCGCGGTCCAGACGTTCGACGACAAGCGGCGCGGCACGGTCGACGCGCTCAAGTACTCGGCCGCGCTCGGCGTCACGACCAGCTTCGACATGGGCGGCTTCCTGATTCCGGGCTCGCCGGATCACGAAGACGAGTTCACGTTCGACGGCGCGGCGAGCTGGGATCCGTACACCGCGTACGACCCGCTCCTCGACGTCTACCGCGCAGGCGATATGACCGCGCGCGTGCGGATCTTCTTCCTCAGCATGGACAACGCGCAGGCGACGCCGATCCTGTCGCGCCGACTCAACAACGCGTTCCGCGAATTCGGCGGCGACTGGCTGCGCATCGCCGGCCTCGGCGAATTCATCACCAACTGGCCGCTGTTCGGCGCCGTCGTGCCGCCGTCGAACTATCCGGCCGCCGTAAGGAAGGCCGCCGAGCGCCGCTGGATCTATTCGCAGCACACGCTCACGTCGGCCGAGGACAACGTCGCGATCAGCGCCTGGGAAACGTTGAATGCGACGGTGCCGATCGCGCCGCTGCACTGGTCGGTCGCCCACGCGCTGACGATCACGCCGGAAAACGTGCAGCGCCTGAAGGCGCTCGGCGGTGGCCTCGCGCTGCACGGCTTTCGCTACCTCGCAGGCACCCCGGCAGCGGCCGGGCCGCCGTACCGGATGATCGTCGACAGCGGCATCAAGGTCGGCGCCGGCTCGGACAGCGCGCAGATCTCGGCGCTGAACCCGTGGCTGATGCTGTACTACATGACGACCGGCAAGAACAGCTCGGGCGTGCTGATCAATCCCGGGCAGACCTTGACGCGCCAGGAAGCGCTGCGCCTCTACACCGTCGAGAACGGCTGGTTCAGCAAGGAGGAGAACAAGCTCGGCTCGATCGAGACCGGCAAGCTCGGCGACGTCGTCGTGCTCAGCAACGACTATTTCTCGGTCTCCGACGAAGCCCTCAAGGGCCTGCATTCGGTGATGACGGTGGTCGGCGGCAAGATCGTCCACGACGAGGGCGTGCTGCGCGTCCAGGACCGCTGATCCCCAGGTTTCCTGAGCGGCACCGGCGCTTGCCGGCCGCCGGCGCCGGCATCCGCATGCGGTCTTCAGCCGTGCGGAGGGTGACTTCGGTTTCCCCTATTCTTCGGACGGGGAACCCGGAATGGCTTCTGTGCGGACACGACCCGTGATCGTCGCCGGCGGCGGCATTGGCGGGCTTGCCGCGGCGCAGGCCCTCGCACTGCAGGGCTTCGACGTCAAGGTGCTCGAGCAGGCGCCGCAGATCGGCGAGATCGGCGCCGGCATCCAGCTCGGCCCGAACGCGTTTGCCGCCTTCGACGCGCTCGGCGTTGGCGAGCGCATGCGGAGCCGGGCGGTCTACACCGAACGGATGGAACTGCTCGACGCGATCGACGAATCGGTGGTCTGCAGCGTCCGCTTCGACGAGGCGTTTCGCCGCCGCTTCGGCAATCCCTATGCGGTCATCCACCGGGCCGATGTCCACACGTCGCTGCTCGAAGGCGTGCAGGAAAGCGGACGGGTCGAGGTGCTGACCCACACGCGGGTCGAGCGCGTCGAACTGCACGCCGACCGCGTCGAGGTCATCGACAGCGTCGGCCATGTTCACGAAGGCCGCGCAGTGATCGGCTGCGACGGCGTCAAGTCCGCGCTGCGCCAGCAGTTGGTCGGCGACCCGGTCCGCGTCTCCGGGCACGTGGTCTATCGCGCGGTGGTCGACGCCGCCGAGTTCCCGGCCGATCTGCGGATCAACGCGCCGGTGGTCTGGGCCGGCCCGAACTGCCACCTCGTCCACTATCCGCTGCGCGGCGGCGAGCAGTACAACGTCGTCGTGACGTTCCACAGCCGCCAGCCGGAAGTCTGGGGCGTCGCCGAGGGCAGCGCCGAGGAAGTCCAGTCGTACTTCGAGGGCATCGCCGCTAGACCCCGCCAGCTGCTGTCATTGCCGAAGTCGTGGAAGCGCTGGGCCACCGCCGATCGCGAGCCGATCGCGCAGTGGACCTTCGGCCGCGCCACCTTGCTCGGCGATGCAGCCCATCCGCTCCTGCAGTACCTCGCGCAGGGCGCCTGCATGGCGCTCGAGGATGCAGCGACGCTCGGCGAGGCGTTGCGTGCGCAGGCCGGCGACCTCGAACAGGCGTTTGCGCGCTACGAGCGCTCGCGCGTGACGCGCACCGCGCGGGTCGTGCTGATGACGCGCGAGATGGGCCGCATCTACCACGCGCGCGGCGTAGAGCGCCTGGTCCGCAACGATCTCTGGAAGGGGCGCACTCAGGAGCGCTACTGCGACGCGCTCGAATGGCTCTACGGCTGGCGCGTCGAGACGTGCCTCGCCGCCTGAGCGCGCCGCCGCATCAAGCCTTGCCCAGGTAGGCGTAGAGCCCCGGCACAGGCCTGCGCTGGTCTTCGCGCAGCGGACGGCGCAAGAACTGCAGCGGCTGGAAGCCGTGACGCGCCGCGAGGTCGCGCAGGTAGCGCTCCGAGTGGGCGTAGCGCAGGCTCGGCAGGAGGCGAAACGTCTGGTCGTCGTCGGTCACCTCGACCGAGAAGCAGAACACGCCGCCGTCGTCGAGAACCCGCCGCGCCCCCTCGAAGACGGCGCCGAGATCGCCGACATAGATGAAGACGTCGGCCGACAGCACGAGGTCGTAGCGTCGGTCGGTGGCGTCGAGGTACGCGTCGAGATCGGCGTGCACGAGGTCTTGGTAGACGCCGCGACGGCGCGCCTGCTCGAGCATCCCGTGCGAGAGATCGACGCCGTCGAGCTGGTCGGCCATCGCACGGACCAGCGGGCCGCAGAGGCCCGTGCCGCAGCCGAGGTCGAGCGCCGCGCGATAACGGCGCACCTCGAGGCCGTGCAGGCCATGGACCAGCGTCGTGTGCGCTTCATAGCGGAGCGCGTGCAGGTGCTCCTCGAATGCGCCGGCGTACTCGTCGAAGAACGGCTCGACGTAGCTGCTCGGCGCACGGGCTGGCGTGCTGCGTCCGCTGACCGATGCCAGGAAATAGCGGTTGAGCTCCGGATCGCCGCCGTTCGCGAGCGCCTGCTCGAACGAGACCGCTGCCTCGCCGAGGCGCTGCATGTCGCGCAGGATGCCGCCGCGCTGGCTCCACGCCTCGGCCAAGGTCGGATCGAGCGCGAGCGCCGTTTCGTACGCCGCCAGCGCCTCGGCGTGGCGCTCGAGAAACTGCAGGCTCTGGCCGCGGCGCAAGCTCGCTTCGGCGTGCTGCGGCTGGCGTTGCAGCACGCGGTCGAACTCGTCGAGCGCCTCGTGATGGCGGCCGAGTCCGAACAGCGCGAGCGCGCGCTGGTGGCGATTCGCGACCCGATCAGCGTCGATCGAGAGCACGCGGTCGTGGCACGCCAGCGCATCGGCAAGCCGGCCGAGGCCCGCCAGCGCGATGCCCTGGTACGAGCGCGCGTCGAGATCGTCCGGTTCGAGGGCGAGGGCCTGCTCGAGCGCATCGAGCGCGGGCTGCCACTTCGCAAGCTTCGTGCGCGCGGCGCCGAGATTCGCGAGGGTCGAGGCGCGCCCCGGCAGCAGCGCCAGCGATTCGCTGAACGCCGCCTCGGCCGCGTCGAAGCGGCCGGCTTCGAAATGAGCGATGCCGTCGAAGAAGAGCGTCTTCGCGCGCTCGAACGGATCGCTCATGCGCCCGCGAACCGGACCACCGCGACCGGCGGCAGGTCGCGCGAGACGCAATGCCAGGACTCGCCCGCATCGGCGCTGGTCCAGAGGCCGCCGGTGGTCGAGGCCATTGCGAGCGTGCGCCGGTCGGCGGCGACGTCGAGCGCATGGCGATAGGCGAGGTGATAGGCATGCGATTGCGGCAGGCCGGTCCGTGCCGCGCGGAAGGTCGCGCCGCCGTCGTCGGTGCGCGTGACGACGACGGCGCCATCGACCGGAATCCGTTTGGCGTCCGCTTCGGCCGGCACGAACCAGGCGCGCTGCGGATCCGCCGGATCGCAGGCGACGGCAAAGCCGAAGCCGCTCGGCGCCGGCGCCGCGATCGGCTGCCAGCTGCGCGCGCCATCGATCGACCGGTAGATGCCGCAGTGGTGCTGGACCCACAGCACGTCGGGCGCCGCCGCGCACTGCACCATGCAGTGCGGATCCTGGATGTTCTGATCCTCCTCGCGTTCGGCCGGCATGAAATCGGCCTTCATGCCGGCCGCCGACAACTGCCAGCTCGCGCCGCCGTCGCGCGTCTGCCAGACGCCGCCGCAAGACACCGCGACGGTGACATGCTTCGAGTCGCGCGGGTCGACGAGCACCGAGTGAATGCCGGCGTGGTCATAGCCGCCGCCGAACCAGTCGCGGCGGCGCCGATCGAGCCAGAGCGCATCGTTCAGCGCCCAGCTGTCGCCGCGGTCGGTCGAGCGGAACAGGCCCGCCGGCAGGCAGCCGGCCCAGAGCGAAGCGGGCTCGTCCGCGCCGCCCGCGGCGAGGCCCCAGATCAGGTCGACGCTCCACGGCGTTGCATCGTCGGCCCACTCGCCTTGCTCGGGCTTCGGCGGAAACGCGGGTGCTGCGATCTGCTGCCAGCTCGTTCCCTGATCGGCGCTGCGGTGCAGCTTGACGCCGAAATGGCCGAGGCGCAGCGCTGCATACCAGGTGGAGTCGCGCGGATCGACGAGGACCTGTGTGACCGGCTCGCCGACGAAATGCGGTGCGCCGATGTCCCAGCGCGTGCCCGACCCACGAACGACGAACAGGCCCTTGCGGGAGCCGACCAGCAGCAGGTGCGACATGGCGTGATGGTGTCAGGGTATCGGGAAGCAGTCTCGTGCGATCGGGTCGAGCGGTCGTGCGCTATCCGCCGGTCAGCGCCTGGATCACGAGGACACGGTCGCCGCCTTCGAGCCGGCGATCGAGCCGGACCCGATCCTGCACCATCTCGTCGTTGACGAAGACGGCGACGTGCTTGCGGATGGCCTGCTGGTCGTCGAACACGTACGACACCAGCGCCGGCGCCGTCTCGAGCGCCGCGAGCAGCACCTCGCGCAAGGAGCCGGGGTCGACCGATTGCGGCGGGCAGTCGACATGGCGGCGCAGGCTGCGTGCGAACTCGACCGACACGGTGCAGCGGGTCGTGGTGGCGTTTTCTGCGAGGGAAGCATGCGTGGTCACACGCAAATTCTCGGGTGGGGTGCGGTCGAGGGTCAAGGCATGCCCGGTGGCGCGCGCCCCTCGGCTCAGGATCGTCGACGCGGCTTCGCAGGCTTGTAGTTCAGCAGCTTCATCGCAGCAGTCAGCGTCTGCGGCGTCGACCCGTAGTCGGCCCACGGATCGACGGTCTGGAACGACAGGTGCTCGCGCGCGGTCGCGATCGTCCAGTGCGCACCGCTCTTCAGCGACGAGAGCTCTTCCCAGGCGACCGGCATCGAGACGCCGAGGCCGGGACGCGCGCGCGCCGAGTACGCCGCGGCGGTGGTCGCGCCATGGCCGTTGCGCAGGTAGTCGACGAAGATCCGGCCCATGCGGTTGCCGGCGCCGCTCTTGGCGACGAAGCGCGACGGAATCGTCGCCGCGAGATGCTGGACGACTGCCTTCGCGAACCCGTTGACGTTGTCGTAGTCGAATTGCGGTGCAAGCGGCACCAGCACGTGCAGGCCCTTGCCGCCGCTCGTCTTCAGCCAGCTGCGCAGTCCGAGCTCGGTCAGCATCGTGTGCGTCAGGACGGCGGCTTCCTGCAGGTGGACCCAGGTGACCCCTTCGCCGGGGTCGAGGTCGAAGACGACGCGGTCCGGCTGGTCGATGTGCTCGACCGTCGAATTCCACGTGTGCAGCTCGATCACGTTCATCTGCGCCGCGCCGACCAGCGCCTGCACGTTGGAGATCTCGAGCAGCGCCTGATGCTTCGGCCACAACGACGGGTCCAGCTCGCGGATGCCGGGAATGCCGAGCTTGTCGCCATGCTTCTGGAAGAACAGCTCGCCGCCGACGCCGTTCGGACCGCGCACCAGCGACACCGGACGACCGACCAGGTGCGGCAGGATCCAGTCGGCGACGCTCTCGTAGTAGCGCACCAGGTCGAGCTTCTTCAGCCCGGTGCTCGGATCGATGACGCGCTCGGGGTTCGACACCTTGGTGG
>Ga0207648_10005895_pt1 | contig 12256 bp, 10 predicted proteins | sample KBSMisM32_FD_184310 | JGI IMG/M metagenome (GOLD analysis project Ga0207648, IMG submission 184310) | Miscanthus rhizosphere microbial communities from Kellogg Biological Station, Michigan, USA - KBS Miscanthus M3-2 (SPAdes) (version 2) | ecosystem: Host-associated > Plants > Roots >...
GCATCGTCACTGTCAGTGCAACTGATAGTGACGATGCGCGCAACCCCAGTAGTCATGCGGGTCCTGGCGCGATTTTCCAAGTTATGAAGCCGCTGCGATCCACGTGACGGACTCGCGACTGGCGCATTCGACGGCTCCCAAAGACCGACGCCGGCCGGCGCATCAATCCATAGGCACGCTGGCGCAATGCCATTTGTTAGACCGCCATCAACGTCACAATTCCGTGTTGCGAAGCGTCAATCGCCTCTAGTATGTCAACGTAGGAAACATTTTGGAACTTATTCCAATATGGTCCGGTCGTAAACTGGACCGCGTGTTGGTTAGAACAATGGGATGTTCAGTGTTCGATTGTGTCCACAAGCAATAGCAAACGTAACTATCCGCGGAACTGAATTCGGTTTTTCGCTGGCTGTGTCAGCCCGACTGATGCGCGTTACGCATCGCCCCTTGCTCGCAAGAGCGCCCGCAACCGGACAGATCTCCTGCAATGCCGGTGGAGCCGCAAGGCTCGGAGATATTCGTCAGTAGTGTGAAATAGCTGCCGCCTGTTAGCAGCATTTGTAATCTCGACCGTCTCCGGACGGCGCCGTTGCGAGCGCTTGCGTCGGCCAGGTGCAACCCGTCTACCGACACCGGTAGGGGATGCACTGACCTCGCAAGTTTCGCTCGTCATAGTCCGATCGCGCTTGTGCATGCATCGGACACGCTCATTCATATCGCAGGACCCGCTTGGGCCTATGGGTGTTTGCTTCACATGGAACGCACCTAGGCATCGTCACCGGACACTTATATATGTCCGGCGACGATGCGCTGCGCAACCCCAGGACGTCCAGATCACCGGCCGTCCCGTCTCGCACCGTGATTGGCGCAATGCCACTCGCCGAATGATCCCCGTGACGGATTGGTACCCGCGTCTATCGACGCCCCAGTGGGCCTGGGTGATGGCCTTCGATGTTGTTAGCAGTGCTAACAAGCACCTTCATCGATGCCAATTAAGGCGCCGTGCAGCGCTGGCAGGAAGCAAAACCAATGCACGAAACGGGCGTGGTGTCCCGTGTCCCTTGTAGATCTCGACTGCCCAGGCAGACGGGGCGGACAGCAACACTAACCGGACAGGCAGCACACACCAGCATCACCGCAACAACGAGACGGCAGCAGGACACGATGAATCAGAATTGAAAAGGAACGAATGGGACGGCAGTTTGCGAAAAGACGGCGAATCGGCTGCGGAAGGGCTGCAAGCCGATTGCAATGGAACTGCACTTTGACCGCAGAAAGATTGCCTGTTTGCCTACGTAACCCATCACAAATCAGAAGGTCATAAACATGAGTAATTCAATCCAGCAAGGGCTCTCGATTCTTCGCTGCAAACAAGTCCAAGCCCGCACGGGGCTCGCCCGCAGCACAATTTATCTACACATCAAGACCGGCGCGTTTCCGCGTCCGGTGCCATTGGGTGCTCGCGCGGTCGGGTGGCTCGAATCCGAGGTATCCGATTGGATCGCTGAGCGCGTCCGAATCGGCCGCGGTAGCGCTAAGTCCGCAAGCTGACGAGTCATCAATCTCAAGGCGAAGTTGGACTTTGATAGTGGCAATCCCAAATTGAGCAGCGTAGCGGAGGGTATCTTCGGAGATATATTGGCTCTCCGTGATGCAGACATTCAGCATCGACGCAGGTTTCGAGGCATTAGGGCCTCACATTTTTCTAGTTCGAGGCGGATAGGTGTTCATACAAACTGCCTACGTAATTCGCGCGGTTTCTTCCTCAACCCATGTTCTAAACCATGCCGGTTAACGAACTTTCACGACTTGAAAAAACGCAGGAGATCTGGATTGATCAAGTCGGGATGGGTAGTGCACATGCCGTGCGGGAGTCCCGGATAAACTTTCAACGTGCCGTTCTTGACGAGTTTGGCCGCAAGCATCGCAGAGTCGGCAATCGGTACGATCTGGTCGTCGTCACCGTGCATGATCAGCACTGGCGCCTCAATCGCCTTGAGATCCCCGGTAAAATCCGTCTCCGAAAATGCCTTGATGCAGTCATAGTGCGCCTTGGCGCCGCCCATCATGCCCTGACGCCACCAGTTGTCGATGACTCCTTCCGACACCTTTGCGTTTGGGCGATTGAAACCATAGAACGGCCCGGCAGGCACGTCACGGAAGAACTGCGCGCGATTCGCGACGAGTGCGGCGCGAAAACCGTCAAAGACTTCGATCGGAAGCCCGCCGGGATTGGTCGCGGATTTCACCATCACCGGAGGCACCGCGCCTATCAATACTGCCTTCGCGACGCGTCCCGCGCCATACCTGGCGACATAGCGCGCAACCTCTCCGCCCCCCGTCGAATGCCCGACATGGATCGCATTACGCAGGTCCAGATGTGCCGCAAGCTGCGCTACGTCGGCGGCGTACGTATCCATGTCATTGCCGTTGGCTGTCTGGGTCGAGCGACCGTGGCCGCGCCGGTCGTGCGCGATCACCCGATAGCCATGCATGAGGAAGTGCATCATCTGTGCATCCCAGTCGTCGGCCGACAAGGGCCAGCCATGATGAAACACGACCGGTTGTCCGTTGCCCCAGTCCTTGTAGAAGATCTGTATGCCGTCCTTGGTGGTGAATGTGTCCATGCGCTGTTCTCCTTGACAGTGAGTAGTTTGTTCCCTGGTGATTACTCAAGGGTAACGCTGTAGAGATCCAGTCCGCGCGAAGGAACTCGATCTCCATCGTGTGCTCGCGATAGTCGTTGCTATCAGGTGCATCTTGACTGGCCAGGCAAAGCACCAGTAGAGCGATCACCGCGAAATGATTCGTTTCACGGGGAATTTCTTGATCCAGATGTTTCTCTTCGCTTGGCATTTGGTAATGGCACTTTGAGTTGCGCTGCCATCCTTACCAGTTCCGCAAGCGAATCGGCTTCCATCTTCTGCATGATCTTGCTGCGATGAATCTGCAGCGTAATCTCGCTGATACCGAGTTCCGCGCCGGCTTGTTTGTTGAGCAGGCCACCCACGACCAGCGGCAATACGTCGCGCTCGCGCGGCGTGAGCAATGAATAGCGCTGCTGCAACTGGCCGAGTTCGGCCCTTTTCAGTCTGGCTGCGCTGTCGCGAGTAATTGCATTTTCGATTGCATCGAGCATTTCCTTTTCGCTGAAAGGTTTGGTCAGGAAGTCGACGGCTCCCAACTTCATCGCCCGCACGGACGACGGAATGTCGCCGTGTCCGGTTATAAACACGATTGGGGGATGATTGGTGCCGGCAATCTGTTTCTGGAGATCGAGGCCGGTAATGTCCGGAAGGCCCACATCAAGAATCAGGCAAGCGGGTAGATCGGGTCTTGCATAAGCCATGTATTCGGCAGCGGAAGCAAACGCAATGGCTTGCAATTCGTGTGATGCAAGCAGATCGAGAAGTGACGCACGTATGGAAGGATCGTCATCCACTACAAAAACGATGTGCTTTTCACCTTTCATTTGGCTCATCTTCTCTTGGCGAAGGTAAATACCGCCTAAATCGTCGCGCGCTAAGGAAGCGACGGCGATCGTGGTTGATTGTCTCGGACATTTCTATTGGACGATGGTTGTGGTTTGAAGTTTTCCCATGGAATTGACGCATAAAAGAAGGTCGCTCGCTAATATGGGCTGCCATCAAGCCGCTGCGGAAGCCGAATTGCTCGCGCGCAAAGTAAATTGAAATACGCTGCCCCGCGGCGCGTTCGGAGTGACCCATAGGCGGCCTTGATGAGCTTCGACGATCGATCGGCATATCGAAAGACCCATCCCCATCCCGTCGGACTTGGTCGTAAAGAGCGGGTTGAATATCTTGTCGATGTCTTGTGAGTTGATTCCTGTCCCCGTATCCGCTACCGATACCAACACGCCGTCAGCTTCGTGCACATCGGATTTCACGCATAAGACCCTGGGTTCATCCTTGATCGCCATTGCGTCAATGGCGTTCGTGATCAAGTTAAGAAGCACTTGTTGCAACTGGACTCGATTTCCCCGCACCAGCGGCAGCTGTGTATTCGGCTCGGCCCGGACCACGATTCGTCGCTTCTGCAAATCGCCACGTTCCAACGCAAGCGCTTGCTGGATGAGCTCGTTGATGTCGAGCGAAGTTCTTGCCCGTTCGTCAGTCCTAAAGTTCGCGCGAATGCTTTCCACCACCTCTGCGGCGCGGAGACCGTCCGCGACAATCCGCTTGAGAGCCTCCTTGGCTCTATCGAGATTGGGCGTCGTACGATCGAGAAAACGAAAGCTCGCGTCGGCGCTTGCAATCATTGCGGTCAACGGCTGTTTGACTTCATGCGCGACTGCGGCTGCGACCGAGTCGCCGGTCATCAGCCGCACCTCCCGCTCGCGTCGCTGGGCAAGGACCGCACGGAGCAGCTTCACATAAAGCGTTTCTATCTCGTACAACAGGACAATCAAGACAAGACTGCTGGCCAGGAACCCGAAGATCCGCACGGCATACCAACCACCGCTAAAGCGTGTTGGGGCGGGATAGTAGCTTAGCGGCACTTCTACCAAGTACAGGAACATCACAACCATCAGCCATAGATCGAGCATGGAACGCCGCCGGTACCAAAGCACGGCGAGCGCGGAAATACTCAGCAACGAGATGGGCGCCCCGACGAGATAAGGCCACTGCGGACTAAAGCGCAAGGGGTCAAGCATAATGCCGGGCAACAGGGCCTCGCCCGCTGTGCAAATAAATGCCAAAACCAGCACAAGTGCGACCGTACAGCCGACGCTTTGACCAATCGCCTCGCCCGTCGTGCTGTTCCAATCTTCCTGGCTGGGAACCCTGTCCTTTAACAAGGCATAGCTGATGACAAACAGCGGAAATCCGCAGTGCCACAGAACGTAAATCGATGCCGCACTCTGCAGGCCGCCAATCAGGCCGGTGGGCGAGAACACACCTTGATACGCCAGGATATACGGTATCAGGATGAGCGCCGTGTAGAGATATGCGTTCGCAATAATAAGCAGCCCACGCGAGCGCAGGATTGAGTACTGGGCAAACAGAAGGATTGCGGTGATCGAATCGCACACGAACATCGCCGTCAGATAAGCAGGGAGGAAGGCCGGAATTTGGAATGTCCCGCTGCTCGAAAGGAGGCCAAAGGTGATCAAACCAAAGACAATGGCTATGCTAAGCACGACCGCAAGTGCCAGCCGCTTCTGCAGCGGCCCTGGCGATAAGCTCGAGAGGAAGAGGTGCTGTTCCTCTGGAGCAGTAGCGGCTACCGCAGGCATTGGAGCGACTCTTCGCGGCGGCGCCAAGGCGCCGCGCAACGTGTCGTTGAATTGCGCAAGTGGAGGGATCGAATTGCCGATTGGGCATCGACAATAGTGCTGCGCAGGGCAGCGGGATATTCCATCGGGAAACTCAACTGGACAAAGGATTTCGGCCCGACTTCGGGCACCCATTCTTCGCTGGTTGCCAAGGTGCAGGCACGTTCAAACATAATACACCTTACATTTTCACTGTCGAGGTGCGTGGGTGGAGGATGCGTATCAATTTGGGATGTAATGGCCCAATGCCAATCGCATCTATAAATTCCTTTGGTTCATGCTTTTATCGCCGATTGTAAAAATTACGCTTTACCCTATGGGTGTCATGAGACTGTCACGAATCATTCGCTGAACTTTCACGGCCGGGATACGCGCGGGTTTGTATTTTGCAGAGCGTCGCTAATGGCCTTGAGTAATGCTTGTCCATCGAACGGTTTCTTGAACACAAGATAGTTGCCGGCGCCAGCGGGCGGCAATTGGGCCAGCTTGTCAGGGTGGCCGGTGATCAGGATGACGGGCAGCTCCGGTCGTTCGGCACGAACCGCTTGTAGCAGTTGAAAGCCATCCATTACCGGCATGTCAATGTCGGATATCAGGCAATCAACTTTTGCGAGATAACCGCTGTCACGCAACGCCTTGGCAGAAGCAAACGAAAGCGCGGCATAGTCGGCAGATTCGAGAAGAATCTCGAGTGATTCGAGAATTCTCTGGTCGTCATCGACTACTCCAATGACGAAGCCTTTAGCTTGATCCGTCATCGGCTCCCTTAGGTCGCGCGCGCCTGCGTCCCGACTGGTAGCTTGCGAATCCGTTTTCCGCTTGCCGCATAGATCGCATTGGTGAGCGCCGGCATTACGCACGACGTGCCCGGCTCGCCAATGCCGCCCGGCGCTTCCAAACTTTTAACGAGATGTACGTCGATCGGCGGCACTTCGTTGATCCGCAGTACGCGATAGTCGCCAAAGTTGGTTTGCTCGACGCGGCCGTCCTTGATCGTGATCTCGTCATACAGCGCGCCTGACAGCCCGAACACAATGCCGCTCTCCATCTGCGCGCGTATCGTGTCGGGATTCACTGCGACGCCGCAATCGACAACGCACCAGACATGCGTCGGTTTGATGGTGCCTTCCTTGTCGACGGTGACTTGCACGACTTGTGCGATGAAGCTGCCAAATCCGGTGCAGAGCGCGATCCCGCGGCCCTGGCCGCGGGGAAGTGGCTTGCCCCAGCCCGATTTCTCCGCGGCGGTCTGCAAGACAGTCTTCGCGCGCGGATTCTTGTCGAGCAGGGTGAGGCGATAGGCGAGAGGGTTCTGCCTGGCGCTGGCGGCAAGTTCGTCGATGAAACTTTCGACCACGAACGTTCCGCGCGTCACGCCGACTCCGCGCCACCATGAAGTCGAGATTCCCGGGGTTTCCTGCCTGACCCAATCGACATGAATGTCATTGAATCCATACGGCAGGTTCGCCGAGCCTTCGACCGCGTCGGGATCGACGCCGCCCTTAATCCAGTCGGGCGCGTAGCGCGCAACGATCGACGAGCCTGCAATACGATGCGACCAGGCAACCGCCTTGCCCTGCGCATCGACTCCAGCACTTATCCGGTCATAGTAGTACGGGCGATACATGTCGTGCTGGATATCTTCCTCGCGCGTCCAGATGACCTGCACCGGCCCCTGCACCTGCTGAGCGACCCGCACGGCGCGCATCGTTCCGTCGAACTCGAGCCGGCGGCCGAACCCGCCGCCGAGTAAGTGGTTGTGAATGCGGACCTGCTCGCGTTTCAGGCCCGTGACCTTCATAACGGCTGCCTGCGTAAGGCCTGGAACCTGGGTACCGACCCAGATGTCGCAGGCTTCTTTGGTGACATGTACCGTGCAGTTCATCGGCTCCATCGCCGCGTGAGCCAGAAACGGCTGCTGATAGACGGCGTCGATCTTTCGCGGAGCCCGCGAAATTGCGCCGGCCGCGTCACCGTCATTCCGTGCCACGACGCCGGGCTTTTCCGAAGCGAAGGCAAGTTGCGCAACGATCTCGGCCGTCGAGAGCCTCGCATTCGGTCCCGCATCCCATTGCGGAGCCGCGGCAGCGAGGCCTTGCTTGGCTGCCCATGTATTGGCGGCTACGATGGCAACCGCATCGTCGAGCCGAACGACCTGTGTGACGCCGCTTACTGTCTTCGCTTTTGCGTCGTCGACCGAGACGAGTTTGCCGCCGAAGGCTGGCGAAATCGCCAGGATTGCGAATTTCATATTCGGCAGCCGGCTGTCGATGCCGAACTTCGCGCTGCCGTCAACCTTGCCTGAAGTGTCCAGACGCCTGTGCGGCGTTCCGATCAACTTGAAGGCGGCAGGCTCCTTGAGCGCTACCTTCTCCGGCACCGGCTGCTTCGCGGCGGCATCGACCAGTTCGCCATAGCTAAATTTACGGCCGGTGGGTCCGTGCGAGACCATACCTTTTTGCGCACGACAGGTGGACGGGTCGACGCTCCAACGCTGGGCGGCTGCACTCACGAGCATGACGCGAGCCGTCGCGCCGGCGCGGCGCAAGGGCTCGTAGTTCCCGCGCACCGAAGCCGAACCGCCGGTCAACTGCAGGCCGATCAGCGGATTCGCGTAGACCTTGTCGTCGGGCGGCGAGTGTTCGATTGCGACCTTGTCGACATCGGCCTCGAGTTCTTCGGCGATCAGCATCGGCAGCGAGGTATACGTGCCTTGCCCCATCTCGATGACGGGCATTACGAACGTCACCTTGCCGGCGCGATCGATACGCAGGAATGCGTTGGGCGCAAAAGGCGCATCGGTGGTAAGTGTGTCGCGCACTTCACCGCGGGCGGAGAAGCCGTAGCCAAGCACGAATCCGCCGCCGATCGCGGCGCTCGCCGTGAACTTGAGAAAGGTGCGGCGCGAAGATGACGCGACGGCGCAATTGTCAATCGAGTTGCCCGCCATTTCACACCTCCTTGCCGCTGCCGGCGGCCTGCTTGATTGCGGCGCGAATACGCGCATAGGTTCCGCAGCGGCAGATGTTGCCCGCCATCGCCTTATCTATATCCGAATCACTGGGCTTGGGGTTGCTCGCCAGCAGCGCGCTCGCCGACATAATCTGGCCTGATTGGCAGTATCCGCATTGCGGCACGTCGAGTGCGAGCCACGCGCGCTGGACTTTTTTGCCCGCTGGCGTTGCGCCGATGGCTTCGATGGTCGTGATACGTTTGCCGGCCGCGGCCGATACCGGCGTGACGCAGGAGCGCGTCGGCTGTCCATCGATGTGTATCGTGCATGCCCCGCAGAGGCCCATGCCGCAACCAAACTTGGTGCCCGTCATGTTCAGCACGTCGCGCAGCGTCCATAGCAGCGGCATTTCGGCGGGGATATCGAGGCTGCGGGGCTTTCCGTTTACGTTGAGCGTTATCATTGACGTTTCTCGATGATTTAACCGAGTGCGATATTCAAGAAGTAGACGCCATCACATCGAGAGTGCGCGGCTGAATCCATTGGACGAAAGTATTGAGGTTTCCTTCACCGGCGGATGCCTTCCATGTGAGCCGCGGCATCTTTGGCCGCCTCGTCGGAAGTTCTGCCGCGCTGGCGCGCAATGATGTAGGCGGCATACCATCCCGACCAGTGGTGCTTCGGAGCGGTCGCTTCGTACGGGCCATGGTGCTGCTCCGTCTCCCGCAGAAGCTCAGTCATTGTCGCGACGTCCATGCTGCTGACTCCTCGCCCGGGAAGCCGCTCCTTGATCTCCTGGAGCAACCAGCCGTTGCCGTCGGGGTCCTTGAATGACGCAAACGTGAAGTAGGAGCGGCCCTGCGGATCCGGCCCCGGCCCGCGTCCCTGTGTTCCGATGAAATTGAGACCGCTCTCGAAATGGAACGCCTCGCTCACCTCGACCCCGTAGCCGGCAAGTTCGGCGCGCGTTGCCTCGATGTCGTCGACTATCATCATCAGTCCCGGAGCGGAGCCCGGCGCTGCTTTCGTGAGCCCCTTGCCGAAAAAGAAAGAGCACGCCGAACCGGGAGGCGTGACCTGCAGGATCCGCCAGTCGCCGCTGGCGAAATCGGCGTCCAGCCGCCACCCCATGTTGAGGTAGAAGCGCTTGGCACGATCGACGTCGGACACCGGAATGACGACGACCTCGAGCTTCATATCGACCTTCCCGGCGCGCGCGCTTCGGGCTGAGTGTTCAGTGCTCGTTTGTGTGTTGCTCATTGTGACCTCCGTTGATCCGTTGATTCGTGGGGAGTGAATGTCGCCGCGTTTTTCCTGACGAACTCCCGCATGCTTGTCGGTGCTTGTCCCGTAAGCGTCAGCACATCGTTCGACATCCGGTCGTAGCGTCCCGCGCGGTGTAAATCGGCCATCGTCGTGAGGTGGGTCACAAGGTGAACCGGCAAACCGCGCTCGAGTAAACCGTCGCGCCACGACTCGACCGGAATGTCCTGAAAGCTGATCGTGCGGCCGAGCGCATTCGAATACTCCCGCGCGAAGAAATGCATGTTCTCGGACTGCGGGCCGGTCAGGTGATAGACCTTGCCGATGTGCGGCTGCGGATCGGCGAGCAGCGCCGCGATCACGCGTGCGACGTCTTCAACTACCACGGGCGAAGTTTTGCCCTCGCCGAACGGTAGTCGGATCTGATTTGACTCCCTGACCGAATCGGCGGTGAGAATCAGGAAGAAACCTTCCTGAAGCACTGTCGGCCGCACACGCACGACCGGCAGACCCGACCAGTTCAGCGCCTGCTCGGCGAGCCAGTGCAGCTTCTGCTGGGGACTCGTGGTGGTTTCGGTAACGCTCATCTGCGCGACCGTCATCTGCGACATATTGACGAACGCTTTCACGCCGTGATGCTTCGCCACCGCAGCCGTATTGACTGTCGCGGCCAAAAGGGCATCAGAAACAGACATGCCGAAGTACATCGTCTCGCAGCCGGCAATCGCCCTATGCATCGCATCAAGATCGAGCAGGTCGCCGACCACGATCTCCGCACCCATGTCGCGCAATGCCTGCGCGCGTTTGTCTTCGCTGCGCACCATTGCACGCACCGCTTTACCTTGCTTCAAGAGCAGTTCGGTGACAGTGCGTCCTATAGCGCCGACGCGGCCGGCTGCGCCGGTGACCAGAATGGGTTTTTCCATGTTTCTAATTCCTCTGCCTTAACCCGCAGTTGCCGCGCCTGACGCTCAACGTTTCTGGAATTCCGTGAAAACGTAGTCTCTATTCTTCGCTATCGTGTGGCACGCGAACCCGCACTTGGCGTCGTTCCCCTGCGGCGGCGTGCCAGCGGTGGTGCCGGGGGTGAACGTATCGGATGCGGTGTTGTAATCGAACACGGCGTATCCCCATCCACCGCTGTCCGGGAATCTCTTGCTGTCCTTCACCATGAAGTCCACGTTCTGCATATCGCCCGGCACGGTCGCAGTCGGGAAGAATTGATTCTTTTTCGGTGTCCAGTGGATCTTGGCCATCTTGGCGCCGTCAGGAACGGGCTTGCCGTTGGCGGGAATGCCGGCCCGGTACGCCTCGATCATTGCGGGATTGCCGAGGATCACCGCGACCGCCTTGTCGGTAGTACTGGTGGAGATGGCTTGCCATCCTTCGTATCCCCTGAACTCCGAGAACGCGAGCCCGCCCGGCACTTTCACGGTGTACCTGTCCTGCGCCGCGAGCGCGATGCCGGCGACGATTGATGCAGATACGATTATGATTGATGCAATCTGTTTGCGCTTCATTCCAATTCCTCCTGGTGTTGACTCGTTTAAAAACTCTTTTTGGAGATTCCAAAAAGAAGGGTGTACGCGATCGTTCAAGGGCATCGTAACGATCGCTACTTTTAGTGCCTATTACGTCTTTCCACTAATGGAAAGACGTTATTGGTAGCGTTGCCCGCTACGGCTACGCTCATCCGCGTGCTGCCGGCGGCATGTCGGCACCATGAGCCATTGTCTGAGCGGTGTTGATTTGCCTAAAATTGGTTCCGTACGCAGTCAGATGACTGCATTGCCGGATAACGGCCTTCCGAGGACAGCGCGATGACGGGACCCACACTCGAATTGGAACAACTGATCATGAAGGCGACGCCGGCGATCGAGCACTGGTTTGCCGATCAGTGGAAGACGCTGGCTGCACCCTTTTATGCCTCAGTCGATATCCGCAATAGCGGCGTCAAGATTGCTCCGGTCGATGTCAACCTTTTTCCCGGCGGGTTCAATAACCTGGGTCCCGAAAGCCACACGCTGTGCCTGCAGGCGATCGTGAGCCGGGTGGAAAAGCTGTGCGGCGGAACGCGCAGCGTTTTGCTGGTGCCGGAGAACCACACCCGCAACACGGCATATCTGGAAAACGTGGTTGCGTTGCAGGCGATCCTGCGGCGTGCCGGCGTGGAACTGCGGGTTGGCAGTTGCGATCCCAATTTCACCGCGGCAACGGAAATCCGATCGGCGAACGGCATGCTTCAGCTCGAGCCGGTCCGGCGCAACGGCAACCGGGTGGGCGTCGATGGCTTCGACCCGTGCCTGGTGCTGCTCAACAACGATCTCTCGGACGGCGTGCCCGACATCCTGCGGGATATCGAACAGCCCGTGTTGCCGCCGCTCTACGCGGGTTGGACGACGCGACGCAAGTCGAATCACTTTGCGATCTACCAGGATCTTGCAGCGCAGGTCGCGACCGTCATCGCGATGGATCCGTGGCTGATCAATGCTTACTTCATGCGATGCGGAGCCATAAATTTCAACGAGCAAACGGGTATCGAGTGCATCGAATTTCACGTCGCGGAGATTCTGAAAAAGATACGTGCCAAGTACCGCGAGTACGGCATTGCAAAAGATCCGTTCGTCATTGTAAAGGCGGACGCTGGCACTTACGGCATGGCAGTAATGACAGTGAAGGATCCCTCAGAAGTTCACGTCCTCAACCGCCGGCAGCGCAAGAAAATGGAGATGGCGAAAGGCCAC
>Ga0207648_10005897_pt1 | contig 12256 bp, 10 predicted proteins | sample KBSMisM32_FD_184310 | JGI IMG/M metagenome (GOLD analysis project Ga0207648, IMG submission 184310) | Miscanthus rhizosphere microbial communities from Kellogg Biological Station, Michigan, USA - KBS Miscanthus M3-2 (SPAdes) (version 2) | ecosystem: Host-associated > Plants > Roots >...
AGGGACCGTTCGGGCCTCAGGGCCCCAAGGGCGACAAGGGCACGACCGGCTCGCAAGGTGTCGCGGGCGCCCGCGGCGCGACCGGCGCCAAGGGATCCACTGGTGGCAAGGGCGTCACCGGTGGCAAGGGCGTCACCGGTAGCAAGGGCGTGACCGGCACCAAGGGCGCGACGGGCGCGCAGGGATCGACCGGCGCGAAGGGCGCAACTGGTGCGAAGGGCGCGACCGGAGCACAGGGCATCGCCGGACCTGCCGGCGCTCAAGGTCCGACAGGCGCCAAAGGCGCGACCGGCGCCAACGGTGCAACCGGCAGCAAGGGCGCGACCGGTTCGAAAGGCTCGACCGGCCCCAAGGGAACGACGGGTGCCAAGGGTGCTACCGGCAGCAAGGGCGCGACTGGCTCGAAGGGTGCAACCGGCTCGAAGGGTGTGACCGGCGCCAAGGGCTCGACCGGTGCGAAGGGTGCAACCGGCAGCAAGGGCGCAACCGGCTCGAAGGGCTCGACCGGTGCGAAGGGCGCCACCGGCTCGCAGGGTGTCGCCGGACCTGCCGGCGCTCAGGGCCCGACAGGCGCCAAGGGCGTGACCGGCGCAAAGGGTGCAACCGGTTCGAAGGGCACGACGGGCGCCAAGGGATCCACCGGTGCCAAGGGCGTCACCGGCAGCAAGGGCGCGACCGGCTCGAAGGGTGCAACCGGGGCGAAGGGAACGACAGGTGCGAAGGGCGCGACCGGCAGCAAGGGTGCAACCGGCTCGAAGGGCACGACGGGCGCCAAGGGAGCCACCGGCTCGCAGGGTGTCGCCGGACCTGCCGGAGCTCAGGGTCCCACCGGCGCCAAGGGCGCTACGGGCGCAAAGGGATCGACCGGCGTGAAGGGCGTGACCGGCGCGAAGGGCACGACGGGCGTCAAGGGTGCGACCGGTTCCAAGGGCGTCACCGGCAGCAAGGGCGTGACCGGCTCGAAGGGCGCGACCGGCGCTAAGGGAACAACGGGTGCCAAGGGCACAACCGGCGCGAAAGGCACGACGGGCTCGAAGGGCGTCACCGGAGCCAAGGGCGTCACCGGCGCCCAGGGCGTGGCCGGGCCCGCCGGTGCGCAGGGCCCGACCGGCCTCAAGGGCGTGACCGGCTCGAAGGGCGTCACCGGCGGCAAGGGCGCAACCGGAACGCAGGGCCCGGCCGGCGCGAAGGGCCCGACCGGGACCAAGGGTGCGACCGGCGCCAAGGGCGTCACAGGCACGAAGGGCACGACCGGGAGCAAAGGCGCGACCGGCTCGAAGGGCACGACCGGCTCGAAGGGCGTCACCGGCTCGAAGGGCGTCACCGGCGCCAAGGGTGCAACCGGCTCGAAGGGAGCCACGGGCGCGAAGGGCGCGACCGGCGCGCAGGGCGTCAACGCCTGGGACGTGCTGGTCAAGAAGTCGGCCGACCAGGTCGTGACCAACAACGCCACCCTCCAGAACGACAGCCAGCTCAGCTTCGCCGCCGGCGCCAACGAGACCTGGTACGTCGAGCTGTTGCTGTCCTACAGCGGCAGCAATGTCAACGGCGACTACAAGTGCGGCTTCACCTTCCCCTCGAGCACCGGCTGGGTCAGCTACGTCGGTGACAGCACCACCGCGGACGTGATCAACCTCTCGACCGGCATCCGGATCTCGGCGGCGGCGAGCATCACCGCGGTCGCGCTCGGAACCGACGGGGCCGACACGCCGCGCACGTTCTCGCTGCAGATGATGATCCGGACGACGGCGGCTGGGACGGTCCAGTTCCAGTTCGCCAACAACACGGCGGCCGCTGGCCGCACCTCGACCACGCGCGCGGGCTCGACGCTGATGGCGCGCAAGCTCGGCTGATGCAGGATCGGCCCGGAACGGCTGGAACGGACAGGCCGTGAACTCGGCCACAACCACTCGCTCGGGATCCGAGAGTTTCGCCCTACTCCCGCTCGGGGCCGCCGTGCTGGTTGCGGCCGCGATCGTGGGCTGGTTGCTGCTCCACGACCGCGGAACGGCAAAGCCGGAAACAGTCGCCACGGACCCGGTGCTCGTCTCGGCCGAGCAGCTCGCGAGCGAAGCGAAGTCGCTCGGCCGCCCGATCTACTGGGCGGGCCGGCGGAGCAACTGGTCGTACGAGCTGACCGTGACGGACAGCGGGCGCGTCTTCGTGCGCTACCTGCCGCGAGGCGCTGCCGCCGGCGACTCGCGTTCGGGCTTCCTCACTGTCGGCACGTACCCGGCCGCCGATGCGTACCCGAACCTGAAGAAGGTCTCGACCGGTCATGGCGTGCATTCGAACCTGTTGCCGAACGACGGGCTGCTGGTCGCGCCGACGCGGCTACCGAAGAACGTCTATCTCGCGTACCCGAACGACGACTACCAGGTCGAGGTGTACGACGCATCTACCGGCGCGGCCAGGCGGATGGCGCTGAACGGCCTGATCGAGCAGATTCGCTAACCCCCGGGCCGCCAGAGCGGCTCCTCGCCGTCGTTCGACGCGCGGGCGAGGATGAAGAGCAAGTCGGAGAGCCGGTTCAGGTACACGGCCACGAGCGGGTCGAGCTCGACCTCGCGCGCGGCGGCGAGCGTCGCGAGCTCGGCCCGGCGACAGACCGCGCGTGCGACATGCAGGCGCGCCGCGGCCTCGCTCCCGCCGGGCAAGACGAAGCTCTTCAGCTCGGGCAGGCCCTCGTTTTGCTCGTCGCAGAGGCGCTCGAGCTCGTCGATCTGCGCCTGCGTGACCCGGAGCCGGTCGTCGTTCTCGGCGTAGGGCACCGACAGGTCGGCGCCGAGGTCGAAGAGCTCGTTCTGGATCCGCTCGAGCGGCCCCCGTAGAGCCGGGTGGAGATCTCGAAGCGCCAAGGCGAGCCCGAGCTGCGAGTTGAGCTCGTCGACCACGCCGTAGGCGACAACGCGCGGGTCGAGCTTGGACGTGCGCGAGCCGTCGCCGAGGCTCGTCTCGCCTCGGTCGCCGCCGCGGGTGTAGATCTTTGTCAGCCGGACGGGCTCGTCGCGCTCGCGCGGGCTCACGGGGCCTCGCTTCTGCGAGCCGACGCCACGCAAGCAGCAGTGCCACTTTCGGCACACATCCGTGACAGACACGTGACAGGTTCGACCATAGGCTGTTGGTGGGCGGGGGTGGTGGGAACCCGCGTGTCGGGCGTGAACATCTAGAAGGTCACCCCTGCGCGAGCTCGCGTTCGCGGAGGCCGAGGATCGAGCGGGCGATCACGAGCCGCTGGATCTCGCTCGTGCCCTCGTAGATCTCGGTGATCTTGGCGTCGCGGTAGTAGCGCTCGACCGGGAACTCCTTCGTGTAGCCGTAACCGCCGAGCACCTGGATCGCCTCGGCGGTCTGCCGCCGCGCCAGCTCCGACGCGAACAGCTTCGCCTTCGCGCCCGCCTCAGTGTGCGGCCGGCCCTCGTGTTTCAGCCAGGCGGCGCGGTAGACGAGCAGCCGGGCCGCGTCGATCTGCGTGGCCATGTCGGCGAGCTTCCACTGGATCGCCTGGAACTCGGCGATCCGCTGGCCGAACTGCCGCCGCTCGAGCGCGTACTCGCGCGCGACGTCGTAGGCGGCCTGAGCGATCCCCAGCGCCTGCGCGGCGATCCCGATCCGCCCGCCGTCGAGGGTCGACATCGCGACGTTGAACCCCTTGCCCTCCTCGTGCAGCAGCCGGTCGCGGCTCACGCGAGCCCCTTCGATCGCGAGATCCACCGTGGACGACGAGTTGAGCCCGAGTTTCTCCTCCTCGCGCGTGACGCGGACCTGGTCGCCGTCGAGCACGAACGCCGAGATGCCTTTCGGCCCGGGCGTCTCTGGATCGGTGCGGGCGAAAAGCAGCACGGTCCCGCCGAAGCCGCCGTTGGTGATCCACTGCTTCGTACCCGTGATCGTCCAGCCGTCCTCGCCTGCGACCGCGGCCGTCCGCAGCGCGCCGGCATCTGAGCCGGCTTCGGGCTCCGTCAGCGCGAACGCGCCGATCGCCTCGCCTCGCGCGAGCGGTGGGATGAACCGGCTGCGCTGCTCGTCGCCGCCGAAGCCGAGGATCGGGAGCGTGACCGCACTCGTGTGCACAGCGACCGTCACCCCCACCCCCGCGTCCGCGCGCGACAACTCCTCGAGCACGAGGATGTAGGAGAGAAAGTCCGCGCCCGCCCCGCCGTACTCCTCGGGAATACAGACGCCCATGAAGCCGAGCTCGGCCAGCTTGCCGAACAGCTCGCGGGGAAAGCCGTGCGCCCGGTCCCAGTCCGACGCGTTGGGCTCGATCTCCGCCTGGGCGAACTCCCGCGCCAGCGCCTGGATCTCCCGCTGGTCGGCGGAAAGCTCGAAGTCCATCGGGCCGCGAGTATAAGGCGCTAGCCAGGCGGACCAAGCGTCCGCGTGTTTGCGCCTGATGCCGCATCTAAGAGAGTGGAGCCGGGCGGCCACCCTTTCGTCGGTCCAGGCCCCGAACGCGGCCTCGGGGCGCAAGCCCAATGTGGTCGCTCGGCTCCCCTTGAACCCGGCGCCTGTCGGTCGAAGCGGCTAGTCGAGGCTCGCGATTTGGCTTGTAGGCTCGGGTTCTGTGTCCTGTGCTGTCCATCAATTCGCCCTGTAGAGTCGTGGCCAGTTTGGCCTCCAGGACTGCGCAGGGCACGCTTCCGTGGAGCTGGTACTCCGATCCCGAGCTGCTGCGGCGGGAGCAGGAGCGCATCTTTCGTCATGGCTGGCAGTACGCCGGCCCAGCCGAGCACGCTGCGCAGCAGGGCGACTTCTTCACGTCCGCCGTCGCTGACGTGCCGGTCGTGGTCACGCGCGACCGCGACGGCGAGCTGCACGCCCTGCTGAACGTCTGCCGCCACCGCGGCTCGCTCGTCGCCTCGGGTCGAGGCAACCGCGCCACGCTGCAGTGCCCCTACCACGCGTGGACCTACGAGCTCGACGGCCGGCTGCGCTCCGCACCACGCGGCCCGGAGCTCGAGCTCGCCGGGATCTGCCTGCGCGAGCTGGCGATCGAGGCGTGGGGCCCGCTGCTGTTCGTCCACCCGGATGCCGAGCCGCCGCCGCTCGCCGAGACGCTCGGCCCGCTGCCGGAGCTCCTCGCCGCGGGCGGAATCGAGCTCGAGCAGCTCCGCTTCCGCCACAGGGGCGAGTTCGAGCTCGCGTGCAACTGGAAGATCGCCGTCGAGAACTACCTCGAGTGCTACCACTGCGCGGTGGCGCATCCCGGCTTCAGCCAGGTCGTCGACGTCTCGCCGGACGCCTACCGGCTCGAGACCCACGCGCTCGGCTCCAGCCAGTTCGGCCCCAGCCGCAACGGCGGCGGCCCCGTCGAGGGACAGTTCCACTGGCTCTGGCCGGCGACGAAGGTCTACGCGCTGCCGGGGCCGCCCAACCTCGCGGCCGGGCCGGTGGCGCCACTCGGGCCCGAGCGGACGGCGGGCTTCCTCGACTACTTCTTCCCCGTGGACGTCTCGGACGCCGAGGTCGACGAGCTGCTGGCCTTTGACGACCAGGTCGGGCTCGAGGACCGTGCGCTGGTCGAGTCGGTCCAGGCCGGCGTCCGCTCCGGGCTGCTCGACGAGGGCCGTCTGCTGCCCGAGAGCGAGCGCCTGCTCGCTCACTTCCAGTCGCTCGTGCGAGAGGCACTGGCCTGAAGCCGGCCCTGCTGCTCGGCGCGCTGCTCGCAGTGCTCGCGTCCGGCTGCGGCAGTAGCCCGCCGTCGACCCAGAGCGTCGTCCGGGCGTGGAGCCAGGCGCTCAACGCGGACGACAACAAGGGCGCGGCCGACCTGTTTGCGCCAGGCGCCGAAGTCGTGCAGGGCTCGAACGTCACGCACCTGCGCACACATGCCGACGCGGAGGCCTGGAACTCGGCGCTGCCCTGCTCGGGACGGATCGTCTCGATCAAGAGCCACGGCGACACCGCGCGGGCGACCTTCGAGCTCGGCGACAGGCAGCACAGCCGCTGCGACGGCCCGGGCCAGCGCGCGACCGCGATCTTCCGCGTCGTGAAGGGCAAGATCGTGCTCTGGCACCAGGCCGAGCAGAGCGCCCTGGTGTTACCGCCGCCGCCGACCTCGTCCGCCTAGGCCACCAACGCCGCTTCCTCGAGCTCGCGCCTGATGCGGCGTAGCGAGCGCTCCCGCGCCCGGAAGGCGTCGATCACCTCAGGGTCGAACTGGCGCCCGGCCTGCTGCTCGAGCTCGCGGCCCGCGGCGTCCCAGCTCATCGCGCGGCGGTACGGCCGGTCGCTGGTCATGGCGTCGAGCGCGTCGGCGACGGCGAAGATCCGGGCCGCGGCCGGAATCTCGGTGCCACGACGCCCGTCGGGATAGCCGCGGCCGTCCCAGCGCTCGTGATGCGAGCGAACGACCTCGAGCCCCGACCCGCGCAGGAAGGAGACCCCGCGCAGGAGCTGCTCGCCGAGCACGGTGTGCGTCTCCATCAGGCGGCGCTCGGTGGGGGTCAGCGGCCCCGGCTTCTGCAGGATCCGATCGGGGATCCCGATCTTGCCGACATCGTGGAGCATGAAGCCGTAGGCGACCGACTCGTCGTCGCAGACCTCGGGTGCGGTCACCTGCGCGAGCTCGGCCGCGTACCGGTGCACGCGCTGGGAGTGCTCGCCGGTGCTGTGATCCTTCGACTCGAGCGCGCTTGCGAGCGCGGTCACGGTCTCGTGGTAGGCGCTCTGCAGGAGCCGCCGGTGGCCGCGCTCGAGCTCGAGCAGGTGCCGAAGGTCGCGGGCGTAGAGCAGGAGCTGCTCGTCCGGCCGCCGCTTGCCGGTTGCGCGGAAGGGAGTTGCGTGCAGGCCGGCCGCGACCCGCTCGACAACGGCGAGCAGCTCCAAGGGGCTGAAGGGCTTCAGCAGCAGCGCGTCGGCGCCGACCTCTCGCGCGGTCGCCTCGGTCGCCATGTCCGAGCCCGTGAGCAGCACGATCGGGATGTCGCGCGTCGCCGGTGCGGCCTTCAGCAGCGCGCAGAGCGCGGTGCCGTCGAGGCCGGGCATCGCGACGTCCATCACGATCGCGTCAGGGCGCGCGGCCGCGATTCGCTCCTGGGCCACCATCGCGTCGGGTGCGTCGTCGACGTCCACGTCGACTGCCTCGAAGGTGGCACGCAACAGCGCGCGAAACGCATCGTCGTCGTCGACCAGCAAGAGGCGCACGACTGACCTCCTCGGGGGGTTCCGGCTGACCTTTTCGGTCTGGTCTACGAATAGATGTAGAAACCGGCCCCAGACTTGCGGCCCAATTTCCCTGCACCTACCAGCTCTCTGAGGAGCGGGCAGGGCTCGTAGCGGTCGTTGCCGAGGCCGTCGCGCAGGACCTCCATGATCGCGACACAGGTGTCGAGGCCGATCAGGTCGGCGAGCGCGAGCGGCCCCAGCGGGTGCGCGAAGCCGAGTTTGGCGATCGTGTCGATCGCCTCCGCATCGGCGACGCCGTCGTGCAGCGCCCAGACGGCCTCGTTGATGAAGGGCATCAGGATCCGGTTCGAGACGAACCCCGGGAAGTCGTTGGCGACGGCGGGCGTCTTGCCGAGCTCGAGCGCGAGCTCGGTGATCGCCTCGGCCGTCTCGTCCGAGGTCTCCTTGCCGCGCACGACCTCGACGAGCTTCAGCACCGGCACCGGGTTGAAGAAATGCATCCCGATTACCTTGTCCGCCCTGCTCGTCGCTGCCCCGAGCGTGCTGATGGGGATCGACGAGGTGTTCGAGGCGAGCACGGCCTCTGGCGGAAGCATCTCGTCGGCACGGTGGAAGAGGTTCGCCTTGACGGCCGCGTCCTCGACGACCGCCTCGATCATCAGGTCGGCAGCCACGAGCTCTTCGACCGGCGTGACGCGCGCAAGCACCTCGTCGGCGTCGGGGCCGCCCTTTTCGGCGAGCTTGGCGAGGCTCTTCTCCATCGTCGCGAGGCCGCGCTCGACCGCGCCCGGCGCTGAGTCGTGCAAGGAGACCCGGCGGCCCGAGGCCGCGATCACCTGCGCGATCCCGCCGCCCATCTGGCCGGCGCCGACGACGAGGACATGCTCGAACCGCACTAGACCTCGAGCAGGATCGCGTCGCCCTGGCCGCCGCCGGAGCAGATGGCGGCGAGGCCGAGGCCGCCGCCGTTGCGGTTCAGCTCATGGATCATCGTCGCCAGGATGCGCGCGCCCGAGGCGCCGATCGGGTGCCCCAGCGCGACCGCACCGCCGTTCACGTTCACGGTCTCAGGGTCGGCGCCCAGGAGCTTCGTCGAGTTGAGCACGACGGACGAGAACGCCTCGTTCAGCTCGACGCGCTCGACGTCGTCGATCGACTTTCCCGCCTTCTCGAGCGCGACGGCGCCGGCCTTGGCGGGCGTTCGCGCGAGATAGGCGAACTCGTCGGCGACGTACCCCTGCGCGACGATCGTCGCCAGCACCTCGAGCCCGCGCCGCTTGGCGAACTCCTCGCTCGTGACGACGAGCGCAGCCGCGCCGTCGTTGACGCCGGGAGCGTTACCCGCAGTCGTCGTGCCCTCGGGGTCGAAGACCGGCTTCAGGCTCGCCAGCTTCTCGAGCGAGGTGTCGCGCCTCGGGCCCTCGTCGACCGCGAAGTCACCGACCGGCACGATCTCCGACTCGAAGCGGCCCTCGTCGATCGCCTTCACCGCGCGCTCGTGGGAGCGCAGCGCCCAGGCGTCCTGGTCCTCGCGCGAGATGCCGAGCTCCCGCGAGACGAACGAGGCCTGTTCGACCATGTGCTTCGAGTCGAAGGTCGAGGTCAGCCCGTCGTGGGTCATCAGGTCGATCAGCGTGCCGTCGCCGAGGCGATAGCCGAAGCGCGCCTTCTTCAGGACGTACGGCGCGTTCGACATCGACTCCATCCCGCCCGCGACGACGACCTCGACGTCGCCCGCGCGGATCATCTGGTCGGCGATCTCGACCGCGCGGATCGAGGACGCGCAGACCTTGTTGATCGTGTCCGACGGCAGCTCCACGGGCAAACCCGCGCCGACAGTCGCCTGCCGCGCCGGCGCCTGGCCCACGCCGCCCTGGAGCACCTGGCCCATGACCGCGTACTGGACCTCCTCGTCCTCGACCCCTGCACGGTCGAGCGCGCCACGGATCGCAATCGCTCCGAGCTCGGTCGCCTCGTACCCGGCCAGGGCGCCGCCGAGCTTGCCGAACGGCGTCCGCACGGCCGAGACGATCACGGAACGAGACATTGGAAAAACCCTAGCGAGTGAAGTCGAGGCCCGGCTCGAGCCGCTGCGCGAAGGCCGCGACGAGGCGGATGGTGGCCTCCACGTCGTCCAGCGAGACGACCTCGCCGGGCGTGTGGATGTAGCGCGTGGCCAGCGAGATCAGGCCGGTGGCGACCCCGGCACGACTTGCGTAGGCGGCGTCCATGTCGGTGTGCGTGTCGCCGGCCGAGACGTTGACCGTGTAGCCGATTCCCTCCGCCTCTGCCGTCTCGACGAGCAGCTCGAAGACCTTCGGGTTGATCGTCGAGCCGCGGTTGACGATCGGGCCGCCGCCGAGCTTGGCCTCGCCGTCGAGCTTCGGGTCGCCGTCGGGGATGTCCGTCGCGCCGGTCACGTCCACGGCCAGCGCGACCTTCGGCTCGAGCGCGAACACGCTCGTGCGGGCCCCGCCGAAGTCGCCGACCTCCTCCTGAACCGCCGCCACCGCGAACACGTCGCCTGGCGCGCCACCCGCCTCGGCGACGCGCCTGGCCGCCTCGAGCGCGACGTACGCGCCGAGCCGGTTGTCGAGCGAGCGCGAGGCAATCCGGCCGGCTGCCAGCTCGACAGGCTCGCCGGCCACGACCGCGACGTCGCCGATCTGCAGGAGCCCGAGCGCCTCCTCGCGGCTGCCCGCGCCGACATCGACGTGCAGGTCGCCGTGCTCGAGCTCGAGCTTCTCCGTCGAGCGCCGAGGCTTCGCCCACTTGCGCCCGACGACGCCCGGCAGGCGGCCACTGCGCGTCACGATCTCGACGCGCTGGCCAAGGAGCACCTCGGGACGAACCCCACCCACCTGGAGCACCGAGATGAAACCGTCGTCGTCGACGTGCGTGGCCATCAGCCCGATCTCGTCGATGTGCCCGAGCACTGCGAGCGACGGCCCGTCCGCCGTGCCCGGCACCCGCGCGACCGACGATCCGAGGGCGTCGCCCGAGACCTCCGCGAACGCGGACGCGGCCTCGCGCCAGATCGCGGCCGGAGCCGTCTCGTAGCCGGACGGGCCGGGCGCAGTCAGCAGCTTGTGCAGAAGCTCCGGGACAGGCACGCCGGGGAGCCTATGCCGCCGTTTGCCGTTCCCGCAGCAGGGAAGCGCACTGAAGACCAACGAAAGGAGCAAGACGTGCCCACTTGGGGATGGATCGTGATTGCGATCGCCGCCGTGGTAGTCCTGGCCGCGATCGCGTGGAGCGCCTACAGCAGCAAGCGCCGCAAAGGGCTGCAGGACCGCTTCGGCAGTGAATACGACCACACGGTGGCCGACGCGCCCAGCCGCCGCGAGGCCGAGTCGGAGCTCGCCGAGCGGGAGAAGCGGCGCGAAGAGCTGGAGATCCGGCCACTCGAGCCGCAGGCTCGCGACCGCTACGCGAGCGAGTGGCACAACACGCAGGCGAAGTTCGTCGACGACCCACAGGCGGCCGTCGGCGACGCAGACCGTCTCATTCAGCAGGTGATGCGCGAGCGCGGCTATCCGGTCGAGGACTTCGACCAGCGCGCCGCCGACCTCTCGGTCGACCATCCCGAGGTGATCTCGAACTACCGGGCCGCCCATGGGATCTCGATTGCCAACGAACGCGGCAACGCCTCGACCGAGAACCTGCGGACCGCGATGGTCCACTACCGCGAGCTGTTCGAGGAACTGCTCGAGACCGAGCCGGCGGAGACCACCAGCGCCTGACGCTTGACGTTCGGCCTCAGGTGCGCCTACCCTGCGGGAGATGACTCTCGCACCGCGCACCTGGGGCTGGGCCTGGCCGCACGAGCGGAGCGGGAGCGACGCCTGATCTGATCCTAGGCCCACAGCCCGTTCCGCTCGCAGACCTTCCAGACGGAGGGTCTTTTTGTTTGCCATGAACGCACTCACCGTCATCTCAACCGACCTGCTGACCCCTCTCGGGGCCTACCTCCGGCTGCGCCTGTGCGGCCGCGCGAGCTTCCTGCTCGAGTCGGTCGAGAAGGGCCGGCTCGGCCGCCACTCGTTCGTCGGCTGCGGCTCGCGCCTCGTCTCGTTCGAGGAGGCGGAGACCTGCGGGCAGCCGGTCGTCGGCTACCTCGGGTACGAGCACGCGGCACGGCTCGAGCCGACCGTGCCGGTGCCGGGCGAGGGCCGCGACCTGCCCGAGAGCCGCTTCGTGGTGGCCGACATGCTCGTCCGCTTCGACCACGCGCTCGGGATGGCCGAGGTGCTCTGCGGCGACCCGGGCGCCGTCGCGGAGCTGCTGGAGGGACCGCAGCCGTCGGCCGAGCCGGGCTCGCGCACGGGGTCGGGCTCGACGCGCCGGCTGCCCTCGCGCCACCAGTATGAGCGCGCGGTCGTGAAGGCGAAGGAGCACATCCGCGCCGGGGATGCCTTCCAGGTGGTGCTCTCGCAGCGGGCCGAGCGGCCGACCTCCGCGAGCGCGCTCGAGCTCTACAGGTCGCTGCGCCGGGTCAACCCGTCGCCGTATCTGTTCCTGCTCGAGCTCGACGGCCTGGCACTCGTTGGCTCCTCGCCCGAGACGCTCGTCAAGGCCGAGGGCCGTCACGCCTCGCTCAACCCGATCGCCGGGACGACCCGGCCCGGTGACGGCGACGCCGAGCGACTGCTCTCGTCGGAGAAGGACCGCGCCGAGCACGTGATGCTCGTCGACCTCGGCCGCAACGACCTCTCGCGCGCCTGCCGGCCGGGAACGGTGCGCGTGGCGCGCTTCCTCGAGCCGGAGCGCTTCTCGCATGTCACGCACCTCGTCTCCGAGGTCGTGGGCGAGCTCGAGCCGGACGTCTCGCACTTCGACCTGCTGCGCGCGTGCTTCCCCGCCGGCACGGTCTCTGGCGCGCCGAAGGTACGGGCGATGCAGCTGATCGCCGAGCTCGAGGCCTACCGGCGCGGGCCCTACGCGGGCGCGGTGCTCTACGCGCTCCCGGGCGAAGCGCTCGACGCGTGCATCGCGATCCGCACGGTCGTCCTGCACGACGGCATCGCGCTGATGCAGGCGGGCGCCGGGATCGTGGCCGTCTCCGACCCGGCGGCCGAGCACGACGAGTGCCTGCGCAAGCTGGCCGCGCTCGAGATGGCGATCG